>Ga0209061_1000694_pt1 | contig 74513 bp, 65 predicted proteins | sample Coa_R1_10_FD_187157 | JGI IMG/M metagenome (GOLD analysis project Ga0209061, IMG submission 187157) | Surface soil microbial communities from Centralia Pennsylvania, which are recovering from an underground coalmine fire - Coalmine... | ecosystem: Environmental > Terrestrial > Soil >... | reverse complement strand
GAGACCTAATAAATTAGAGGGGGGGCACCCCGAGCGAAGGCAAGCCTGGCCTCCGCCCGGGACAGATGCATTGCCGAGGTGCGTAGGACTGCCGCACTGCCTTCATCGTACCTCAGTTCGTAGCACGTATTCATCAGGCTGTCAAGGTCCCACGACTCAGCCAGAAAGGCCGTCGGCCGGAAACAAATGAGAACCACTAGAGCCATGAGGCATGCCGAGACTGCGGTTTCGTCGACCCTGAGGGGCAAGAATCCCTCGCCGCACAGACTTTCGGAAACCTGTTTGGCCGAGAGGTCCGGGTCTCTCTCATGTAGGATCCCGGACCTCCCAGGATCCCACGACCCGGGAAGGGTCACTTCTCCCGGAACCTGGAAAGGCATCTTCTGCTGTGCCGTGGAAAAGTCACACCCATGCGGATGCTGCGCGGGCGAACAGGCGGCGGCCCGTGTCGACCGTGTCTCCTCCCGTGCCCCCGGCCGCGTGTACTACGGGTGGGTCGTCATCGCGGTGACCTTCCTGGCCCTCCTCGCGTCTGCCGGCATGCGGTCAGCCCCGGGGGTCCTCATGGTCCCCCTCGAGAAGGACTTTGGCTGGACGCGGGCTTCGGTTTCGTCTGCCGTAGCGATCAACCTGCTCCTGTACGGGCTGTTTGGCCCGTTCGCCGCCGCCCTGACGGACAGCCTGGGGGTCCGGCGTGTGATGCTGGGGGCACTCGGCCTCCTGGCGTCCGGGGCCCTCATGACCACCCTCTTGCGTACGTCCTGGCAGTTCGACGTCTTGTGGGGAGTGGTCGTGGGGCTCGGCACAGGAACCATTGCCTCGTGCTCGGAGCCTACGTCGCGAACCGGTGGTTCCTCCGCCAGCGGGGCCTGGTGATGGGCCTGTTGACCGCCAGCACGGCCACGGGCCAGCTCGTCTTCCTTCCGTTGTTGGCCTCGCTGGTCGCCTCCCACGGGTGGCGCGCTGCCGTGTGGACCATGGGCGGGGGGAGTCCGTAGTACCAGGCCAGGAGATACCGGCTGCCCCACCTATCCGTCAACCACCCCGAGGCGGTCGTTCCGATCAAGTCGAACACGTCCATCGCCGCGAGAAGTCCAGAGGCCGTCACCTCCGGGAGCCCCCGCTTCATGCAGGCGGGAATGAGGTGGGCACCGATGAGCCCGTTCGTGTAGCCCCGCAGGTGTAGAAACTGCCTACGGGGTCTGTCGCTCCTCTTTCTCCCCGTGACTTTCGGGAATCAGGTGCTGGGTCTCGGGGCCTTCCGCACGCCCTTTGCCTTCGGACAGGTCCCCCTCGGGTTGGCCGTCTTTGCTGTCTGCTACGGGCTTGACTGGGTGGCAACCGTCCCCCCACCGTGCGTCTCGCGGCCGATTACCTTTGGAAGGAGCCGGGTGGGGGTCATGTTCGGATGGATCTCCGCCGCTCACCAGCTGGGCGCTGCGACCGCGGCATTGGGGGCTGGAATGCTACGCACGCACCTCGGGGCCTACGAGCCGAGCTTCCTCCCGGCCGGCCTTCTCTGTCTGTTGGGTGTCGCCTCGTCCCCAGGATCCAGAACACGAAGCGCCCCGAGACACACCCTGCCTTCCTCCAAAAAACCCGAGGGGCGAGGGAGGAAACTGCAGGCCGACTGGGCGGGCGCGGGGAGGCCCTCACATGAGGGCGGATACCCCTCCTCGTCGATTCCTCCGCAGGATGCAAGGCCCGGGGAGCCGTGGGACAGGCTCCCCGGGCCGACCCCTCGAGGGACGCCGTGTCAGTGAGCCCCAAAGGGCGAGTACACCCCCACGACGTTGGCATCCCCTTCGTACGCGTAGACGTAGTGTGTCACAGGGTTGACGGTTCCCGTGTGGGTGTTCCCCGAGCCCGTATTGACGTAGGCGACCTGCGCGAGTGTATCCGCGTTGAATGCGTCGAATCCTTTCGCTTGGCCCTCGAACGTGTACACCAAACGGAGCCCCGGGTCGAAGGCCACTTCATCGGTCCCTCCATGGGTCGGCGCGCGGCCGACGACGTGGAGCGTCCTGGCGTCGAGGACCAGCACCCACTTGCCCGTCGTTCCCACCCACAGATGGTTTCTCACGGGATCGTAGATCATGTTCTTGGTCCCGCCGAGCTTCGTCAACCTCACGTGGGTGTCCACCCAAGACAGGACCTTCCCCCTGGTGAGGTCGACTCGTTCCACGAGGGCATCGTCGGGCATGAACAGCCCCCTGCCTGCCACCAGTGTGCCCACGTCGGGCCCCGACTTCGGCTTTGTGGGGAGTAGCGGGATCACCCTCCGGAGACGAGGGTATGCGCCCCCGTTGTAGACTTCGATCCAGTTGTCGTCGTCGCTGGCGACAAGCACCTCTCCGCGCCCCAGATCTACCCACACGCCATCAGGCGATTTCCCCTTCGTCTTGACTCGGTCGACGATCTTCCACGAGGCCTTGGACACGACGACGAGCTCGTTACTGTCGCCGGCGGCCGCGTACACATACCGGGGCGAGTAGGCGATCCCGTTCGGCCCGGCGATCGGCTCGACGTCCGCCCACACTTCTTGGGCCTCGGCGTTGATGACGGCTACTCCCGACTTGTGAAGGGCGACGTATACTGCGTTGGTCACCGGGTCATAGGTGACCCAATCTCCGTGGCCGCCCGTGCCGGGCAACGGAATCTTGGCGATCAGCCCAAAGGTGTATCCGCGCCCCTCTCCCGAGCCGGCCGCCAACGCGGCGATCCCCACAGCGACAATCACCGCCACAACACTATGCCTCCGCATCGCCACCCTCCTTTATGATAGGTCTGCTGCACCGAGCCGTCGGCATGCGGGACCGCCGTCAGTCTCCCCCTCCTGCAGCCGGCACCATCTGCGGAGTCAGAGCCGGCTTGGGGAGCGCCATGCGCTTCAGGACGAGAATGGCCATGGCGGCAGCGATGAAATTGGCGATGGCGGCGATGATGAACACGGTGTTCCAGCTCTTCTGCACCTCGAACATGTAGGCGGCGACGGGCCCCGCCCAGATGGACCCGACTCCCTTGGCCGTGTACATGATCCCGTAGTTGGTGGCCGCGTACTTCCTGCCGAAGAGATCCCCGACCATCGCGGGGAAGAGAGAGAACATCTCACCCCAGAAGAAGAACGCCGCACCGCTGGCGACGACGAACCCTACCGGATGGCGAAGCAGCGAGAGAAGCCACAGGATCGACACGCCCTGCAAACCGAATGCAATAAACATGGCGTTCTCACGTCCGATGTGGTCGGAGATCCATCCCCAAATTGGACGGGTGATACCGTTCAGAATCCGGTCTATCTGCAGCGCCAGGACCAGCGCCGTCAGTCCCCACAGGACCACGACCTTGTCGACGCCCGTGGACTTGGCGATCGGGCCGAGCTGGGCCGTCGCCATCAAGCCCCCTCCGCCAACGAGAACCATCATGATGTACATGACCCAGAAATGAGGGGTGCGGAGCATCTCTGCGGGCGTGCTGTCCACCGCGGCAAGGCGGACATTGCGGGACACCCGTTTGACGATCTCGGTCACCTTGAAGCCCTCAGGAGGCGCACTGATGAAGAGCGCCGCCAGCATCACGACGATACCCTGGATGATGCCGAATTCGAAGAACGCAGCCCGCCAGCCGGCATGCGTGATAACGCTCTCGATGGGGGCCACCGAGAGCGCCGCGCCAGCGCCAAACCCTGCGGCGACGAGTCCCGCCGTGAGACCCCGCCGGTCGGGGAACCACTTGAGGGCCGTTGCTATCGTCGCGCCGTATATGATGCCTCCCCCGATGCCTCCGACGATGCCGTACCAGAACAACAGCCCGCCCAGCGTCCGGACCATCGAGCAGGCTATCCAGCTCACTCCGATCATGAGGCCCCCAATGAACGTCAAGAGCCGTGGACCGATCCGATCGACGAGCCATCCCTCAAAGGGGACAAGCCACGTCTCGAGCAACACGAATAACGCGAAAGTCTCCTGAACCTGATGGAGTTTGCCGAGCCCCTCCTTCACTATGTGAGAGGGGAAGAGTGTCCACGCGTACTGCAGGTTTGCGTTCGGGATCTGGGCGCATATGGCGGCCACGAGGATCCACCACCGGTTGCGCAGGAGCCACTCCTGTGTGCGCTCCACCCCGCCAACCACCGTGCTCATACCTCCACCTCCCGCACAGCCTCCGGTCTCCGCTTTGCTTAAAGGAGGCAAAGTATCGGCCTAGCGGTTGTCATCCGATCCCCTCACGATCGACCCAGGATGTAGGATGGCCTCCCCCCCTTCCGCCGCCCTCGTAGTAGCCCCGCCCTCTTTGCCCCGCCTCCGCCCGACCGAATGGACCTGACAAACAATCCCGTCTCCCTGGGTCGCCAAGAAAACATGAGGCTCTCCCTCGCTGCCAGTTGTTACTGACATCCGAAGGAGAGCCCCTCGCTTCTGGCACGATCACCCCGCCCCCAAGGATCGTGACGCCGAGCTCCCTATTCAGTTGTACAGCCCCCTCCCTCCGGGGGGACGGGGCGTACCTCCAGGCGTTATGCCGGAGGCTGGTCGTTCAGGATCTCCGCCGAGAACGGCAACACGCCCGGGACCAGCCACTTGGTCCACATCTCGTCGATCTTCGCCTGGAAGTAGTCGATGTCGTCCTCCGTGAAGTGGGCGAACCTGCCCTGCTTGAGGAGGTAATCCCGGACGGGCAGCCTCTTCTGACGTCCCTCGGCGATCGCCTTGGACTTCCCGTAGAGCCTGAGCTTGTGATCCTCCACCTCGAAGAGGGGCCACACGCCGGTGAGGACGGCCAGCTCCCCCAACTCATGGGAGAGCATCGGGTCGTAGTCCCAGCCCTTCGGGCACGGGTCCAGCGAGTGGATAAAGGTGGGCCCGCCGATGCTGAGAGCCTTCCGGACCCTGTTCATGAAGTCCACGGCGTAACTCGCGCAGACCGTCCCGACGTACCGGCACTCCGGGTGCCCCGCCGCGAGCATCGCGGCCATGTTCTTCTTCCACCGTCGGTGCAGGATCCGCTTCGCCTTCCCCGAGGGGGAGAAGGTCGTCACGGCGCCGTAGGGCGTGCTCCCGGACGCCTGGATGTCCGTGTTCGCCGCCGACTCGTTGTCGTAGAGGAGGATCAAGAGGTTGTAGTCGGTGTGCTGGAGGGCGGCCGAGATCGCCGAGAGCCCCATGTCGGCCCCCCCGAGGTCTCCGCAGAAGGAGATGATGTTGATCGGCTCGGTCTTGATCTTGCCCTTGCGCATCAGGGCCTTGTACCCGGCCGCCGTCCCCACGGCCGCCGAGCCCGACGACCCGAGCTGGGTGTGCATCCACGGCACGACCCACGAGGTGCTGTAGTAGGTGGTGTTGGCCACGTACATGCACCCCGTGCTCCCCAGGACGACCGTCCGGGGACCGGCGGCCTTGACCATGAGCTTCATCACGAGGGCCGACTCGCACCCCTGGCACGTCCTGTGCCCGGAGGTGAAGTACTCCTCCAGGGGGACTCTCTTGACCCCCTTGATGGGTTCCAGGACGGGAAGCGGCATCGTGGCAACGTCCGCAGCGCTGTCCATCGTCTCTCCCTCCTAGGCCCGCACGCCGATCCAGTAGGTGTCGCGGGGGGCCTTCCCCTCCTCGGCGGCCCTGCGGGTGAGCTCGATCATCTCCTTCACGTTCGGGATGGTCACCTCGCGCCCGCCGAGCCCGGCGATAAAGCTCACGACAGGCGGGTGCCGGTCCTGCCCGTAGAGCGCCGCCCGGATCTCGTTGGCGAGGACGCCGCTATTGAAGGGGGACCCCATGGAGAAGTCGCGGTCGATAACCCCCACAGCGGCAAAGCGCGACAGCAGGGCCCCCAGCCTCTCATAATCGAACGGCCGGAACCACCGGATCCGCACGAAGCCGACCTTCTGGCCCTCGGCCCTCAGCTTCCTCACCACCACCTTGACGGGCATGGAGAGCGTGCCCATGCCGGTGAGGACGATCTCCGCGTCATCGGTGTAGTACTCCTCGAAGAACGGGTTCCCGTAGTCTCGCCCGAAGATCCGGCGGAAGTCCCGGTAGGCTTCCTCGATCACCCCCCGGGCGTTGCGCATCGCCTGGTCCGTCTGCCGCCGGATTTCCATCAGCCAGTCCTCGTTGACCTGGGGCGCGATGGTGATGGGGTTGTCGGGGTGGAAGGTCAGGTCCCCCCGGTCATACCGCGGGAGGAACTCGTCCACCCACGCCTTCGGGGGGATCTTCACGAGCGACTGGGAGTGCGTGAGGAACGCCCCGTCGGTGCTGATCGCGCAGGGGAGAAACACCCGCCGGTCCTCGGCGACCCGGTAGGCGATGAGGGTGGTGTCCAGCGCCTCCTGGGCGGTGTCCACCCACACGTGCATCCACCCCAGGTCCCGCGCCGCGAGGGCGTCATTGTGCTCGGTGCCGAACGCGCCCGGATCGTCCAGGGCGCGGTTGCCCACCATGGCCAGGAGCGGCAGCCGGAGGGCCGGGGTGACCGCGATGGCCTCGAAGGCGTAGCACCACCCGACCCCGCTGCTCCCGCACAGGGCGCGCGCTCCCACCGCGCAGGCGTGCTTGGCGATCTCGAACTGGCTGTGCTCGCTGTCCGCGACGATGTACTCCGCGTCCTGCTCGCCATTGGCGATCTGCTTGGCCACGTACTGCATCATGGTGTCGTACGGGCGGATGGGGTACGCCGTGATGACGTCCACATCGGCCAATTTGCTCGCCACCGCCACGGCCTCGCTGCCGCTGATCAAGGCCTCCTGTTCAGAAGCGGCCACCCTGACCGCCGTCGTGGTCTCCGCGTCCACTAGCCTTCACCCCCCTCTCCGGCGCCCGCCCCGACCCCGACGCGCGCCACCTGCTCCTCGTACTGTCCCTTGTACCGGAACCCGTGGGACCGCTCGGGCCGGGCGCCGATCTTCTGGGCCACCCACGTCCGGTACGCGTCCTTGTCTTTCTTCCACATCTCCCACTGGCTCTTGTTGTCGGAGAAGGCCACCTCGTTGACCATGGTGATGCACCCGTCGACGGGACACACGGCCTCGCAGACCCCGCACCCGCAGCAGGCCTCGGCGTTCATGTCGTAGTAGCCGTCCGGGGTCACGTCGAAGCAGGAATCGGGGCACTGCAGCCAGCACAGCGTACACTTGATGCACTTGTCGAAGTCGATGACCGGACGCATGGTCCGGGTCGTGTACTTCTTGAAGTACGGGTTCCGCGCCGGGCGGTACCCCCCGATGAGGTCGCCAAACTTGACCGGCTCCCCGAGGCGGATCCCCTCGATGGTCACCCCCTCCCGCATCTTCGTCCACCCCGGCATTTCAAACTTGTAGGGGGCCTCCGGGTTCCCCTCCCCGGGCTGGACGGTGCGGATGGCCACCTGGTCGAAGGACCGCCGCGCCGACGCCACCTTCAGCTCATCCTTCCACTCGTCCTTGATGCCCGCCAGCATGGCGTCCAGGCCCACGAGGTCAGGACACACCTTCGGCAGCGCGCCCAGGACGCGCACATCCGTGTGGTCGTCCTTGTACACCCAGAGGCCGGAGAAGCTGGGGATGCCCTTGATGAGCGCCAGGCGGTACGGATAGGACTTCCTGTGACAGAAGGCGATCAGCTCTTCCGCCGGGAGGGTGGACGTCACGATGAGAGTCCCGTTCTCCCTGATCTTCTCGTTGATGGGCTGCAGCCCGTACCACGCCCACGACTCGACACCCTTGCACAGGGTGTCGTCCAGCGCGATCGTGACGTCGGTCTCGGCGGGCTCGTACTGGGCCATGCTCAGCTGCAGTTCCTCCTCGTCGGGCGCCACGATGGCGAACTGCTTCGCCGGGATGCCGTTTCGCTCAGGCGAGTCCCCGTAGCGGCCAAAGGCGATCCCGACCTTCCCCTCCTTGCGCGCCGCCAGAACGATGCCCCGGCAGATATTCTTGGCCAGGGTCTTCTGGAAGATCCCCCTGTAGACGACTTCCACCGATATCGTGCGGGCCATTGAGCACCTCCTCTGCCGGGCAGAGTGAATTCCCCTCGCCGCCCTGAGCTAGCCCCGCAGGGCCTCCTCCACCACCTCGCCCTCGCGGAACAGAGTCATCTCGATCTCCTCGATGTGGGCACGCATGGCCTCGGCGGCGCCCTCGGGATCTCGATGCCTGATGGCCTCGAGGATCCGGCGGTGCCCCTCCAGGGACTTCTCCCCCCGGCCCGGCACCTGGAGCCAGCGCACCCGGCTCTCCCGGAGCAGGTCCATGAGGATATCGACAACCCGGAGCACGATCTGGTTTCTGGCGGCAATGGCCAGCTGGTAGTGAAAGGCGGTGTCCTCCTCGATCGCGACCTCTCCGGCGCGCACCCGGGCTGCCTGCCGCTCGAGGATCTCCTCGAGGCTCCCCACGTCCTCCCGCGTCGCCCGGTACGCGGCGGCCCGGGCGATGGGCGGTTCCAGCAGCTTCCGCATGTCGAACAAGTCCGCGGTAAGGTCCTTGGCCGCCGAAAGCGCATCGGCGAGTGGGCGGACGAGAGACCCAATGGGAATCTCGCGCACGACGGTCCCCTCGCCGTGTCGCGGTTCGACGAGCCCGTGGGCTTCTAGGATGCGGATGGCGTCGCGGACGGACGCGCGGCTCACACCGAACACTTCGGCGAGCTCGCGCTCAGGCGGGAGGCGATCCCCGGGGCGGAGGCGCCCTTCCTGGATGAGACGCTGGATCTGGGCGGCGATTTCGGCGTAGACTTTTGTCTTCTTGACCGGCTCCAGGTCCCCCAGGACCTCTCGGAAGGCATCTGGCAAAATTCTTGATCCCTCCGGTCATGATTGGTCAGACCACATGAGGTCTGACCACTGCACCTACTACTATTGCGGAGGTTCAGCCTCCTGTCAAGAGACGAACGGACGAGGAACGGAGCGCTTGGGCCGCCCCGGGCTTCGGCCGGACCCCCGGACTCCCCTGTGCTATCATGGAGCACGTGCCGGAAACCGCAGAACGCACACGTCGGCCTCCCTTCAAGCGGGGGGATCAGGTGGACCTCACGGTGGACCGCCTCGCCTACGGGGGGAGGGGTGTGGGCAGGGCCCAGGGTTTCGTCGTCTTCGTCCCGGACAGCGCCCCGGGCGACACTGTCAGGGCCCGGCTGGCCCGCGTGAAACCGGGCTACGCGGAGGCCGAACTCCTCCACGTCCTCCGGCCCTCCCCGATGAGGACGCCTCCCCCCTGCCCCCACTTCGGCCCCTGCGGAGGGTGCCTGTGGCAACACATCCCCTACCCCGAGCAGGTACGCGCCAAGGAGGCCATCGTCCGCGAGAGTCTCGTCCATCTCGGCGGCCTCCCTGATGTCGAGGTCCGTCCGATCCTAGCCATGGACGCCCCCTGGTACTACCGCAACAAGATGGAGTTCACGTTCCACCCGGACGGCGAGCTGGGGCTTCACCCGCGCGGGTCCTTCGACAGGGTGATCCCCATCGACACCTGCCTCCTCCAGTCTCCTGCCAGCAACGTCATCCTGGGGCTCGTGCGGGATTTCGCCCGCGCCTCCCGCCTGAGCCGCTACGATCCCCGCGGCCACACCGGCGTCCTCCGCCAATTGGTCGTCCGCGAGGCCCAGGCGGGCGGGGAGATCATGGTGGGGATCATCACGACCGTCGCCGACGTGCCCGGCCTGGAAGACCTCGCGTCCCGCCTGAGGACGGCGCTCCCCCAGGTCACCAGCGTCGTCCACGGCGTGAACCCCGGTCTGTCGGACGGCCTTCCGCTCTCGCAGGTGACGGTCCTCGCGGGCCGGCCCTACATCGTGGAGGAGCTGGACGGTCTGAGGTTCCGCATCGGCCTGGAGACCTTCTTCCAGACCAACACCCGCCAGGCCGCCCGCCTCCTGGAGAGGGTCCAGCACCTGGCGGATCTGAGAGGCGGGGAACTTGTCTTCGACCTCTACTGCGGTGTGGGGACGTTCTCCCTCGCCCTCGCCCGACACGCGGGGTACGTGTACGGCGTGGAGATCTCCCCCGCGGCGGTGGAGGCCGCGCGGCAGAATGCGGCCCTCAACGGGATCGCCAACGTCGGCTTCTCCTGCGGGGACGTCCGTGCGAGCATTCCGGAGCTCATCCGGACCGCCGGCCGACCCGACGTGGTGGTCCTCGATCCTCCCCGGAGCGGGGCGGGGAAGCGGGTGATCCACCGCGTGGCCGACACAGGAGCGCTCCGGGTCATCTACGTCTCGTGCAACCCCACGACCCTCGCCCCGGACCTCCGGGAACTCGCCCAGCTGGGGTACAGGATCCGCGCGGTCCACCCTCTGGACATGTTCCCCCACACGTACCACGTGGAGTGCGTCGCGCTGGCGGAGCGTTCGAGGTAGCCCTCCTATGAGGCGCCGGGGGCGCGGAGATCTCCGGCGGCCATCGTCACCAGGAGGGGTAGCACGTCGACACCCCGCAGGGTCCCCAGGCTGCCCTCGGCGCAGGCGGCCTCGCTGAAGACACGCACCCCATCGGCCGGCACGCCCGCCCCCGCCACCAGCAGGGGCACAGGATCGTCGGAGTGTCGCCCGAGCGTGCTGGGAGTCGCGTGGTCCGCGGTGACCGCCACCAGGGCGTCCTCGAGGGAAACGCCCTGCAGGAGCGTGCCGAAGAAAGCGCGGTCGATGACCTCGATCACGGCCTTCTTGCCCGCGGGGTCGCGATCGTGGCCCGGCTCGTCGGGCCCCTTGAGGTGGATGTACAGCCCCCCGTGGCGGCGGTATTCCCGGGCCGCGATCTCGGCCCACCGGCGGTAGGCGTCTTCCCTGGTGCCGCTGCTGGTCGGGACCGGGATCACGGCCATCCCCGTGAGGCGGGCAATCCCGCGCTCCACCGGCATCTCCACGAAACACCCAAACTCGACGCCGAACCGCTCGGCGAGCGGGGGCATCGTGGGGAGGCGGTCCCCGGCATCGCGGAGGAGGATGAGGTTGGCGGGGAGCTTCCCCTGGCTCCTCCGGCGCTCGTTGACGGGATGACGGTCGAGGAGGGCAAAGCACTGCTCGGTGAACTCGTTGACCAGCGCCGCCGCAGTCCGAGCCTCCTCGCTGTCATCGAGGGGGGTGCAGGGCTCCACCGCGTCACCGACCTGCTCGCGCGCGACGCCCAGCCCCGCGAGGCGCCCATAGGCGGGATCCGTGTTGCTGATCTGTGCCGACAACCTGCCGTCCCGGCGCCGGATCACCACCCCTGCCCGGTAGCCCACGCTGGCCTTGACCTCCACCTCGGCGGGGGCGGCGCGGAAGCGAATCTCCCGAGACACGGCCTCGGCCAGGGAGCGGGCTTCCTCGGAGGTCAGGTCCCGACCCGCGCGGCGATCGAGGATCCTCCCCCCCGGGCCGCCCGTGGCGAAGTTGCCCCGAAGGGCTAGATCGCCATCGCGAAAGGGGATGTCGGCCCCCACCGCCTCGAAGACGCCGCGGCCCACGTGGTAGGCGAAGGGGTCGTACCCGAGCATGGCGAGGACGGCCACATCGGATTCGGGAGCGATCCCCGGCCCGACGGTCTGCACGATCCCTGTGCGGCCCTCCAAAACCAACGCGCCCAGGAAGGGCGCCTCGGCCGCGGCAAGGGGAGTCCGCCCGCCCAATTCCGGCACCGGGCGATCCCCCAGCCCGTCCAGGATCACGTACAAAATCCTCTTCACCCCTTCACCTCCGCAGGTGCGCCAGGAGATCGCGGCTGAGGGTTCCCCGGCAGACTTCCTCCGCAGGGCCCGTCAGGCGCACCGTGTAGTCCGGCGCCACCTCCACACGGAGCACGCCGCCCGGGCTGTGCACGGCGACCCGCCGCTCGGTGTACCCGTGGCGCACGCAGGCTGCGGCCACAGCGCTGCTGCTGCTCCCGGAGGCCATGGTCTCCCCCGCCCCCCGCTCCCAGATGCGGATCGTCACCCGCCGGGGGGAGTCGACCCGGGCGAACTGCACGTTGGTGCGCCTGGGGAAGAGCGGATGGTGTTCCAGCGCCCGCCCCACCCGGGCGACGTCCACGGCGTCGGGGTCGTCCACGAACACGACGCAGTGCGGATTGCCCACGGACACCGCGGTGATCTCGTACATCTCCCCGTCCACGGTGATCCTCTCGCCGACGACCTCGCGCTCGGGCCCCGCCACGGGAATGTCGCGGCTGCGGAAAGTCGCCCGGCCCATCTCGGCCGTGACGGACCGCACCCGGCCGCCTTCGACCTCGAGCGTCACCGGGACCAGACCTCCGCGCGTTTCGATGGTGAACGCCCGGCGCCGCAGGTAGCCGCAGTCCCACAGGCACTTGGCGAAGATCCGGATCCCGTTCCCGCTCTTCTCCGCCTCGCTCCCATCGGGGTTGAAGATGCGCACCCCCACGTCCGCCCGCCGGCTGCGCTCCAGTGTCAGGATCCCGTCCGATCCGACACCCAGGTGACGGTCGCACAGCCGGCGGATGGCGCGCGGGGTCAGCCGGACGCTCAGGGTGCGCGGGTCCACCACCAGGTAATCGTTGCCCAGCGCGTGGGACTTGATGTACTCGTTGCGACCGAGGCGGGAGGAGGCCACCTACACCCCCTCCTGCCGTCGGCGGGACTGTGCCCTACGCAGAGCGCTGTCGATGAGCGCGGTCACAAGGTCGGAGAACCGGATCCCCGCCGCCCGGGCCGCGAGCGGCAGCAGGCTCCCTGGGGTCATGCCCGGGATGGTGTTCGCCTCGAGGACCACGAGATGCTCGCCCACCAGGAACATGTCGACGCGGGAGACGCCCTCGCAGCCTAGCACCCGGTGAGCGCGCAGGGCGAGCTCCTGGGCTCGCTGCGCCACGTCGGAGGGGACCCGCGCTGGGCAGATCTCCTCCGACCCGCCGGGCTCGTACTTGGCCGCGTAGGTGAAGAACTCATCCCGGGGGACGATCTCCACGAGGGGAAGCGGGCGCGGAGCTCCCGTCCGGGCGTCCTCCAGGACGGCGCAGGTGAGCTCAGTCCCCTGGAGATACTCCTCGACCAGCACCGTGTCCCCGTACCGGAACGCCTCCTCGACAGCCCCATGGAGGGCTTCCTCGTGCCGGACGACGGCCACCCCGATGCTCGAGCCCACGGAATTCGGCTTCACCACGCAGGGGTAGCCCAGGTCACGGGCGATCCGCCGGAGGATCTCCGGGCGGTCCGCCGTCCACTGGCTCCCAGAGATGGCCACGTAGGCGGGCACCGGAAGCCCGTTGGCCTGGAGCACCTGTCGGCTGCGGAGCTTGTCCATGGCCAGGGCGCTGGCCAGCACGCCGGACCCGGTGTAGGGGATCCCGAGGAGCTCCAGGAGGCCCTGGACCGTCCCGTCCTCCCCATAGGGACCGTGGAGCGCAATGAAGGCCACGTCCACGGCACCGTTTCCCACGACCTCGTCGATGGGGCGCGGAGCCGATGGGACGAGGGACCTCCCTTCCTCTCCGGGGCCCCGCGCAGACTCCCCCTCCGACGCCGGCGTCCGGAGCTCGGGAGGGCGGGGCCGGGGGATCCACCGCCCGTCCGCCGTGATCTCCACAGGAAGGACGTCGTACCGGGAGGGGTCCAGGTTCTCGATCACGTGGTGCCCGCTCCGCAGGGAGACCTCGCGCTCGGGAGAGCGCCCTCCCATCAGCACGGCCACCCGGAGGCGCCGGGCGCCGGGGGTGGCCTCATCGTGTCTCATGGGGAAACAACCGGAAAGCCCACGGCCCACATGTTCGGGGACGGAGGACCGATCCCTGCCGGCGCCGTAGGAGCATCCGGTGGCCATCCGCGGCGTCATCTTCGACCTGGGAAGCACGCTCATCCACCGGACCGGCCTGGAGCTGGAACGGGAGAAGTGCGCGGCTCTTGCCGCGTTCGCCCGCGAAGAACTGGGGTGCCGGGATCCGGAGGCCCTCGCCCGCACCCTGCTGCGCCTCCGCCTGGAGGCCTGGCGCCGTGCGGAGGAGGAGCAGATCGAGTACCCCGCCGCGCGGTCCATCGGCCAGGCCCTGGCCGCCCACGGGCTCCCGGCAGACCCCCGCACGGTCCAGCGTGCGGAGGTTTCCTTCTTCGCGCCGGAGGTGCGGGCCAGTCGGCTGTACCCGGGAGCCCAGGAGGTCCTCGACGCCCTGGCCGGGATGGGACTGCGCTTGGCCCTGATCAGCAACGCCACCAGCCACCAGCTGGTCCTCGACATCGCGCGTAAGCACGGGATCGTCCGGTACTTCGACCCGCTGGTCACCTCGGCGGCTTTCGGCCGGACGAAGCCGCACCCCTCCATCTTCCGGCACGTGCTGGAGGCGTGGAATCTGCCGCCGCACGAGGTGGTCATGGCCGGCGACACGCTGGGGGCGGACATCCTGGGCGCCCACTCGGTGGGGCTGCGCTCGATCCTGGTCGACATCGAGCCGAACCCCGACAACTCCAGGTTCGAGGACCGGGTGCGTCCCTCCGCGCGGGTCAGGGATCTGTGGGAGATCCCGGAGCTCGTCCGCCTGTGGAGCGACTCCCCCTGACCGGCGCGTCACACGCGGGCCAACGCGCGGTCGAAGTCGGCGATCAGGTCCTCCGGGTCCTCGATCCCCACGGAGACCCTGATGAGGCCGTCGCCGATCCCCGCGGCGAGGCGAACCTCCCGGGGCATGGTGACGCTCGTGGTCGACGCGGGGTGGGTCACGAGGGTGCTCACCCCGCCGAGGCTCACCGCCAGCTTGGCCACCTGGAGCGCCTCCACACAGCGGGCTCCGCTCGCGACGTCTCCCCGGACCTCGAAGCTCACCATCCCCCCGAACCCCCCCACCATCTGCCTGGCCGCCACATCGTGCCGCGGATGGGCGGGCAGCCCCGGGTAGTAGACCCGGGCGACCTTCGGGTGGACGGCGAGGAACCGGGCCACGGCGACGGCGTTGGCATTGTGGCGCTCCATGCGGAGCCCCAGCGTCATGAGGCCGCGGATGAGGAGGTAACTGGCAAAGGGGTCCAGGACGCCCCCGAAGATGCGCAGGGTCCGGACGCACCTGCGGATCAGGTCCCGGGATCCCACGATCACGCCGGCGGTCACATCGTGGTGCCCCCCCAGGTACTTCGTGGCGCTGTGGCACACGAGGTCGACCCCGAGCTCGAGGGGCCGCTGGTTGTACGGGGTGGCGAAGGTGTTGTCGGCCACCGTCCACGCCCCGTGGGCCTTCGCGAGGGCGACCACGCCGGCGATGTCGGTGATGCCCAGGAGGGGGTTACTGGGGGTCTCGATGTAGAGCAGCTTCGTCGCGGGCCGGAGGGCGCGCTCGTAGGCGCTGACGTCCGGGTCGTCGAGGAAGGTGACCTCGACGCCGTAGCGGGGGAGCACGTGGTGGAAGAGCTCGAAGGTGGCCTGGTAGATGGCCTTGGGGGCCACGACGTGGTCGCCGGCGCCCAGCAGGCTCACGACGGCCGTGGCGATCGCCGCCATCCCCGAGCTCGTGGCCAGGGCGGCCTCCCCGCCTTCCAGGGCGGCCACGCGTTCCTCGAAGCCCTGGGTTGTCGGGTTGCCCCACCGGGTGTAGAAGTATCCGGGGCCGGCTTCCGCGCCCAGCCTCGCCCCCTCCTCCACCGTGGGGTACCAAAAGGTCGCGGTCTGGTAGATGGGGGGGACCACCGACCGGTGCGTGTCGGGGATTCTCCCCGCGTGAATGGCCCGGGTGGTAAAGCCCCTCCAGCGTGTCTCTCCCATGGCGCTCCGCGGCCCCCTGAGCTCCTCCCGTACGTCTCCGACCGTCTGCGGGGGCTGCCCCAGCCCCAGAAGGAGGCCCGTCGGGCCTCCCTCTTCCGCCTCTTCCACACCGGACCCCGGCACGCCTCTCACGCGGGCCGGGGACTCCGGCGCAGGGGCCCTCCCCCGCGGCCACGAACCCTGTCGCCGTGCCCATCGGGGCCCACGTGTCCATCCGCGGTCGCCTGTACGACGCGATCCCCCGCGCCGTTGCCATCGGCTGCGAGTGCCTGCAGATCTTCGTCGGGAGCCCCCGCCAGTGGCGGATCGTGCACTATGCCCCGGCCGACCTGGAGGAGTTTCGGTCCCGGAGGGCCTCCGCCGGCCTGGATCCGTTGGTGGCGCACACGCTCTACCTGATCAACCTCGCGTCGCCCGACCCCCGCGTCTTCCGCCGCTCGACCGAGGCGCTCGTCCACACCGTGCAGGTGATGGACGCCCTCGGAGGACTGGCGGCGGTGACCCACATTGGGAGCGCCCAGGGAGCCCCGTGGCGGGAGGCGAAGAAGCGCATCGCCCGGGCCCTCCGCACGGCCCTCCGCGAAAGCGACCGCGCCATGGTCCTCCTCGAGGGGAGCGCCGGCCGGACGCTCGGGGGATCCTTTGAGGAGCTCCGGGAGATCCTCGACGCGGCCGGAGATCCTCCCCGGCTGGGCGTGTGCCTCGACACCGCCCACCTCTTTGCCGCCGGGTGGGACGTCCGCACCTCCGCGGGGTGGGATGACGTGGTCGCCGCCTTCGATCGGGTCGTGGGGAGGGATCGCCTCCGGGTGCTGCACCTGAACGACTCCAAGGCCCCTCTGGGCTCCGGCCTGGACCGCCACGAGAATATCGGCCGGGGCCGGATCGGTCCGGAGGGCTTCCGGGCGGTCTTCGCCCACCCCGCGCTGCGCGATCTCCCGGGGATCATCGAAACGCCCGGCTTCAACCGCGAGGGGCCGGACCGGCGGAACATCGCCGTCCTCAAGCGTCTTCGCGCCGAGGTCCTGGCGTCCCGCAGGCCCGAGCCGTCCCGACGTCCGCGATGAGGTGCCGGAACCACCCCGACCGCATCGCGCTCGGCTACTGCTCGAGGTGCGGGAAGCCGCTCTGCACGACCTGTCTTGTCCGCCTCTCCTCCGGCAATTTCTGCGAGACGTGCGCAAACCCCCCGCAGAGGGCCCCGGGGGGCCTCCGCCGGTTCCCCTGGTGGCTCGTGGCCGTCCTGGTCCTGGGCCTCCTCCTTGCGGCGCGGATCTTGGCCCGCTGACCCCTCATGGGACCGGGGGCGCCTCGGCGGGGGGGCCGATTTGCACCTGGAGGAAGAGCTGTTCCACAACCAGCCGGAGATTGGTGTTGCGCCGCACCTCCGCCTTCGCCCGCTCGAGAGCCTCCGCCGTCCGCGCGAGGGCCGCGCTGTCCGTAGGCCCCGCCCACAGGGCGATGTCCCGAGAGGCGTCCAGGTTGACCAGGAGGGCGGGGTCCTGGGTCTCGCGCCAGACGAGGAGGTCGCGGACCCACAGGAGCGCGACGTCGAGGATCTTCTCGGCCTCGTCCCTCTGCCGGGCGACCTCCTCTGCGGCCTCCAGGCGGGCCACCGGATCGCCCCGCGCCACCGCGGCGAGGACCGCCAGGACGCGGGCCCGGCGGGCGAAGGCCTCTTCTTCCGCCCGGGCGAGGGCCAGGGCCTCCCCCACCCGCCCCCCCGCCAGCGCTGCGAGGTACCGGGCCCGCTCGGCCGCCACGCCGGCGCGGGCGACGAGGGCGTCGGCAATGGCCTGCGGCGCCACGAAGGTGAACCGGACGATCTGGGCCCGGGACACGAGGGTCGGGAGGAGGGCCGTCTCGGACTCGGCGATGAGCACCAGGACGACTCCGGGGGGAGGCTCCTCGAGGACCTTGAGGAGGCTGTTGGCGGCCTCCGCGCGCATCGACTCCGCGTCCTCCACGATGAAGACCTTCCAGGGCGCCTCGTAGGGGGGAAAGGCGGCGTCGTGCTGGATTTCGCGGATCTGGTCGATCCCCACCGCGCGTCGCTCGGCTCCTCCCTCGGTCCGCCCCGCCGGGGCCACGATCCGCACGTCGGGGTGCGTCCCCGCCTCCACCTTGGCGCAGGCCGGACAGCGACCGCAGGCGTCGTCCGTCGCCTCCGGGCAGAGGAGGGCCTGGGCGAAGGCGAGGGCCGCCGTGCGCCGCCCGACCCCCTGGGGGCCCACGAAGAGGTAGGCGTGGGACGGGCGCTTCTGGACGATCGCGCTGCGGAGGAGCGCCCGGGCGTGGGCCTGGCCGACGAGGTCCCGCAGGGTGGGCACCGCTGTCAGAGCTTGACCATCCGCTCCACGTCCAGGACGAAGACGGTGGCGCCCCCGACCTGGACCTTCACGGGGTAGGAGATGTAGGAGTCCACGGGCTCCACCACGGGCGGGAGCGGGCTCACGAGCTGCTCGCGCACGTGGCAGTGCTTCTGGATGACCGCGAGAGCGGCGTCCACCCGCTCCTCCTCGGTGCCGATGAGGATCGTCGCGTTCCCCTCGCGCAGGAACCCGCCCGTGCTGGCCAGCATGGTGGCCTGGAACTCCGCCGCTACGAGGCCCTCCATGAGGCGCCGCGAGTCCTTCTCCTGCACGATCGCGAGGATGAGCTTCACGGAAGGCACCCCCGGCCCTGATCGGGCCGCGCGTCCCGGAGAAACCTGTCGACCACCTGCCGGACCTCCCGCTGCACGTCCTCCACCGAGCCCCGGGCGTCGATCACCCTGATCCGCTGGGGCTCATTTCGGGCGAGAGCGAGAAACCCCTCCCGGACCCGGATGTGGAAGGCAAGCCCTTCCTGCTCTAACCGGTCGCCCCCCCCGCCGCTTTCGGTCTCCGCCCGGGCCCTCCGCAGGCCCGATGCGGGGTCGATGTCGAGGAGGAGGGTGAGGTCGGGACGGAGGCCCCGGGTCGCCGCGTCGTTCACGGACCGCACCAGGTCCACACCCAGACGGCGGCCCACCCCCTGGTACGCGAGCGAGGCGTCGACATAGCGGTCGCACACGACGAGCCGGCCCTGGCGGAGCGCCGGCTCGATCACCTCGTCCACGAGCTGGGCGCGTGAGGCGGCGAACAGGAGCATCTCCGTCCGGGGGGACATCTCGCGGAACTGTGGGTCCAGCAGGAGGGCGCGGATCCGCTCGCCGAGGGCCGTGCCCCCGGGCTCCCGCACCCAGAGGACGTCGTACCCCTGCGCGCGCAGGTGCTCCACCAGGAGGCGTCCCTGGGTGGTCTTCCCCGCCCCCTCGGGGCCCTCCAGGGTCACAAACACCCCTGCCCGGGGGACGGACCCGGGGGAGACGTCACTGGGGATAGATGACCACCCGGCGGAAGGGGTCGGTGCCCTTGCTCTCCGAGACGAGGCCGTACCGCTGGACGAGCTGGTGCTGGAGACGGCGCACGTAGGCGTTCTGGGGGGAGAGCTCCACGGGCTGCGCGGCGGCCATCACTTCGGAGATCGCCTCCTCCACCTCCCGCAGGGCCATCTCCTCGGGCGTGAGGCGGTCCTGGACCCCGAAGATCTCCCGGAGCACCCCCTCGATCTGGGACAGGGTGTTGCTCTTGATCACGTGGGTGGGGAGACCACGCGCGCCGGCTTCGCGCAGCCGCTTGGGCTGCCGCTTCTCCTGGGACTTCAGCGTGAGGAGCACGTCCGCGTCCTGGAGGGTCTCCGCGATGCCCGCCGGCACGCGGAGCTCCCGGATCGCCCGCTCAAGCCTGTTCCGGCTGACGGCGTAGGGGTAAATCCGCACGATCCGCTGGGGGTGGCCCGGGGACACCGGCCCGTCTCCTGCGGCACCGGAGCCGGCCGGGACCGGAGCCAGGTCCACGTCCCCGCTGGTAATCCTCACCTCGCCCTCCGGCGTCCGCGTCCTGATCTCGGGGCGGGGGGCCACTCCCCGGAGGAACCGGTCCACGACCTGGGCCACGTTGTGGTGCACCGCGAGGCGGTCCTTCTCCTGGATCTCGATGACGACATCAAAGGTCGGCGGGGCCTTGCGCTCGAGAACCGTCTTCTGGGTGCCCCGCCGCCGTGCCTCTTCGTCGCTCAACGTCACGGCCTGGATGCCCCCGATGAGGTCGCAGAGGGTCGGGTTCTGGAGCAGGTTGTCCAGCGTGTTGCCGTGGGCCGTGGCAATGAGCTGGACGCCCCGTTCGGCGATCGTCCGGGCGGCGAGGGCCTCCGCCTCGGTCCCGATCTCGTCGATGACGATGACCTCGGGCATGTGGTTCTCGACCGCCTCGATCATGACGGCGTGCTGCAGCTCAGGGTAGGGCACCTGCATGCGGCGGGCCCGGCCGATCCCAGGGTGCGGGATGTCGCCGTCTCCGGCGATCTCATTGCTCGTGTCCACCACGACCACGCGCTTCCCCACCTCGTCGGAGAGGACGCGCGCCGCCTCCCGCAGGAGCGTCGTCTTCCCCACGCCCGGCCTGCCGAGCAGCAGGACGCTCTGGCCGGACTCGATGACGTCCCGGACGATGTCGACCGTCCCGAACACCGCGCGCCCGACCCGGCACGTCAGGCCGACGATCTCGCCCGCCCGGTTGCGGATCGCCGAGATCCGGTGGAGGGTCCGCTCGATCCCCGCCCGGTTGTCCTTCCCAAAGGCGCTCACCCGGCTCGTCACATACTCGAGGTGCTCGCGGCTCACGAACCCTTCGGACAGCCGCACGGCACGCCCCGGGAACCGGGCTTCGGGCTCCCGGCCCAGGTCCAGGACCACCTCGATGAGCTCGCTGAGGTCGGCCTGCTGCTCGAGCTGCCGCCGGATCTGAGGCGGAAGGACCCCCAGCAGGAGGTCTAGGTCGTCAGTGATTTGTATACGGTGGCCTGCCACCACCACCTCACCTCAATACTCCCGATACTCTCCGTGAAGGATCTCCGTGCCCAAAAAGCAACGAGGAGGACCCTCCCGGTCCTCCCCCTGCAGGCGTCGCCATACTCCATCTTCAGTATCATTATAGAAGGTCCCGGGGCCCAGTGCAACCGGATCCCGGAGCGCCGGGCCGCCCCGCCGCCCGGGTCCGGGCCCCGACCGGCACCCGGGGCCGGGCCGAGGCTCGCCTACCCCACCTCCAGGATGAGGCACTTGAGGTAGCGCGTTTCCGGCATCGCCAGGTGGACCGGGTGGTCGCGGGCCTGGGACCGGCTCTCCACGAGGCGCACGTCCCGGCGGGCGTCGCGGGCGGCCTCGAGGACGGTGGAGAGGAACTGCCTCTCGTCCACATGGTACGAGCACGAGCACGTCACCACCCATCCTCCGGGACGGACCATCTTGAAGGCCCGGAGGTTGACCTCCTTGTAGCCGGCCAGCCCTGAGGCGAGGGCTTCCCGGGTCTTGACAAAAGCCGGGGGGTCCAGGACGACCATGTCGAACCGCGCGCCGGCCTGGGCCAGGCGGCGGAGCTCGTCAAAGGCGTTCCCGCACGTGAACTGGCAGCGGTCCGCCACGTCGTTGAGGGCGGCGTTCCGCGTGGCGAGGGCCACCGCCTCTTCCGAGATTTCCACCCCCGTGACCCGCGCGGCGCCCCGCCGGGCGGCATGGATCCCCCAGGCGCCCGTGTAGGCGAAGCAGTCGAGCACCTCCCCTCCGGGCGCCATCCCGGCCACGTGGACGCGGTTTTCCCGCTGATCCAGGAAGAACCCCGTCTTCTGCCCGCGCGCGATGTCCACGACGAACCGGGCCCCGTCTTCCTCCACCTCCACCTCGGTCGCTCCCCCGCCCGCGATCCACCCCGCCTGGCGGGGAAGGCCCTCCAGCCGGCGCACGGCCGGGTCGTTGCGCTCGTAGATCGCCCGAGGCCCCACGAGGTCCCTCAGCAGGTCCGCCAGCAGGGCCTTCCGCCTGTCCATTCCGAGCGTGAGCGTCTGCATGACGAGCACGTCGGCGTAGCGGTCCACGATGAGGCCGGGCAACAGGTCCCCTTCGCCGTAGACCAGCCGGTAGGCCGTCGTACCGCTCACCACCTTCTGGCGGAAGGCCAGGGCCCGCTCCAGCCGCGACCGGAGGAGCGCCTCGTCCACGTCCCGGTCGCCTTCTGTCAGGAGGCGGACGGTGATGAGAGACTGCCTGTTGAGAAATCCCGCGCCGAGCACCCGGCCCCGGGCGTTGACCACCGCCACCACGTCGCCGTCGGCGGGCTCGCCCTCGATGGCGGCGATCTCCGTCCGGAAGACCCAGAGATGGCCCTGGCGGATCCGCACGTCGCGCCCCGGCCGCAAGACCACAGCTGGGCGTCGTCTCACCGGAGTCCGAGGAACAGCCGGAGACTGGCGTCAGAAGAGCGTCGTCTGCGCCGGCTGGTGCTCGGAGCGCGGGGGCTCTCCGGCATCCTCGAAGAGGTGGATCTCGCCGAAGACGCCGTCGTACCCCGGACGGATGAAGACCCGGCCCTCTCGCATCCGCCGCAGCCCCTCGACGACCCGCGGCCGCGCGTAGCGGGCCACCTCCTCCAACGGGGCGTCCAGGAGGACGGCGAACTCGCTCCCGACCCCCTTGACGACACGGAGGTACTCCTCCCGGACCGCGCCCGTGCCCGGCTGGGCCCCCAGCGCCTCCGCGATGATCTCCTCCAGCGGGATGAGGTGCCGAAAGGGGACTTTCCCCTCCCCGCCGGCCCCCTCGGGCCGGTCCGCCAGCGCCTCCACGCGCGACATGACGCCGACCGTCACCGGCCGGCCGCAGGAAGGGCAGATTCCCTTCGCGGTGGCGGTCTCTTGAGGGCTCAACCGCTGCTGGCAGGCCCGGTGCCCGTCGAAGTGGTACTTGCCTTCCTCGGGGAAGAACTCGATGGTAAACAGGAACCGCGACCGGTCGCGGCGCCGCAGCACCCCTGTGATGTCGCTGTAGTCCAGCTCCGCGTCGAACACGTTCGCCTCGCGGCCCAGCTTCGCGGGCGAGTGGGCGTCCGAGTTGCTCACCAGCATCACCTGGTCCAGCTCCGAGAGGCGCCAGTTCATGGGGGGATCGCTGCTCAGGCCCGTCTCGACGGCGTGGATGTGCCGCACCTGGTCGCCGAAGCACTCGGCCAGGGCGTCGAAGCCGGAGTTGCTCCCGTAGAGCGAGAACCACGGGGTCCACACGTGGGCCGGGATGACCATGCAGTCGGGGGAGATCTCCATCACGTACTCGACGAGCCGGTCCGAGGGGAGCGAGAGCGTGGGCCGGCCGTCGGCCATGAGGCTCCCGAACCGGGCCAGGACGGCGTTGATCCGGTCCACCACCTCAAAGCTCGGCGCGAGGATGAGGTTGTGGATCTTGCGGAGCCGCCCGGCCTGGGGGTAGACATTGCTCACCTCGACGGTCAGCATGAAGTGCTGCCCGCCGTAGGTGTAGAGGCCCCGCTCCGTGGGACGGAGCTTGGCCTTCAACTCGCGCAGCCACACGGGGTGCGTGAAGTCCCCCGTCCCGACAACGGTGATGCCCTTGAGCGCGCACCAGCGGGCCAGGCTCTCCACGTCCATCTCCCGGCTCGTCGCGCGGCTGAACTTGGAGTGGAGGTGCAGGTCGACGATGAGGCGCATGGATCCTGGTTTCACCCCGCCGGCCGGTTCTCCTCCCGAGCCTACAGCTGGGCGAGCATCCCCTGAAGGAGCGCCGTGCCCACCAGCGGAAGCAGGGAGGGCCGGCGGAGGGCCGTCGCGGCCAGGCTGCGGAGCAGGGGGAAGAAGACCCGGGACTGGAACTGGGTGTCGCCCGCGGTCTCGATCTGCCTGCGGATCCTCCCGTCCTCCGCGATGATCCGCATCACCTCGTCCAGCTCGTCGTCGGACAGGCGGTTGATGATCCGACGCCCATAGGCGGTGAAGGAGACCTCGCGGCCGAACCTCCTCCTCCACCCCCGCTCGTAGCCCGCCAGCGCCGCCCGGTCGCCCCCCACGTACCGGGCGGCCGCCTCCCCGGCCATCTTCCCGGCGATCATGGCGTAGTAGATGCCGCCCCCCGAGGTCGCCTTGACCTGGCCCGCCGCGTCCCCGGCGACCAGCATCCCCTCGGCCCGGGAGGGCGCCTGTCCCCCGAGGAGCGGGATCCGGCCGGCCACCTTGCCCTCCACGACGGCACCCGCCATCCGGCGGCTGAGGGCCGGGTGGCGGGCGATCAGGCGGTCCAGGTACCACGCCGGGGCGTGAGACGCCATGGCCGGATCCACGCAGAGACCGATCCGCGCCCGCGTCCCCCCGAGGGGCAGCAGCCACGCGAAGAAGCCGGGGGCCACATCCCGGCCGAAGAACATCTCGGGCGTGTCCGCGACGAGCCCCCCGACCCCGCGAACCTGGAACTGGAGCCCCAGGGCATAGCGGCGGGCCGGCCGGAGGCCCAGCACTCGGGGGAGCCTGGGCGAGGCCCCCTCCGCGTCGATGACCAGGTGGCACCGGGCGCCGAACTCCCGGCCGTCCCGCCGAGTCCCCCGGACCACCATCCGGCCGTCCTCGCGCGACGCCGCCACGATCCGCAGGCCCGTCACGACCTCGGCCCCCGCCTGAGCCGCCCGGCCCACCAGCCACCGGTCGAAGCTGACGCGGTCCACCACGTACGAGTCCACCTCCGCCCGCCGCACGTGGACCGACACACCGCCCGGAGAGTGGAAGACGGCGGCGCTCACCGCATTCACGGCGAGAGACGCCGGCAGGTCGAACTCGGCGAAGGCGTGGCGGGACAGCTTCCCGGTGCAGTGGCTCGGCACGCCGACGGAGGGGTGTTCTTCGGCCAGCAGGGTCCGCAGCCCCGCTCCGGCGGCCGCCCGGGCCGCCTCCGATCCCGCCGGACCGCCACCGACCACGATGACGTCGAAGAAGTCGGCCACGGGAGCTTGTGCGTTCGTGGCCTCCCGGGGGATTTCCTGCTCTCCTCCCGTGCTCCTCAGCATCTTTCCGCGGGCGGCGGAGGGCGATATACTGGCGGCGAGACCACCGGGCCGCTGGGAACGGAGGAGGGGTGCCGCCGCGTGCAGGGGATTTTTCTGTGGAGGAGGATCCCAGGAGGAGGGGCGCCTTTAGCGTTCCTAGTGACCCTCCTTCTCGGGAGCCCCGCGCTCCCGACGGACAGGTGTGTCATCCCCCCTTTCACGTACCGCCACGGCGTCGTGACTTTCTCCGAGGGAGGGCGGCGCGTCGACCTCCGCGTGTTGGTCGCCGACACCCCCGACAAGCAGGAGTACGGCCTCATGTGCCGGACCTCTCTGCCCGCCGACGAGGGAATGCTCTTTGTCTTTGCCGACGTGACGCGGGTCCCGTTCTGGATGAAGAACACCCTCATCCCCCTCTCCATCGCCTTCATCGACGACCGGTGGCGCATCGTGCAGATCCGGGACATGGCCGTGGAGCCGGACCCGGAACACCCCACCACCCTCTACACGCCCCCCCGCCCCTACCGCTACGCGCTCGAGGTGAACCAGGGGTTCTTCGCCCAGCACGGGCTCGATACCCGAGCTGTCGTCCAGTTCACGCCCGCGGAGTCCCAGTAACCCCTCCCGGGGTGTTATCCCTCATCCTGGACGGATGGAGCCAGCCGACACCGGAGGATAGGGGAGAAATCGCCGCCAATCGGCTATTTTCTCATCATTCCTCGGGCGTTCTGCTTGAAGGAACCGTCCGGCGTCTGGTATGATGGGGGCGCCGCGCCACCCGGGTACAGGGGTCCAGGAGGCTTCCACATGAGCGAATCGAGTATCACTCTCCCGTCCTTCGGCGGGACCGAGTCCCTGCTGCTCTGGTTCGTGCTGGGGACGGCGGCCCTGGCGCTCGCCTACGGGTGGTGGCTCAGCGCCCGCGTCCTCCGGCGGAGCGCCGGGCCCCCGGCGATGCAGCAGGTGGCCGCCGCCATCCAGGAGGGCGCCGCCGCGTACCTGAGCCGGCAGTTCCGCACCATGGCCTGGTTCATCGTGGTCATCACCCTGGCCCTCTACGTCCTCTACAGGCCCATTTACCACACCCCGGCCCTGGCGGTCGGGATCGCCCTCGCCTTCCTCATGGGGTGTCTGGCCAGCTACGGGGCGGGCTTCGTCGGCATGAACCTGGCCGTGCGGGGAAACGTCCGCACCGCCCACGCCGCCACGCGCGGCTTCAAGGACGCCCTGGAAACGGCCTTCCAGGCCGGCACCGTGTCGGGCATGTTTACCGTGGGGCTCGGCCTCCTCGGGGCCACCCTCATCTTCGTCCTGTTCCGGGGAGACGCGACCCGGGTGCTCGTGGGGTTCGGGTTTGGCGGGTCGCTCGTGGCGTCCTTCATGCGGATCGGCGGCGGCATCTACACCAAGGTGGCCGACGTGGGGGCCGACCTGGTCGGGAAGGTGGAGGTGGGGATTCCCGAAGACGACCCCCGGAATGCCGCCACGATCGCCGACAACGTGGGCGACAACGTGGGGGACTGCGCGGGGATGGCCGCGGACGTGTTCGAGTCCTACGAGGTCACCCTGGTGGCGGCGATCATCCTGGGGGCGGGAGCCCTCCTCGACCCCCGCTTCCAGAACACCTACGGGCCGGCAGCGGGCGCCTTCGCCCTGAAGCTGATCATCTTCCCCCTGCTGGTCCAGGCCGTCGGGGTCTTTGCATCCATCCTGGGGACGTGGGCCGTCCGGGCCGGACGCGAGACGACCAACCCCATGGGGCCGATCGCGGCCGGCCTCTGGCTCTCTGCCGGCGCGGCCGTCGTGGGATTCGGGGCGGTCAACGCCCTGTACCTCACCGACCCCCGGACCGGGACCCCGGACTGGCGGTTCTCCTTCGCCACGCTCGCGGGGCTCGTGCTCGCCCTGGTCATCAAGTGGCTCACCGACGAGTTCACCCATTCCGACCGGCGGCCCGTCACCGAGATGGCCTACTCCACGAAGACCGGCCCGGCCACGTTCCTCCTGTCCGGCCTGGGCTTCGGGCTCGAGTCCTCCGTCTGGGCCATCCTGGCCGTGGCGGCGACGATCCTCGCGTCCTACACCATCTTCCAGGGAGACCTGGCGCTGGCAGGGTACGGGGTCGCCCTCGCGGGGCTCGGGCTGCTCACCATGACCGGGTACATCCTGGCCATGGACACCTTCGGCCCCATCGTGGACAACGCCAACGGGATCTTCGAGATGTCGGGCGCGGCCCACGGGGCGGGGGGGGAGGAGGCGAGCCGGGTCGTGGCCAGGCTCGACCAGGCGGGCAACACCACCAAGGCCCTCACCAAGGGGTTTGCCATCGCCACCGCCGTGATCGCCGCCACCTCCCTGTTCCGGTCCTTCGTCGACCAGGCCCACCTCCTTCCGTCGCTGGAGAGCCTCGGCCGCACGCTGGCCCAGGGGGGAGCCGGGGCCGCCGAGGCCCTCAGCCGCGTGGGGATCCAGGTCAACCTCCCGCTCATCTTCACCGGCCTCCTCATCGGAGGAGCCGTGCCCTTCCTGGTCTCGGCCTTCCTGATCCGCGCGGTGGGGCGGTCCGCCTTCGACCTCGTCGAGGAGGTCCGCCGCCAGTTCCGGGAGATCCCCGGGATCATGGAGGGGACGGCCCGTCCCGACTACCAGCGGTGCGTGGACATCGTCACCCGGGCAGCCCAGCGCGAGTTGCTCTCCCCCGCCGTCGTCGCGATCGCGGCCCCCATCATGGTCGGCATCGGCCTTGGGGCGGCTCCCCTCGGCGGCTTTCTGGCCGGCGCCATCCTCACCGGCCAGCTCATGGCCGTCTTCATGGCCAACACGGGGGGCGCGTGGGACAACGCCAAGAAGAAGATCGAAGACGGCTTCCTCGGCGGCAAGGGGACCGAGTACCACAAGGCGGGGGTCATCGGGGACACCGTCGGCGATCCTCTCAAGGACACCGCCGGCCCGGCCCTCAACCCCCTCATCAAGGTCATGAACCTCGTGAGCATCCTCGTCGCGCCCGTGGCCGTCATGCCGCTCGGGTGGGGGGTGCGCGCCGCGGTGGCCGTCATCGCCCTGGCCCTCATGGGCGTGGCCGTGGCCATGAACCGGCGCAGCCGCATCACCGCCGAGGACCTGGAGGCGGCCGCCCGGATGCCCGCGGCGGCCGCGCGCGACTCGCTGGTGCCGTCCGGTGGGCCCCGGTGAGCGCCGGCGCGGCGCGATGAAGCCGAGGAGGGCCGCGCCGCCCCCCGACCTCGCGGAGCTCCTGGCCCGCAAGTCCGCCGAGATCTCGGCCCTCCGGGAGATCAGCCGGGCCATCAGCGCCGCCCTGGACCTGGACACGACCCTCACGCTCATCACCCGCAAGACTGCCGAGGTCATGCGGGTGGACAGCTGCTCGATCTACCTGCTGGACCCCCCGGGGGAGTACCTGGTCCTCAAGGCCACGACGGGGCTCGCCCCGGAGGCCGTCGGACGCGCGCGGCTGCGGCTGGGGGAAGGGCTCACAGGGTGGGCGGCGGAGAAGGGCGAGCCCGTCGCCTCCTCCAACGCCGCCGAGGACCCCCGGTTCAAGTACCTGCCCGAGACCCACGAGTCCCTCTTCCAGTCGCTCCTCGCCGTCCCCCTCGCCGTGGCCGGGAAGGTGCTCGGCGCCATCAACGTTCAGACCGTGGGGGCCCACGCGTGGACCGACGATGAAATCGAGCTCCTCAGCATCATCGCCGACCTCGCCTCGGGCGCGCTCGAGAAGGCCCGGCTGTACGACAGCATGCGGCGCCGCCTGATGGAGCTCAGCACCCTGGCCGAGCTCAGCGAGACCCTCACGTCCCCCCTCTACCTGGAACAGATCTTCCGGCTCCTCGTGGAGATGGCCGCGCGCGTCTTCGACGCCCCGCTGTGCACGCTGATGCTCGTGGACGGCGAGGAGCTGGTGCTGGCCGCGGCCCACCCCGACAGCGGCCAGCACCGACCCCGCCAAACGCTCCGGGTCGGCGAGGGCATCCCGGGCCAGGCCGCGGCCAGCGGGCAGCCGGTGATGAGCGTGGACCTCGCAGGCGACCCGCGGTTCCGGCCCAACGAGCTGACCGAACGCGCGCGGGTGCGGTCGGTCCTCGCGGTCCCCTTGCGGGTGAGGGACCGCACCCTCGGGGTCGTGAGCTGCTACACGGCGCGCCGCCACGAGTTCACGCAGTCCGAGGTCAACATGCTGCAGACCCTCGCCAACCAGACGGCCCTGGCCATCGAGAACGCGGGGCTCGTCGTGAAGTCGGCGATGGTCCGCGAGATGCACCACCGCGTGAAGAACAACCTCCAGATGATCGCCATGCTGCTCCGGCTCCAGATGCGCGAGGGACGGGAGGTCTCGGGGCGCGAGGTTCTGACCGAGACCATCAACCGGATCCTCAGCATCGCCGCCGTCCACGAGATCCTGGCCGCCGAGGGGCTGCGCGAGGTCTCCGTGCGCCCCATGCTGGAGCGCGTGGTGCAGACCGTGACCCAGACAATGGCGCCACCCGGGTTCGAGCTGGACGTGAGGATCAGCGGCGACGACGTCAGCCTCCCCAGCCAGAAGGCCACCTCGCTGGCCCTGGTCGTCAACGAGCTGCTCCAGAACGCCATGGAGCACGCCTTCCCCGGACGCTCCCGGGGCCAGGTGGTGATCGCGCTCGCGGTGGACCGCGACGAGCTGAGGGTCGAGGTGCGGGACGACGGCGTGGGCCTTCCCGAGGACTTTTCGCCCGAACGGTCCACCGACCTCGGGCTCCAGATCGTACGGACTCTCGTGCAGGACGACCTCAAGGGCCAGATCTCCCTCACCAATGCCGGCGGCGTCCGGGCCGTCATCACGATGCCGTACCGGAGCGGGATGTAGCGGAATGGGCGAGCCCCTGCGCATCCTCATCGCCGACGACGAACCCCTCATCCGCATGGGGCTCAAGACCATGCTGGAGGAGCACGGGTACCAGGTCGTCGCCGAAGCCTCCGACGGGGACGAAGCCGTCGCCCTGGCCCACAAGACGTCCCCCGACCTCATCTTCATGGACATCAAGATGCCCGGGGTCGACGGCATCGCTGCGGCGTCGGCCATCATGGCGCGCTCCCCGAAGCCCATCATCCTCCTGACGGCCTGGAGCGAGCGCGACCTGGTCCAGCGCGCCCAGGAGGCGGGAGTCCTGGCCTACCTCGTCAAACCGGTGCGGGAGGCCGAGCTGGTCCCGGCCATTGAGGTGGCGATGGCGCGGTTCGCGGAGCTCCGCGCCCTCCAGCAGGAGGTCGGCACCCTTAAGGAGACGCTGGAGACGCGCAAGCTCGTGGAGCGGGCCAAGGGGATCCTCATGCAGCGCGAGGGCCTCGACGAACAGGAGGCGTTCCAGCGGATCCAGCGCCAGAGCCGGAACACCCGCACTCCCATGCGCGAGATCGCGCGCGCCATCCTCCTGGCCGAAGAAACCCGCCAGCAGGGGGCGGCCCTTCCTGCGCGCCCGGTGGAGGCGCGCACTCCGGCGGAGCTGCTGCGCGTCCTCTGCGGGGTCCGGCTCCTCCCGGGCGCGGCGGGCGAGACGGACCTCGTCGTGTCGGGCGCCGAACCCCTCGCCTACCTCCGCCTCGCGCCCGGCACCGAGGTGACCGTCGAGGGCTACGTCACCGCGCGCACGCCCGAGGGAGAGTACGGGCTGGGGATCGCCTTCGGCCTGTCGCCCTCCCCGGGAGCCCGCGACGGCCAGGTCGCCTGCGTCATCCAAAACGCCGTCCGCCCGGGGGCGCTGGAAGCCGGCGGGACGGCCCGCAGTCCCTACGCGCCCCTGCTGGACGAGATCATCGCCACGCAGCAGCGCGTGACGGTGACCGGGTTTCTCCGGCTGCTGCCGGACCACGCCTGCGCGGGCCACCCCCTCATCCCCCACCTCCTGGAGATCCACCCGGTACGCAGCGTGTCCACGGAGCGAGGCCTGGAGTTCCCTCCGATCGCGCTCGACGCGCCCGGGGGCGCGGAGTGGACGCAGGTGGACAGCGTCCACCCCATGCCCTTCCCCGACTTCCACCCGCCGACGCGCGTGACCTTCGCCGGGACCACCATGACCTTCCGTCACGCGCCCCCGGTGGAGACCGCCTACGTCTACATGACGGGGAGGTTCCACGGGGGCCGCAGCCAGTTCGTGGAGGGACGCCCCTTTCTCTTCGCCTTCGGCGACGCGGCGGGGCGGACGCGCCTCACCGCCGTCGCCGTGCCCGGCACGCCGGCGTATGAGGTGACGCGCCGCTGGCTCAGCACCCCGCCCCTCGGCCCCCTCACCGTCGTGGGCCTCCGCACCCTCAACCTGGCCTCCCTCTTCGCGCCCGGAGGCGGGCGCATCGACGTGCTCCTCTGCCCCGTGTTCCGGATCGTCCCGGGACAGGTGAGCGGGGCGACCGTCCCCGCGCCCACGGCCCGGTACGAGCTCGTCCCCGTCGGGGGGGAGACGAGGTCCCGCGGGGCCAGCGAGCCCGGAGGGCCCCCCCTCGCGGCCCCGCCCGGGTCTCCAGCGTCGCGGAAGAGGGCGAAACGTCGGCGGCAGACGAGCACCCGCCGCAAAGTCGCCGGACGCGTGAGCAGGGGCCGCGCGAGGCTGGCCCGGCGCTCGCGCTCCCGCTCCCGGAGGCGGTCCCCTCGCCGGCCGGGGCGGCCGGGGCGGGCCCGGGATTGACTGCGCCCGTGGTCTCGTGGTATAAGGGGGCCAGGTACTGACAGGTACCGGGGCCGTGACGCCCTCCGAGCCTGTTGGCTCGGGGGGCATTTTTGTTTGCGTGCGGCCGGAAGACTCAGTCCCGGTTTCGGGCGCGGAGGTGGCGTATGGCGGGCAAGGACATGACCGCTCAGGATGTCGTGGCGTACATCAAGGACCGCGGGATCAAGATGGTGGACCTCAAGTTCGTGGACCTCCCCGGGACCTGGCAGCACGCAACCATCCCGGCCAGCCAGCTGGACGAAAAGACCTTCCAGCGCGGGATCGGGTTCGACGGGAGCAGCATCCGCGGCTTCCAGTCCATCGAAGAGAGCGACATGCTGCTCATGCCGGACCCGACGACGGCCCGGCCCGACCCCTTCACCGAGATCCCCACCCTGTCCATCATCTGCAACGTCTACGATCCCCTCACCCGGAAGCCCTACTCCCGCGACCCGCGCCACGTCGCCCAGAAGGCGGAAGAGTACCTCAAGAAGACGGGCATCGGGGACGTCAGCTACTGGGGCCCGGAGGCGGAGTTCTTCATCTTCAGCAACGTCCAGTACGAGGTCCTGCCCCACCGCATGGGCTACAGCATCGACTCGCCGGAGGCCATCTGGAACTCCGGCCAGCCGGGGCTCGGGCACAGGATCCGCACCAAGGAGGGCTACTTCCCCGTGCCTCCTGCGGACACGCTCCTCGACGTCCGGAGCGAGATGACCCTGGAGCTGGAGCGGTGGGGCATCGAGGTGGAGATGCAGCACCACGAGGTGGCCACCGCGGGCCAGGCGGAGATCGACATGAAGTACGCGCCGCTGACCCGCATGGCCGACAGCCTCATGGCCTACAAGTACATCACCAAGAACGTGGCGCGGCGCCACGGCCTCACCGTCACCTTCATGCCCAAGCCCCTCTTCGGCGATAACGGGTCGGGGATGCACACCCACCAGAGCATCTGGAAGAACGGGGCGAACCTGTTCTACAGCGAGAGCGGGTACGCGGAGCTGAGCCAGGAGGCCCTCTACTACATCGGCGGCCTCCTCACCCACGTGGACGCCCTGCTGGCCCTGTGCGCGTGCACGACCAACTCCTACCGGCGCCTCGTCCCCCACTACGAGGCCCCGGTCAACGTCGCCTTCAGCCAGAGGAACCGCAGCGCCGCCGTCCGCATCCCCATGTACCACACCGGGCCAGCCGGGGCTGCCAGCAAGCGGATCGAGTTCCGCTGCCCGGACGCCACCTGCAACCCGTACCTGGCCTTCGCCGCGATGCTCATGGCCGGGCTGGACGGGATCAAGCGCAAGATCGACCCCGTGCGGGCGGGGTTCGGCCCCCTCGACAAGAACACCTACGAGCTCTCCCCCGAGGAGGCCGCCAAGATCAAGAGCGTGCCGGGATCCCTCTCGGAGGCGCTGGACGCCCTGGAGGAGGACCACGAGTTCCTCCTGGAGGGCGACGTGTTCACCCGGGACCTTCTGGAGACGTGGATCGCCTACAAGAGGACGCGCGAGATCCACGAGGTGAACATCTGCCCGGTGCCCTACGAGTTCTACCTGTACTACGATGTGTAACTGGCGCTGATCGGACGGAGGCAAGGACCGGCCGCCCGCTCCCCCACGGGCGGCCGGCGTTTTCCCGGCCTCCGACGGGCCGCCTTCCCCCGGTGCTATAATGGGCGGGGAGGGACGCCGGTGCCGCGCTTCCGCGTCGCGATGGCCCAGATCAACACCACGGTTGGGGACTTCGACGGCAACACCCGCGCCATCATCGCCCGGCTCGAAGAGGCGCAGTCCCTCGGCGCGGACGTCGTCGCATTCCCCGAGCTGGCGGTACCCGGCTACCCGCCCGAAGACCTGCTCATCAAGTCCGACTTCATTCGGGAGAACCTGGCCCGCCTGGCCGAGATTGCCCGGCACGCGGACCGGACCGCGGCCGTCGTGGGCTTCGCCGACTCGGGCGACCACCTCTACAACGCCGCGGCGGTCCTCTACCAGGGCCGGGTCGCCGGGGTGTACCGGAAGCAGCGGCTGCCCAACTACGGGGTGTTCGACGAGAAGCGCTACTTCCAGCCGGGGACCGAGAGCCCGGTCTTCGTCCTCCACGGCGTCCCGGTCGGGGTGACGATCTGCGAGGACATCTGGGCCCCGGGAGGCCCGCTGCTCCAGCAGGCGACGGCCGGCGCGCTCGTCGCCATCACCATCAACGGGTCGCCGTACTCAGCGGGCAAGTGGCGGGTCCGGGAGGAAATGATCAAGACGCGGGCGCGGGACTACGCGGTCGCCATCGCCTACAACAACCTCGTGGGGGGCCAGGACGAGCTGGTCTTCGACGGCATGGGAGTCATCGTCGACCCCACCGGGCAGGTGGTGGCCCGCGGCCCAGCCTTTGAGGAGGCCCTGGTGGTCGCCGACCTGGACGTCGAGGCGATCCGGAGCCTCCGCCGCTACAACCCCATCCGGACGCCGGACGCGCTCCAGGGAGACGCGGGGCGGACGCCCGTGTACACCCTCTCCTCCGCGCCGCCGGAGGGGGGTCGTCCCCCGCTCCCGCCCCCGGTCGTCAGCGAGCCGCCCGGGGAGCTGGAGGAGATCTACCAGGCCCTCGTCCTCGGGACACGGGACTACGTGAGGAAGAACCGCTTCCAGGCCGTGGTGGTGGGGCTCAGCGGGGGAGTCGATTCCTCGCTCGTGGCGTGCATCGCCGTGGACGCCCTCGGGCCGGAAGCGGTCACGGGGGTGACGATGCCGTCCCGCTTCACCTCCGAGGACAGCCGGCGCTACGCGGCCGAGCTGGCGCGGGCGCTCGGCATCCGCCTCCTCGAGCTCCCCATCGAAGAAGCCGCATCCGCCTACGAAGGCCTGCTCCGGGACGTGTTCGCGGGACGCCCCCGCGACGTGACCGAGGAGAACCTCCAGGCCCGGATCCGCGGGAACCTCCTCATGGCGCTCTCCAACAAGTTCGGGTGGCTGGTGCTCACGACGGGCAACAAGAGCGAGATGAGCGTGGGGTACGCGACCCTCTACGGCGACATGGCAGGCGGGTTCGCCGTGATCAAGGACGTCCCGAAGACACTGGTGTACCGCCTGGCCCGGTGGCGGAATGCCCGCGCGGGGCGAGACCTGATCCCTCCGGGGGTGCTGGAGCGCGCCCCCACGGCGGAGCTCCGGGAAGGCCAGACCGACCAGGATACGCTCCCTCCCTACGAGATCCTGGACCCCATCCTCCACCTCTACGTGGAGGAAGACCGGTCCGCCGAAGACATCGTGGACCGGGGGTTCGATCCCGCCATGGTGGCGCGCGTCATCGCGATGGTGGACCGCAGCGAGTACAAGCGCCGCCAGGCGCCGCCCGGCGTCAAGATCACCCCCAAGGCCTTCGGCAAGGACCGCCGCCTCCCCATCACCAACAGGTACCGGAACGCGCTCCCGGTCGACACACCCGCGTCCTCTCGACCGTAGCTCCGCCTGCCTCCCGTTCGGTTGACGGCCCCCCCCGAGCTCCCTACAATGATCGGGCGGAGGTGACCATGTCGCTTTGTGGAGTCCTCCCGCTCCTGGAGCGCAGGCGGGAATTTTTATTGGCCTGCGACCGCCTGCGCGAGGGGAGGCCCGTGTGGGTCACCGGGCCCGCCGGGGCGGCCAAGGCGTCCGTGCTGGCCGCCCTGGCGACGCGCCTGGGGGACGACGCACCCGCCTGGCTCGTCCTCACGGCGTCGCGGGAACAGGCCGAGCGGCTGGTGGACGACCTCGCGGCGTTCCTCCCCGAGGGGAGGTGGGGGGTCCATTTCCTCACGCCCTGGGAGATCCTCGGCCCGGAGGATCCGCCCTCGGTGGAGGCGGAGGGGGCCTTCTACCGGTGCCTGGAGGCGGCGCGCCGGGGCGACCCCGTCATCGCCGTGGCCCCTCCCGGGGCCTTCCTGCGGCCCGCACCCTCTCCCGAGTACCTCGCGCGGGCGCGCGTGGAGCTGCGGCCCGGTGACTCTGTCCGGCTGGAGGAGGTCGTGAGTCGCCTCGTGGCCAGCGGCTACGAGCGCACGGACCTCGTCCAGCACCCGGGCCAGCTGGCCGTCCGCGGGGGCCTCGTGGACGTGTTTCCCGCGACGGCCGACGCGCCGCTGCGCATCGAGTGGTGGGGGGACGAGGTAGAGTCGGTGCGCCTGTTCGACCCGGAGACCCAGCGGACCACGGCACCCTGTGCGGCCGCGGTCATCCTCCCCGCTCGCTCGCAGGACCAGACGGCATCCCCCGACGGGAGCCCGCTCCTCCTCGACGTGCTGGCCTCCGCCGTGTGCGTGCTCGACGAACCCGACGACACCGCCCGGCGGGCCCGCGACCTCTACGAGCAGGTGGCGTCCGCATACCGTCGGGCGGGGGCCGCGGAGGCCTTGCCCTTTGTCCCCTGGGATCGACTCGCCGAGGCCCTCGGCGGCCGGAGGACCCTCTCCCTCTCCGCCCTGCGCCGGCCTCCCGGGGAGGACTGCGTGGAGCTCCCCGTCGGGACCGTGGAGTCCTTCGCGGGGCGCACCGAGGCGTTGGCCCGGCAGGTCCTGCGGTGGAAGGAGGCGGGAGGGCGGGTGGTCGTGGCGAGCCGGCAGGCCCACAGGATGGTGGAGCTCCTCGCCGAGCACGGCGTGCCAGCCGGCCTCGTGGAACGGCTCTCCGCCCCCCCGCCCCCCGCGGCGGTCACGGCGGTCGCCCAAGGCCTCAGCCAGGGCTTCGTCCTGGACGACCTCGTCCTCGTCACCGACAGCGAGATCCTGGGGTGGCGGCGGAGGCGGCGCGCCCTCCGATGGTCCCACGAAGGCGCACGCCTCCAGAGCTGGACCGAGCTCACCCCCGGCGACCTCGTGGTGCACGTTCACCACGGGATCGGCATCTACCGGGGTCTTGAGCGGCTCTCCATCGGGGGCGGAGAGCGCGACTACCTGCACATCGAGTACGCCGGAGGCGACGCGCTCTACGTCCCCACCGACCAGATCGCCCTCGTGGCGCGGTACATCGGGGTAGAGGGCCAGACCCCCCAGATCCACCGCCTCGGGGGCGCCGAGTGGGACCGGGAGAAGCGGCGCGTGAGAGAGCGCGCCCGCGAGATGGCGCGGGAGCTCCTCGAGCTGTACGCGGCGCGGGAGCGTGCGAAGGGGCACGCTTTCTCTCCCGACACCCCCTGGCAGCACGAGCTGGAGCAGGCGTTCCCCTTCGAAGAAACCCCCGACCAGCTCAAGGCCATCGAGGAAGTCAAGCGGGACATGGAGTCGCCCCGCCCCATGGACCGCCTCGTCTGCGGCGACGTGGGGTACGGGAAGACCGAGGTGGCGCTCCGCGCGGCCTTCAAGGCCGTCATGGACGGCAAGCAGGTCGCGGTTCTCGTGCCCACGACGATTCTCGCGCAGCAGCACTACACGGTGTTCCGGGAACGCTTCGCGCCGTACCCCGTCCGCGTGGAACTGCTGAGCCGCTTCCTCGGCCCTCGGGAGCAGGCGGAGGTCCTGGACGGGCTCCGGACGGGGCAGGTGGATGTCGTCATCGGGACCCACAAGCTCCTCAGCCCTGCCGTCCGGTTTCGGGACCTGGGCCTCGTCATCATCGATGAGGAGCAACGGTTCGGCGTCCGGCACAAGGAGCGCCTCAAGCAGCTCCGGACCCAGGTGGACGTCTTGACCTTGACGGCCACCCCGATCCCCCGGACGCTCCACATGTCCCTGGCAGGGCTCCGGGACCTCTCGGTCATGGAGACGCCCCCCGAAGCCCGCCAGCCGATCCGCACCTTCATCCGCGAGGAGGACCCGGCCCTGATCCAGGAGGCAATCCGGCGGGAGCTGGGGCGGGGAGGACAGGTCTACGTGGTCCACAACCGCGTGGAGACCATCGAGCGCGCCGCGCGGAAAATCCGCCGGGTCGTCCCCGAGGCGCGGGTGGCCGTCGCCCACGGCCAGATGCCCGAGGCGAAGCTGGAGCGGGTCATGCTGGATTTCATGGCCGGCCGGTACGACGTGCTCGTCTGCACGACCATCGTCGAGATCGGGCTGGACATCCCCCGGGTGAACACCATCATCATCGAAGACGCCCACCTGCTGGGCCTCGCGCAGCTCTACCAGCTCCGGGGCCGGGTCGGGCGGGCCGATCGCCAGGCCTACGCCTACCTCCTCTACCCCGCCCACGCGCGCCTCACACCCGAGGCCGAACAGCGCCTCCTGGCCATGCGGGAGTTCGTCGAGCTCGGCTCGGGGCTGCGCCTGGCGATCCGCGACCTGGAGATCCGGGGGGCCGGGAACCTCCTCGGCCCCGAACAGCACGGGCACCTGGCGGCCGTCGGACTCGACCTGTACCTGCGCCTCCTCGACCAGGCGGTCCGGGAACTCCGCGGGGAGATCGTGGAGGAGCCCCCCGAGATCACGGTGGATCTGGACGTCGCCGCGTACCTCCCCGAGTCCTACGTGGCCTCCCCCGCCCAGCGCATCGCCTTCTACCGGAAGCTGGCCGAGGGGCACACCCCGGAGGAGTGCGACCGGGTCGTCGCCGAGCTCCGCGACCGCTACGGCCCCCTCCCCGACCCCGCCCGCCGCCTCGGCGAGGTCGCCCGGCTCCGCGCCCTGGCGCGGCAGGCCGGCGTGGCGGCGATCTCCCGGACCCCCTCGGGGATCCTGCTGCGCCTCCAGGACCCGCAGGGAGACGGGGAGCACGCCCGGGCGGTCGCGAGCGAGCTCCGGGGGTGGACCACCTGGACCCCTGAAGGCATTGTGGTACGTGCGGGCGAACGGTCTTTCGAAGAGGCCGCGCGGGTGGTCGCCCACGTCCTGGAGCGCGTGGCCTCGGGGACCCGCAGACGGCGCGTCCCGGCGGACGCGGGGTCCCGCACAGGGGGCGCGGCTGAGATCCCGGCGGGAGGGCACACGCGGTGAGCGAGCAGAGACCCGGGTTTACGGACCTCGTGGCGGTGATGGCGCGGCTTCGGGCCCCCGGCGGCTGCCCGTGGGACCGCCAGCAGACCCACGCGTCGCTCCGCCCGTACCTCCTGGAGGAAGCCTACGAAGCGCTCGAGGCCATCGACGAGGGGGACGCCTCTCGCCTGCGGGAGGAGCTGGGCGATCTCCTCCTGCAGGTGGTGTTCCACGCCCAGATGGCCGCGGAGGCGGGGAATTTCACCATCGACGACGTGGTGGCCGGACTGGTGGAGAAGCTGGTCCGGCGGCACCCCCATGTCTTCGGCGACGCGCGGGTCTCCGGCCCCGAGGCCGTGCTGGCCCGGTGGGAGGAAATCAAGGGAGAGGAGAGGGCCCATGCCGCAGGGGCGGCGGAGGCCGGGGCGCCCGTCCGCGCCGGCATCCTGGACGGGCTCCCCCGGACGCTCCCGGCCCTGATGCTCGCCCAACAGATGCAGGCGCGAACCAGCCGGGCGGGATTCCCGTGGCCCGACCTCGCGGGCGCGTTCGAGAGGGTGCGGGAGGCCCTGGCCGAGCTGGAACGGACGGCCGCAGCCGGCCCCCCGGACCGCCTCTCAGAGGCCCTGGGGAACTTCCTGTTCGCCGCGGCAAGCCTCCCCCGCTACCTCGGACTCGACGGGGAGCTCGTCCTCCGCGCCGCCTGTGAGCGGTTCAGGGCGCAGGTCACGCGGAGAGGGGATGCGGGGTCTTCGGGGGCGGGGGCCTCCGGCGATCTCGTCGCCCGGTGGCGTGCGCCTCGATAAGTTTCTGCAGGTGAGCCGCCTCGTCCGGAGGAGGGCGCTGGCCAGCGACCTCTGCCGCGCCGGGAGGGTGACGCTCAACGGTCGCGTCGCCGGCCCCGCGGACCGGGTGCGGCCCGGTGACGTCATCGCCCTCGAGGTGGCGGACCGCCTCCTCCGGGTCCGGGTCCGCGCTCTCCCCGGCCCGCGCCCGGGGGCCGCGGACGCCTTCTGGGAGGCGCTCCCCGCATCTGCGGAGGACACGCGGAGGTAGAGATGGGGACGATCGTCCAGGTCACGGCCCGGGAGATCCTCGACTCGCGGGGCAATCCCACCGTCGAGGTCGAGGTGTCCCTCGACACGGGCCACCGGGGCGTGGCCGCGGTGCCCTCGGGAGCCAGCACCGGCGTCCACGAGGCGCTGGAGCTCCGGGACGGCGACAGGACGCGGTACGGGGGCCTGGGCGTCCGCAGGGCCGTCCGGAACGTCCTGGACGTCCTGGCCCCGCGCCTGCGGGGCCGCGACCCGTCCGACCAGCGCGGCATCGACCGGATGCTCTGCGACCTGGACGGGACGCCCAACAAGAGCCGTCTGGGAGCCAACGCGATCCTCGGCGTCTCCCTCGCGGTGGCGCGGGCCGCCGCTGCCGAGCGGGGGGTCCCCCTGTTCCGGTACCTGGGGGGCGAGGAGGCCACCACCCTCCCCGTTCCCCTGATGAACATCCTCAACGGCGGGCGCCACGCCGACAACGGCCTCGACTTCCAAGAGTTCATGATCGTCCCCCTCGCGGCGCCCTCCTTCAGCGAGGCCCTCCGCATGGGGGCGGAGACCTACCACCAGCTCCGCCGCGTCCTCCGCGAGCGCGGCCTCGCCACCGGCGTGGGAGACGAAGGGGGCTTCGCCCCCGTCCTGCCGGGGAACGAGGCGGCCCTCGAGCTCCTCCTGCTGGCCATCGAACGCGCGGGGTACGCCCCCGGCCGCGACATCGCCCTGGCCCTGGATCCGGCGGCCACCAGCTTCTTCCACGAGGGCACCTACGTGCTGGGCGGCGGCACGGTGCGCCGCTCCAGCGAGGAGCTGGTCGACTACTATGCCGGCCTCGTCGCCACCTTCCCCATCGTCTCCCTCGAGGACGGGCTGGCCGAAGACGACTGGGAGGGGTGGACGCACCTCACGGGCCGGATCGGCCATCGGGTCCAGGTGGTGGGGGACGACCTCTACGTCACCAACCCCGGACGCATCGCCCAGGGGATCAGCCGGGAGGCGAGCAACGCGGTCCTCATCAAGCTCAACCAGATCGGCACCCTCACCGAAACGCTGGAGGCCATCGAGCTCGCCCGTCGCCACGGGTGGGCCGCCATCGTCTCCCACCGGTCGGGCGAGACCGAGGACACCACCATCGCCGACCTCGCCGTGGCCACGGGGGTCGGCCAGATCAAGACCGGCGCGCCCGCCCGCTCCGAGCGGGTCGCCAAGTACAACCGCTTGCTCCGGATCGAAGAGCTCCTGGGGCCCCGGGCCGCCTATCCCGGGGCGGGGGCGTTTGCCCGCCGCCGATGAGACGCTTCCTATCGGCCTCCGGGGGGCTCCTGGCCGTCGTCTCGGCCGCCGTGCTCCTCGCGACCCTCGGGGTGGTCTACCTCACGACGGTCCACGTGAACACGGCCCTCGACCGCCTGGCCCGGGAGGGCTCCATCCCGAGACCCGTGCACGGCATCCCCTACGCGGACCTCATCAACCGCGTCGCGGCACGCCGGCACCTCAATCCCGCCCTCGTCGCCGCGGTCGTCGCGGCCGAGAGCGGATTCGATCCCCACGCCCGGTCCCCGCGGGGGGCCTACGGGCTCATGCAGGTCCTGCCCACCACGTGGGACGAAGTCGGCCGGGCCCCCTCCTGTTCCCCGGAGATCGCCCGGCGCACGACACCCGCCTGCATGGACGACCCGGCCGCGAACCTGGCGGTGGGCGCCGCCTACTTCCGGAGGCTCGTGGACAGGTTCCACGGGGACGTCGTCCTCGCCGTGGCGGCGTACAACGCCGGTGCCGGCGCCGTCCTGCACCACGGCGGCGTGCCCCCCTTCCCGGAGACGACCCACTACCTCCGGCAGGTCGCCCTGGCGTGGTTTCACCTCCAGCACGAGGGCACCCTCACGCCCTTCTGGCTCGGCGTGATCCGGTCGTTCGACCTGTGGCAGAGGGCGAGGCCGATGCTGGTCCTCCTCGCCGTCGTCGTGCTGGTCTCCTGGATCGGAGCCGGCCCGCGCCGACCCTCGGCCGAGGCGTTCCGGTGAGAGCACCGTCCTCCGGTTCCCCCTCCCGTCCCGCCCGCCTCCGGGGAGGCCCCGCTCCCGCCTGGGTCGCAGGAGTCCTTGTGGCCGGAATCCTGGTGTTCCTCGCCGCGCTGGCGGCCCAGTACGCGCGCACCGCGGCTCTCGCCCGGGAGGCCGCCCGGCTCGAGCAGCGCCGCCAGGAGCTCATCGCCGAGAACGCCCGGTTGCGGACTGAGATCCGGAGGCTCCAGTCCGACGACCGCTACCTGGAACAGCTGGCCCGCCGCGAGCTCGGGCTCGTACGGCCCGGAGAAGTCGAACTCCTGATCGTCCCCGAGCGCGCTCCGTCCGCGTCGGCTCCCGAGACCCGCGCCCCCGTCCCGCCCGCCCCCCCGAAGAGGAGCGTCGTGGAGACGTGGCGCGAGGAGCTGGCGTCCCTCCTCTCCCGGGTGGGGAGGTGGCTCCGGCACAGGGTCCGGTGATCACGCGCCGGCGCTGCGGGCGCTGCGGGCGCGAGTTTTCTTGACACCCCGAAGGGGGTAGGATATAATCCTCCGCGCACCGTCACGGAGGGAGGGAATCCGATCGGGGTATGAGTCTTGAGGCAGGGACGATCCTCGAAGGCGTTGTCGTGAAGATCACCCATTACGGCGCATTCGTAGAGCTCCCCGACGGCAAGAGCGGACTCGTCCACATCTCCGAGATCGCCGACACCTACGTGAAGGACGTCCGCGAGTACCTGAAGGAACAAGACCGCGTCAAAGTGAAGGTGCTCGGGTACAACGACAAAGGGAAACTCGACCTCTCCATCAAGCAGGCCCTCGATCCCGCCGAGCGGCAGGCCCGCCTGAGGGCCAAGGCCTCGTTCGAAGAAAAGCTGGCCAAGTTCATGAAGGAAAGCGAGGAACGCCTCCTCGACCTCAAGCGCAACACCGAGGCCAAGCGGGGAGGGCGGCGGCGCTGAAGGGTCCGATTTACTGGACCCCCAAGAGCGACGCGATATCCTCGAAGGCCTGCCACACGATCTCGTCCGTCTGCATCTGTCGACTCGCCTCCTGAATGCCTCCGAGGTCTCCTAGGGCGCTGAGCTCGTCGTCCATGCGCTTCAGCCGGTTCCGGAGGCCCATGACGTGCTCGTCGCCGGGGTCCTCCATGAGCACGCGTCGCACTTTCTCCAGCGTCTCGCGTTCCACCCTCCGGGCCAACCGGTCCATCTCCACCGGCTCGAGACGCGCGTAGACGACGAGACCCCGCCGCTCCTCCACGGCGGCCCGCATGATCTCCCGAAGCTGAGTGACGACCCTCTCGCTCATCAGGACCCACCCCCAAGGATAGGTTCGTGGGCGGCGGGGGCGGGCCTCCCGGCTCCGGGGCGGAGGAGGGGGCGGGCGCACACAGCCCCGTAGGTGAGGAGGGCGCGGAGGGCCTGGAGGCTCACCTCCACCTGGCGGGCGTCCCCCTCGTCGCACGCCCACGACCCGTCGGCCCGGGCGAGCTCCCGCAGGCGGTCGAGGCCCTGTTGCACGGCGGGGACGCACTGGGGGACCCCGGCTGCGCCCAGACACCCCAGCATGGCGGCGAGGGCGCTGGGATGCCACCGCTCCGGACCGACGGCGGCGAGCGCCTGCAACCCGCTCCGCGCCGCGGGCGACCTCTCGCCCTCCACGAGGTAGAAGAGACACACAGCCAGCCAGGTGGACTCCAGAAAGCCCAGGAACCGCCCGTCCGCCGCCTGGTGAGCCCTGAGGAAGCGGAGCGCCCGCTCAACGGGATCGTCCCGGAGCCCCACCCGGGCGAGCCAGGACGCCGCCAGGGCCGTGGACCGCACCTGCGCGCGGGGATCGCCGGGGAGGAGGTAGGCCGGAGGACGGAAGCGGATGATGCTGGGGGACTCGCACCAGGAGCCGTCGGGACGCTGGACCGAGAGGAGGTAGACCACGGCCTTCTCGTGGACCGCCGTCGAGGCCGCACGGAGATCGTGGAGCCAGTCCAGGGCGGCGGCCGTCGCCTCCACCGTGGAGGGACGCCCTGGGGCCATCTCGTGGGGGAACCCCCCGTCCGAGTTCTGGCGACCTTCGAGGGAGCGGAGGGCCTTCGCCTCGGGGTGGGGGCGGCCCAGCAGCCCGCGCAGGCGCGCCCGCTCCAGGTCGCTCCCCGCCTCGTCGATGTAGGCGATCGTGCGCCTCCAGTCCCAGGCGCCAGCCATCACCCGCCTGGCGCGCCGGCGCCGCGGAGAGCCGGGGCCGGTCTCCCCCGGGACCGTCGCCACGACACGCCCCCTCCTCGTCCCCGCCGGGGAGGCCGCGCCGACCGAACGCCGGTTTGGCTATCGCCCACCGTCCGCCACCCCCCTCCTCCGTCTCTCCCGAGGAGACATCTTGGCCCAGGCCGAAGTTTCCCCCTCCGTGAAGGAGCGAATTGGCTTTGTGGGAATCGGGGCCATGGGGGAGCCCATGGCCCGCAACCTGCTGCGCGCAGGCTTCCCCCTGACGACCCTCATCCACCGCCGCGCCGATCCCGCACGCGCGCTCGAGGCCGCGGGGGCGCAGATCGCCCCTTCCCTCGCCGAGCTGGTCGAGGGTTGCCCCGTCATCGTCACGTGCCTGCCCACGTCGGCGGAGGTCGAGGAGGTCGTCCTCGGCCCCCAGGGGCTCCTGGAGCGGGGGAGGCCCGGGAGCGTGCTCGTCGACATGAGCACGAGCCGGCCGGCCTCGACCCGGATGCTGGCCGAGCGTCTCCGGGCCCGGGGGATCGCCCTGGTGGACGCTCCCGTGACCGGAGGAGTGGCGGGCGCACGCGAAGGCTCGCTCACCATCTACGTGGGCGGGCCGACGGAGGCGGTGGAACGGGTGAGGCCCGCGCTGGAAGCGATGGGCCGGAGGATCTTCCACATGGGCGACACCGGGGCGGGCCACGTCACCAAGCTCCTCAATAACATGCTGGCGCTGGTGTCCATGGCAGCCCTGGCGGAGACCCTCCCGCTCGGCGTGCGACACGGGCTGGACCCGGCGCTCCTCCTGGAGGCGCTGGCCGCCGGCTCGGGGGCGACCGTGGCGATCCCGAGCCGCGGGGAGAGGATCCTCCGGCGGGACTTCGCTCCAACCTTCCGGATCGACCTGGCCCACAAGGACCTCCGCCTTGCCGAGGAGATCGCCCAGGAGGTCCACCTGGCGCCGCCCGTTGCCACCGCAGCCTTGTTCACCTACACCCTGGCCCGGAGCTTCGGACTCTCCGGAGAGGACATCGTGGCCCTGGTCCAGGTGTGGGAGCGCCTCCTGGGCGTGGAGGTGCGCGCCGGCCGGAGTTAGACGAGTCCGTCCTCGCGGTCCCGCCTCACGGCCTCGGGGTCGCGCAGGGCGGGGTCCCCGTATCCTCCCCCGCCGGGGGTTTGCATCACGAGGACGTCGCCCCGGCGCAGGCGCGTGGTGTGTTTGGGGGGCAGGACCTCCTCCCGGCCCTCGGCCCGCCGCACCAGGTGCCGGGCGGTGGCGCCCGGCCCGCCGCCCTCCAGGCCCCACGGGGCCACCCGCGTGCGCTCGGTGAGGATGGAGACGGTGGCCTCCTCGGCGAGGAGCTGCCACGCCCGGATGACGCCGCACCCGCCCCGCCACCGGCCCGGCCCGCCCGTGCCCGGCCGGAACTCGTAGGTGAGGAAGCGCACGGGCAGGTCCCGCTCCATGGCCTCGATGGGGGTGTTCATGGTGTTGGTCATGTTGCAGTGGATGCCGTCGATCCCGTCGCGCCCGGGCCGGCCCCCCATGCCGCCCGCGATGGTCTCGTAGAAGGTCCAGCTCCGGCGTCGCAGCATGTCGTACCCGCCCACCGTCACGTTGCTCATGGACCCGTTGGCCGCCGCGGGCACGCGCCCCGGGACGGCCGCCGCCAGGGCGCGCAGCACCACGTCGGCGACCCGCTGGCTCGTCTCCGTGTTGCCCACCCCCACGGGGGCCGGGGGGAGAGGGTTGACCAGCGTCCCGGGGGGAGCCGTAATGCGCAGCGGCCTTAGCCAGCCCTCGTTCATCGGCGAGACGGGATCGCACACGGCCTTCAGCGCGTAGACGACCCCGGCGACGGTCACGCCGAAGACGGCGTTGATGGGGCGCGGGACCTGCGGGTCCGTCCCTGTGAAGTCCACCGTGACGCCGTCCCTCTCGACCGTCACGGTCACCCGGATCCACACGAGCCCGCCCGGGCTGGCGTCGTCCTCCAGGCAGTCCTCGGCCTCGTACCGCCCCGGGGGCAGGGTCGCAAAGGCCCGGCGGGCCTGGTCCTCCCCCTGCTCGTACACGGCCTCCCACGCCCCCTCCAGCACCTCCCGGCCGTAGCGGCCGGCCAGCTCCGCCACGCGCCGCTCCCCCAGCGCCGCCGCCGCGATCTGCGCCCTGAGGTCCCCCCGGGTCGTGTCGGGCGAGCGCACGTTGGCGAGGAGCATCTCCACCGTGTCCGCCACCTCGACCCCCTGGCGGAGGAGCGGGACCAGGGGGACCCGGACTCCCTCCTCGCACAGCTCCCGCGCCTCGCTGCTGAGGCTCCCCGGCGTCCGCCCTCCCACGTCTACGTGGTGCGCCTTGTTGGCGCTATACCCCAGGAGCGCTCCCTCCCAGAAGAGCGGCCGAATGACCAGGATATCGTTGAGGTGCGTGCCGGCGATGTAGGGGTCGTTGACGATGAAGGCGTCCCCCGGCTCCAGGGAGCGGGCCCGCAGGAGCGCCACGGCATTCCGGACCCCCACGGGCATCGACCCCAGGTGGGCGGGAATGTGCTCCGCCTGCGCCACGAGCCTCCCCTCGGCGTCGAACAGCGCGCAGGAGTGGTCCATCCGCTCCTTGATGTTGGGGGAGTAGCTGGCGTTGCGCAGCGCCAGCCCCATCTCCTCCGCCGCGTAGATCATCGCGTTCCGGATCACTTCCACCGTCACGGGGTCCGGTCTCACTTCCCCTCCCTCCACACGCGCAGGGTCCCCGCCTCCCCCACCGCCGCCCGCCACCCCGGCGGCACCACGGTGGTCGCGGTCTCCTCCTCCACAATGGCTGGGCCGCGGATCTCCTCGCCCGTTCTCAGCCCGGCCCGGCTCACCACCAGCACCTCCCGCCACTCGCCCCCCAGGTACGCCCGCCGCCGCCCTCGCCGCCCCGGCGCCCCGGACCCGGCCGCCTCCCACCCCCCAAGAGGCGGCATCAGCCCGAAGGCCGCCACCCGCAGGTTCACCACCTCCACCGGCTCTCGCTCGGGCGCGAACCCGTAGATGTCCGCGTGCCGCGTCCGGAAGGCCTCCGCCGCTCCCGCCAGGCCCACCTCCGCAGGCACCGTGAGCTCGTAGGACTGCCCCACGTAGCGCAGGTCCAATCCCCGCTGGATTACCACCTGCCGCTCCCCGTCCCCCGCCTGCACGGCCTCCCGGGCCTCCGCCTCCAGCCGCCGGAAGCGCTCCTCCATCCACCTCGGATCCACGCGCTCCAGAGGCTGCATCACGCTCTCCACGCGGTCGCTCCGGAGGTCCGCCGTCAGGAGCCCCACCGCCGAGAACACCCCCGGCGCAGGCGGAACCACCACCTCGCGGATGCCCAGCTCCTCCGCCAGCAGCGCCGCGTGCATCGGCCCGGCGCCCCCGAAGGCGATCATCACCATCGCCCGCGGATCGTGGCCCCGCTCCAGGGACACGATCCGGACGGCCCGCACCATCTGCGCGGTCGTCACCTCCAGCACCCCCGCCGCCGCCTCCGTGAGCCCCAGCCCCAGCGGCTCCGCCACCGTCGCCATCGCCGCCTCGGCCGCGCGCCGGTCCAGCGTCATGCGCCCTCCCAGCAGCCCCTCCGGCGCCAGCCACCCGAGCAGCAGGTGCGCGTCTGTCACCGTGGGCCGCTCCCCGCCGCGCCCGTAGCACGCCGGCCCCGGGTCCGCCCCCGCGCTCAGCGGCCCGCACCTGAGCGCCCGCCCCTCCACCCAGGCAATCGTCCCGCCCCCCGCGCTCACCTCCGCCAGGTCGATGAAGGGCGCCCGCACGGGATAGCCGCTCCCCCGCACAATCCGCCCCGCGTGGACGGTGCCCCCCACCTCGTACTCCGTCACCACCGCCGGCCGCCCCTCGATCACCGCCCCCGCCTTCGCCGTCGTGCCCCCCATGTCGAAACTCAGAACGCGCCCGTACCCCAGACGCCGCGCCAGCGCCGCGGCCCCGACCACCCCCGCCGCCGGCCCCGACTCGATGATCGCCCCCGGCCGCGCGGCCGCCCCCTCCACCGTCGTGATCCCCCCGCTCGACTGCATGGCGTACAGCGGCGCCCCGGCCACCTCCTCCGGCAGCCGCGCCGCGAGCCCCCGCAGGTACCCCGACACCACCGGCGACAGCAGGGCGTTCACCACCGTCGTGCTCGTCCGCTCGTACTCCCGGTACTCCGGGTCCACCTCGTGGGAGCACACCACCACGGCCTCCGGCACCCGCTCCCGCAGGATCTCCGCCGCGCGCCGCTCGTTCGCCGGATTCGCGTAGCTGTGCAGAAAGGCCACCGCCACCACCTCGATCCCCTCGGCCCGCACCCGCTCCGCCGCCGCCCGCACCGCCTCCTCGTCCACCGGCTGGAGAACCTCCCCCGTCCAGTCCACCCGCTCCGGGATCCCGATCCGGTCCCGCCGCCTCACCAGGGGCCGCGGCCGCTCGTAGAACAGGTTGTACAGCTCCGCTCGCCGCTGCCGCCCGATCTCCAGCACGTCGCGGAAGCCCGCCGTGCACAGCAGCGCCGCCCGCGGGAGCCGCAGCCCCACCTGCCCCAGGAAGATGTTCGTCCCGATGGTGGAAGCGTGCACCAGGTAGCTCACCCGGCCTCCCACCCGCTCCCGCAGCTGCCGCAGCGCCGCGAGCACCCCCTCCGCCGGTGATTGCGGCGTGCTCGCGACCTTCACGGGCAGGAGCGCGCCTCCCCCCTCGGGCGCGGCAATGAGGTCCGTGAAGGTCCCCCCCACATCCACCCCGACCCGCACCGTGCCGTCCGTCATCCGCGTCCTCCCAGGTACGCCCGGCGGACCTCCGGATGGTCCAGGATCTCCTCCCCGCTGCCCTCGAAGCGCACCCTCCCCTGCTCCAGGACATAGGCGCGGTGGCTGTGGCGGAGAGCCGTCCGGGCGTTTTGTTCCACGAGGAGCACCGCCACGCCCTGGCGGTGGAACTCCCTGATCTTCTCGTAGATGAACTCCATGGCCACGCCCGAAAGGCCAATGGTGGGCTCGTCCAGCAGCACGAGCCGTGGGTGCAGGAGCAGGACCCGGGCGATCTCCAGCATCCGGCGTTCGCCGCCGCTGAGGGTCCTCGCCAGCCGGCGGCGCCGGGCGGCGAGCGCGGGGAACAGGTCGAAGACCCGCTCCACGTCCCGTCCGACGTGGGGATCGCTCCGTGTGTAGGCGCCCAAGCGCAGGTTGTCCTCCACCGTGAGGTTCGGCAGCACGCTGACGCCCTGCGGGACGTACGCCACCCCGAGTCGGAGCACCTCGGGCGGCCGCCGGCCCACCAGGGAGGTGCCGTCCAGCAGGATGGCGCCCCGGGTGGGCCGCAGCATGCCGAACACCGTCCGCAGGAGGGTCGACTTCCCCGCTCCGTTCGGGCCGATGATGCACACCACTTCTCCGGGCCGGACGGCGAGGCTGACACCCCGCAGGACTTCCTGCTGGCCGTACCCCGCATGGAGGTCTTCCACCCGGAGCAGGGTCTCCCGCTCCGTCGGGCCAGGGAGGGGGAGCCCTGCCCCCGGGACCTGCGGGCGGGTCTCGCTACCGGCCATAGTACAGCGCCAGCACGTCGTCGTTTGCCTGGATGGCCTCGGGAGAGCCCTCCGCGACGACCCGGCCGTCGGCCATGAAGTACACGCGGCTCGCCAGCTCCATGAGGACGTCCATATTGTGCTCGATGATGAGGAAGGTGACCCCCTCCGCGTTCTGGAGGCGGATGTGCTCCATGAGCCGCTGGATCATGGTGGGGTTCACGCCGGCGACGGGCTCGTCCAGGAGGACGACCGAGGGGCGGCGCACGAGCGCCATGGCGAGCGCCAGGAGCTTCTGCTGGCCGTAGGAGAGCTGGCCGGCGGCTAGATCCCGCTGGTCCCACAGCCCGACCAGGCGCAGGAGGCCCTCCAGGCGCTCGCGCACCGCCCGGGGAGTCGGGCGGAAGGCGTCCGCCAGCGATTCGCCGCGGTGTTCCTGCCCGGCCAGCATGTTTTGCCAGACGGTCAGCCCGGGGAAGACCCTGATCATCTGGAAGGTCCGCGCGAGGCCTTGCTGGGCGATCCAGGCGGGAGGACGACCTTCGAGCCGCCGCTCCGCGCCGTCGGACCGCAGCAGGATGCTCCCCCCATCGGGCCGGAGGAACCCTGTCACGCAGTCGAAGAGCGTGGACTTTCCCGCTCCGTTGGGGCCGAGGACGCCCACGATCTCCCCGCGCCGGACCTCCAGGGACACGTCGCGCAGGGCTTCGAGCCCGCCGAACCGCTTCCACAGGGCCTCCACGCGAAGGAGGGGCCGAGCGGGGCGGGGGCCCTGCACCGGGGAGGAGGGGACGCGAGCGCCCTCCCCCTCGGGGGGCTCCGCCGGCCCCGGGACCCCCCGGCGCCTTCCGGGCGCGAACCGGTCGAGGAGCCCTACGATCCCCCGGGGCTCGTAGACGGCCACCAGCATGATGGCGACGCCGTACACGACGTAGTCGTACCCTTTGCCGAACCCTCCCAGAAGCCCGCCGGCGTACTGGGAGAGGAGCGTGAGGAACCCCGCCCCCACCGCCGGCCCCACCACGGTCCCCCGGCCCCCCACGAGGGCCATCACCGCGAACAGCACCGACCGGGACGCATCGAGCACGCTCGAGGGGTCCACGTAGAGGACGTACTGGGCGAACAGCGTGCCCGCGAGCGCCGTCACCGCGGCGCTCAGCGCCATGGCGAGCAGCTTGTACCGCCGGCCGGGGATGCCGAGGGCCGACGCCGCCTCCTCGTCCTGGTCGATGGTACGGAGGTACAGCCCGACCCGTGTCCGGTCCACGACCAGGGCGAGCGCGCAGGCGAGACCGAAGAGCGCCAGGGCGAGGTAGTAGTAAGGAGGCTTCGCGCTCCACATCATCGTCCCGGGGCGGTTCATCAGCTGCACAGGCAGGTAGAGCCCGACGGCCGCCCCGACGAAGGGCCAATTGAGGAACGAGATCCGGACCACCTCGGCCAGGGCCAGGGTCGCCAGCGCGAAGTAGTGACGCCGGAGCCGGAACGTCGGATAGCCGACCACCAGGGACACCCCCGTCGCCACGAGAGCGCCCGCCCACATGCCGGCCCAGGGGCTCACCCCCGCCCGGGAGAAGAGCAGCGTGCTCGTGTAGGCCCCCAGCCCGAAGAAGACGGCGTGCCCGAAGGACAGCTGGCCCCCGTACCCCCCGAGGAGGTTCCACGCCTGGGCGGCCGAGCCGTAGATGAGGACGAGGATCATGCCGTTGAGGAAGTAGGCGTCGTGGACGACCGCCGGGAGCAGGAGGAGCGCGCCCCAGACGCCGGCGACCAGGACGGTCATGCCTGGTCCCGGCCGAGGATGCCGGTGGGGCGCAGAAACAGGGCCAAAAGGAACGCCGCGAAGACGAACACGAGCTTGAAGGTGGGCGCAATGAGGGTGCCCGCGATCCCCTCGATGAGCCCGATCGCCACGCCCCCCACCAGCGGGCCGAAGAGGGTCCCGAAGCCTCCCAGGACCACGCTCGCGAAGGCGATGAGGACGAAGGCGTCCCCGACGGTCGGGCTGACCTGGTAGAAGGGGAGGAGGAAGACGCCGGCGACCGCGGCGGTGGCGATGCTGAGCCCCCACGCCAGCATGTACATCCTCTCGACCTCGATCCCCAGGGCGAGGGCCGCCGTGGGATTCTGCGCCGTGGCCTGGAGGGCTTTCCCCACCTTGGTGCGCTGGAGGAAGGAGAAGAGGAGCCCGTAGGTGGCCAGGCCGGCCAGGGCGGCGTAGACCTTCGCCCTGTCGACCGGGACCCCGGCCAGGACGAGAGCCCCGGCCGCGAGCGGCCAGCGGATCCCCAGGAAGTTCGGCCCGAAGACGGCGAAGGCCGTGTAGCGGAGGAAGAGCAGGAGGCCGAAGGTGGCGAATATCTGGGTGACGGGCGACGCGGCCATGATCCTGCGGATGACCACGAGGTAGGTGGCCACGCCGGCCCCGAATCCCAGGAGGACCACCCCGGGCAGGGCGCCGAGCGGGTCCAAGTGGGCCCCCCGCCACGCGAAGTAGGTGGCGTACATGGCCAGCATGACGTATTCCGTGTGGGCGAAGTTGATGATGTCCATGACGCCCCAGATCATCCCGAGGCCGAGGGAGACCAACGCGTACACCAGCCCCATCACGAGACCATCCACGGCGGCGCTGAGGAACAGGCCCACGAGCGGCTCAGGGACCGCCGGGCCGCCCGGCAGGGAGGGCGCGGCGGGCGAGGGACTTCAGCGCTTGGTCCAGGGGGGAGCCGGCCACACGACGGCCGTTTCCGCGAGATCGAAGGGCCAGACGACCTTGTACTCGCCTCCGAGGAGCTGCTCCATGACACCGGTCGCGTAGATGTTCTGCCCGTCCTTGTCGAACTTGATCCCTTTCCAGGGCATGATGGTCTGGTCCCCGGGGATGTCGGTGCGGAGCAGACCCTCCAGGACCTGCGTGGGGGCTGTCCCGCCTCCGAGGTTGATGGCATAGGCCAGCGTCAGCAGGCCGGTGAAGCTCCGGGCATTGGTCTCGTCCATGTCCTCGTTGTACCGGCTCCGGTAGAGCGTGTTCACCTTGGTCACGAGGGGCTTGCGCGCGCCGAGCCCTTTGGCCCACGACGCGCGGGTGATGACGTAGGAGCCGTCCTTCCCAGTCTCGCGTATGTAGTCGGGGAGCACGTACCCCGCGTCCTGGGCCACCAGCCCGGCCGGGAACCACCCCATGGTCTTGAGCGTCTTGATGGTGGTCACGGCGTCGATCAGGTAGCTGTTGGCGATGAGGACGTCCGGGTTGGCGGCCCGGATGCGCGTGAGCTCGGCGTCGAGGCTCGCCGGGGGCGACGTGTACATCTCCCGGGCCACGAGCTGGTATCCGGCCTTGCGGCCCAGCTCCTCCTCCACCTTGGCCGCGGTGGCCCCGAACTCGGTGTTCTCCGACAGGATGGCGAAGCGGGCGATCCGCCGCCCGCGCTTGCGCAGGTCGTCGAACATCTGGAAGAACAGCTGGGAGAAGGTCCGATCGTGGGGGCCCGTCCGGAAGAACCACTTGAACCCCCGCTCCGTCAGCGTCGGGGACGACGACTCCGGGGTGAGGAACGGGACGCCTCGGGTCTCCGCCGCGATGCTGGCGGTGGCGGTTATAGCGCTGGCGTAACACCCCATGAGGGCCACGACCTTCTCCTGGTCGATGAGCCGCTCCGCTTCGGCCCGGCCGGTCGCGGGATCCTTGGCGTCGGCGTACACCAGGCGGATCTTGCGGCCCCCCAGGCGAGGGAGGCCCGCCGTGGCGGCCAGGACGAGCGGGGCCAGCTCGGGGTGGGGCGTGTTGACGATCTCCGCAGCGAGGTCAACGGCCTTCTTGATGTTGGCGCCTGTCCGCGCGAGAGACCCACTCAGAGGGTAGAGCACCCCGATCTTGACGTCCTCCGCCTGCGCCTGGGCCGACAGGGCCCGCCACGCGCTCCCCGCGGCCACGGCGCCCGCCGCCGTCCTCAGGAAGCCGCGCCGCGTCAGCCGAACGTGCGTCATACCCCGCTCACCCCCCTGGGCGCCGGCCAGAGCCCGCGCGCCCCATCCTGTTCGGTACGGACGTTCTGCGGCGGGAGTTCGCCGGCGGTCAGCCCGCCGCCAACTCCTCGTCCCGGAGGTCGGTCAGGACCATGTGCCCCGGCGCGTGGGTGATCATGAGGTCCACCCCGGCGGCCACCGCCACCGCCTGCGGGGTCACCCCGCACGCCCAGAAGACGGGGACCTCCGCCTCGAGAACCCGGGGCGGGTCCCCGAAGTCCGGCCGCGCGATGTCCCGGATGCCGAGGACGGCGGGGTCGCCGATGTGGACCGGGGCTCCGTGAGCGAGGGGGTACCGGGCCGTCACCAGCACCGCCCGCGACACCAGCTCGGCGGGGATGGGCCGCATGCTCACGACAAGCGGCCCGTGGAGCGCGCCCGCCGGACGGCAGGGGACGGACGTCACGTACATGGGCACGTTGCGTCCGTCCTCGACGTGCCGGACGGGGATCCCCGCGCGCTGGAGCGCGGCCTCGAAGGTGAAGGAGCACCCGAGGAGGAAGGCCACGAGATCGTCGCGCCAGTAGGAGGTGATGTCCGTCTCCTCGGCCACGAGCCTCCCGGTCCGGTAGACCCGGTAGCGCGGCACGTCCGTCCGCAGGTCCGCCCCGGGCGCGGCGTAGCGCGGGGTGGGATCGCCCGGGTCGGTGACCTCGAGGAGAGGGCAGGGCTTCGGGTTCCGCTGGCAGAAGACCAGGAAGTCGTAGGCCAGAGCCCTCGGGACCACCACCAGGTTTGCCTGGGCGTAGCCAGGAGCGAGCCCCGCCGTAGGCCCCCGCCACTCCCCCCGCCGGATGCGGAGCCGTAGCTCCGCGGGAGAGGTGTCCTGGATCCCCGCGCGGTCAGTGAGCCTCGGCACGACTCCCGTTATTTCGCCCTGCCGGAGGGCTCTCCTGCCCGACCCCGGGGCCGGGGGACGCGGCCATCCTGTCGAGGAACCGGGCGATCGCCCGGTTCACGAGCTGCGGCTTCTCTGCGTGGACCATGTGGCCGGCCCCGGGGATCACCACCAGCTCCGCCCGGGGCAGGCGCGCGCTCAGGGTCGCGCTGAGCCGGAGCGGGGTCATCCGGTCCTCGTCCCCCACGATGACGAGCGCCGCGGCTCGGACCTCCTCCAGCCGGCTGGAGACGTCGAAGGCGTCGCAGGCCTCGAAGTCCGCCAGCGTGACCTCGGGGGGTACTGCGCCCATGGTGCCGACGAGCCGTGCCGCCAGCCGGGGTGACGCTCCCGGATCCAGGGACCGCCCGACGATCCCCCGGACGGCGCTGGGGTAGTCCCTCCGGAGGTCCGCCAGGATCTGGGGGGCCACCCGCAACCGCGGTCCCGTGGCGATGAGGACGAGCCCCAGCACGTCCTCGGGATAGTCCAGCGCGTACTGGAGGGCGACCGCGCCTCCCATAGAGTGGCCGGCGAGCACCGCCGGAGTCACCCTGCGGCCGTGCAGGAGGCTGTGGAGCCAGGCGGCGTAGTCCACGATGCGGCCGCACGCCGGCCCGGGCTCGCTCCCGTGGCCCGGGAGGTCAGGCGCGAGCGCCCAGGGAAAGGCGAGGACCTGGAGGTCCCACCCCCGGCCCACCCCGCCGGCGCCATGCACGAAGACCAGCGGGAGGCGCTTCACGACGCTCCCACGGGCGGGCCCCGTCCCCCGCCCGTTACGCCTTCCCCTCCCGGCCCCGGAGCAGGGCCGCGACGAAGGGGTTCGTGCGCTTCTCCTCCCCGATGGTGGTCGGCGGGCCATGCCCGGGGTAGCAGACGGTCTCGTCCGGCAGGGGGACCAGGACACGCCTGATGGACTCCACGAGCGTCGCGTAGTCGCCCCCAGGGATGTCGGTCCGCCCGATGCTGCCGGAAAACAGCGTGTCCCCCGTGAACACGAGCCCCCGGCCCAGGAGGCACACCCCCCCGGGGCTGTGGCCCGGGGTGTGATGGACCTCCAGGACGAGGCCTCCCACGGGGATCCGGTCTCCCTCGCGGAGCCACCGGTCCGGGATGGGGGAAGGCGGCACCTCGATCCCGAACATCACCCGGGCCCGCGCCGGCCCGCTCTCCAGCACCTCCCGCTCGGCCTCATGGATCAGGAACGGCGCACCCGTGGCGCGCCGCACCGCCTCTACCGCCTGGACGTGGTCGAAGTGCCCGTGGGTGTTCACCACGGCCACGACGCGGACCCCGACCCTCCGCACCGCCGCCAGGATGCGGTCCGGCTCGTCCCCGGGGTCGATGACGACGGCCTCGCCCGCCTCGCCGTCCCCGTAGATGTAGCAATTGGCGCCGATCGGGCCGACCGGGAACCCCTCGAGGATCACGGCCCGGGCCCCGGCCGGCCCCGCAGGCACCTCAGGTCCTCGCCCCAACGGTGGACGCGGCGAGCGCCCTGATGATCTCCCGGCAGAAGGCCGGCAGGTCGGGCGGCGTCCGCGAGGTGATGAGGTTCCCGTCCACGACGACCTCCTGGTCCACGTAGTGGGCGCCCGCGTTGATGACGTCGTCCTTGACCGCGCTCACGCAGGTCATGGTCCTCCCGCGCACGATGCCCGCGGAGATCGGCACCCACGCGGCGTGGCAGATCGCTGCCACGACCTTCCCCTGCTCGAAGGCCTCGCGGACCAGCTTCAGAATCTCGGGGTAGCGCCGCAGCCGGTCCGGGGCGTACCCCCCGGGGATGACGACCGCGTCGAAATCCGCCGCGCGGACGTCGGCGGCCGCAACGTCGGCCTTAGCCGGGTACCCCTCCTTGCTTTTGTACGTTTCCCCCGCCTTGGGGCCCACGATCGTCACCTGGGCTCCCGCTTCGCGGAGGCGGAGCACCGGGTACCACAGCTCGAGGTTTTCATAATAGTCCTCGGCCAGCACGGCCACCTTCTTGCCGGCGAGTTCCATCGACCCACCTCCCTCGCGTGTCCTCTCGCGGTCCTAGTATGGTCCCTCGTCCCGGGGAGGGTCAAGGTCTGCCGAGCGCACCCTCCGCCGGCCCGTCAGCCCGCGGTCATCTCGGCCTGGATCCTCCGCCACGCCTCCCGGGCCTCTTCGATGGACCCCTCGTCCTCTATGGTCGAGACGTCTCCGGGATCCTTCCCCAGGATCACCGCCTTGAGGACCCGCCGCATGATCTTGCCGCTGCGGGTCTTGGGGACCATGCTCACGAAGTTGACCTCGCCGATGACGGCCACAGGGCCGAGCTCCCGGCGCGCGGTCTCCAGGATCTCCCGACGGAGCGTGTCGGAGGGCTCGTGGCCCAGCCGCAGGACGACGAAGGCCGAGATCACCTCTCCCCGCACGGGATCCGGCCGGCCCGTCACGGCGGCCTCGGCCACCGCGGGGTGCTTGAGGAGCGCCGTCTCCACCTCGATGGTGCCGAGGCGGTGGGCCGAGATCTTGATGATCTCGTCGGCGCGCCCCGCAAACCAGAAGTACCCGTCCTCGTCCACGTGGGCGGAATCCCCGGTGTAGTAGAGTCGCTGGCCGGGGATGCGCTGCCAGTAGTCGCGCCGGTAGCGGTCGGGATCCCCCCACAGGGTCGGGATGAGGCCGGGGAACGGGCGGCGCAGCACCACGATCCCCTTTTCCCCCGGCCGACACGGCTGACCATCGGGGGTGACCACCGCCGCGTCGATGCCCGGCAGCGCCACGCCCGCCGACCCGGGCTTGATGGGCAGCAGGCCGATCCCGAAGGGGTTCCCGATAATGGGACCGCCGGTCTCCGTCTGCCACATGTGGTCGATCACCGGCACCTCGTCGCGGAGGACGCGCTTCTGCAGCCACTCCCAGGCGGGAGGGTTCAGCGGCTCGCCGGCGCAGACGACGCGCGTGAGGGACGAGAGGTCGCACGCGGCAGCCGGCCCCTCGCCGTACCGCATGAGGAGCCGGACGGCCGTGGGAGACGTGAAGATGCCGGTGACGCCGAACTCTTCCACGACCTTCCACGGGGTCTCGGGGCCCGGGTGATCGAGGGCGCCTTCGTAGGCGACGGTCGTGCACCCCACGAGCAGGGGGGCGTAGACGATGTAGCTGTGCCCGACGACCCACCCGATGTCGGATGTCGACCACCAGACGTCCTCCGGCGCCATCCCGAAACACCAGCGCCCCATGCTGTGGATGAAGACCGAGTAGCCCCCGTGGACGTGGACGGCGAGCTTGGGGCGGGCCGTGGTCCCGGAGGTGGCGAGGATGTAGGCCGGCTCGTTGGCCTCCATGGAGACCCACGCCCCGCTGTGGCCCGCGGCCTTCTCGAGGAACTCGGACCAGGGCATGTCCCGCGGGGCCGCGAGGCGCCCCTCCCCGCCCTCCCGCTGGAGGACGACGACGCGCTCCACGGACTCCCCGCAGGCTGCGACAGCGCTGTCGACGATGTCCTTGAGGGGGACGGCCCGACCCTTTCGGTACCCGACGTCGGTCGTGAACACCACGCGCGACCCGCTGGCCTGGATCCGGTCGGCCAGGGCTCCCGCGCCGAAGCCCGCGTAGACCACCGAGTGGATGGCGCCGATGCGCACCGTCGCCAGCATGAGGATGATGGCCTCGGGGCACGTGGGCATGTAGATGGTGAGGCGGTCTCCCCGGTCGATCCCGAGGCCCCGGAGCGCGGCGGCCGCCTGCTCGACCGCGCGGAGGAGCTGCGCGTAGGTGTAGATCCTCCGCTCTCCCCGCTCGGTGACGGCGATCAGGGCCGCGACCCCGCCCCGACCGGCGGCCACGTGGCGGTCCAGGCAGTTGGCGGCCAGGTTGGTGTGCGCGCCCACGTACCAGCGGAACGTGGGGAACTCCCATTCGAAGACGCGGTCCCACTTCCTGATCCAGGGGAGGCTCTCCGCGGCCCGGGCCCAGAAGGCCTCCGGATCCTCACGGGCCTCCCGCTGCCACCGCCTGACGATGGGGCTGAGGGTCTCCATGGCGTCTGTCCCCCTTTCACGACAGGAACCCGACCGGCGGATGAGCCTACGGTACCACGGACCCCGGCGCATTCCCTCCCGGCCCCCGGGGCCGGAGGGCACGGAGGGCGAGCCAGGTCCCCGCGGTCAGGAGCAGGGCGCTCCCGGCAAAGGGGGCCCGGGGCCCGACCGTGTCGTACAGGATCCCTCCGAGGACGGGGCCGATGACGAGCCCGGCCCCCTGGGCCGTTTCCGACGCCCCCATGACGAACCCGGCGCTCCCCGGAGGCGCCGCCTCGCTCATCATCGCGAGCCACGCCGGCGAGGAGAGGGCGTAGCTGGCGGCCAGGAGCGCCGTCGCCACCCCCAGGAGCAGGTCATGGCCCCTCCCGGCCACGGGGAGGAGCCACATCCCCGCACTGGCCATGACCATCCCCCAGGCCACGGCGCGGGGCCGGCCGACGCGGTCGGCGAGCCGGCCCCCGGGAACGGACGCCACCGCCACCAGGAGCACCACGACGAGGAAGACACCGCCGATGGCCTGGTCGCTCATCCCCACCACTTCACGGGCGTAGATGACCAGCACGGGCGCCAGGAGGCCGACGCCGAACATCTGGACGAAGCTGACCCCCAGCATGGCGGCGAGCACCGGGGATGTCTTCAGGAGCTCGGGAGCACTCCGCACGCCCGCAAAAGGGAGGCGGACCCGCCCTCCGGCGGGTGCCACGGGGTGGCGGTTCCGGAACACGAGCACCGCGAGGGCCGCGGCCGCCAGCAGGAGCCCGCTCGCCAGGTAGAAGCCGGCGCGGTAGTTGCCGAAGGCGCCGGAGACGAAAAGGCCGAGGCTCGGGCCCAGCGCCAGGCCCGACAGGAAGAACATGTTGAGGGTGCCCATGGCGGTGGCGCGCCGATCCCCCTCCGCCGCCTCGGCGATCGCCGCGGCCGCACACGGCCACAGGGCGGCGCTCCCGGCGCCGTCGATGAGCCGGAGGGGGATGAAGAGCACGGGAGTCCGGAGGGACGCCATCACCACGGGGGCGAGGCTGCACAACAAGAGCCCGCCGAGGATCACCCGGCGGCGGCCGACCCTGTCGGCCAGGGTCCCCCACACCGTCTTCAGCACCGTCTCCACGGCCGCAAAGGTCCCCGCCACCAGGCCCACGAGGGTCACGCTCGCCCCGAGACGCTCCTTGAGGTAGAGGGGGAGGAGGGGAATGACCGTGGCGAGCCCCAGCTCGGCCACGCCCATGACGGCGGCGATGCCCAGGAGGGATGGGCCCGCCTCCCGCCTCGCCTCCGTTGCGCCCCTCACCGGGGGGCGCCCCCGCGGCCCCGGAGCCTCCGCAGCAGGACCGCGCGCGCGCGCTCCTCCAGGTCGTCGGGAAGCGGCCCGAGCTGGATGCCGGGGTACCGGCGGTCCAGGGCTTCGCGGATCAACCGGTCGGCGAACGCGGGATTCTTGGGCAGCAGCGGGCCGTGGAGGTAGGTCCCGTACACGTGGGCCCGGACACCGCCCTCCCACCTGTCCTGACCGTTGTTGCCGAAGCCGTGGAGGACGCGGCCGAGGGGCCGGGCCTGAGGCCCCAGGAACGTGCGCCCCCCGTGGTTCTCGAACCCCACGAGGGGCGGCCCCCCGTCGAGGGGATCCACGACGAGGTTGCCGATGAGCCGGCGCGCCCGGGGCCCCGGGTGCTCCGTCCACAGGTCCAGGAGGCCGATCCCCGGCAGGTCCTCCCCGCTCGCCGGCCGGTAGTACCGGCCCAGGAGCTGGAACCCCCCGCAGACGGCGAGGATCACAGCACCCGCGGCGGCGGCCTCTTCCAGGGGGCCCTTCTTGGTCGCGAGGAGGTCGGCCGAGGCGATCCGCTGCTGCCGGTCCTCCCCCCCTCCGATGAAGAACAGGTCGGCCTCCGCCGGCAGGCTGTCCCCCAGTTTCGCCTCGGTGACCGTCACCTGGAACCCCCGCCAGCGGGCCCGGTTGACGAGGACCATGATGTTCCCCCGGTCTCCGTAGAGATTCAACAGATCCGGGTAGAGGTGGCAGATCCGGAGGACGGGCGTCACTCCCAGAACCTCCGGGCCGCGCCCCACCTCTCCAGGACGCGGCGGAGACCCAGCATGGCCGTGTAGGTGGGGAGGATGAAGAGGCGCCCCTCCCCGAGCTCGAGGGCCCGCCGGAGCGCCCGTTCGAGGTCCTCCACCACGTCGATGGCGGCAGGAGGAAGGCCCGCGTGGCGCAGCCGGACCGCCAGGTCGGCGGCCCGCAAGCCCGTGGCCACGACACGGCCCACGCGCCCCGAAAGGAGCTCGAAATCCACATCCCACAGCCAGGAGACGTCCCGGCCGTCGGCGTCCAGGTCGTTGATGGCAATGAGGAGCGCGGGGAGAGGACCCGCCGCCAGGACCGTCCGGAGCACCTCGTTGAACCCTGCGGGATTCTTGACCAGCAGCATCTGGACCTCATCGCGCCCCAGTCGGAACCGCTCCCCGCGTCCGAAGGCGGGGACAAAGGACCCCACCGCTTCGCCCACGCGGGGCAGGGGAGCTCCGAGCTGAAGAGCGGCGGCGGCGGCGGCGAGGACGTTGTAGAGATTGTACAGGCCCGGGAGCACCGTCCGCACGCGGATGCTCCCCGCCCCCCCGGCGGCGAGCGTGGCTTCGCTCCCCTCGGGCCCGTAGAGGCGCACGTCCCGGGCCGCGACGTCGGGGTCCGGCCGGCGCGTCCCGCAGGTCTCGCACCGGTAGTGGCCCATGTGGCCGAAGTAGGTGAGGGCGTAGACATAGGGCGTCCCGCACGTGTAGCAGTACCGCGCTTCCGCTGTGTGCTCGAGCGCGGGCAGCACGTACCGATCGTCCTCGATCCCGAAGGTCACCACCTGTGCCGGAAGCTGGCGGACGGCGTCGTACACGAGGGGATCGTCGGCGTTGACCACGCAGACGAGCTCCCTCGGGAGCGCTCGGGCAGCGGACCTCCACAGGCCGGCGATGTGGTCGATCTCGCCGTACCTGTCCAGCTGGTCGCGAAAGAGGTTGGTGAAGACGACGACCCGGGGGGCGAGGGCGGGGACCACGCGGGGGACCGTGGCCTCATCGACCTCGAAGATCCCCAGGTCTCCCCGGGGCCTCCCCGAAAGATCGCAGTGCTCCACCAGCGCGGCCGCGATCCCGGCGGCCAGGTTCGCCCCGGCGCGGTTGTGAACGGGGTGCCGGCCGCAGGCCCGCATGATGTGCGCCAGCAGGTGGGCGGTGGTCGTCTTGCCGTTGGTGCCGGCCACGATGACGGTCCCGGCCGGGAGCCGGCTGGCCAGGAGCGAGATCAGGCGCGGCTCCACCGCACGGGCCACCCGGCCGGGGAGCACCGTCCCCCCTCCGCCCCCCAGCGTCCGGCTGAGAGCCGCCGTGGCCTTCCCCAGCAGGATGGCCGCCGCAAGCCGTGCGTTCACCGGGAGCCTACCGCCGGCGGACTCCGAAGGCCACGAGGGCGTTGGCCGGCGTCGCGGCACCCACCAGGACCATCCCCGGGGCCAACGTCACGCCGCCCTTCCAGGCGAATCCCCCCACGGCCCCTCGCCACAGGGCCTTCCCGTTCCGCGCGTCCACGGCCCAGACCGTCCCGTCGTAGTCGGCGGCGAACACCACGCCCTCGGAGACTGCCGGAGGACCCAGGATCTGCCGGGGTCCGGCGAGGGTCCACAGCACCCGCCCGGTCGCGGCGTCCAGCGCCACGAGGCGGCCCGGGAGGTCCACGCTGAATCCCTTGGCGGCGGGGGGATAGTCTTGCGTGCCCACGAAGATGCGCCCGTAGGCCACGGCGGCGCTTCCGGTGATCACCGCGCCCCGCTCCTGGGCGAGGGTGAGGTTGGTCTGCCACCGAAGGCGCCCCGTGCGGGCGTCCACGACATAGTAGGTCCCGTCCTTCTCCCCCGCCCCGACAGCGAGGCCCCCCGGGAGCGGGAACACGTTGGGGGTGGAGAGGAAGTCCAGATCCTGGTTGTCGTGGGGGTGGGTGGGCCCGAAAGCCCACCGGAGCCGGCCTGTCGCCGCGTCCAGGGCCACGATGGAGTCCGACCCCACATCCGGGCCCGGGGGAGGATTCTCCCGAGGACTGGGATTCCCCGTGGCCACGAATAGCGTGCCGGTCGAGGGGTCCAGGGACGGACTCCCGAACACGCCGGCGCCCCCTCCTCCCGTGTACTGGGGGACCACGTAGGTCCACAGGATCGCCCCGGTGGCCGCGTCGAGGGCGACCACCCGGCCCCGGACCGTCGGTTCGTCGAAGATCCCATCGATGCCCACGTAGACGCGCCCGCGCCAGACGAGAGGAGCCGACCAGATCGTCTCGCTCTTCTGGGGGTCCCCGACACGGGTCCGCCAGAAGAAGCCACCGGTCGCCGCATCGAGACACACCACGTCCGTCAGGGCCGTGGCGACGTAGACCCGCTCGTCCGCCAGGGCGGGGGTCCCCGTGATGCCCAGCGAGTCGAACCCGTAGGCCAGCTGCGGTCTATAGCCCAATCGGGCCTCCCAGCGCGGGCGCCCTGTGGCAAGGTCCAGAGCGTACAAGGTGCCGCGCGCGGATCCGATGTACACCATCCCGTGGTCCACGGCCGGGCTCCCGGCGATCCCGCCATCGGCCCGGAAGCGCCACAGGACCTGTAGCCTCCGCACCGAGGCCGGGTCCAGACGGGCCGTCGGAGAGTAATAGGTGGCGTAGTAGTCGTGCCCCCGCATCGGCCACGCGGGCTCCTCCGAGCCCACCTCGAGACCGCTCAACCCGACGAGGGTTGCGGCGGCGAGCGCCAGCACCGACCGTCCGAGGGCCCGGGCCGCGGTCATGGCTTACTTGCGGGGTGAAGCCCCGCTCCCCTTCCCGCGGCCCGGCGTCGCGTCGGAGAGGAGGACTCCCCTCACCATGGCGGTGACCGCAGAGCAGGCTAGGGCCGCCGGGCCCCCAGGTACCGGGCCCGGTAGTAGGGCTCGTCGAGGGACGAGATCACGACCCCCCGGGAGTAGGACGCGTGGATGAACCTGCTCCCGCCGAGGTAGATACCCACGTGGGAGGGGCCGCTGGTGTACGTCCGGAAAAACACCAAGTCCCCGGGAGCCAGAGCGCCGGGGGGCACCGCCCACCCCACCCGCCACTGGGCGGAGGATGAATGCGGCAGGCCCAGACCGAGGATTCGGAACACCCGATACACCAGTCCCGAGCAGTCAAACCCCCTGTTCCCGATCCCGGCCCACTGGTAGGGTCGGCCGAGGAAGCGCAGCGCCGTGCGGACGACCGCCATGGTAAAGGCGACACCGCGCGACGGCAGCAGCGTCCGCACCGACGCCGACAGGATCCTCTGGGGGCCGCCCGACGCGCCGCGGCGCGGGAGCGACCCGGGGGCGCCCCGCGAGCCCGGCGCGACCGGTCCGGGGATCTCAAGACGCTGCCCGGGGTGGAGGAGGGAGGTCACCGAGAGGCCGTTCGTCCGCGCGAGGAAGTCCACCGTGAACCCGTAGCGGCTCGCGATCCCCCACAGGGTGTCCCCCTGCCGGACCGTGTACGTCTCTGCGGCGTGGGCGCTTCCGAGACCCATGCCCAGTAATACACCCGCACACGCAACAATTGTGGCCACGGCCTGCCGCGACGGCACGTGAGCCCCCTCCTGTGATCCCGAAGATGAGCGGACGCGCCGCGTCGACGGCCCGCAGCCCGTCCGGGTGGGCCAGACACCGACCGGGCCCCGGATCGGCCCTCCTTCTGTCCCCAGACCTGCGCGGTGAGGTTCGACCTGGCGCGCTCACCTCCCTTCTCGATTTTTCCGTCTCAGGAGGGGCTTGCTCTTTGGGAGACTTTGCTATAATGGGCCTAGAGTCGCGTGAGGCTCTGAGGCCGGGGAGGACGTCGCATGCTGTGGATGAAAGTGCGGACGGTGGCCATGGACCAGCAGATGAACCCGGTCGTGCTGCTGGTCGACCAGGCGGAAACCTTGGCGTTGCCCATCTGGATCGGCACCGCGGAAGCCCAGTCGATCGCCTTCGAGCTCCAGGGCGTGAAAATGCCTCGCCCCATGACGCACGATCTCATGCGGGACATCCTCTCCCACCTGGCGGTCCGCGTCAGCCGCATCGTCGTCACGGACATCCAGAACGGGACGTACTTCGCCGAGATCCACCTCAAGTCCAACGGGAAGGACGTGGTGGTGGACTCCAGGCCGAGCGACGCCATCGCCCTGGCCCTGCGCGCCGAGGCGCCCATCTACGTGGAGGAGAAGGTCGCCGCGGGCGCGATCCCGCTGAAGAAGGCCTTCGACGAGCACGAGGTGGAGGAGTTCAAGAAGTTCCTGGAGCACGTCAAGCCCGCCGACTTCGAGAAAAACCTCAGGGACACGTAGGATCCAACCGCGCCGTCACCGCATGACCACGCCCCCCGACAGAACGAGCGTGTGCCCGGTCACGTAGGACGCCTCGTCGGAGGCGAGGAAGACGGCCGCGCGGGCCACCTCCTCAGGCTGCGCGAACCGGCCCAGGGGGATGCGGGCCGTGATGCGTTCCCTCTCGGCGATGGTGCGGTCCGCGTGGAAGGCCGTCTCGGTGTACCCCGGGGCGATGGCATTCACCCGCACGTGCGGGGCCAGGTCCCGGGCCAGGCATTTGGTGAGCATGAGCACCGCGGCCTTGCTGACGCTGTAGTGAATGGCGCCCGATCCCGGGTCGATCCCCCGCATGGACGCGATGTTGATGATCGCCCCGCCCCCCTGACGGACCATCACCGCGGCGGCCGCCTGGCTCGCAAAGAAGGGGCCGGTCACGTGCACGGCCATCATGCGCGCCCATGCCTCCTCGTCGATCTCCCACAGGCCCTCGCGCCCCGTCACGCCGGCGTTGTTGACGAGGACGTCGAGCCGCCCAAAGGCCTCCACGGCCCGCGCGACCAGCGTCCGCGCCTCGGCCGGCCGACCGACGTCGGCCTGAATGGCCACCGCCCTTCCCCCGCTGGCGGCGATCGCCTCCGCCACGCTCCGTGCCTCGTCCACCGACCGGGCGGCGTTCAGGACGACGGCGGCTCCCTCCCGAGCGAAGGCGTGGGCGATCGCCCTCCCGATGCCGCGGCTCGACCCCGTCACGAGCGCCACGCGTCCCCGCAGCCTCACGCCTGACCCCCCGATCCCTCCCCAAGAACCGGCCCACGCACCAGGGCGGCGCGGGACAGGGCCTCCACTTCCCGGACGACAGCCTCCCACTCGTCCAGCACCCGCCGGCGCGCCGCGTCGATCTCCTCCGCCCGGTCCGCCGCGCTCCCGGGGACACGATCCTCGTCCAGCACCCGCACCCTCCCGTCGGGCGTGACGAGGACGTCCACTTCGAGGTCCTCCCACTCCACGCGGTCCCGCGTGATCCGCACCGGCCCGCTGAGGTTGAAGTAGTAGGCCAGGGTCTCCCCCGCCGGGCTGATCCAGTGGTAGACGTTGTAGGGGCGGTCGGCCCAGTAGTGAGCCACGGTCACGGTCCCGGCGGGGAGCGCGAGGCCGGCCACCTGTCCGGCCCGGGGGAGGACGTACAGGAGGGTGGCCCGGGTGGGCCCCACGGCGACGCCGCGGCAGCGGTAGGCCCGTCGCTCGCCGAGGAGGGTGTGCTTCACCTCGAGGACATCCATCCCAAGGATGGTTCAGGGCGGCGCCCGGGTTCCCCTGCGGCGTGCGGGCGACTAGGTGGAGGACAGGCCCCTCCGGTCGTAGGTGTACATCTTGCCGTTGGCCCGGAGCTTGACGGGGTTGCGCCAGAGGGAGTAGACAGCCCTGAGGAAGAGGTTGATCCGCTTCGGGTCGAGCTTGCGATCTTCGTCGAGGTGGACCAGCACCAGGTCCCGGGGGCCTGAGGAGGGGTCCACCTCGATACGGGGCTCCCCCTTGTAGAGCTTCTGGGTGATCAGCATCTCCTTGACCTTCTGGAGGTCGTAGCTCTTCTGCTTCTCCTTGGGATCGTAGACGAAGATGTCGAGGCGGCGCACCAGCTCCTCGGTGAGGGCGAGGTCCACCAGGCTGATGTCCTCGTAGAACCGCCGGACCTCCAGGGTCCGCGCGAACCCCTCGCGGTCCCGGATGTGCTTGAAGAGCGTGTAGCCGATCGTGTAGGGGGCCGGACGGTTGCACAGCTGGGCCGAGAGGCTGGCCCACTCCCGGGCGTTGAGGAGGCGCATGAGGAGCTCGGCCTCCACAAACGTCGCCCACCCCTCGTTAATGATGTGGGTCCGCTGGATGAGGTCGAAGTACTCGGCCTCTTCCCGGATGGCCTCCAGGATCACCCGCTCGAAGTCCTCCAGGGGGGCGTGCTCCTCCAGGTAGTAGATGAGACGCTTCCGGCGCTCCCGGGGATTCCGCTCGAAGGCGTTGACGGAGGTCGCCACCGTGAGGAGCGCGTCCAGCAGCTTCTCCACCCGCTCCCGCCCGTACTCCCGCTCGTACCCGCGGATCATCCGCGCGTGCCGCTCGGCCTCGTTGAGCATGTTCTTGTTGGACTTCTGGTACCAGTGGTTGTTGGCGAAGAAGTCCGCGTGGCCGAAGACGTGGGCGATGACGAGGACGTTCTGGAGGTAGGTGTTGGAGCTGCGGAGGAAGGCATGGGACGGAGAGGTGTTCAGCACGAGCTCGAGGATGCTGAAGACCTCCTTGTTCTGCTGTGTGACGAGCTCCTTGTAGGTGCCCCCCCAGTACCAGTGGATGAACCTGTTGGGGAGCCCCATGCTGGCGACTTCCGCGATCTCGTCGCTGTCCGTGATCTGGAAGATCACCGGCTCGAAGGCCAGCCCCCGCTCGCGGGCCAGGCGTTCCAGCTCTCGGATGACCCCCTGGTACTCGGCGATCATGAGGCCCCTCACGCGCGGCGGAGCGGGGCGCCTCCCGTCCGGCGCGCGGTCCGCCGGTCGAAGAACCCGAGGAAATCCCCCATGGCCGTCCGGATGCTCTCGAGGTCGACCAGGTTGGCGAACACGGCGCCGTCGCGCGCCCGCGCCGTCTCCTGCACGTACTCGCTGAACCCGCCGATCCCCCGTCCCCCCGGGTTCACGTGCCCGTAGCACACCAGGTCGAACGCCCCGAGCGCCTCCTCGAACCGGGTCTTGGCGTGGTCGAAGTCTCCGGAGCTCGTCTCCCCGTCCGTGAAGAGGAAGAGGAACTTGTCGTACTCAGTGACCCCTTTCAACAGCTCGACGGCCTTCTCGAATCCCGTGCTGATGTGGGTGCCGCCGCTCGACTCGACGCAGAAGAACTCGTCCCGCGTCTTCTCTTCGGCGACGTCCTGGAAGACCACGTAGCGCCGGAGGTTCGTGGGGTACCGGCGCTCCAGGTAGTGCCACAGGACGAAGATGGTCTTCCGGACCAGGGCCAGGTACTCGCCCCGCATGGACCCCGAGATGTCCAGCACGTAGACCTCCACCGACCGGTTGTTCTCGAAGGTGGTCGGATCCTCGATGAAGTACCAGGCGTCCTGCTGGACGTCCACGTCGTAGTCCAGGACTCCGCGCTCCCTGGCGTTCCGGAGGAGGCTTTGAATCATGGTCTCCTCCAGGTTGAGGTCGGAGCGGAGCCCGATCCGATCCAGGTCGTCCAGTTCGGCGAATTCCTGGCTCTCCACCTCGCCGGCGCGGGCCGGTTCGTGGAAGGACGGGAGGTGCAGCTCGTCCAGGAGGACCTCCTGGGCCAGCTTCACGAACTCGTCGAAGTCCAGCTCCACCTGGAGCTCCTTCCCGTGGTGGTCGCCCCCGAGGAGCCCCCCGAGAGCCTGCACCTGGTCCCCGCCCCCCAGGCCTCCGCTCCCCCCGCTCCCTCCCCCGCCGCCCGTCCCCTGGGCCAGAAACCTCCCCTCCTCCCCGAACTTCAGGGTCGGCAGGTCGAGGGTCGCGATCTGGGTCTTGACCTTGCCGTCGATGATCAGCTCCTTCTGCTGGATCAGCTCGTTGAGATTCTGCTTGAGGTACTCGCGGAGGAGCTGGTCGTGCTTGTACTGGGCTATGCGCCCCCGGTGGATCTTCATGGCGGCCTCGTTTCTCAGAAACTCCGTCCGATGATCTTGAAGAGCGACCGGGCGCAGGCCGAGCAGTACCCGTGCTCCTCGATGGCGCTGCGCTCCAGGACCTCGAGGAGCTCGCGGCTCTTGGCGTCCATCTCCTCCGTCTTCTCGTAGAGCCGCAGGCAATTCTTGATCTTGTTGAACACGATCTCGTTGATCGCCCCGCGGAGCTGCTCGTTATCTCGGTAGCTCATCCGCCTGAGCTCGTCACGGCGCTCGACGAGCACGTTCTCGAAGGCCACCCGCCCCTGCCGGCTGATCAGGCGCTTCTGGACGAGGATGCCCTCCACCTCGTCGATGAGTTCCTTCTCGGTCTCAGCCAGGGCCTCCCCCAGCACGTTGCGGGCGGACGCGTCCAGGTAGTTCAGGTAGAGGTTCTGCCCGTAGTCGTAGAAGTGGGTGGGGACGATCTCCTCGATGATCTGGTCGACCTTCTTGTTGACGAACTCCACCTTCGTCTCCTCGAACATCTTGAGCAGGTCCTTCTGGTTCAGGTCTTTGATCGACTGGTGCGCGAACGTATCCTCGATGGCCTCCGTGATGACCTCCAGGTCGATGCACCGGGCAGCGCGGGTGTAGGCCAGCGAGAACGCGTCCTCGAAGAACCGCGGCGAGAGTCCCCGCAGCCCCTGGGAGTCCTGGCGCGTGCGCACCGCGTAGGTGGCGGCCAGCTCGTAGACGTCCTCCGGCACGTGCTTGTACTCCCCCCGCACGCGGTTGGCGCGCTCCACGAGCGTCCGGTAGATCTGCATCTCCCCCTGGACGTCGACGTTGTAGGGGAAGTCGATCTTGTGGATCCGCCCCCGGAGGGGCTCCATGATGTCCTCGGCGAGGAAGACGTTGTACTCCGGGTAGTTGGTGTGGCCGATGACCACGGTATCCACGTGCACGGTGGGGAAGTTGGCCAGATCGATGCGCTTGGACTGGATCAGCTCCAGGAGCAGGGAGAGGAGCTGTCGGCGGCTCTTGAAGACCTCGGTCCAGTCGAGGATGCCGCGGTTCGCCCAGATCACCTTCCCCTCGAAGTCGTAGGCCTCGGGGTCGTAGGTCGACCCGCGCTCCTTGAGCATGGCGAAGTTGATGTTCCCGACGAAGTTGGTGATGTCTTCCCGCCGGAGGTCCGTCGGGGTATGCTTGGCCACCCCGATCTTGTCCCGTGCGGAGATGAAGATCTGCCGGACGGGCACCTGCCGCCACCCGCCGGAGCGCGCGATGATCCGCTCGCACACCGGGCAGGGCACGGCCTCCTCGTGCCACCACACGCCCTCCGCCTCGCGGTCGGCGGGGGGGATGACGTCAAAGGGGTGCTGGTGAAAGGGGCACCCGTCCACGGCGTAGAGGGCGCCATCGGGCTTGTGGGAGTACTCCTCAAGCCACCGTTTCAGCTTGTCCACGGTCATGGACTTCCCGGACCCCTGGGGCCCCACAAGGAGGAGGAGCCGCCGCTCCATGCTCATGGCGTACCCCTTGAAGAAGGCGATGATGTCGGAGATCTGGCGGTCCATTCCGTAGATGCCCTCGAAGACCCGCTCCTTGCCGAAATAGTCGATCATGTCGGCGATGTAGTGGAGGGTCGTGCGGCGCAGGCGTGGGTCGTGGCGGCTAGCGGCAAGGTACTGCTCAACAGTCGTGATGGCGTTCATCTCCTTCACCACGAATCCTTACGAACTGGGGGAGGCGCAGGACCGGGCCTCCCCCTTTCATCGTCCTGTCGTCCCGCCGCCCCGGTGCATTCCCTCCCCGGCTCGGGGGGGAGGAGAAGGGCCGGATACACAAACACCCAGCGTGGGAGCTCCCGGCTCCCCTGCTGGGTGATCCCCGCTCGCCATGCCCCGGGTGCCACGGGTCCTGGTCCGATGCCGTCCGCCTTTATCGGTGCGCGTCCGCCGTCCGGCTGAGTCGCAGGATCGGGCATGCGCGTCGATCTGCTGGCGCTTCCGGCCCTGACGTTGTGCTCAGAGTATAGTGGGCTCGACTCCCTCTGTCAATCGGGCGTCTCCCGGGCCTCCCGGACGTCCCGCCTAGCCCGGAGAGCCGGCCTCCCCCGGACGGGGAGCCCGGACGAGCAGGAGGGGCCGAGGGAACCGGGCCACGATCCTCGACGCTACGCTCCCCGAAAACACCGCATCGAGCCCCGTCCGCCCGTGCGTCGCCATTACGATGATGTCCGCCCCCGCCCGGGCCGCCCACTCCAGCACCCCCTGGGCCGGCTCCCCACGCCCCACCGACGTGGTTACGTCCAGGCCGCCCGCCCGGACCCTGTGGGCGAGCGCGTCCAGGTATCCCCGCGCCTCCACCTCCTCCAGGTCCAACGAGGCTGCCGTCGCCGTGGGAGCGAGCCGCGCCGTTCCGGCCCGCTCGTCGGTGATGGTGGCGAGTGTGGGGACGATCCGGACGAGGATGAGCTCGGCCCCGTACGCACGCGCGACCGCGACGGCAACTGGGAGCGCCCTCTCGGCGGGGGGGTGCCCGTCCAAGGGCACGAGCACCCGGCGGAGGCCTGGGAAGGCCTCCTCGTGCGGGCGCCCCTCTGGGGGGCGCACGAGGAGGACGGGCCGGATCCCGCGGCGGAGGACCTGCTGGGCCACGCTGCCGAAGAGCACCCGCCTCGCCCCCCCACCCCCGTGGGTCGCGATGACGACGAGGTCCGCGCTCAGATCGGCGGCGTGGTCCACGATGCTCTTGGCGACGTCCCCTTCCTCGTTGGGGTGGACGTGGACTTCGACGTCCACCCCTGCGGCGCGACACCGGGCCGCCACCTCCTCCAGGTAGCCCTCCGCCTCCGACGCCAGCCTGAGGTGGCGCTCCCCGTGGACCAGGGCAGGGGCGGCCCGCTCCATCACGTGGAGCAACAACAGCCGGGCCGGGAGGCGCGCGGCCAGGGACACGGCCACGGGCAGGACGCACTCCGCCAGACGAGACCCGTCCAGCGGGACGAGGATGCGGGCGAGACGCACGGGGGAGATCACGGAATCCATCGGCCCTACCATTCGCCGCGCACCGGCGGGCCTCCCCTTGCAGGTGGTGCATGCGCGGGAGGCGCCGCGGGAGGAGGGCGGGGTCCCCCCTACCCTCCCCTCAGGGCCTGGACCAGGAGCAACGCGTTGAGGCCCACGATGAGGGCCGTGACGAGCCAGGCGACAGCCGTGGTCAGGGGGGCATTGGCCAACTCGCCCATGATGTCCCGCCGCTGGGTGAAGGCGACGAGGGGGACGAGGGCAAAGGGGAGCCCGAAGCTCAACACGACCTGGCTGAGGACCAGCGTCCGCGTGGGGTCCAGGCCCAGGGCCACGACGACGAGCGCGGGCAGCATCGTCACGAGCCGCCTGACCCACACGGACACCTGGCGGTGGAGGAAGCCCTGCATGATGACCTGGCCCGCCATGGTGCCCACGGTCGACGAGGACAGCCCCGAAGCCAGGAGGGAGATCGCGAAGACGGTGCTGCTCGCCTGCCCCAGAAGCGGGGCCAGCGTCCGGTGTGCCTGCTCCAGGCTGGCCACGTGGGAGAGACCGCGCACCCAAAAGGTGGAGGCCGCCATGACCAGCATGGCCGCGTTCACCAGGCCCGCGAGGCTCATGGCGATGACCACGTCGAGCACCTCGTACCGATACAGGCGGCGGGCTTGCTCCACGTTGTCGGTGACGATCCGGCTCTGGGTTAACGAGGAGTGGAGGAAGATGACGTGGGGCATCACCGTGGCGCCCAGAATCCCCACGGCCAGGAGGACCGCTTCAGTACTCCCCAGCGCGGGGTGGAGGAGGCTCTGAGCCACGGCCCCCCAGCTGGGACGGTCCAGGACCGTTTCGATGAGGTAGCAGGCCGCAATGACCCCCACGAGGGCCGTGATCACCGCCTCGAGGGGGCGAAATCCCCGCCGCTCCAAGGCCAGGATGACCAGGGTCACGACACCCGTGAGGAGCGCGGCCGGCAGGAGAGGGATTCCGAAGAGCAGGTTGAAGCCCACGGCGGCCCCGAGGAACTCGGCCAGGTCCGTGGCCATGGCCACGACCTCCATGAGTGCCCACATCGCCCACACCGCCGGGCGGGGGAACCGGTCCCGGCACACCTCGGCGAGGTTGCGCCCCGTGGCAATCCCGAGCTTGGCGGACAGTACCTGGACCAGCATGGCCACCAGGTTACTGGTGAGGACGACCCACACCAGCCGGTAGCCGAATTCGGCGCCCCCCTGGATGTTGGTGGCGAAGTTCCCCGGGTCCACATAGGCGACGGACGCCACAAAAGCCGGCCCGAGGAAGGGGAGCAGGCGCGCGATCCCCCGGCGCGTGCTCTTGCCCGCCAGCACCTCCAGCGCGGCGGCGACCGTCGAGACGTCTCCGGGTCCCCGGGCGGGTACCGCGTCGTGTCCCTTGTCGGTCACCGCACGTACACTCCCTGGGCGAGGACACGGGGGAGCACGCGCTCCTGTCCGTCCAGGTCGACGCGGACCCGGCGGCCTGGCAGGTGGGCCACGACCCGAACCGACGTCCCGGGGAGCATGCCGAGCGAGGCGAGACGGCGCAGCGCCTCGGGCCGCCTGTCGCTCACCCGGTCCACGACACCTCCCTCGCCCGGGGGGATCTCCACCAAACTCGGATACCGGACGTCCCGCACCGTCCCGTCCTCATCGGGGATCGGGTCCCCGTGGGGATCCCGGGTCGGGTGGCCCAGACGCTCGGCGATCCTCGCCTCCACCTCGGGCGACAGGGCGTGCTCCATGCGTTCCGCCTCCCGGTCCACTCGATCCAGGCTCACCCCGAGGTGGCGGCACAGATACAGTTCCAGCAGGCGGTGCCGACGAATGGTGTCGAGGGCGATGCGCCGGCCCTGAGGGGTGAGGACCAGACCCCGGTAGGGGGTGTGGACCACGAGGCGCTGGCGGGCGAGTCTCTTGATCATGCTCGTGGCCGATGCCGCGGAGACGCCCATCCTCCCCGCCACCGCCGAGGTCGTGGCCGACCCCAGAGCCTGCTGGAGCTTGTAAATGACTTTGAGGTAGTCTTCCATCACGCCCGTGATGGCGCGCATCGGCCCGCCTCCGCTAGAGTACCCTAATCGTTTTTAGAGTAATCTAAACTAGCACGAGTATACAGGGAGGGGCGACTCGCCTTCAAGCCTGCGGGGACGCAATCAGCCCTTTCGGAACCGGGGGAGTTCCCGGCTTTGGGAGGGCCTGAAACCAGTCTCCGCACAACGCGGACTGGGAGAAGGGGAAAGATTAGCGGTCTTTTTTCGTCAGGGAGAGACGGATCCGGGAGTGTGCAGGGACCACGGCGGCAGGAGCAGATCTTGATGGGGGTGGCACGGACGGTACACTTTGTCGGTTGGCATGGACAAGGATTCTACTTTCGTACGCTAAAGTCCTCCTCCGAGACTATTTCTCAGACAGGCTCCTAGCCAGGGTCACACATGGCCCGCCTCCACGAGCACATCCGTCTGCCGCAGGTAGGGCTCGAACTGCCCGTGGCTCCCAGGACTATGAATCGCCGACACAAACGTTGTGATCAGCCGCCACGGCCGGTCCCCAATGATCTCATCGAGCCCTTCGACGATCTGGGTGATTTCCTCGGGCGAGGCCTCGCCGATCCGATCCCCGAGCTTCTCGACGGATAGGGTGCGGATCTGGCTGATCTTCGCCCAAGATCGCTTCGGCAATCCATTCGCCTTCAGCCCCAGGGTCAGGGGGAACCCGGTCTGTTGGGGCGGGCTTGTAATGGCCACCGCAATCACCGTGTCTGAGCGCGCGTTGAACACGTTGTGACTGCGGATGAGGACGGGACGTCGCCCGGCCTGCTCCCGCCCGCGGACGGGGTTGAGGCCGGCCCACCGGATCTCCCCTCTCAGTATTCGGGCCGCGAGGCCAGGACCTCGGACATCCCCTCTTCCGCGAGTGCCCGCTCAAATACCGGGTCGAGCTTGGCGCATTCCTGCGCCAACAGGCGTCGGTCCAGGCGCGCAAGCTTCTCATCCACAGCCGCCTGGACCGCCTGGCTGCGGTTGGGAAAGACCGCCTGCCGGATGAGGCGGTCGAGCCGCTTGAGCGTGTCCCTATCCAGCGAGATCACCACCTTGGACCGAGGCATGCCGCACCTCCTTGGTATGACCATACTTCATGCTGCGCGTTCTCTCAACCTGAGAGTTGCGCATAGCCTAGCCCATGCTTGCAGGAAACCGACTTAGCGGCCTTGATTTTCCTGGGTTTTTGATTTTTGTCTTCCACAACACTCCCGGGGCGGCGTGAGCTGATGGATGCCGACTGCCCGGAGGACCGCTTGGCCGTGCGGGCCCGGGCGGGTCACGAGCCGGAGGCGTTGGCCAGCAGCATCGAGCTCCACCAGGCGGATCGGGCGCACGGCGTCCGACGCCGTGTCCAAGGCGAGCGTGAGCCCGGCCCGCGTGAGGGCTGTGCGCAAGGCACAGCCCAGCAGCACCGCCAGGTGGGCGACGAACAGGTGGGCCCGCACCCGGCGCTGCGTCTGATGAGAGATCGGCCGCAGCTCCATACTCCCCGTGAGCTCGCGGACGGCGCGTTCCACCATCAGGAGCTCCTTGTAGGCTGCCACGGTCTGCCCCGCGTCGAGGGTCCGGTCGGTGGTGGGCAGGAGATACGTGCCTTCCACGCGGCGCCCGGCGCGCAGCGTCGTGC
>Ga0209061_1000693_pt1 | contig 74515 bp, 73 predicted proteins | sample Coa_R1_10_FD_187157 | JGI IMG/M metagenome (GOLD analysis project Ga0209061, IMG submission 187157) | Surface soil microbial communities from Centralia Pennsylvania, which are recovering from an underground coalmine fire - Coalmine... | ecosystem: Environmental > Terrestrial > Soil >... | reverse complement strand
GCCAGCACCTGGAGGTCCAGATGGAGCCAGTTCTCCCCATCACCTCTGCTTCTTCCCCTCCAACGCTCTCTCGGGCCCAGCGGGCGCATTATCGTCTGTCATGGGACGAGCGGCTCGCTCGCAATGCTCGAACAGATCAGGCGGAGCGGATCACGCTCACCCTGTTCGGGATTCCAGATCGCCTGGCGACCTTTCTCGGTCTGGCCACCACCTGACACCTCCTCCGCTGATCTGTGAACCATGCGCATCTCTCGCAGAAGCCGGCTTCTGCGAGCGGCTTTCCCTGTCTTCTTTGCTTGATCTCCTCTCCTATCTACGCTCCTTTTTCCCGTTTTCCCTTTCATCCCTCCCTCTCTCTTCGCGCTGACCTCCTTCCCATCTCTAGTGAACTCACGAGCACCCCTGAGAACAGGCAAGAACTTTTCGGCGAACTCATTGCGCATGTCGTGGGCATATCCGCTTTCATCTCTCGATAGCCCGCCTCACGGATCAGGTCCAATGCACTCGCCCAATCGGGGACGTAGCCGTGCTTGAGCAGCAAGAGCGCACTATCGCCCGCAACGCGCAATTCTCCTCCGCTCGCTTGTAACACGTTTTCCCGCCGGGGAAAGCGGTAGCTACGTCGCAGCAGTTCTTCATACACCTGCTGCGCATTTTCTCGCTGGCGCTGGCGTACCTGGTTAGCAATAGCTTGTAAAGCCGAATCAGCCGGATCGAAGCCATAGCAGAGCACATCGCCCATCTGCCCATGCCATTCGGCACTGATCTCCACGCCAGCCAGCACAGGTAGCTGTTTCTGTTTGCCCATCTGCTGAATGCTGGCAACCGAATCCAGCCGGTCATGATCGGTAATGGCAACCAGGCCAAATCCCTCCTGCGCCAGATAGCTGAGGAGTTGCTCAGCGGACCAGCGTCCATCACTATAGGTCGTGTGCAGGTGGAGATCGATAGATGTGCCGGAGGTGATAGAGATCTGCAAGCGTAACTCCTTTATTCCAAGTGCGAGATTCTTCGGCTCGCAGCACTGCCAGGGCGTATCTATTAAGCATAGAGTCTGAAACGGAAACTGGTTGGATATAGTATACTAGACCATGAGCAAGGTCAGAAGACAGCAACCACAAGGGCAAGGAGGGGGGCCTTCCTTATTTATCTCTTTAGGCATCTGGTTTGCGATCCTGTGTTGGGGTGGCGCCTATGTCGCCGCACGGTTTCTGCTGCATCCCGACCAGGCTGGCTTTGTTGCCCTCCCTCCTCTTATGCTTGCGGCCCTGCGTTTTGGGATCGCCGCGCTCTTCTTTGTCGTTCCTCTCCTGCAAGCCATTTGGCATCGACAAATTTCTGGTCATGCGCTGGTGCTGATGGCCTTGCTTGGACAACTGACCTTCACCCTCTACTACTGGTTGCAATATATCGGGATCGCACAAACTAACGCCAGCATCGCCGCTATCCTGGGAGTGGGCTTGATCCCCCTGTTTACTACCATGCTGGCATACATGTTTGGGGCAGAACGGCTCACTCTCCCGCTCGTCGCGTTTCTGCTACTTGGATTTCTTGGAGTCGCCTTGATTGTGTTCCAGCAACCTCTCAGCGTGAGCCTTCATTCTGGCTTCGTGCTTGGCGCAGGGTGTTTGATTGCCAATACCCTGTTCTTTGCGATCTATAACAACCTGAGTAAGCGCTGGATGCAGGATATCTCACCGGTTGTGCTGACCGCAGGCACCATGATCAGCGGCGCCATTGGTCTGCTCGTGCTCTCCTGGCTTGATCCGCTCAGTCAGTGGCAAACGGTGCGCAGACTGCACCTCTCACAATGGCTGGCAGTCCTGTTTCTGGCGCTGGCCTGCTCGGTGGGAGCCTACTTTACCTATAACCTCGCGTTAAGCCAGCGCGACGCTTCGCGGGTGGCCGTCTACTTCTATGTTGAACCACTCGTTGCCATTGTGCTTGGCATGACCTTGCTTGGCGAGCATCTGACCTGGCAAACGGTGCTGGGCGCTCTAGCGATTGGCGGCTCCATTCTCGCCGTCAATCGGATCAAGCCATGAACAAGGTTCAGGCACAACGATACCGCTCTACCCGTTCCCAGTCGATCTGGAGCAAGGAAGACGTGCCCTACCCATCATGTTTCTCCTGCTTGAGCATCGTCTGCTTATAATACTTGCTCAAGCTCTTTCCCAGAAATTTTACCTCCTGATGATTGCCACACTTCTCTACAAGTTTCTGATGGAGGGTATTGATCCAGGCAATCCGCTCAATGGTCTGAATATCCTGAAAGGTTTGCAAAGCCGAAGTCGCCCTGGTCGCAGCGGTGAAATAATCTTTTGTCCCGAGCGCTGCTTCGGCACGAAGCAGGTCGGCATAGGCCAGGCGCCGCGCCTGATTGCGCGCAATGCCTTTGCCATTTTGCAACGTTTCCAGATCATCGAGGAGTTCGAGTGCGGTGGTGCTTCGTCCCAGAGCGATCAAAGACGCCGCTCTGCCAAGCAGGTACATCCCCTCATTCAACCCATTTAAAGCACCTTCCAGCAAAATCTGTTCCAGTGGATCAGAAAGCGTACTGCCAGCGTCGATCATGGATTCGGCTTGCTGCACCGTCCGCAGGCTCAGGGCGACCTGTTGCAACAACCCTTGCGCACGACTCAGTTCGATCCAGATGGCCCCTTTCAATTGTGGACGGGCCAGAGGGAGCGCTGCTTCGAAATCTGCCACAGCGGCGCGCAGTTTCTGTGCATCTGGTTCACGATTGATGATCCCCTGTTTGGCCTTGTCACCACAAACAGCCCATTCTAACAGCGTGTATCCTCGTCGGTAGATGGCAGCGGCAAGAACATCATTGATCCCAAGCTGTTTGGTGACACGAACCGCGTGGTTGGCATAGTGCCAGGCTGCTTGAAAGTTTCCTTGATGGCGCATCACGTCACTGGCAAGCTGGTAATGGCTATTTAGCACCATCCAGATCTGTTTCTGGAAATCGCCACGACTCTGCTGCTCAAACTGCTCTAGCTCCTTAATATTGAGCACAAGATCGTGAAGCGACTCTTCGCCTGTATAGCTGAGTAGCCAGCGATCTCGCGCATACTGCTCATAGGAGGTCAGGTCAACGCCCATTCCCGCTTTAACACCTGCGAAACGCTTGCAGTTTGAGATTCGAGAGCGGGATGGTAAACCGCAGATTCAAGTGAAGCCAGACCAAGCAGGATGGGAGGAATATCAAGAAGGTGGATCAGGATGCGACGGCGTGTAATATCTGTGGGGACTTTGTTGTGCTGTTCCATTTTGAGTATCCATCGTGCGGTTACGGGAGTTCCAATCACTGCCCCATAGCGTTGAGCCAACTCGCCAGCGCTCATCTGTCGTTTTCTCCGATAGTGCCGGATCACTTCACCAGCATTGGGCCAGCCATCGGCCTGTGCAGTAAAAGGCCCATACTCACCGTTTTCACCCCAAAAAAGCTTCTCCTTCATAGTTCCCTCCTCACCCGAAAATATCTCTCCGGATAATCATCCTGGCTGTAGTATACGAGGAAAATAGTCTGATGTGCCAGAGGGGTTCCCGTGATCGCCCCCTGGCTGCTTACCACACCAGTTCCATATCTCCTTCGGTAAAGCGAAAACCGCTATGTTCATATACATGTTGACCATCCCGTGTTGTGCGCAACCAGATCCGTCGGGCGCTTGTAGTTTTCACATAGCGAATTATTTCCTGCATTAGCGAGGTAGCAATGCCTTGTCCACGCCATTCGGGAAGTGTATACATATTCATGACATAGGCTTCTAAACCCGCCAGATTTTGCGCGGTGGGTGGTTTTTCAAAAAAGACTAACCCACTCGTAGCGATAATGCGCCTTTCAATCTCTGCAACCCAAGCCAGGAAACGCCCTGTTGGTAGAGTATCGAGGAGATAGCTGCGTGTTCCCTCGATGAATTCCCTTGCTGGATCATCACGTCTCAGATCTCCTGTTTCGCGAGAGAGTTTGAGTCGCAATTGGAGTAACTCTTCTACATCATCTACCGTTGCCCGGCGAATAGTCGCCATAAAGTCACCTCCCATTTCTTCGCGATGCTCCCACATGAGGAAGATATCACACACTTCGCCAAAGGAGCATCATGCCTAATTGCACAACCAGAGGGGAATGACCAAAGGAAGTTTGACCAAGCAATGCATGAAGTTGCGCGATATCAGCGATGTTACTCTCCGAATGGATAGCCAAACATGTCTTTAATGCATCTATGGCAAGCTCTGTTGCAAAGTCAAATTGCCGTTTCGCATAATAGGCTCTCGCCCGAAGAATATTAATATAGGCATGGCGACGCAAATGCTCAGGTCTGGTCAATCTGTCCGCGCTATCAAGTTCTTCCAACGCTCTATCTGGGGAATGCAAGGCAAGCAGCGTTGCCGCTCGTCCGATATGATATCTGCCTCTATCGAGCTTGACATAGCCTACATCATCTTCAAGCGAACCTTGCTGCACAACTTTTTCGGTTTGATCAAGGAGTTTAGAGGCATAGAGGCGGTCTGTATTGCTTCGCGCCATATGCGCGTGAAACCGCCCGGCCTCCATATAGACCATTCCTTTCAGTTGCGGACGCGCAGAACGCGCGGAAGGGAGAGCCTGGGCAAGATCATGAGCCGCAGCCGCGAGATTGCCCATATCAAAATGCATCAGGCCACGTCGATATAAAGCTGCTGCCAGAAATTCGCTGTGTTCTATCTTTTCAGCGAGGATAATCGCACGATCCGCATGGTCGAGAGCGGTTTCAAAATCGCCCTGGTCGCGGGCAAAATTGAGCGCGAGTTGATGATACTGACAAAGCAATTCCTTCACCTGTTCCTCGTGGTGATCGCTCACGTAAGGGGCTATGGCATGCAGATCACGAATCGCTTTCTCGATTTCCTGCACAGAATCTGATGTGCTACTGGCATAGTGGTTTTCCCAAAACGAGGGAACCAGTAATTGATAGGTTCTCAGCTTTTGCTGATCTAAGCTAGATTGCTTCGGAAGATACACCACGGGTGATTGATAGCTGGTTTTCTTTTCAAAGAGATGGCAGGCATCTAAGCCAAGCAGGGTAGGAGGGATCGCGAGGATCTTGACTAAAGCTTCACGCCGAGAAACAGAATCTAGCCCGACATCTTGATTTTCCATTGAACGCACGGATTTCTCTGAGAGATTGAGTACCTCGGCCAGATCGGCTTGGGTCCAGGTCGTTCCATTTTCTTTCTTCTTCTTTTTACGATATTCCCTCACGATTTGTCCAGGGTGCCCATAGGACGCTGAGAGAGTAGAAGCATCTAATTTCAGCAGGATAGGCGGGATATCGAGAAGGCCAGCAAGTTCCACACGTCGCTTAAAAGAGTCTAATCCTTCGTTGACATGCTCCATGGCCCAGAGGGATCGTTCGGAAATCCCAAGCATATTTGCAAGATCACATTGCTTGAGGGGTCTTCCATCGACAGTCTTGTGAAGCCGATAGTGGTGGATTACTTGTCCTACCACAGGGTAGCTATCATCTCCCGCTTCAAAAGGAGGAAATCCATCATTTACCCACCAGTACCGATCTTTTAGCATTCCATGCTCCTCCCTCCATATCTATCTTCTATGATTATCTCTTATGTTACGCAAAGAAGTATACCTGATAAGCATTTTTGTCGTCAAGTGTCGGTAGCATACGCCTGGCCTCAATCGGAGGTCAAACTTCCGCTTGTGGCGAAAAAAGAAGTGCTAAAGTTGATGAAGAAGGGAACGGCAACATATGAGGTTGACAGCTAGCTGTCAATGTGTTTGCTTTTCTTTCCTGCTGAACAAGCATCCCTATATCGAACTGGATTTCTAGCTCATAAATAAGGGAAGGATTCTGCGTTATGTCAAAAAGCGAAGTAGTCAATATTCGAGAACGAATCGCCCTGGAAGAGCAGGCGATGCGGCTGGGATTCTCCGGGCCGGCCATCGTTGCCAGCCACAAGGCGATCACTGCCCGGATGGAACGCGGCGCCGAGCGCATTCTGAAGCTCTTTGAGGAGGGCAAGCAGCAAGAGGCCGTTGCCCTGATGTCTACGCCGGGATGGGGTGAGCCATGAAAGATGTTTGCTATCAGAGTGCCCGATGGAGACAGCGTTGTTTGCGCTGGGGTACGTATGTCACCGCCTCCATCGGGTGGCAACAGCAAGATCCGATGCAGCCGGAAGTGGCACCGGCATAAGATGCGTCAAAAGACGAGAGTAAAAAGGATGGATGGCAATGCATGAGGAAGCGGAGAAACACAGCAATACTAGCACCGTTGAGGTGAACGAACTGCAAGGTCTTGCTTATATCTTTTGGGCGGATCAACATGCTCTAGCGCACGCCTCAGCGTCTATGGATACCGGTCAATTCGCGGCGTTGCTGGAGGAAATATGCCGGTGGCTTCTGGGGCATCTGGCGGATGGCACTGTGACGGTGGCGCCAGTTACGCTCGATGGGCAAGCGGTGCAACAGTCCCTGAATGCCTTGCTAACCTGTCTCAGGGGTATGGTTCCCAAAGAGTCGCCCCGGCAAGATCCTCCTCGTGCTTTCTCACCTCACAGCGAGGCGGACGACAGGGACGCGAGGAGAAGAGGAAGGAAGAAGCCCGAGGTCGCGATCTTTACCTTTGGCCGCTTTACCATCTGCTCTGGTGGGCAGGAGATGGAGCTTCCTGGCCGTCATGGTGATACCCTCAGCAAAGTACTGCTGTGCCAGCCGGGACGACGAGCGAGCTACCCCTGGCTGATCGATCAGATCTGGCCGCTCTCAGACGGCGACCGGGCCATCGAATACCTCTATGCGGCTGCCAGAAACTTCCGCACGGCCACCTCCTCTGATCTCCTGCTGACGCAGCGACAGACGCAAAGCTACGCCCTCGCCGGCCAGGATCGGCTCTGGGTCGATGCCGATGCCGCCCTCTCCCTCATCGCCGAAGCTGAAACACTCGGACGGGGAACCAGGGCTTCGCTGCCGCTCTTAGAGCAAGCGGTGCGGTATTTTCGTCGAGGTCGCTTCCTGGCCGGGGTAGAGGAGCCGTGGGTGCAGGCGCGGCGTTTGCACCTGGAGATGATGAAGGAGCGGGCGCTGCTTGCGCTGGCCGAGACGTATCGGCAACAGGGAAAGAGGCAGCAGGCCCAAATGGTGCTCTCCGAAGCACTGGCCGAGGACTCCACCAATGAGAATCTGTTGCGTGCTTTGATGCTGACGCTGCATGAAGAGGGGATGACCTATCAGGCCCTGCGCGCTTACGAGGAGTTCGCCAGGACGCAAAGACGCGTGCAGATGGAGCCAGCGGAAGCGACCACAGCCTTGTACAAACAGTTGAAAAGAGCGCCGCAGGTGTTCGACCTTGCTCCGCTTACGAGGTCGGCGCCTCTTTCGCTGCCACACGCACCCTCTTCCGAGAAGCTGAGCGCGGCTATGCCTGCGCCTGACTCCTCTGATCTGGCCGAGCCTTCGCCAGTGAGCAACGATGGCGAAGGGAGCGCCGTCTTGATGCGGTCGAGGCGTAGCGAAGCAGGCATCGTCCCGGCGGGAGAAAACGCTGTGCCCGCTTCTCAGGTGACGGATGAGCGCCTCGCTTCCAGCCTTCCCGGCATAGGCTTTGGCTTGATTCTGTGGAATATGCGACCGAAGTAGACACTCTCTCTTTTCTTTGTTTTTCCCTCTTTTCGTGTGTGCGCCCACACCACGCGCGTCTGGTTCCCGTCCCAGACGCGCGTGGTTTTTGGGAGGAGTCGTTTTGGATGTGCAGAACTATCAAACAGGCGAAGGTACTTATCATAACGTGACGGAAAGCTCTTCTTTCTCTTCTGGAATGGCTAAGCCAGGAGAGAACAAAGAGCGTGGAGATGCCACGCTCCCATCTCCATGCTCCTCGACATTCGTTTCTGTTCCTAAAATATTATGGCGGAAAATGATGGAGCAGGAGCGAAAGACCTTGTGTTAGCAGATCACTTTCTAATAGTACAGCGATAAGCAATGAACCTGGTAAGGCGTGAAGCACGCGTTCGATGCGCTGCGCTGCTTTGCGCGAAGGGGTGACGACCAGAATCGGGAGCGTCCGGCCTGTGGCTTGCTGATAGTCGAGATAGGCTCGGAATTTGCGCACATACTCCGTCTCCCCGGTTGTCCCGCGATCATATTCGACGAGCACCCGGTGAAGGCGCTCCGCATCTTTGGGCAAAGCGAAGACCAGTTCGGCGTCGGGACGGGCATGGCCGATCTCCTGCGAGATCGAGTCATGATACCAGAGGGCTGCTTCATGCGCGCTTTTCCATTGATACAGGATTTCTCCTCGCGCATGCATCCCCCTGACAAGTTCACGCATGAAGGCATAGAGAGCGTGGGTATGTCGCATTTGCGCGAAGAGTCCAGGCGTGCCCCATTGCCGCCAGAGTTGTTCATCCGCGGTCTTCTGGTATTTGGGCGGCACCAGGTAGGCGCTAAACGGTTCCCCTTGCCGAATGGCGATAAACTTTAATGCGACAGAAGTGAGCAGATACCGCTCTTGCTCTAGTCGAGAGACACCCTCCGGCCAGCGCCGTGTCTCCAGCAGGCCAAGCTGAAAGAGGCGGGTGATACGCTCTTGGAGGGGTTTGATGGCTCGCGCAGGAGAGGCTGGCCGCAGGAGCGCCTGGAAGGTGAGCACATCGAGTAAAGGATGATGCGCTGCCCAGGTGAGTAGTTCTTTCTCGGCTGCCGTGAGAGCAAGCGTGAGCAGTCCCGCCCCCTCCAGGCTTGCATGACTTTTCCGTGATGCGGCCAACATTGCTTCAAGCTGCGCTCGGGAGAGACTCGTGGCTTCGGCCTCAAGCGAGTTGCCGACGACGCGAGTCAAGCGTGCTTTCGTGCGCGGGGGAGGTGCGGCAGCTTCTTTAAGCCGCACTTCGTAGAAGTACTGCTCTCGCGAGATCTGTTCGCGCAACTGTGCCGAGGCGGGTGTGCGCAGCAGGTGGGAGAGAGGCAGCAAGGGTATCTGGCCCGGATCTCCTGCTCTGGAGAGTGCCGCCAGATCCCGCCAGATGGGTGTATAGACTCCTGCACTTAGCGCGTCAACGGTCGTGATCCCGCCGGGAAGAGATTGCATACTCCGTTTCAAACTGCTCTCGACCAGAAGATCTCTCCAGGTAGCAAGCCGGTCGTGCCTCGAAAGAATCAGCAGATCCGGCCAGTCGGAGTGGGAGATGTGCACCATCTGGCGCAGGTGCAGGAGGGCAAGCAGAGAGCGCTCTACCTCGTGCTCGGATCTCGGCTCGGGGCCGGTGTCCACGTAGACCAGGAAGGCGTAGCTGGCTCCTGATGCGTCGGAGAGCAGCAAGGCAGCATCGCTCTCCAAAAGGCTCCGTTTGCCGGCGAAGGGAGAGCGATGCCGCCAGGGTTGCTGGTAGCCGACCAGACGATAGCCGGGGCGGCCTTCGGTGATGAGCCGCGTGGCAAAGGAGACGCAGGCCAGATGCACCTCGGGACGGGCCAGACGCGTGAGCAGATCGGTGCGCGTGATGGGATAGGCGCGAGCCAGGCGCGTGAAGGAGAGCGGCGGCTGCGCATGCACCGTCGAGAGGTACAGATAGAGACCCAGGTCTGTTACGTAGTAACGCTGGTGCCTGCCGATGGATGACTCGTGCAGCGTGATGGCATCGATCAGCCCGCGTTCCCTCAAGAAGCGGATTTCATGCGCGAGGGCGGCGGGCGCGTGTATCTGGAACCGGTTCTGTGCGCTTGAGAGGAGCCGCGACAGTTCTTCGCCAGAGAGCAGTGACAGCCAGATCAGCCAGTACAAGAGCGACAGTTGCTCTGGGGTATAGGCATTATCGCGCAGGAGAGCTTCCAGGTCCTTGCGATAGAGAGGAGTCCAGACCTGCACTGCGTCCTGTGAGTGCGCCTGTCTCGCCATCATTCGCCTCGTTCACGTTCGTCTCCCCAAAACGTACCCCCGCCGAGGTCGCGTCTCGGGAAGAAGATCCGAGCATCCTGGGCCGTCTGCTCCTGAGAAGCGTGCGGAGGTGGTGGCGGGACACCTACCGGGTCCTTCCCGTTCTGCTTGCGTGCCTTCGTGTACTTGTTCCGCTTGCTGCGCGTGCTGCGTGGATGGTTCGGGTTGCGCCTTTCGTCGTCTTTCTGTTCGGGTGCCGGATGGTATCCTTGCTGCGCGGTGCTTCCCCCGGCCAGGCTGCTGCTGATATCCGCCGGAGCCCCGTCTGATTCAGTCCTCGCTTTCTGCTGCTTCTGGTCCTCGCCTGGCTGCTGCCGTGCGGCAGCAGCTGAGGCAGCCGTGGAGGATTCAGGCGGAGATTGCTGCTGTTGCGCCCTCTGTACGTCTTCTGCTAATTGCTCTGCCCTTTGGCGTTGCGCTTTGCTCTGCGCTGCTGCCTGAGCGTCTCGCTGCACTTTTTGGGCAAAGGGCATGACATCGAGCAAGCGGGTCATGTGCGTGGCATGCTGCCGGTCGATCTCGGCAGATTCGGCAAATTGGCTTTGATTGTGTCGGCGAATCCATTCCGCCACGCGCCTTTGCTCCTGTGTGGGTTGCCAGGAAGCGGGCCGCGAGAGCGTGACCGAAACAATTTGCACCGGATATCCTGGCAGCATCAGCCTGGCATAACAGTGCAACCTGGGCTGACTGATGATATGCCGCTGCTCGACCACGTGACGCAACTCATCTTCAAGGAGTCTGGCATCCGCCGCCGAAACGTTGAAGGCGAAGAGATTCTCGCAGTTGGAGAAGACCATTTCGAGCAGCCCATCACGGATTTTATTCAGACGGTTCAAATTCTGCGTGGCCAGAAGCATCGCCGCCCCGAATTTGCCATCCTCTGACAGCAAGCGATCAAAGTCGCCCCCGGAAAACGCATGAAACTCATCCACTGCACAGAAGACCTGTCTTCGCTCCTGGAGTGGGAGCGATTCTTGCAGATGGAAGGCGCGATGCAGCAGGTTGATGAGCGTGCTGCCCAGTACGTTGACCGCCGTTTCATCCATATCACGCGAGAAGAGCGCGCACAACACGATCTTGCCAGAGGTCACCGCCACATGCACCGGCGCTCTGGTGATCGGTTGCCCGACGATGCGGCGGATCTGTCGATTATCCTGAAAGATACCCAGTTTCGAGACAATCGGCATAATCACCTCATTACGAAACGAACTTTGCGGGGGCAGCGCGAAATAGACATTTTGCCACCAGGCGAGCAATTCCTGGTGCCAGCTTTCCTGCATATCCAGTTCGAGAAGCACCTGGAGCGCGTAATCGGGATATTGCAGCAGCGGATTGATGTCGAGTAAGGTAAATTGTTCGTCCGCATGCCCTTGCTGCACTTTCCGCTCGTTCAAGGTGTAGAGCAGCAGGCACACGGCTTTCAAGAAATAGGCCATACGTGGCCCCCAGAAGTCGCTCCAGACCCGTTCAAAGCTCGACATGAGGTTGGCAATGGCCTGATCGCGGGTAAAGCCCATAGTGGCATCCAGCGGATTGAGCGCCACAATGTGTCGGGTATCAGTCAGATCTAAGAGCACCACATCCTTTGCCCGATGAGGAGGAACCAGCAGGAGCAGCTCGTCGATGAGATCTTTATGGGGATCGATGACGAAGATACCGGGCTGCGGCGTGCGGTCCCGCACCGGCTGCATTGCGGCCTGCACCAGTAAGGCCATCAAGGTCGATTTGCCATACCTGGATCTCGCCACCAGGAACTTGTGGCTGAATAGAGTGGGGTAGGGCAGATAGACTGGGATCGCATAGCTGCGATGCCGGGAGTAGCCAACGAGCGCCGGTGGGAGCGGCGCCGGTGTGCGTTCGATCTGATGGGCGATCTCTGGGGAAGCCAGCAGGTGTTTCACCGAGAGCCTGCGCACCAGTGGCAGATCGATGGACCCTTCGGGCAGATGGAAGGCCCCGGCCAGCTCTAAACTATTCCAGATATCAGGAGAGAGGGCGCCGGCATGCAGGAACCGCAGCACGAGCGCGCGATAGGGAAAGGCTTCCATCGGGTTTGGAAGTCGCTCTGCGCGCTTCTCTCCTGCCTGGACATAGTAGATGTGTTTGAGGTACAGGCTATTGGCCGAGACTAAGGTGAACTGGCGATATGCCGCTTCCAGCCGTTTCACATGAGCTTTCAACTGGTCTCTGGTAGAACGGGACTGCTCGCCGATGGCGATGATGCGTAAGGTGGTATAGAAGGCCTGGCGCGAGAGTTTTTCGGCGACCAGCTTCATGTCATACACATCCTGCCGGGTGGCTTTGATCTTCCACCAGAGGAACCCGATCCCGGCGAGCACAAGAGAGGCGCCAAGCAGAATCAGTGGGAACCAGGCATGGGCGCTGTACCAGCGCAAGGCCAGCAGGGTCCCGAAGAGACCCCCGACCAGGAAAAGCGTCTTCATCCCTTGCTCGGTGTCGGAGGAAGGCGAAACTCCGGTTGCGCGTGCCGTGCGTTCGGCTTCGAGGGGGTGTTCAACGGTTTTGCGCAGATAGCCTCCCATCCAGTGTTCCGGCGCGCGCACGAGCGCCAGTTGTGCTACGCAGCGCTCCGACCATCCAAGCGGTTCCATGGCCGCTAGAATCCCGGCCAGGGGATCGGCGCCTGGCTGCCCAAAGGTTTCTCCTTTGAACGTCTTGAGCGGCATCCAGGGTTTTCTGGTCATAGCGAGTGTGCCAATCACTGCGTATTCTCCCTGACGCAGGATGAGCGGATCCGCAGCGGGCGCGATGCGGGAGAGTTCTGCCTGGGGATAGAGCGCCTGGAGTTGTTTGGAAAGTAACACCAGTTGGTCTTCTGAGGAGGCGCGCAAGAGAAAACCCTGTTCCCGGCGAGTGCCCACCAGTTCCAGCGTGAAAGGCTGATCGGTGCCGCAGGCCTGAAAGAAATTTTCGATAGCGAAGGCCTCCACCTCGTCGCTCGGAACAATCAGGAGGAGGTAGGTAGAGCCAGCAGGAGCCTTGATGACCTCCACGCGTGGTGGCGGTGCAAGGGGCGTCGTTGGCTGATTCGCCATCCTCTCTTTGGAAGTCGTCGCTTGCTGCATGCGTCGTCTCCTTCTTTCCCTTACCAGAGCCCCTGTACCAGCGCGAGCGATGCGCTGTGTGAGAGCATCCAGACAAAGAGCGTCCAGCCACACACGAGCGAAAGCAGCGCCGAGAGCACCAGCGCCAGGCGATACTGGGTGCCGGGCCGAGCGAGTACCTGTAGGCTTCTACGCACAAGCTGCTCCATACCTGGCATCCTGAGTCTGTGCCGTGTGCAGAGGTGCAAGACGAATGGCAGACGTGCCGCGCCACGGCGGAATCTGATCTTTCTCGGCCTCATGAGAGTGCTCCCGTCCTTTCTCCATCAGAGCGCTGGCCCGCTCGCTCCTGTGCTCGGCGCTCCAGCTCCCGGCGCTCGGCGGGATCGGTCGTAAAGAGCGCGCGGTAGACCGGATTGGACCAGATGGTGAGTGGGGCATACTCGTTGCCGATGCGCAATACGCCTGTGCCGGGCTGACTGTCGATGAGAATGCGCTCCAGTTCCTCTGGCAAGCGCAGTTGCTGGGCCGCATATGACTCCATACCCAGATAACAGACGGTGCCGGCGTTCGATAGAACAACCTGGCCTGCTTCCAGAAAGTCGCGCGGATGCTGGGAAAGCGTGATCTGCGCAATCCCCAGCTTGCGGAAAGAGCGGCTGCCATGTTCCAGAAAATAGCGGCCTGCTGGATGCCGCAGCAGGTAGGAAGCCTCCTCGACGACGTAAGCCAGGTAGCGCTCCTCGTGCCGCATCGCCCGGTGGCGCGTTAAGAACATGTGGACCAGGTAGGTCATGAGGGCAAACCACTTGCTGTCCATCCCATGGATCGAGAAGATGGTGAGTGGTTTGTCGAGTGAGATACTCGTCGCACCTCCCTGGAAGAGATAGGACGCTTTTTCCAGGCGGTCGAGCAAGGATTGTTGCAGACTGCTGGATAACGCAGGTGTGCTCTGCATCGCTTCGATGAAATCGGCGAGCGTCGGGGCAGGCACAAGGAGCGTCGCCGGATGCGCCCGGATCGCCTCGGTGGTGAGTCCTCTGGATGCATAGGTAGCGCGTGCGACCTTCATGAGATAGGTTTCCTCGTCTTTGGTGAGGCGACGCTCCTCATCGGTGACGAGGAGCGCGAGGGCGGTGAGCAAGTCATTATCCAAAAATTCCCCAAGCAGATCCGCCGGATCATCCGGGGCCACATCCTCTGGCCCGTAGGGCAAGTCGAAGAGGTTGATCGGGCATCCGCGCGCGAGTTGGTAGCGCTGGCTCTCTCCCCGCAACGCTTCATGCAGCGGCAGATAATCCTCGTCCTTATCCAGAACCACGACATCGGCAATTCCAAGTCCCACAAGGCCCGTCGCCAGAGTTTTGCCGAACCAGGATTTGCCCTGCCCCGATTCGCCAATGACCACAATATGCGGATTCACCATCTTTCTGTCGGTTGACCAGGGATGCAGATAGACCGGGTGGCGGGAAAGGCCACTGCCGCTTGTGCCGAGAAACACACCTGTCGGTGTCCCGATGGTGCCCGACGTTCCTGGCAGCAGCGTCGAGACGACATCGCTGGTGAGTTTCACCCACTGTTGCACGGTATCCAGACCGGTCGGAAGAGTCGCCTGCCAGGCCAGGTCCTGTTGATAGAGTGCTGGACGGGCGGCAAGGTGCAGCGTGCGCAGGTGCGAGAGCAGGTAGCGCGAGCGTTGTTCCAGTCGCTCAGGGGTGCCAGCATGAACACAGATGGTCATGGACACATCAAAAATTTTCACACGCCGCTCGGCAAGTTGGCGTGCGACCTGCCGGATCTGTTCCGCTTCGATGTTCTGATCGGCTGGAGTGATGCGTAAGGTCTGTTGATCGGTGAAACGTTTGCTCTCCAGTCGCGTGAGCGCCATTTCCAGCTTCTTCATCATGAAGCGGCTATCGAGCGGCTCAAGGTGCGTTGAGACCACGAGGGGCAGGCCGACCTCATGGAGTTGATTCATCCACCCTGAGAGCAGGTGATGGCCGTAGCCGGTAATGGTAAAGGTCCGGGCATAACGCGTATACGCCCCGGCCTGGATGTAGAGCACGTCTTTAGCGATGCGAATGCTTGAAGGGGCAATGAGATCCGCCACTGGTAGCCGACCCGGCTCGAAGCGAGCCTCTGCGTTGGGACTGATGTAGAAAAAGGCGCCGTGTAGTCCGAAGATACGCTTCATATAGGCGCGCTTGCTTCCCGCTTTCTGGGGAGCGATGTCCTGTCTCCCTGCGAAAGCCTTCGCGCCCCCGTCACTCCCGGCGTGCCGTTCGCCTACCGGTTCGGGATGCATGTGAGAATCGATGATCTCAGGAACAAAGGAAGGTATCCCGCTTCCCGGAGCAAGGCAGCGAGCAAAGATCTGTAAAACCTCATGGTCTTCGAGGGGCCAGCTCCGCAGGCCGCATTGCTGCAACGCGCGGCGCACGAGCGCGGTCCGCATCCGCAAGAGGTCCGTGACCTGTTCGCGGCGAACCGGCTCGGCCCGGTGCAAGGCGAGCCACCCGAAGACGGAGGCAAGGAGCGAGCGGGAAGATCCGTCCGGTTCTTTGAAGACCGGGTCGGTCCCAGAGGCCGAGACCACCAGAAAGTGCCGTGTTCTGGTGCAGGTCGTCATGTGCCGTTCTTGCATCTGGATGCTGGCCCGCTGCAATGCCGCAAGGTGCGGCGTCTTCGCAAGCCTCGGGAGCACTTCCTTCTGTGCGACGAGCGCCGGAGAGGTTTCCGGATCGACCTGCTCGGTCAGAGAGAGATATTGCAGGTGGAAGTCCAGACCGGCGAGGAAGCGCTCGAAGCGGCGAAACACGCGCACCTGTTCGCTCTCAGGAAGCAGGCACACGTTCCTGCCTTCGACCTCCACCACCGTCCAGTATCGTGCAATCTCCCGCTTCTTGTGCTGCACGACTCTTCCGCCAATGCCATGCGCAAGCGTGTCAATGGGTATCCAGGTGGCCTGTATGGATGGGGGAAGACGTTCTCCCTTCGCCGTGCTGTGGGTGTGGCCTCTCTTTGTCGATTGCCAGGTGGTCGAGCGTGGGATCGTTTTGGCGCGCAGGAGCAAGTAGAGCCAGTAGCCAAGCGGTATGTCCTGGATCTTTCCATGCACACAGACCATGACAAGCAGCGTCACCAGTCCACAGATGATGATGCGAGGGACGAGGGAAAGCGAGCCAGTGAGCGAAAAGCTTCCGGTGAGCGCCCCAACATCGGTGAGGAGATGGGTAAGGCTCATGCCGAAAATCTTCTCTTCAAAGGTGAAGAGGTGCCCGGCGACCGGTTTTACCAATGGACTGTTCTCAAAGAGATGGGAGCGTGGTTCCTCATACATCGCGTGCTTATCCTCATCGGAAGGACGGCATGCATCATGCCGTCCTCGCTATCAGGTCCCTACTTTAGAAGATGATCCTGGCAACACTGAGCTTTACACATGAAGCATGCCACCAAGCTGTGCCCCGAAGGAGACGAGCGCGCCTGCCGCAGAGATCAAGGCCGCCCCGATAAACACTTTTCGCAGCGTCTCCCAGCGTTTGGTATGGGCCGAGACATTGGTGTCATCCTCTGTGATAATCTTGATCACGTAATAGACAATCATGAGGCCGGCAATCGTCAGGCCAACGATTGCCGCATCATGTTCGATCTGTTGCAAGATCTGATTGAGCGTGTTGAGTATACCGAAGTTCAGATTCGTCTGCATTGTTATCCTCCCAGATGGCGCTCAGCCACGTAGCAGCCTTGCGCCAATGATGATAGTTCCGATCAGTCGGCCAATGCCCTGTGATCCTTGCACCGACATCGAGGGAAAGCGCCCAAGCAGGTCGGGGATCTTCGCGACCAGGAAGAGCATCGCAATAGCCAGCAAGAGGCCGGGCAAACCGCTCTGTCCAGCACTGGCGAGAAGCGCGAGACCCAGGGCAAAGGCCAGAAACTGCACAAATTGCGTAAAGGTAACAATCACAAACATGCGTCCCCAGAACGAGAACACAGAGGACGTCAGCGGCAGAAACGAGCAGAGAAATGCGAGAGGGCTGAGCACAAAGAGCAGGTTCCATAGCACCAGTCGCTCAAACGCCTGAAGGAGCAAGCGAATCAAACCTAAATTGAGCAGGATGATGATCCCCAGATAGAGCAGGGCGCCCTGCCCAAAGGTGATCCTGGCTCCATTATTGATCGTGTTGAAAAAGCCATCGAGGTTGATATTGATGACTCCACACAGCTCATTATTGAAGATGAGTAGCGCCCGTCCAAAAAAGAAGCTGAGATTCATCAAAAGAGCCGTGACGATGGCCTTTGGCACGAACTGGTCGAGCGGAAGGGAGAGCGTGCCGGTGCTCTGAGAAATCATGATCTGAATAGCTCCGACAATGACGAGCAGGAGGAAAAAGGCGTCGGCAATAGCCAGCACTGTCCCCCAGACGCCCACCACGACCTGATTATCCGCCGTCAAGGCCAGCGGCGTCTGGCCCAGAAATTGAACCAGCAAGGGTTGCAGCGGGCCAAGAATACCCGTGCCCACCCCTGGCGCCGGGGCATTGAGAACAGCCTGCAATGCCTGTAAGAAAAGCTGGAGGTTCATCACTATGTCCCTCGCATCCTCTTTCTGCCACTCGAACGCTCCCCACCCACGGTGACCGAGAGCGGGGAGCCTGTACCTCTAGCGCCCAACTGACGCTTCGATGGTCAGCATAACAAGCGGCGGGTGGGAGCAGGCAGGTGGGTGGTGTGGGAGAAGACTGGATAGCAGTGGTGCATGTGAAGGGGGAGGTTGACGCAGGTGGAGGATCCCCACACCCATCGCATGGAAAGCAGTTTTCATGGCTTTTCGCGTCAGTTTCCCGCTTAGCTTCCAGGTGTGACTGTCGGTGGATGGCCCCCTGGCCTCCCTTCTGGATCCCTGAGGCTTCTCTGCTCGACTCCCCCTCGGTCTGGCTATCATGGAAGCATCAACTGCTCAGCGCGCCCAAAGAACTGTTTATGTGAAGGAGTCTCGACGATGTCACGACGATCCCAGAGTACCAATCAATCGCCGCTTGAACCCTACCTGGAACGGTGGGCGCTCCGTATCTGCCTGCCGGCAACGTTTGTCCAGTGTCTTCTGGCTCATGGCCTTGAGCCTGCCATCCACTTCACGACGGCGAAAGGCAAGCTGGTGACGATTCATGGCGGTGATATTGCTGATAAGGGGACCTGGAAAAAGTTTCTGGCGAGTAGCACGGCTTCGGGAACTTCCCTCTCCTTGAGTAAGGATGGCCCGGTGCTTGCCGAATGGTATTACACCTGGCTTCTCTCGGAACATACTCCCCGTTACCGGGGGATTACTGCGCCATCGCATCAAGCCTGGCTCAAGCAGGTCACTGCACTGGCGGTGGTCCGCTTCCTCACCTGGCACAAATATGAGCGCTATGCCAGAGGGGAACGCGAGGCTCTCGCCGATCCCTGGGTGGCTAACCAGTTACATCACCTCCATCTGCTGCGAGAGGCTGCCAAAGACCTGCCGCGCCTGGTTCATCATATCCTGGATGATCCTGAACAGGAGCAACAGCTCATCGAGCGGTTTTTCTCCGCTCTGGATTCGCAGGTGAAGGAGCATACCCTCGTTCTACCCGAAGCACTGCCTCCGTTACCGGATGGAGTTTCCCACCCCTTCCTCCTTCTCGGAGCCGGAAAGGGGGACAACGATGCATGAGTCGGCGCCGAAGGCGTGGTTCGATTATGAGAGCCTGGATGAGGCGACGCGTGCATTTGTCCAGCAGAAAACCAATGAGACCCACGGGTTGATGAAGCGAACGGCAGAGCACATTATCCAGATCGGCCAGAACCTGTTAGAAGTCCAGGAGCGGCTGCCAGAAATGAAGTTCTCGGCCTGGCTGCGGGCGGAATTCGCCTTCTCTCGACAGACGGCCTATAACTTCATGAAGGTGGCAACCAAATTCGGAGGGAGTTGTCAAACAGTTTTACAACTCCCGGCCAAAATTCTCTATGAACTGGCATCATCATCCGATGAGATTATTCAGCAGGTCGAGAAAGGCGAGCTTCCAGCCGATCTTGATGCGATCAAGGCCGCCAAAGAGGCCGAGCGGCAGGCTCGTGCAGAGGTGGACACAGCGCAGCGGCACCTTTCCACGGCCCACAAAGAAATTCAGGAGCAACAGCGTACCATCGAGCAACTCACCCACGAGATCGTATCGCTCCAGGAACAGATCACGAGGCTGTCGGCGCAGGCTCCCCAGATCAAAGAAGTCGAGAAAGTGATCGTGCCGCCAGAGGTCAAGGCCCACATCGAGGCGCTGCACCAGCAATTGAGTACATTGAAAGAGCAACGCGATGCGCTTGCCCGCCGCGTGACGCACCTCTCAGAAGAAGCCAGGGTGGCGGCACAGAGACAGGGGGAAAGCGAGCAGGACCGACGCATTCGCCTCAACTGGTATCGTGTCACCAGTGAATTCCACGCCGTGGTGACCAGGCTGCTCTCCCAGTGGCCCTCGCCGCTCGATACGCTGGCCTTTGATGCTTCTGATTGGGCTCGCCTGTCTCAGACGAAGGACCTGGCCCAGCGTTTCCTGGCTGAGTGTTGCGCTCTCAGCGAGACACGGATTGTCGAAAGCACTCCCACCAGGGAAGGAACCCGAGGAGATACCTATGGCGCCTCTCCCAAAAGCTAAAAGGCGTCCACCGACAGCACAACTCTACCAGCAGCGCCTGCATGGGTTTGCCTCATCATGAGGATACAAAAGGGAGAATCGATGTCCTGTTTCCCTTCACGGCCAGGGCTACGGTTCCTGTCCCCGCTTTCATACGCGTGCGACTGGAGTGGCTCTCTCGTTTTGCCCGGTCCTGGAACAGATCGCCTATCTCTCCCCATCGATCCCCCCTCTCTATCCCCCGGAGATCCCGTGAACGAACGCTCCAGGGGTATCTGAGCCAGAAAAGTCGGCACCGTTCAGAGGCGCTAGTACCAGCGCCTCCCTTCGAGGAGACTCATCGTCAGCTCCCTCCGATGGTGGATAGAAGGTGGTTGTTCGCTCCTATCCTAACTCATCTATTGCTGATTGATTGGGTCTGGCTTAAACAGAACTCACGTTATTTGAAGGAACAGTCCCGGGAAGCGCTCTGAATACGCCACATGGCGATGTCGAAAAAAGAGAGCATGTGCTCTGTGAACGCGCTTTGCTGGCTGAACAACGATAGCAGCAGATTCCTGCACATCTCTGTTTCGCTGCCCTTTTTTGGGAGTGAGGCACCCCGCTTTATCCACCGGCCCCCCCTTTTGCTTTCCAGTGCCTTCCCCCCTGTGCTCCCGCTTCTGCCAGAGTATAGTGAGGGTAGTCCTTGTAACAAGGGCGACATGAGTGTTGTTTGGTATTCACCCGCACAGCCGAAGCTTTCGGAATATCCTGTGCGCGGTGAATTGGCTGCGGCATGGGATACGGGCTGTGTGGGTGGCAAGACAGGGAAGGAGCTATTTCATGGCGCAGTCAAAAAAGCAACGGCTCAAGGGGATTGGTCGTCGCTGCGCACGGACAGGCCGAGAGCTAACCTCTGCCGCTTTTCGTGCAGACGATCGCACGCTGCTCACGCTTCTGGATACCTACGGTCTCTTACGCCAGGATATCCGGAAAACACTGGACCAGCTTCGGCGGCCTCAGAGAGCGGAGTTGCAGCATATCACTGTCCCCGTAACCTTCCAGCAGATCGACGAGTTGCATGCACGCCTGGAAGCGTTACACACACGGCTGCTCTCCTTCTAGGAGAGCCAGGAGTTTCGTTCGTGTTGTCGTTTGGTTGACCAACGCTTGTGAGCTTGGTCATTTGTGGCACACCACCATCGCAGAGCACCTGGATGTTCCTGCGATGGGGATGCCGTCGTCATGGAACTCCTCTCGGGGCTGGGTGATGGAAAGAAGAAAGGAAGGCTCTTCTATGACGAACACCTTTGTCGCGAATGCCTTTGATTGGACCAGGACCATTGCACAGGCGAATGCTCAGGCACGGCAGGAGTTTGAAACAACCGTCCTCAAAGGGGATGGTCTTGTGGAGGACCAGCTTGCCGTGTTGGCTCGGGATTTCGAGCATAGAGATGCACGCGCGCTTGAGGCTGTCAAACGAGAGCGTCGTGATCCTGAACCAATGTTCCTTTCGTCCATACGCAACTGGGCGCGGGGCAAGGCTATCGGTCTTCTGCGCGATAAGCAGGCCGGCAAGTCTATCCGCCCGGATTATATGGAGGTATTCGAGAATGCACTCAGGGATGAGATCATCTATCGTGTTGCAGAGGTGGAGCGGGCCTGGAAAGACGCGGACGACCATGCAGCGGTCGCTCGTCAGACTGAGCAGGAACAGGCGTTTAGAAAGGCTCACCCCTATGTCATTGAGTTGTATGAGGCGGTCATCAAAGGCGAGCGGCAGCGACAGGACATCTTTCATGATGGTGTCCAGGCTGCCGAAAAGTGGGCGAACAATTATGAGGAGAGCGTGAAGGTACGCGAGCGATTGCTTGAGGAGCGTGAAAAACGCCTCAAAGAGCGAGAGGACCAGACGTATGAACATCAGCGAGCGATGCGCCAACTGATGCTTAAAGACCAGCGTGTCTTCCTTGCGGACAATGTGGTCAGCACAGGGAGAAATGCGCTCAATACGCTGGGGTGTCTCCTGATATGGGTCTTGCTCGTGGTCGGTATTCTGGCCGCAATCTACTTCGCGTTTCCGCATCACTAGCTTTTCTCATCGCCTATAGTGGCACACATGTGCCACCGCAACCCGAGTCCTGACGGCTCATCTGCTTGACCGTTGGCCCGGAAGAGGTGGCTTCGGCTGTGCTCTTCCCTAGTTGCTAAAATCCTTTCCGTGCATCCAGGAGAGGCTTCGCGCTGCGGAGAAACGGGCTGTGCCCGTCGAGGAGGAACGATGCTGCCTGGCAAATGGTGAAATTTTCACCATGTGTCTTCCAGCTTCTTCGCCACTTTCGCTCCCGGACGGTTGAGCTTGCTAGTGGCGTCCTTCCTCAGCGATGCCGTCGTGAGGCAGAGGCATGCGGTGCTTTCGCTCCCAGTGTGGTTGAGCTTGCTAGTGCCCTGTGCTGCTTCCTCGTGTTCGTGAATTGTTGTGGGGGAGGTCCCCCTTTTCCTTTAAATTGAACAAGAGAGGCCATAGGGGCTTGTTCCCCTCCTCTCTTGTCACCATCTTATTTCGTGAGGCTATCCCCTCCTCTGTCAGGCTTGAATTGATGGGTGTTCCAGCGGGGGATCGAGCGATAGAGGGAACAAACCACCCATCCAGGCTTCGACAGAGGAGTACCCTGGGCAGTTCCTTAACCGGGAACAGCGGCACAAGCCAGAAGTGCGCGAGGCGCCGGAACATGCTGGCATCTGGGCGTGAGTTGTTCACCGGCAGGCCACGCCGAGAAAATGGGCGACGAAACACAGATGTGCTGAAGGCATGAACACCTCGCTCTCCAGCCTCTGTGGCGCGCAGAGGACCAGATGGGCAGCGTCCATTGGTCATGCCCAATGCCCGCTGTAATAGCAATTGGTGAGACCAGGGACCGCATTTTGTGGTGAGATAGCGGGGAATTTTCTGGAATGCTGATCGTTTCTCCCCATCACCTCCCTATCACCTCCCCTTCATCTCCCCAGGCGCTGCCATGCTTACTGGTGTATGGTGGAAGTGAAGAGAAAAAAGAAAAGCAGATGAGCAATCTGCACCTGGCAGCAATGCCATGCCACATCGTCCGTTTCCCTCAGAGCTTTGCATGAGGATGTCGGCTAGAGAGGCAAGCATCATCAAGCGACAGACACTGTCACCAGTGATGATGGGCTGAAATAAGGATTGTAGGGCATTCATCTTCGATGAAGGAACTCTCCTTATGGTCAGCAAGATCGATAGGTCGTTATGCGTAGATTGCATCTTGTAGGCGACGGACCCGTAAAGCGACACTGCGTAGCATGTGCAGTCGTAGGAGAACCTGTTTGTAGGAGAGAACATAGTAGGCCGGAGTTTGTAGGTTTGGCTTTGTTGCGTAGCCATCATAGTGTGCTCATTTGTCGTGCCTTGTCAATCAATTCGATCTGGGATAGTTCGCCCCAGGTGAGAGTCGTAGACGACTCTCGGGAGAGAATTGTATTGGATTAGCAGAGAGGGCCGCTGATCCAGTGCTCTTCCAGGACTTGAAATACATCTCGGATAAAGGCTCTTGTTTTCCAAAAACGGGTGAAGAAGGGGGATCTGTGTACTTTTCATAAGGAAAAGGGCAGGACTACCCTCTTACGATGAGGATGTTCTGCCTGATAAGACGAAAGGAAGGAACAAACATGCCGGTTGATATGAGCCTGCTGCTCAAGAATGTGCGCATCGCTTTCGCCAATGGGCAGAGAGCGTCTGGCATGTGGCTGCTCGATTATGCCATTCGTCTGGCGGACGAGGCGCTTTCTCCGCTCCCTCCGCCACTGGATACAGCTATTGCCTTAGATCCTGGCGTGGTTCGGCAGTCCAATGAGGATTGTGTGCTGGCTGTGCAGGGAACACTGAAAGAGACGCAGGAGGTCTTCGGGCTGTTTGTCATTTGTGATGGCATGGGCGGGCATATCCATGGCCTGGATGCTGCTCATCTAGCTATTGAAACCATTGCCGAGTCGGTCTTTCCCTCCCTCCTGAAAGGCTCGGCCCCGGGTGGCAATTGGATGCACGTGCTGGTCGAAGGGGTGCAGGCGGCGAATCGTACCATCTACCTGCGCAATCAGGCCGAGTCTCGGACCAGCCATGATGGTGTGGGTCAAGAGCGCACATGTGAAAGGGAGACAACGCCGATGAACCTCATGGGTACGACCGTGACTGCTGCCCTGCTGCTCGGTAACACGGTTTCGGTCGTCAACGTTGGGGATAGCCGCGCCTACCTCTACCGGCCACAAGATGGGTTAGTCAGGATTACCCTCGATCATTCCTGGGTTGCGACTCTCTACGATCTCGCCCACCAGCGATTGACACCAGAGGGGATCTATACGCATCCCCAGCGCAATCAGCTCTTTCGTGCGCTCGGCACCCAGGCATCTGTTGAGCTTGACACGTTTGTGATCGAGATGCCACCAGATGCCGTCCTTCTGTTATGCTCCGATGGGCTGTGGGAGATGACCCGCGATCTCAAAATCGAGGAAGTCCTCAGTTTAGATCGTTGTGCGCCATTTCTTGCTCAGCGACTGCTGGATCTGGCAAAAGAGGGTGGCGCCAGAGACAATATTAGTTGCATCGTCGTCCAGGGAAGCCAGCGGAGCAAGCGCCTGGATATCAGTGAAGCATCCACTCTGATTGATCCCGTTGCTGGCTTAACCCGGCTGGTCTCCTGAGAAGGAAAAGAAAGAAAGGGCGATTATGCTCACTGCGACGATGTTTGATGCGGCTATGTACAAGGCCGCGCTGCGCTTCTATGGACTCCCGGAAGAGTACGAGCGTACTTTCACCGCAGTCGTATGCAGAGATCGGCTGACGCAGGAACCCAGGCTTGATGCACGAACGGGCAAGCCTCTCTCCATGCTGGTTGCCTGCAACAGTGCTCGCGCAAGCGCGCAAGGCCAGGCCGTTTGGGTTCAGATCAATCTGCCCTTTGCTGATCTGGCCCGCACGAAACAAGGCCGGCCCAGGAAAGCCAGGAATGACGAGATCGAGTGGATCATGAACATCACGCTCGATTTTGAATATCCGGCCCATCCCCCGCTTGCCCATGAGATCGGCCAGGAGCTTGCTGCGTACCTCATCGTCATAGGGATATCGGAGGCAGGACTGCCTATCGAAGATAGTGGTGCAGGTTGCCACCTCGTGCTGCCACTCGTTCCTATCCAAACGACCAGAGCCACGGCCAGTCAGTGGAACGAGGCGGTGAGACGTGTCGTCAAGCAGTACATCCAGCCCAGATTCGCGCAATATGTGGCAAAGCGTGGCATCGCGCTCGAACTCGGCGGCTTTGATATTAGCCGCGTGCTTTCTGTTCCCGGTACCTGGAGGCCCCCCAATCCCAACAAAGAGGATTGTCCCACCCTACAACAAGGGTATTTGCGTCGGTGGTTGCCTCCCTATACGGGAGGGTGGTATCCGACCCGCAGAGAGAGCATACGCCTCGCAGATCTCGTTCGTGAGGCATATCAGTATCAAGCTGTGCAGCGCGAGCAAGCGTCTGCCTCTGCCGGGTCTCTCCCTCCATCATTCGCACATGCCAGCGATGCGGCGGCATGGCTCGAAAGCTACGCGGCACAGAAGCCTCACGAAGATCGTTCAGCCCTCTTCCAATCTCTGGTGTCTGCCACCTATTTAAAATATGGCGAACCTCTTGTCCTTGCACTTAAAGAGGAAATCAACCGGTTGTCAGGAAGAAAGTATGACAGTCGATTGGATATCGAAATCCAGCGGTCTTTACAGGTGGCGAAACGGTTGCCGAAGGAAGACCGCTCTGTGTCCTGAACAAGGAGGCATGATGGATATGTCTCTCTTTCCTGATCCCATGAGTCAACTTTTGGCAGCTATGACTCTGGCAACAGGACTTACGACGCTTTTCATGTTTCCTCGGGTTGTCCGTGCGTCCTCTCTGCAAGGCGTCATTCTCGTACTCATCGTGATTGTGACCGGGGAAATAGCTGCCTGGTTCTTCCATCATCTCTGGATCATTCCGGCTGTTGCCACGTTTCCCCTCTGTGTTGCATTACTACGGGAACGAATGCTTGCTCCCTGGGCGACTATCCACGGAGCATGTGTGGTCCAGAACGTTGTTATGCTTCTGCTCGTCTGTGTCTGGTTGACATTTCGTGCGCCAAATCTCTTGAGCTGTGTGGTCGGAGGGCTTGTCTGCACTGTCCAGATGGTTGCCGCGCTTTGCATCGGGGCCTCGACTTTTGATATCTTGCATGTCCTGGGAAGATCATGGTTTCGAGAGCGCAATCAGATGCTCCTCGCACCTGATCCTGCCCAGTGGCCGTCGATCTGCATCCAGATTCCCGCTTGCAATGAGCCACCAGAACTGCTCGTACAGACGATAGAGAGCCTGCTGCTCCAGGAGTATCCGGGCCGCTGGATGGTTCAGGTGATTGATAATAATACCGCTGATCCTCGGGTCTGGTTGCCCGTCAGGAATTTCTGTCAGCGATTCCGAGATCGTGTCCAGTTTCTGCATCTGGCGCAATGGCCCGGCTACAAAGCAGGAGCCTTGAACGAGGGCACTCGTCGTCTGCCTGATTGGGTAGAAGTGGTAGCAGTGGTCGATGCTGATTACCTGGTCGAGCCAGGCTTCCTGCGTGCGACCGCGCGACACTTCGCGGATCCAGCAGTCGCTTTTGTGCAGACATCGCAGCACTATCGAGGATGGCAGGGCATCCCGTACTTTGAAGGGCTCAATTACCTGTACGAGTATTTCTTTGCGCTTTCGATGGTCAGCCGCCGGGAACTCAATAGTGTGGTCTGTTTCGGCAGTATGTGTCTGGTTCGGCGCAGCGCTCTGGAGAAGATCGGAGGGTGGGACGAAGAGAGCATCACCGAGGACGTCGAACTTTCTATTCGGTTACTGGGATGTGGCTGGCGAGGCATCTACGATCATCGCTGCTATGGCGCCGGTCTCATGCCTTTGGATTTCGGCTCCCTCAAGAAACAGCGCTTTCGCTGGGCCTTTGGCATGATCCAATGCTTCAAAAAACACTGGCGTCTGCTGCTTGGATTCTCTGATCCTTCGGGCTATTCCTTGACGTTCATCCAAAGCGTATGCTTTCTGTTTCTATGCTTTCAATATCTAACCGATGTTCTTAACTTCCTCTTCAACTTTGTCATCGTGATGACTGTTTTCTTGTCTTCCCTCGACTTTCCGCTCGTCCCGCCCAACCTCTCTGTTGCACTTTGTGGCCCGCTCTTGCTGCTTGTGATCGCCAACGCGCGTACAATCTGGGCACTGCGAGAGACGACGCGTTGCACGCCTGCTCAAGCGATGGGCGCCCTCGTCTTTTCCCTGTCGCTCTCCTGGATTACCGCTCGTGGCTGTTTCTCTGCCTGTCTCCGCAGAAAGGGGGTATTCTGGCGAACGCCTAAGTCGCGCGGGAGGCAACAATGGCAGCACGTCGTGCTGATCTGCGAAGAGGAAATCACCCTCTCCTTGTTGTATCTCGGCATCATTGTGCTCGCAGTGCGGCATCACGTGCTCCAGCAGAATCTTTCGCTTGCTCCCCTCTTCCTGCAAGCTTGTATTTGTGCGGGAGCGGTGATCTGTGCGTTCGCCGCTGAGGGGATCTGGCTGCTTCCTCGCACCTTCTTTAGGACGTACCGGAAACGTGGTCGCTTCTCCCCCATGAGGAAGACGGTCTCATCTGTCTCACTTCCTGGTAGCAGAACCGCAGCCCTCCATCAGACCATGCTTCAGATGTCGGATCAGGGAACACGCTCAAGATCTGCGGTGAAAGGAGTTGTGAGCAAACACCTGACTTCTCCTGTGGCGCAGCGAAGATATATTCAGCGGCTGCGCAAACTCACGTATTGTCAACTTCCTGAGGATATCATTACTGACTCGGAGATCATCGCAGCTCCGAGCAGAAAAAACGAATGGAGTGCTTATGGATACGAGAACAGCCCACCTCTTTGGTGGACCATTTCCTGCGGTGCCGGAAGAGCTTGCGCCACCAGTCCGACAAGCGGTGATGAAATTAGAGCACCAGCTCGTTACCGGTACGCAAAATCGTCTTCTCATGAAGATCGAGCCAGGGCAGAAGCCTGCCCTGCTCTTTCTCTGCGCGGATCGCTTGCTGCGCTTCACAAGGGCGAGGCGTCTCCTGTTGCTCATCAGCGCAGCGGACAGGCGTGAGCTGGTGCAGGAGTGGAATAAAGCGATCTCACTCCATGATGGAAAGCTGTTGCAGGTACGCTACCCCACCTTGTATACCTTGCGTGATCCTCCCCCTCCTGGTATGTGTGTGGTGATCGCCACGCTGCGCGAGGTACAGTGGTACTTGCAGCGCGTTTCCACAGGTATCTACGCCTTCGATATCGTGCTGGTCGATATCCCGACGTTCTCCCCCGTGTGGATGCCGGTCCTGGAGGCTCTTCCAGCGGTCTTCCTCATTGGATACTCCCAGGAACCCACGGCAGAGCTTCTTGCCTGGTTTGGCAACCACGTGATTGATGGAACTTGCATCTCCGCCAGACCTTCCTCAGAAGATGCAGGAGCGGCCTCAGCAGGCTGCTAAATTTCGGCATCGTTTCTCTGCCTCACCTTCGCTTTCCGACTCTGAACTCAATTCCATGTCATGGCTTTGTTTCTCTCACCCCATTGACCTACAGCCAGAGAAGTAGGTGGCCTCTGCTGAGCTGGCTGTTTTCTGTTGTGCTTGTATCCCTTTCTCCTTCGGTCGTCGTAGAACGATAGCCAATACGACACGATTGCGCCGAAGTGCGCTAAGAGATGCTCGCTCTCACGTATTCCAATGAGCGCAAGCAGATCAGAGGCGAGAAGGGGAAACCAGTCTCATGTTCAAGGAGGAACTCTTATGCCTTCCGTTTTTGTCATCGTCGGAACCACCACTTTTGATGCCCTGCATCGTGATCTTGCCCGCACCTATCATGCGCATCATGTGATCCGCTGTGAGCGGGGCGAGGAGGCGCTTGCAACTCTTGCCCATCTCCAGCAGCGGAAGGTGCCGGTTGTGCTCGTCATCGCCGAACAGCAATTGGCCGGCGAAATCTCAGGGATCGAGTTTCTTGCTCAAGCCAGAGGACTTGTGCCCAAAGCTTCGCTCCTGCTTATTGCCAGGGAGCGAGAGAAGCTTGAGCCGCTTCATTTCAAGATTGACGCCATTCTCCAGAACTGCTTCCCGCCGGAGGACTCACTGTTTCCCATTATCGATGCTTTGCTCGAACAATCACGGCACCAGCCCACGGAAGAAACGGCGGCTGTCGCGGCCTCTGGGATCCGGGTGATTGGGCATCACTGGTCGAATGCATCCCATCAGGTCAGAGATTTCCTGGCTCGCCATGGCGTTCCGTACCAGTGGGTGGATCTCGAAGTCCATCCAGAAGCGCTTTCACCCGCTGGAACGCATGGTACTGATCCGAGGTTTCCCATCGTCCAGTTTCCGGACGGATCAGCACTGGTGCAGCCTTCGCCTGAGGAGATCGCTACTAAACTTGGCCTGTGCATGCATACTGAGCAACGCTTTTATGATCTGGTAATCGTGGGCGCGGGGCCAGCGGGTTTAGCCGCAGCCATCTACGGGGCCTCTGAGGGATTGAAGACCGCTGTCATTGAGCAGGATGTGCCAGGCGGTCAGGCCGGAATGAGCTCACGTATCGAAAATTACCTCGGCTTCCCTATTGGTCTCTCCGGCATGGAACTGGCGCGCCGCAGTATTGCGCAGGCCACACGATTCGGAGCAGAATTGCTCACCCCACAGACCGTCACTGGCATTCGTATCGCTGATCCTTACCGATTTGTGATGCTGGCCGATGGCAGCGAAATCGGCTGCTATGCGCTCTTGCTTGCGATGGGCGTGGCGTATCGAAGACTGAGCATTCCTGGTATCGATCATCTTACCGGCGCCGGTGTGTACTACGGAGCAGCCATGACAGAGGCATCCGCCTGCCAGGGCAAGCAGGTGTATATCGTCGGTGGGGCCAATTCGGCAGGGCAAGCGGCACTGTACTTTGCCGACTATGCGCGGCACGTCACCATGCTGGTGCGTGGAGGCTCGCTTGCGGAAAGCATGTCCTTCTACCTGATTCAGGAATTAGCAAGGCGTGATACTATCGATGTCCAGACGCACACTGAGGTCGCAAGCTGCATCGGCAAGGACAATCTTGAACAACTCTGCCTGATTGACAATACTACGGGCACCCGGCGAGTTGTCTCTGCCGATGCCCTCTTCATTTTCATTGGCGCCTCTCCGCATACCGAGTGGCTGCCTGAATGCATAGCCCGCAATCAGGTCGGTTTCATTCTGACCGGACCAGAAGTGGTGCGTCATGGCTGGTCGTCTCCCCGTGAACCATTTCTGCTGGAATCGAGCGTTCCAGGCATCTTTGCGGCTGGCGATGTACGCGCTGGCTCTGTCAAGCGGGTGGCCTCGGCGGTAGGAGAGGGCGCGGTCTCCGTTTCTCTCATCCACCAGTACCTGCAATCGGTACGCTGATTCTTGCCCGCTTGTCGTCTCACCTATTCCATTCTCAACCACATCTTCGCGCTTCTTGGTTCCCTTCTCGCGTCTTGCGCATTCTCTAAAAAAAGCCTGGCTCTACGGAGCAGAGTAGATTAAGGAGGATCTATGTCCCATAGGAAACGCGGCAAGAAAGCATCTCAAGAGGCTGCTTCAAGTTCCCTGGATGCTATCCCCTCGAAAGAGGAGCTCCAAAGACGCTGGCAAACCCTCAAGCTCAACAAAGAAACGCAGAAGCGCCTCGAACGCCTGCTTTTGCAAGAAGGCGGAGCGCTGGTTGCCCTGGCGGCGACTGATGCCCTGGCGCTTGAACGTGGGCACGAAGAGCGCGCTCTGCCTTCTTCGATGGTGGCCTGGTTGGATGAGCAACTGCGTGCGCTTTTCCTGGAGGAGGGTAGTTCCCACATCGTCGAAAGTGCACGAATCGCCATGGAAACACTCCTCGCCTGGAACATCGAGCAGGGGATGGGGCACCTCCCGCTTCCCCTGCTCGATGTGGGCATCGCAGCAGCATGCCTGCTCCTCTTCTGGTTAGCGCATCGATGGTATCGATCTCACCAGGATGTAAGAGCGAAGGTTTGGCCCCCACGTCGCACGGGTGATGAGCTTTCCCAGCAAAGATTGGTATAAGTCATTCTCGCTCCATTCGAGGAAGGAGGATACGATGTCCAACACATCCCATCGGCAAGGAACAGATGTCCAGATCACCATGTCAAAGAGGGCGCTCCAGACACAATGGATGCGCCTGGAGTTGAAGCCAAAAACACTGCTGCATTTGCAGTATGTACTTGATACCTGGGGACCTGGCGCTGCTGCGACCGTGACCGAGGTGCTCGTGCATGAAAAGAAGGCACGGGTAGCCACGTTTGGTCAGGAGTGGATAGGTGAGGAACTGCGCATCCTTTCCCGGCAAGGGGTGCGCCCGGTGCTGCTTCAGGTAGTGCGACTGCTCCTGGAAAGCCTGGCCGCCTGGGGAGTGATCCATCTGTCAGAAAGCGCGCTTGATGGTGCCATAGAGATCACGCTCGCAGTCCTCTTTATGGTAACAAGCTGCTTTGGCATGTGGATGGCTAGCTGGTGGCACAGGGCGAAGCAGTGCATCCGCAAACACACCCCTGGAGAACACAGCAGGTAATCATCCAATAAATGATCTCCAACCATTCTATCACGATATGGCGACGCGAGCGCTCGCGTCGCCACTTATCATACTGAGGAAGAAAAGCTATGAAGGCATTCCAAACATTTCCTCTGCCGGACAATGTAAGCACCATCACGGCCCTTGCCTGGGACCCGGCAGGTCGGCATATCGCAGGTACGAGCGCAAATGGATGGGTTCTGGTCTGGGACGTAGCTACCGGTCAGATGGTTTTGTGTCGTCGTCTGGCTCGCACACGGTTCCTCTCCGTTACCTGGTCGCGGAACGGACGCTGTCTTCTGCTTGGAGGAGAAAACCAGGTGCTTATCATCGTCCAGGTGCGTGACGGAGCTATTGCCCTCTCCCATCAGTTTGCTGCTCCTGTCCAGAAGGTAGCATTTGCGCGGCAAAGTGGGCGGTTCCTGGTAGCTGCTGGAAGCGTCGTCCATGTCTATGATGATCCGCATCAACCCTCTTTGAAGGTAGTACAACCTTCGCCCGTGGTCGATGCCGCCTGGTCTCCAACCGCTGGACGATTTGCCGCTGTCTGTCAGCATGGGGATGTTCTGGTCTATAACGTGCTTCGCCGGCATCCTGTCTATACGCTCTGCGATGCTGGTGAACCCCGTGCTGTTGCCTGGAATCCCAATGGACGAGACGTGGCGGTAGGGACGGCGCAAGGGCGAATAGCTATTCATCATGGTAGCACAGGACTGCGTTTATCCACCTACCCCGTATCAACTCACCCGATCACCTCCCTCTGCTGGGGTGATCCCTGCCTGGTTGTTCTTGATGCACACGATGAGATGATGCTCTGGCACCCCCTGCTCGGCAAACAGCAGAACGGTCTTTGCCAGCGCTATTCTCCCGGGCACTACGCGGTGGCATTTTCCCAGGATACGTCGCAGATCGCCGCTGCCATACAGCACACTATTCAGGTGATCTCGGCTGGATAACGCTGGCAAACTCGAACCGTTCCATTGTTTCGAGGAGAAAAGAGCCATGATACAGCAGATCTTTGGCACGCGCTTGGTTGCTATCGGAAAAGAAGGCGCTGTCACGGTTTCGCGCCTGCCAGAGAAGAGCGTGCTCTGGACTTCGAGGCCGCGCCAGTCTCACCAGGGCAACATAACGGTCCTGGCCTGGTCGCATGATGGCAAGTATCTTGCCACAGGCGGCAGCGATGCTGTGGTTAAGGTCTGGGAGGCCGAGAGCGGACGCCTGCTTTCAACCTATCACCAGCATCAGCATCCTGTGTGTGCGCTCTCCTGGTCTCCTGATAGCAAGAGCATTGCATCGGCGGCCGTTCATGAAGCCCTCAGGGTATGGAAAGCGCTCTCGTAGCGTGTCCTCATTGCCCCAGAGCCAGGTGAGAAGAACACCTGTTTCTCGTTTGATCTTCCCTTGTTTCTTTGCACGAAGGAGACTTCAATGGCTCGATATTACCTTTTGATCAACGAGTTGAGTGGTGCGTCACGAAACGTGGCTGCCACCGAGATTGTCGAACCGCGATACAAATGGGCAGGCAATCTGTTCATTCTGCAAGCGCCTGGGCCATTTCAACGAAGAGAGGAATAACTATGTGTCTGCACACACGTGATCCCCCAAACGTTGTTGCCCGCAACACTTCTCAGTTGCGGAAAGGACAGCCCTCCCTCTTGGAGAGGCGATACCAAACATGCATCATGTTTCGATTTCGCAAGGCAACTGCTGGCCTTGCTTATGATCAAGAACAAGGAGAAGGAACCCATCATGAAGGAACTCATGAGAAGAAAGGAACCCCTGTCGGAAGAAAAAGAGCCACTGCTCACCGTTCGTGAAGTGGCACGCCGCCTGCGTGTCGATGACACGACGGTGAGGCGGTGGATCAAAGCCGACGTTTTCGATGCGATTGTCTTGCCGCGTCGGGGAGAGCGGCAGGTGTACCGGATTCGACAATCCACCCTTGACCAGCTCCTGACATCGTCCCGGTCAGAAGGAGAAACCGTATGAGCCATATCGAAGAAGCAAAGACGAATCTCGTTTTTACGGATCTTGCCGCCTTGATTCGCCAGGGCCAGGCCGAAGCTGTGGCTGCTCATCCCTGCCTCGCGCTGCTGCGAGGGGCCGTGACCATGGTTGCCAATCAGTATGGGGGAGAGATCCGGCCCTACTATTACAGCTATCGCTATCGGCGAGAGTCTGCCAATACCGGTCTTGCCCTGCATATCCCGGAAACGGCTGAGCGGCACCTGCCCCAGGCGCTCCCGCGCGGCATTGGACTTGACATTGACGTGCAGACAGGCACTCTCTGCTTTCGGGGAGATTCCTGGGACGTAGACAAAAACTTTTACCAGCACGTGCAGCAGCAGATTCTTCAAAAATATATGGTGCTGGCCCATATGGCCGCTCTGCAACAGATGAACTATCAGGTTTCGACAGAGGTAAGCGAGGGCCGGGTGATGATTACAGGGGTGGCCTATGCCTAAACGCGTGGTCATCAGGGTGAACGAAGACGCCACGACCCACACAGACTACCTCGACTTTGTGGGCGCCAGTTGTCTTGAGGAGGGAGCGCGGCTGCATGCGATCCTGTCTGGGTTCGGGGTGCAGGTGGAGCAAGCGCATGTCTTTCCCAAACCAGAACTGCTCGCAGCGCAGCAGGAAGAGCAGGCAGCCGATAGCGAGATCTCTGTTGAAAGAGTGGAGGAGTGACATGCAAGAGTACCCTCCCCATCACGAGGAGTTTACCCGCTCCAGCCGTGCGATTTCCGAGCAGGAGCCGAGGCCGTCCCTCCCTGCGTCCGCACTCTACGTCACCATTGAGCCGGACGCCTCCTTTAAGGTGGGAACCTGTGCCCACTGTGTACTTGAAGAACCGGGCCGCCCGGCGTCCTCCTGGGATGCTCTCGACGATAGTGCCCTCGACTTTGAGCGCGAGGCGTACTTCGCGCTTCTTGCACGGCTTGGGGTTGTGATCACCGCGCGAGACGCCTATGTGTGCCCCTGAGCGCAGCTTTCGGTCATCTCTCCATCTTGTTTTTCCATCCCTGTTTGCGTGAAGTGCAGGGAAATGAGTTGTCTCCCAGGAAGAGCGCGTCATCGCTCCTTCCTGGGAATTTTTGTGTATGTGAGGAGCACGACGATGCTATTCAATCTTCACCCTGGCCTTCTGTTCTCTCTTGCGCTCCCCCCAACCTGGAACCTGGGAATGGAGGCCGCTCTATGAGTATAAACGCCCAGGGCAGGGCGCTGCCAGCCTGGTATCGCGAATTCCTCAAGTGGTTTCGTGCTGGAGCCAGTCACGCTTTCATCTTATGCGGGGATGTGCATGGCGTGACCTCCCTGCAAGGGGCCTCGCAACTCCGCTTTATGCAGGGGATCTTGATGACGCACACCCGCGATATTGTGGTCTATTATCACCGCGCCAGTGGGATCACCTTTCCCGTGCCCTCGATGCGCCGGCTCGCGCTCGACATTGTGGGCCATGATTGGATGCCTCCACCCTCTGAGAGCGATCCGTTCACAGCCGCACTTAATTCCTCCGGGGTTGCGGCCATGTCGCGAGGGGATGCGTTTAACCGGGCACGTAGCCCGCGTGAGGCGCTGGTCATCCTGGAGCAACTCCTGCTTTCGCCCCTCGCCCGTGGGCGCGTGGCCGTCATTCTCGATGGTGCTGACCTGATTTCCCCGGCGGCTAACAAGGCCATCATGCGCGAAGAGCAGCTTGCCCTCTTAGCGAAGCTCTTGTATTGGGGCACGGATAGCAACCTGGCGGCGCAGAACAATCCGGTGTTCCTGCTTGCGCCACGGCTCGGTGATCTGCATGCGGACCTGCGTGATGCCAATAGCGGGTATAAAGTAATCGAACTCTCGCTCCCCGACGAAGCGACCCGCCTGGCTTACATTCGCTGGTATCTCGAAGAGCACCGCAAAGACGATCCTATTCCCCTCAGTGATCTCTCCTCTGAGGATCTGGCCCGCAATACCGCAGGACTTAATTTGAGACAGGTTGAGGATATTCTCCTGCTTGGAGCAATGAGCGAAGAGGAGCAGGACGGGAGCAATACACGAGGCGGTGTGACCCGCTTGCTCGTCAAATCACGCAAGGACGCGATCATCCGGCAGCAGTATCATGAAAGCGTCGTGATGCTGGAGCCATTGCCGGGAGGCTTCGCCAACCTGGGTGGCATGGAGCAATTGATTGCCTGGATGCGCGCCGAGGTGGTGGAACCGCTCCGTGATGGACGCTGGCGCGATGTTCCCAAAGGGATTTTGCTGGTTGGTCCTCCTGGCAACGGGAAAACCCTCTTTGTGCAGGCGGCTGCCTATGAGCTTGGGTTTAATGCCATCGCGCTGCGCATGTCCAGCATCCTCGGCGGCGTGGTGGGCACCTCTGAACGCAACCTCCAGCAGACCTTTGACCTGGCATTTAGTCTCGCCCCCACCTTCCTCTTCATCGATGAGATCGATCAAACGCACCTGGCGCAGCGCGGGAATCAGTCCGGCAGTCCAGTAGCAGCTAATTTGTTTGGCGCACTGCTCCAGTTCCTGGGCGATGAAGCGCTGCGGGGCCACGTCATCGTGGTGGGTGCGACCAACCATCCCGAACTCTTAGATGCGGCCCTGCTGCGCCCCGGGCGCTTTGATGTCATCTTTCCGGTGCTCTGCCCCGACGAAGCGGAGCGCCGCAGCATGCTCATGGTTCAGTCTCGCCTGCAAGGGATCGCGCTCGCCCCGGAGGCCCTCTCACATCTGGCCTTTGAAACAGACAAGTATAGCGCCGCTGACCTGGAGGCGCTGGTGAAAGAGGCGCGCTTACTCGCGCGGCAGGCAGGACGGAGCCAGATTCTGCTTGAGGATGCCAGGCTCGCTCTGGACAATATTCGTCCAATCACACTCGCCACGGTCGATACCTTCACCCGGCGCGCGCTGGAAGTCTGTAATAACCTGCGCTTCTTGTCCCCACAGATGGCAGCTTCTGAACGCGAACGCCGCCGGATCGAGGCGATGCGCCGGACCCAGGAAGAGGCAGCGAGGGACGCGCTGCCCGTCTCGGAAGCGCGTTCGTCACGACAGATCTAACTGGCACCCCGGCTCCTGCACGCCAGGCGAGTTGTTTCCATCTCTTTCTATGCCGCGCCACCTGCATATGTAGCGCGACGAGAATTGTGCGCTCTTCACAGGGATATGGCTTGTGACGAGCCGTATCCCTCCCTATCGATTGTTACCAGAAAGGATTCCCTCATGACCCAAACGATTCATTCGCCGGAGAGAGAGGTCACATCTCGCAGTGAAACCCGGCGAAGACAAACCATTGCCGCGCTCTTTGGGGAGCGTTCCTTCGAAGCCATTGACTGGCGGAAACTTTTGCACGATGGCGTCGTGGTGCGCTTGCATGTACGGCGCTGCCGGTTTACGACGCGTCTCGTGCTTGAAGATATCGGGGTGCGGGTCGAAGATGCCACCATGCGCGACAAGCTCGCCAGGTGGCTGATCCTGGGCGAAAAGAGACTCCTGCCCGAGACCTACATGAAGGCGCTCTCTCGTATCGAAAGCAGTGCCAGGTACGCCTTAAAGGAGCGAGCGTTCCGCACCGAGTTGGGGGCCTTCGTGCCCTCGACAGCCTACGAGGGATGGAAAGAGGTCACCCTGTCCCTGCGGGATGAGTACTTCGCCCTGCGCGACCAGATTATCGCCAATCACCGTGACCTGGTTCGGCAAGTGCTTGCGGACTATGAAAGTATCGCCCAGGATACCTACCAGCGATTGCATGCGACGCATCCTGAGTTGGTGACAGAGAGCCGGGTACAATTTATCGCCAATTACTGCAATCGCATTGCCGCCGAGATTCCTTCTCCTGAGCGCATCCGGGAGACCTTTGACTTCACGTTCATCCTGGTAGATGGTCTCTCGCAACTTGGCCTGCCCTCCCCGGAAACGACCAATGATCAGGAAGAGCATGAGGCAAGACCTTCCTCAGTCGATGCGATGAGAGTGCAGGCGAATACGCGCGAGCGGCAGCGCTCTGTCCTTGAATACGACCTGCGGATGCATGCACAGGAGCGCCTAGACACCATGCTCGACTCGTTCCTGGAAAGCGTCGTTGGTCAACTCAGGAGCCTCACCTATGATGCCGTCTGTGATGTCCTGGCGACCCTGGAGCGACGTGAGAGGATGTGCCCACGGTCCATTGTGCAACTCAATCATTTGCTCTCCCAAATCCGTTCCTTAAATTTCTATGGTGATGTCGAGATCGAGCGCATGATGCAACAGATCGAGGAGATCGTCGAAGAGTCTCCCGCCGAGCGCGAGCGCAGTCTGGCAGAGATCCAGCAGACGCTGCGGGCGATTGCCACCGTCACCCGAGCTACGCTGCTGGACCTGGAGGAAGCGCCTCGCTCCGCACGGGATCTGGCTATTCCTGATATTCCCACCGAGGCATCGGTACGCCAGGCCCGTGCGGAACTGGGATTGGATCTGGATATGACGCGCTTTGCGGATCTCCTCCAGGAGCATGCCGATGTTCGCACGCAGCGGGCTGAAGTGACTGGCAATGGCATGCAGCCTTTATGGTCACTCATGGAGAGCGAACCGCACCGCGTGTCACGCGCCGGGTAAGGCCGTCCTCTCCTTTTCTCGCATTCTGTCTACACAACAAGAGAGAGCCGCTCGTTTGGCACTCCTCTTGTGTCGCACGTATCGGAGCAACTGCATGACGATTCGTGATGAACTAGAACAACTCAGCCTTCGGCTGGGATACCGTGTGGTCTTACCCACTCCACCTGCTTGCCAGCACCTTCTGGACCAGGCAAAAGCGAGTGGGATTCCACTTGGCACCCTGTTTGTGCTGAGCCATCCGCTCTTCCCAGAGATCCGGGGCAGTTATGATCGAGAGAGCGGAGATCTGTGGTGCCACTACGACGGCGCAGATGAGAAAGGCGCTCATGAGGTGTTGCAGTGCCTGCTCACCCTCATTGCCTACGCAAAACTACACCTGCCGGTGCCGACAACCATCCAGGAAGACTGGGAACAGGCTGAGCATGCCCACCGGGAAGCATTCGCGCTGGCCCAGGCATGGAATCGGTCCGATCTCTTCTCCGCCGCTGAACTTGAGTCTCTGCTGGCACATGATCAATACCTTTTGCGGTGCCACCTGGCAGCAGGAGAACTGGCAGGCCACCTTGCTCCGTCGGTGGCGCGCAATGCCTACCTCGCGCTGCTGGAGGTGCGACAGCGTTATCAGTGGAATGACGCACAGTTTGAAGCGGCGCTCTCTGGAGTCTGTGAGGAGGACGAAGAGGCGAATGCAGCCGTGCTGGATTTTGATCGCACGGTCCTGCGCCCTCGCTGGCTGCGTTGGAATCTGCGTGGGGGTGATGCGCTACACGACGCATCCGGGGCTTCTCTGCTTCCCCAAACACCCGGCACGGCCGAGGTGCTGCGGGAGGCGCTGCGCAAGGCGGCGTCAGGGCTAAAGGGACAGACGAGGCATAGGCGGCTCTGGCCGATAAGCGAGCAGGTCTCCCTAGCGTTCTTTCTGGTTGAGAGAGAGGAGGCTCTCTCTTCACTGATCGCCCAGGTCAGCCGATGGCTGATCGAAGAATACCCCCTGCGCTATGTACGCGTCTGGTGGTGCCTCTATGCTGATGGAGAGCCGGAAACAGCCCGCTCAGCATGGCATCTCTATCAACTCCACATCGAATACGTGCCCTGCCACCCGGAGGGAACTGGAAGGTCTGAACCATTCCACTCTGAGCTGTGGGCGCTCTTTCCGGTTCGCCGAAAGACGCGCCTTGAGGCGGCCTGGCAACGCTATCTCCACTCCTGGTCAGCGTTCGCACACGTGTCCGGCGAATCCCTCTCTCGCGGGTTGCACACGCTCTGGTCCCAGCTCGAAGGCGGAGCTTGCTCTCGTGATGACTGAACAGGTCCAGGGGGTAGCCGCGCGAGGTGCTCCCCACGAGCACATGGCATGTCTCGATAGGGCAGGAATTTTGCGCGTGAGAAACGGAGACAATCCATGAGTCAGGATGTGACAGATCGGACCATCGGGGGGATCCATGTGGTGCTTTATCCCGATGGTCCCTATATCCCGGTGGCCGAACGCATCCGCCTCATCCACAAACTGGACAAGGCATTCTGTGTTGAGCAGGTCGAGACATTTCCCATCGGGGGGCACTGGGTGTATCGTGCCCATATTCGTCTCGACGGTCATTGCCTTATCGGGGACGCGGAAGTGCAGTTCGGCGCGCCCCTGGAGACACCTGATGGCACGAATCCGCTCAGTTGTGCTCAAACGGCGGCCATCGGCAACGCCTTAACGTTTGCCGGCTTTGGCGATGCGCGCCTGTTGCTTGGTCTTCTGGGCAAGAGTGTCGAGGAGGCAAGGCCGCTCTATCCAAAGGATGCGCCCTATGACCTGATTGAAGGCGTGCGCGTCCTCTGGCTGGACCAGACGCCCTATGTCCCGGTGGCCGAGCGCCTCTATCACCTGTATCGCCTCGGCGGGACATGTAGTATCGAGCGGTGCGAAATCAAGGAAGTCAATGGTGTCTGGCTGTACCGCGTGTGGGCAACGGTGAATGGGCATCGCTCTGTGGGGGACGCCGAGATCCACTTCGGTGCGCCGGCCTCCACGCCGCAGGGCCGGTATCCCATCAGTTCCGCACAAACCTCGGCGGTTGGCACGGTGCTCGGATTCTCCGGCTTTGGCGATGTATGCGCGCTTCTAGAGCGATCCGGCAAGGAGGCACGCCCACTTGGCGTGGCCTCTGCCCTGGCCTCCGCTGAGGCTGTTCTGGCTGCGCGCCTGGTGCGAGTAGCGGGAAAGCGACAAGAATCCTCTGGTCCAACCGGAACCCCACACGAAGCGACTCCCACTTCAATGTCTATCCCTCGCCAATCGCATGATGGCTTTCAGACCATAACCCAGGAGCAACAAGAGCAGATCCGTGCGCTGTGCGAGCGGTTGGGAGAAACGGAGCCGGACTATGAGCACATGACGAGTGAGGCAGCGGAGTACTTCATCACCAGACTCCGGGCCATCGAAGAGGACCTGCTGCTCACAGCTTTCGAAGCCAGAGAGCAAGATAGACAGCGCGAGGTCACAGCGCTGGCCAACTCCTCACCAGCCCCGGTGAGCCAGGGCGAGATTGGAGCACTCAAACGGGCCTGGCTGACCGCCTTCCAGGTGGAAGGGACGCGCGCACAGATGCAAGAACAGTGGCATCGCTTCAAACTGCGGATCTGTGGGAGCGTGGTGGAGGATGCCACCATGACGAGAGAGCAATACGATCATCTTTGCACGGTCATCGAGCAACACACGGACTATCAAGAAGATGCACGAGCAAATGATACAGAAGAAGCGAGGAGACATCGCTTGTGAGGCGAGCCAAAGCCTTGCCGCGATGCCTTCTCGCAAGAGCAAACACTCCATCCATCATCTTGGAGAAAGGACACCTATCCGTATGAAATTTACAGCAACACAGCAGCAATTCCATCGGGGTCTTGCACTCGTTGGGCATGCCGTCCCGGCGCGGCCCACCTTGCCGATCCAATCCTCGATCCTCTCTATCGTTGATGGAGAGCGTATCCGCTTGAGCGCAACGTCGGAGGATATGGGGATTCACTGTTGGATCAAGGCCGAAGAGATCGTGGAGACGGGAAGGACATTGTTCCCGGCAAAGCTGATCTCTGATGTTGTGGGGAATCTGCCGGCCTCCCCGGTCACGATTACAGCTCCTTCCCCACAGGACCAGACAGCGTGTCATATCGCGTGCCAGCGAATCAGCGCCGAGATCAAGAACGCGGGAGAAGATCCAGATGAGTTTCCAGAAATGGCCTCCTACGAGCAGGGCGGCGAGCGGTTGCTCTTCCTGGATACCGCGCTGCTCAAGCAGATTATCGGCCAGGTGGCCTTTGCTGCCGCCGATACTGATAATCGCCCGGCCCTCACCGGACTGCTCATCTCAATCAGAGAAGGAAAGGCCCTCTTTGCGGCAACCGACAGATTCCGCCTGGCTATGCGCACCATTGCCCTCCCAGATGAGCAACTCCGTTGTGAGGTGCTGGCCCCGGCGCGCACCCTCATCGTCCTGGCAAAGATTCTGCCGCCCAATGCGACTGTACAGGTGATCCTGCCACGTGGGGGGAATCAACTGCTCTTCCATACCGACGGAATGGATCTCGCGACGCGGGTGTTGAACGAAACGTATCTCGACATCCGCAGTATTCTTCAGCGGGAATATACGACCCGGGTAATCCTGCGCACGCAGGAGCTGGCCGCTGCCACGCGACTGATGCTCCCGTTTGCCCAGGCGAGCGAGCACAAGATTCGTCTCAGCATCTCGGGGGAAGAGGGGATAGGCGGGCAGACAGGGAAAGAGCCAAACACGGTGACGATAGAGGCAGCATCTCCCGATCTTGGTCGAAACGAGCAGGTACTCTTCGCACAGGTAGAAGGCCCGCCACAACGCGTCGCGCTCAACATCGGCTATCTTGCTGATGTGCTTGCGGTAATCCAGGAAGCGGAGGTGGCACTGGAACTGATCTCGCCCTCACTCCCGGTTGCTGTGAAGCCAGTGGGGCCAACCAACTACATCTACGTGATGGCGTCGATAGACGACCCGGAGATCGTTGCTGCTCAGGCACAGAACGCAGTGCAATCTCGCCCGGATCAGGCCTCGGTAGCTGCATAACCCATCGAATATTCGGCTTCTCATAGGTTTACAGATACGAACGGACATGAGAAGCCGATTGCAATACACAAGCAAAAGTGAAGGACGTAGAGCAACTGCTCTACGTCCTTGAGGAGGAAAGGATGGCTACTTATAACGCTGAGGATGTGCTGGCAATTCTGGAAGAAGCTCATGAGCAAATAAACCTCTACGATGGGGGAAGAAGCCATGTCGAATTCTACAACCTTCCAGTCAGCTTAGAAACACCAGAAGACTGGTTAGCATGGTTAATCCACGATGCAGACCTGCATGAACGAATGGCTTCTGATCAGAAATACCCTGAATGTGATCAGCTTTGTTTCTGGCAGGATGCTGCCCTTATGAGGAAATACGTCATTGCTTTATTGCTCGAAGGTCTCAAGCCCACGGAAATCAAATGGAGGGAGAACTTTGAGCAGTGTAACGCGAATTGCCAGCAATAAATTCCTCAAGGGTATTGATGAAGTGTGGAATCAAGCGCTTCATCCACAGAAGAAGCCGAATATCCAATACATCGATGTCCTGAGATCTGTGTTTCCCCGCCGGGTGTCACGACACGAAACGCCTGGCAGGGGAGCACGACACGAAAAGGAAAAAGAGCGATGGTTCGTCTTACAGCTCTTCCCATTGCAATTCCCCCTCTCACCAAAGGGGAGCATCCGTCTGCATCCACGGCGAATGTATTGCAATGCCTGTTGCATAGCGGGCGGCTCGCGGCAGAGGAGCGGCTGCATGTCGAGGTCAATGGCATACCGCTTATCGGGGTGTCGGAAGGGGAGCAATGGGTCTTTGCCTGGCAATTCTCTCTTCCTTCTGACCAGGTGCGGATTACGAAGCACCGACGCGGCGTTGCGCTTAAACACTGGCGGGGATGCTGGAACGGGCATGATGCCATTGTGGGGACGGGAACGCTTCCGGTCGAGGTGATCTGGTATGGAAAACCTCAGCCAGCGCCCAAAGACGCCTCACCTCCCGTGCCATCTGCTGAGGGGACCGATTTTTCCTTCGAGGAAGCTCGCGGGCAGCACAACGGGAGAGATGGGGAGGAAGCAAACCATGTTCTCGCCTTCTCTCTGGCTCCGGCATCGCCCGCGTTCCTTGAGGCCCAGGAGGGTATGCAGGTTGAAGAAGAAGAGGAAGAACTGGAGGAAGGCACGGAAAGCTCGGAGTTTGTCCCTCTGGTACTCCCAGAAGCAAGCGCTCTGGGAAACTGTTCCGCTCCGCCTGCCCGCCAGCAAGTGATCGCCTTTCACGCCAGCCCCCTCTTGCTGAAAGATACGCTCTCGTCCCTGAAACATCTGGTAGCCCAGATGCCAGCAAAGACCATTATCGTTGATCTGCGTGCAAGTCCGAAATCCAAAAAATATGCGTCCGGCGGACTCTCAAAAGAGGTGCTGCGCGCAGTCTTTGGCGCAAAGTACTGGGATCGGGGATGGGCCATTCACACCACGCTTCTGCCCGTGCCATCACCCGGAGGAGGCACCCATCCCAGGTGGCAGGCCGTGATCAGCACGCCTTTCCACCCGGACGGCGTTCCTGCTCTGGTCACGTTCTATCAGCAAGGCTACTCCTTTGTGCTGATGGATAGCCGGGTTCCCTATGAAGAAAGCGTGCGCAGTGCCGTCATCGAAGCCTTGAAAGAAGAAGTCCCAGACTTGGAAGTCGGCCCGCTTGCCTGATCTCACCCGATAGGACACGAAAAATACAAGGGATCCCTCTCCTGATCGCAGGAGAGGGATTTTTCTCTCTGTCGTATGTTAAGGAGGTGCATTATGCACGTAATCTGTCAACAAGAATCCCTCGCTCTGGTGCTACAGGCGATGAGCAAACTGGCGCAAACAAAAGCGGCGAAATGTGGTGCGCTGCTCACCGCTTCACGCCAGTCTCGCTCACCCGGTGGGATACTCACGCTGCTTGGTATCGGTATGGAAGGCGCTGCCGGGATGATGAAGCAGGTGCAGGCTGTCGTTGAGCAGGAAGGAAAAGTGCTGGTCCCGATTGCACCGCTCGCTGAGTACGTGAGCACCCTGCGTCCTGGAGAGCTTACGCTTCACCGGCAGACAGCTTGGCGGCGAAGGGGAGCGAGCGCGCCTGAGGGACCTGTGCTCCTCAGGATCGAGAGCGCCCGGAAAAGCGCCAGCGGAACGCTGACCACAAACCGAGCCATCTATAAGGCAGTGGAGAACGATCAACCCATGCCTTCCGTCTCCGGCTGGCTCTCCACCAGTTCCAGAATTGCCTCGGTCCCAGCACAGCTTTTCCGCGAGGCGATAGCTGTTTGTGCGAAACTTTCCACACGCCGCAACGTGGCCCCCGAAATGAGAGGGGTACTCGTGCACATTGAGGCCGGACATATGCGCCTGGTGTCCACAACGGGGCTACTGCTGGCCTCATACCAGCTTTCACTTGTCGGGGAAGCCGCCTGCTCGTTTACCGGCCTCTTTGAGGGCCATGCGCTCTCATGGATCGGGCATCTGCTTCCAAGGGAGGGTATGCTTGATCTTTCGCTGGCGAAGGATGAACAGGGCGAGGTGTTGCTCCTGGTGATGCCGCAGATGACCCTGTTCTGCCGCGCCATGCCTGCTCCTCTTCCGACCACCTGGGAGCCAACACTCCAGACACCGCATCAGGTTGAATTGGAGATCGGGCGCCGCGATCTGGTGCGTGCCCTCAAATTCTTTGCTGCGGCATCGCTCAAAGGCCAGCAGGCGCTCTCGGTCGAAGGCGCGACCCTCATTATGCAGCATCGTGTGAAGGATGATGCGCCTATCTCCGGCGAGTGGACGCTTCCTCTCCTCCACTCTGCCCCGCATTTCCACTGCCTCTTGCATCCAGGATGGCTGAAACGCCTGGTGGGCGAGACGACGGGAGAGCGCGTAGCACTCCACTTCGGCTCGTTTGAGCGATTCCGAGATGAGGAGCGAGAAACGGTGAGCTTTGCGCGCCTTGCGACGGCGCGCACCACGCTGATGATGAGCATAAGCGACCTGCACCAGCTCACGGCAGATCTGCCTGACGTATCCAGTGCGCAGGATACTGCTCCGGGACACGAGCAGATGGATGCGGTTCCCAGTCTATGAGTGTCATAAACTATCCCTCCTTGTGCTCTCTGCTTCGGTCTGATCTCTTCGTGAGAAATGGCTATGCTCATGTCTCTCGTCCCTTTTGTCAAGGCACAGGCAACGGCATTCAGCAGAGGCAGGGGGTCCCGGAGAGAGAAGGAGAGGACCATGATGACGATACCAAAGATGACTCAGCCCGATATTGCGCTGTGCTTGCTTGCCCAGATGTATGCCCGATTTGGGAGCAGGGAGACGACCCATCAAGAGACGTATATCCGGATTCGCGATGTGCTCTATAGGGCAGCGAGTCAACAGGAAGCGCATGAGCAGTTGACCTGTCTGGTGGAAGAAACACCAGGCCCATGTGATCAGTTCCCCCGGAAAGCATACCTGCTGGCGTGCGAGAGCCTTGCGGAGGTGATCCAGGCGGGAGGAAGCGCGGATGCGCTCATTGTAGGACAAACGGATGGATTTCGTCACCTCTGCCTGGTTTGTAGCCAGCAGGAAGAGAACTTCCAGCGGGTACGCTTCTTCAATGGGTGGGATCGTCGCCCGCTCCTCAAGCCTGAATGTACAGGAGTACCGCGATCCGCCTATGCCCGCTGCCAGATCTGCCAGCAGCCGATCAATCCGTGCAAAGAAGTGCTGTTTGCCTTCGCAGGCACAAGCCGGCATCCCAATGCCTGTCAGTGCGGGGGGTGTAATCGCGCCGGGATCGCTACGCTGCTTGCCATCTACGACTGCGAGAGGAAAACGCATGCAGTGCGCTTGCCGCACCTCACCCAGATAGCGGCACCCAGCAAGACGCAATGTGTCGAGCGAGCCAGCACTCTGTGCTGGGAACAGGGCTGGTACATGCTCAACAAAGAGAGCGTCCTTCCTCGCTGAACAAGGACCCGGTCCTTTGATAGGTCTTTTGTCTCAATGATAGCTCCCTTACCTTCCCACCTCTCTTACCTTTGATCTCACCCTGTGCTCCCCATGCTCCATCGGAGGAAGAAAGCTAGAGTGGGAGAGAAGGGAGCAGGCTCTATCAAATTGGATCGACAACACGCAGGCTGGGAGCAGGCTCCCTGGATAAAAAGCGCTCCCGGCCTGCATGTTCTGTGAAAGGAGTAAATGACGGTTACGCTCCACGCATGGCCGTCATAACGATACCTATGGCTCAACATCATAGCAGTACACGAGAGAGGTGCAAACGCTCCACAGAGGGATATGCGCCGCGCTACACCGTGATCGAGCAACCTGATGGGTTTCGTGTGGAAGGGCGGGACCGCGATCCCGTCTCTGTTCACCTGGCTCCTAGCAAAACCTTCTTGCTCGTCGAGATCCCTCCCCTTGAGCAGAACGGCTCGGATGCCGGGACAGCCTGGACGACGCAGTGCAGTCTTTTTGGCTATGTCAGGTTGCTGAACCTGATTGCTCAGGGAACGATGCAACACTGGCAACGGCCAGGAGGGCACAGGGGGATCTGGAATGGCGCCTACGAGTGGGCATTGTCGCATACCCGGCGTGCCCTGCACTATCGGGGTGTCTACCAGCAGTGGCAGCGCCTGCTCACGCTGGTTCCCTCCCCGCAACGTGAGGTCATCAAAGCCACTTTTGCGGCCACCTTTGATAGCCACCGATTAGGCAGTGAAACCTGGCCGGAGATCTACGTACATCCCTATCTCATTGACGATATCCTACGCTATCGCGCCGCCGCCTGTGCCGTGCATTATGCCGAGCGCCTCGCACACCTGGTTGGACGCCTGAGCAGAGAGCGGCGCGAGACCGCTTCGTTGGGAGACCGAAAAGCGCCGCTCGCTCCGCGCTTCGAGGCGTTGCTCAGCAGTGAAGAGCCATGGCCGTACTTGCCGCCGGATTCGCCGGAGCAACTGGAGGCGAGACAGAATCGCGATCAAGAAAGACGGCGAGAAATCGTCGCGCTCCTCGCGCAGGATTGGAAGGCATTCTACTCTGCCTCGGGAAAGGCGGGCACGAGCCTACGGCGCACGTTGATGAATCTCCCTGGGGGCGTCTCAGGGCAACTCCTGTGCGAGCTTCCCAAGCTTGAAGCTGTGCTCTCCCGGCCCGTGATCGACCGGGTAGAACTGCTGACCTTGCTTTTGTGGGCCAGGCATGCCAGCGATTGGGCCGAGCAGTTGGTTGGACCGGATCTCTGGGAAGGCTCGATCTATATGAAGGCGAGACGCAGCGACATTCTTTCCGCTCTGCACCTACTGTCTACCCATCAACAGCGTGTCATTCCTGGAGAACCGGCGCTCAAACCCTACCGACGTGGGTTGGCTTTGCTCGTTGATTATCTGAACGATTATTGCAACGCCTGCCGCGAGGAAGGCATTCCAGTCCACCAGGGGACGCTTGTTGGTCTGGCCGAGAAAGCCATTCGCTGGCATCGTGAGATCCAGGAACGAGAGCGACAACGGTATCAGGCCCTCCTCGACGGCACCGCTCTCTCGGCGCTTCCTCCGGTGCCACTGCCGGACGATCCGGCGATCACGTTCCTGCGCACCGTCGGGGATATTCTCCAGGAAGGTGCAGCGATGCATCATTGCATTGCCAGCTATGCAGCTTTAGCAATGCGGGGACACTGTTACCTGTTTCATGTCACCTATCAGGGCTATGAGGCCTCCGTGCAGGTGGAGCCGACCGGAAGTGTCGTGCAGGCGTATGGCCCTTACAACCGCCTGAACAGAGCCGCAGAATATGGAAGGCGTGTGCTCTCCCAATGGGGGAAAGACGTTTGCAACGGGCACAAAGCCTCGTGAGGCAAAGGACGACACCTGGCTGGAGGAAAACGGTGCGGTTCCTTTGTAGCTTGTGGGCGAGTGTTTCCTGCCAACCGAGGAGACGCCGATGGGGCAGCCCATCGGCTTTGGCCTATCCATAGAAAGAGAAGGCAGGTTGTGGAACCACAACCTGTCCGACGAGAGGAGATCACGAAGCACCTATGGATTGGAACAAACTCAAGGAATTCTTGCGCCAACTTGGCGTCGAGATGGAAGAGAGCGACGCACAGGCCCAGCAAGTGGTGCCTGGCGAACCCGTCATCACATTGCTTCAGCAGGCGCGTCACCACGAAGCGTTTTACCGAATCGATGTCATCGAGACGCGTGTCGAGCTTCTGATCTTGCTGCCCGATCACTGTGCGCCGCTCAAGTTTCACTTCTACCTGGTCCAGTTACACGAGTCTCACCCGCTCTTTGATGTGCTGGCCCGTCTGGTAGCCTACCGAGAAGGGAGTGAGGAGTTTGAGCAACAGCGTGAATTCATCGAATGGCAGATCCTCTCCGCTCTCGTGGAAACGATGAAAGTCCTCTTCTGGGCTGGGCAAGAGACATCGCGTTTCCCTCACGAAATCACGGTTCAGAAGATCCTGTGAACAAAGTTCTGCTCTCTTCGCTCTCACCTGACAAAAGGAGTGCTCATGAGTCACGATGAAGTAACGCCACGAGAGCTAACGTCTCTCAAAGAAGATATCCTCACCCTGTCCTACGCACCAGAGCATGAGACGCTTGTGCGGAAGTTAGCGCAACGGTTCCTGCTCTGCAACCTGCACGTTCAGAGTGCAGAGGTGATCGTCGAGGCATCAAAGCAAGCCGGCGTCCTGACGATCAGATACCCGCAGGGCTATGAGCCGCTGGCCTCCGAGAGTATCCATACCTGGCTGGAGGCAGCGCAGACCTGCGGCTTGATCGATTCCTATGGTGATACCTGTACGGAAGGAGCAGGAGAACATTTCCTCCCTCTGTTCATGAGAAATCAAGCAGAAGACGCCATCTAGCGACCCGTCGGTGGCCCTGTCGCGCTCCTGCTCTCTGCTGTATGCGCTGGCCCAAAGAGGCCGGCTTTTTGTCTGTCCTTTTGAGCAGTCGGCAGCGTCCCAGGCGTCTTGAGAGGTGCGCGAAGGGGATGCACGATTGCTCCAGCTTCGCTAGCGATGGAGGATCCCATGTACGACCCATCTTCTCGTAAGACGTATTACCTCTATCATCATCAGCCTGATCCACTTCCACCAGAGGCCGTGCATCAGCAGACCTGGCTGTTGAACAACGGCGTGACCTATAGTGTCGTCGCTACTCTTCAGGCACGCTCCGCCGAGGAGGCCTACCGTGCGCTGCGCGCAAAAATGGCCGGAGATCAGCGACATGTGCGCACGGTTGAACTGCGTACCGGAAATTTGCTGCGTGCAACACTGCCCGGAGATGTACTGGTCGGGATGCATGAGATCTGGATGATTCTTCCAGGAGATACCCTCCAGCGCATTCCCTACGCGATCAGCCAGGCGTGGAAAACCTATCATCACAACGGGACCGTTGCCTGTGTCAGTTGGTCCCCGAATGGAAAATACGTGGTCGCTGGCGATTATGACGATGTGCGCATTCATACTCCAACCGAGGGTGAGGAATTGTCATCTACGGCTTCGTATCGCCATCACGCAAACCGGAGCGTTCAGGCCGTTGCCTGGTCCCCGGATGGCTCCCGCATCGCCTCAGGGGGGTATGATGGGGAAGTGCATATCTGGAAGCCCGCCCCCTTGGGCGGCTATGGCGGGGCTGCTCTCGGCTCCATTCTCATCTGTCGCACCGAGGAACAGGATCATTGGCGCGCGGGCAAAATAACCTGCCTGGCCTGGAGGCCAGATTCGTACTCCTTGCTCGCAGGCCGCCAGGACGGATCTGCCGTCTGGTGGAACGCGCTCTCTGCTGAGTGCCTGCTCATTACCAGACGCCATGAACGGTCTATGACCACTCTGGCTTGCTCGCCAGATGGAATGCGCATCGCCTCAACTGGGGAGGATGGCCGGCTGCGTATCTGGCAGGACGTGCAAGATCCCGATCAGGATGTGATCTGCCAGCATGCCGATGAAGTCTCTTCCTGTGCCTGGTCGCCGGATGCGACGCTTCTGGTCTCTGCGTCAGTTCAGGATCAGTCGCTCCAATTCTGGGACCCGGTATCTGGTACACCGGGCGAGCGCATCTCCCTTTCCATCTCCACCATCCGGCCTCCGAATATTCGGACGGTAGCCTGGTCGCCCGATAGCCGATTCATCGCTGCCGGCTGCGACGATGGAACTATCCAGGTGGTCGATCTCCTCTCACGGCGGCACATCCTCACCTATCGCCCGGGCCAGACCTCTCAGGTAAATGCCGTAACCTGGTCGCCTGATGGGCAATGGCTGGCTTCTGCTGAAAGTGGAGGCTCTTACAATGGAGGCCACGTCCAGATCTGGCCGGTTGAAAAGGACATCCAGGGAGAGGGTCTTGAAGAGATCCGCCACTCAGAAGGGATGGAACAATGAACGCGCTCATATATAAGAAATGGATGCGCCCGGTGCAGGATGCGGCACCAGACAACTAGAAAGGCAGCGGAATCATGCTTGTACTGCGAAGAAAGGTTGGAGAACGGATTGTGCTTCGTGGAGTGATTATCGTCACGGTGCTGGCTGTGGAAGGGGAACGGGTGAAGTTGGGCATCGAGGCTCCGCCGGATACCACCATCGTTCGTGAAGAGCTGCTCCGCCAGGATGAGGCACAGGATAAAGAGGCACGAGACCCACCAGCGTGACCTGCATATCACTGCTCATTCGCTATGACAGTCACTCAAGAGATACACGATGAATACCCCTGCTCAACACCCCCTTGTTCTGGTAATCGACGATTCGCCGGTTGTGCGCAAGGTCATCGAGGTGATCCTGCGCCGGGAGGGAGGGCAAGTGATCGGCTATGGCGATCCAGTGGAGGCGATGAGAGAACTGGCAGATCACCGTTTGCCGCTTCCCGACGTTGCGTTTGTGGATCTGCTTCTGCCAAAGATCGATGGGTACGATGTGATTCGACGCCTGCGCGCATATGCCCACAATCACGCGCTCGCGATTATCGTTGTCACACGCCTCGATGGCGTCCTCCCCAGGCTCCTCTCTCGCCTTGCCGGAGCTGACGCCTACCTCATGAAGCCGTTCACCCAACAACAACTGATTGATCTCGTTATGGAATATTCCCCTCATTGATGGTCCAGCAGTGTGCGGGTACTGCCAGCACAGAGAGACAATTCCACTGTCTGAGGATGTCCGTCCTCTCAGTGCAAAGCATATCACACAGTGAAAGGGCCAGACGCAGCGGTTGTATCTGGCCCTTTCTTGATGGAAAGGAACAAACAGATGAACCTGATAGGAAAATTTCGGAGCAACTACTTCGCGGTCAAGGATCGCAAAGTCTATGAGGCATGGTGCGAGCAACGCGGTCTGAGGCTCCTTGTTCATAAGCGCCTTCCTCTCGTTGGGTTTGTGAACCAGAGCACTGAAGCAGGTCTACCCACTACAAGTGTCACTGGGAGCGGGGGGGAGGAAGAGATCGATTTCCTGGCAGAGCTTGCGACGTTTCTGGTTGACGATCATGTGGCGGTGGTCATGGAGATTGCCTCGGAGGGCAATCGTTACCTGGTCGGAGCCGCGTATGCGATCAATAACCGGGGTGAGCGCAAGAGCCTTCACCTGGCGGAAATTATGAGGCTTGCCAGAACGCTTGGCAAGCATGTCACCCCCTGTGAATATTAGCCAGAGGAGACCATCATGGGACGTACCAATAAACAACTCCAGCGAGTTTCGCTCGCGGCCTTGCTACAAGAGATCCACAGCCGAGTGGCAACAGGGGGTATTCCTGCCGCCCAGCAGGGTGCCGTGATCGAGATGATGAGGAATATCCTTGCGGCATGTGGGAAAGGAATGGAGCGCCCGCTCCCTGGACACGATCTGCAAGACGTTCGGGGTCAGGCCCATGTCAAGCGAGCGTTGGAGGTGGCCGCCGCAGGGGGACATCATATCCTCCTCATCGGGCCACCGGGGGCGGGGAAAGCGATGCTGGCACGAACGCTGCCCACACTTCTGCCGGATGGCGGAGCGCCCGTGCCTTTCCGCACGCCTTCGCCCGACACGAGCCTGGAGGCGTTTATGGGAACACCAACGCTTCCCGGTGATCTCTCGCTTGCGCATGGAGGCGTCTTGTTTTTGGAGTATCTCGATACCTTTGGGCAAGAGCAGCTTTCCGCGCTCCGCCAGGCGGTAGAGACGCATGTGGTGATGTTCTCCCAGGGCGAAGTAGAGGTCGCCTTCCCGGCCCATTTTCTGCTGGTGGCAACGATTAAGCCATGCCCCTGTGGGTTTTCTGGCGATCCCATTCGAGCCTGCACGTGCCCAGCGGAATCGGTGGTCCAGTATCACCATCGTCTGGACGAGATCGTTGCGTCGTGCTTCGCCATCCAGATCGAGGTGCCTCGCCCCGGCACCGATCTCTTGAGCAAGCACCCGCAGGAGAGTTCGGCGGTGGTGCGCAGCCGCGTTGAACGTGCGCGCACCATCCAGCAGCGCCGCTACGCGGAACGCACGCACTTCTCGATCAATGCGGATCTCACCCGTGTTGCTGACATCCAGCGCTTTTGCGAACTGGAGGCTGCGGCACAGAATCTGCTCAGCATGGCGATCCGGCAACTGGCTCTGATACCCCGAGCGACCCTGGAGATAGAGAAGGTGGCCCGCACGATTGCGGATCTGGCTGAATCGAACAGCATCGAAGCGCCTCATATTGCCGAGGCCATCCAATATCGGCCACGCTTCGGCAGTGGACCATCCGTACTATGAATGACAAGAAAGAAGGGCGAGGCATGACGACTTATATCGCTCTCAAGAGTAATGAGCCGCTCGCCATGCAAGTCTTTCCGGTGACAGATGGAGATCCATGTCATAGAGGGTGGTACACGAGGCTCTGGGTGGATTGCTCTGATTATGATCTCCTGCTCACCTTTGGCCCAATGAGCCGCACGCAGGCTCAGGTCATGGAGGACCTGTTGCAGCGGAGCTATTGCGAGGTCCAGGAAAACTGAGAGGGACCATTCGAGAGGGAGAAAGAAACATCTCGGGTACTGGCGCAGCCTCCTGTAGAGAAGCCGTGGTATGAGGGCGAGGTTGAGGTGGAACTGTCGGGATTGGCGATCATGCGTCAACGCCATCGCATACACCTCTCGATGAGAGGTACACAATCGGAAGTCGAAGCTCTGGCAAGAGAGACAGCACGCAATGCAGTCTGGAGCTACCAGGGAATGCTCAATGAAACCATTGAAGTCACCATTCTCAGTCCACCTTCGGCCCGTTGCTCCCGCCAGAATCACAGGCAAACGCATCCAAAAGCTCAAAAGACAAGAGATAAGGTAGAAAGAGCGTGATGCCTGCTTTCCCCATCTCCTCTCCACCTCGCGCTCCGCCATTATGCTGTGAGCGCCCCGCGTCAGGAGGAAGACACACCGGCACATGTGCCGGTGTGTCGGAAGCCAGAATACAACACAGGCTTTGAAGTTGGCAATCCATGTGCTTTGCCAACTTTTTTGTTTCCCAGAAGTCAGAACCGTATGAGCGCAGAGACAAGCCCTCTGCGCTGTTTTCGTTTGCGAAAGGATCTATTCATGCATACTGTTGCTCTTCAGATGTTCCGACGCCTCAACAGCCATACTGCTCTCCTGTACTCGCTGCGAGCAGCTTGCCAGGAAATGCACCTCAATAAAGAACCTCTCAGACTCCGCACATTGCTGGAGCCGCATCACGCTCTGTTGCTGGAAGCAGAGCCGTGGCCCGAGGATGAGAAAGTGGATCGGGATCTCTTGGCGCTGATCAAAGGGGACCTGTCCGGCCAGGACCTCAGCGGCGCCAACCTCTCTGATCTCAATCTTGATGGCGTCGATTTCTTCCACGTCAACCTTGCTTCTGCCCGGCTGCATGGGGCCAGTCTCAAAGCAGCAAACTTTGCGCATGCAAATCTTTCTGGGGCCGATCTCTGTGGCGTGTCAGCATCCTATGCCGTCTTCACCGAAGCCGCGCTCTTAGGAGCGAATCTCCGTGCAGGTCAATTCCAGCACGCTTCTTTTCCGCGGTCCAACCTGTCGCAGGCCATTCTGGTGGATACCGATATATCGTGGGCTGTGCTTGATGGGGCCAATCTTACGCAGACGCGCGCCTCCTATGCGCTTGCACAATGGGCCAGTCTCTGGCATGCGGATCTCAGCTGTGGAGAATGGACAAGTAGCGATCTGGCCGGAGCGAATATGGGAGAGGCGGTCATGAACGAGTTCCAGTTCCAATATGGGAAGGCTGATTATGCCAGGTTGAATCGGGCCCGCCTCAAGAACGCGAGCCTGGATCATGCTTCCTTGCAATATGCTTCCTTTTTTAGAGCGGATCTGGAAGGTGCCAGTTTGAGAGAAGCCAATGTGGCGAATGGCTATCTGCTGGAAACCAATTTCACGGGAGCCAATCTGCAAGGGATTCGGGCGACTCGTGCCGTCTTCGATGGGGCAAAGTTTGCTCCATCAACCAGGATCGAGGGCACCAGTCATGATTTGATCGCGGCTCTCCTGGAGAATACCGCTCAAACCTTCGAGGAACACATGTTTGCGGCTGGGGTGAGATCCATGAGGAGTTATTGCTGGCAAGACTTTACGGAGGAACTGCGCGAGCGGCCTGCGCTGCTCCCCTGGATCGAGCGAACACTCTCGCCCTATCCCGGTTTAGCTCCCTATCTTCGTCGAGCCAGAGGCTACTTAGGGGAAAGAGCTAAACCCAGGTGAGCAGGGAAAAAGAACACGATGCAGTACAGTTCTGGATGCATGCTCGGCTGTACCGCTGAGCGCCCTCACGCCGCCTGCCTGGAGGGCTGTCACCTCTTTGCCGCCTTCATTCGGGCGAAGCATGCGCTCTCTTCTAGCGCTGCTGGGGAAAATCAGCAAGAACGCTGGCAAGCCTATAGCAGAGCGCAGCAGGCATACCTCAGCCACATCGCTGGCTGGCAGGAAGGGGATCTGCGGATCAGGCAGGAGGCGACGACGTGGTTGATCGAGGTCTATCAGCAAGGCGTCTGGTCCTCCCACGATATTGCCACGCAGGAAGGTCCCCTGCAAGCGTGGCTGCTGGAGCAGGGATATCGCCGCTATGCTCCCCTGGAAAGCGGTCCAGAGGAGAGCCTGGCCGGCTATTATCGCCACCTCGCCAGAGGGAACACAACCAGAATCCTCTCTCTGCAAGAAACCCCGCACTCACCTGTGCTTCCCCAATCTTCGACCCGCCAGGCAGCAGGCTCGCTTGATGTGAAAACGCGGGTGGCGATCCTACTGGCGCTCCTGGTGGAACGGCTCGCCCATCCGCCGACGCTCGTGGATCGACTCTATCTGCAACGACAAGCGGTGAACATCCTCCTCTCGCATGGCATCGAGCGGATTGAGCGAGAGCATTTGAGGATGATAGATGCTCTCGTTGACGAGGTGGAACGTGTGCGCGACATGCTGGAGCGCCAACAAACACCACACCTGTAAGTACAGATACAGCGCCTCGCGCTGCCCGTTGACAGGAGGTTCTGTCATGGAATCAGAAAACAGCTCGGAGAGTGCCTCCTACATGCGGTATGATGCCCGCTATCCCCGTGTTCGCAAGCAGCGCCTCTCGCTTTACGACTATGTAGTAAGCAAGGAGCGCCTCGATCAAGCTGGCTATGACCTGGGTCTGGGGGCTTTTGTCCAGTTTGCCCTGGAGTTCTTTCCAGGTCACTATCCATCCTATCACCTTCCTGATCCGCTCGATCAGGAGGGAGAACACCCGTTTGAACTCTTTTTGCGTGCCTGCTACGGCAAGCGCTTCATGGTCGGCGTGACCAGCTTTCAGGCCGAGGATGACCGAGGAATACAGCGAAGTCTGCCGCAGTGGGCCATCCGCTGGATGCAGTTGTGGCGACAACTTCCACCCGGGATCCCTGTGAGCAAGGAAGAGGTGCTGTGTCTGCTGGATCTGCTCTGGAACTTGCCAATGGATGCCAGGGGCGTCCTCGATGCCCAACTCGATCACTGGCTCTATGGCAAGCTCTTCGGGGATCGAGAAGAACACTGATAGGGATAGGTTGCGTAAGCAACGCTGTTCCAGAGCCATCCCACAGAGAAAGATGTCATCATGAAGCTTCCCCACTCCTCGCAGAGATTTCGTATCCTCCCCGGTGCCCGCGCTCCGCCGGGTATGCCCCATCACGATCCCGATCATTTTCCACAAACCCTGGTCAACGAGGAGACATGTGTCGTGCATGTCTCCTCTTTTTCTCTCACTCCGCAAATCATTCATTGACAACGAAAGGAAAAGTTCACCGATGAATCACCTGGTAATTTTGCCTGAGTACACGTATGCCGGACATTGCAAAAGCCTCGGCAGCAACAAAGACTGGGTTGCCTGTCTGGCAGTCGAGCAGGACGAACGAGACGATGGCATTCCGACGCTCGATGAGGCCAGCGAAGTTGTCTACCTGAGCCTTCATGGCCCACATGGTGGCAACCTGATCGTCGATCCACCGAAAAAGTTCACGCTGGAGCAAGCTCGCACACATTTCAAGAAGAAATGTCGTGAGAAGGACGGCAAAGCCTATGCCCATGTGTCATTTGCTCCGTTTCTCTCGGCCTTTGGCCGCCCCTTTGGCCTGACGCTCGTCCTGCCCTCTCAGGAACGACCATCGACCGAGGGAAGCGAGGGGCCGACTTCTGCCGCTCTCGCAAGCACGACACCCACGCTGCGCTATCAAGCCTGTATTGTGAAGGCCATCACCTCTGAGCACCTCTCTCAGCTCGTGCGTGATCCCAGGTATGGCCTGACGGAGAAAGTCAATGGCGAGCGATGCTTGCTCGTTTTCGATGGCAAGCAGCTCGCAGCGTTTAATCGGAAGGGGCAACGCATGAGCGCCCCTCCAGACGGCGCGCTCCATTTGTGCCGGCTCGCGTCTCCCTTTGTCATTGACGGGGAGCGCTTGCTTGGCGACCAGGCAGGTCATTACGTCGCCTTCGACCTGATCGAATGGAACAACCGGCCCTTTGCTGATCCCTCCTATGCGATGAGAATGACAATCCTTCAGATGGCGATGCATCAAGCGGGCCTACTGATGGAGATGCGTCCGACGCCTACCTATGCGAAGGCACGGGTGAACAGTATGCAGCCAGAGCTTTTGCTACTCACGCCAGCTGTTGGCGAGCAGGATATCCAGCACACCATCAAGGAGATCGAGGTGTCCGCTGGAGAGGGCGTCGTTGTCAGGAGGCTTGATGCCGGGTACGCGGAAAGTCCGCTCAAATACAAATTTGTGGCTGAGATGGATACCTTCGTGATTGCCATCAATGAGGGACCGGGGGGAGGCAGTCTCAAAATGGGCGTGGTACGCGTGACGGATCAGGCTGTGATTGAGGTCGCCAATGTGAGATCCGGCCTCACTGAGGCGGATCTGCATGTGATCCAGCAGATGCTGGAAGAAGGGAGGCGGCCTGTCTTCACCGTGCGTTACCTGCCAAAGCGTACCATTGGCCTGCTCCTGGTCGAACCCCGCACCCGTATGGCCTGGCTGCGGACTGATAAAGAAGCCAGAGAGTGTACGACCGAACAATTTGGCCCAGACAAAGCGGTTCACATTGCGCATGCGAAACCTGTAGCAGGGATCGTCCTCCCCTAACAAGGCCGTCTGTGTCTTGAGAGGAAGCGAGCGGTTTCTGTGAGACGACTCGCTTCGTTGAAGCCGTGGAAACCGTGCGAGAATTGGCTTTCACGGCTTTTACTGCTGAGAAGGAGTTGTTTTATGATACAACACGCGACGGCCCATGTGTTTCATGCCCTCTGGGATAATCCAGAGCAGCGTCATACCTTACTCACCACCTTTTGGGACCGGGTTTACGAAGGGGCCTCGCGGCTGGATATCGAGAGAAAACTTCAATGCATGCAGGCGGAAAGCCATCCTGATGCGCCTTTCCCTGATGAAGCAATGGAACAGGTCCAGTGGAGCAAACTCACCGAGTTTCTCTGTGCCTGCTGGTATGCCCTCCGCGCTGGCCTCCCGCCTCCTGATCCTCCAGCCGATACGGCCTGGGATGCCACATCGACTCCTGCTGAATCCGGGCTGCTCCATCTTCATCCGCAGCGTGACAGGCCGATCAGATGGACGGTTCCCCTGCCCGTGCTGCCCTTAGAACGGAAACTACTCGCCCTGGGAGGCGAACACATGGTTTACATTGGCGAACCGGATCTGGTGTCGCTCCTCACGCGTGGCGAGGTCTTTGAAGGACCCGTGACGAGAGTTCCTGGCAGTCCGAGTCGTTGCCACGCCAATGTCGCACGACGATGGACGGCGAAGAAGGACGATCTCGCCATCGCGACAGGATATGGACTGAGTGAGGACGGCCTGTGGCGACAACAGAGCTGGCTCCTACGCACGCATCCCACCTTGCGCCAACGACGTGTTTTGGAGACGACGGTGCCGCGTCTCACGTACTTTGGCTTTGTGCTCACGCGAGATGAGGCGGAGGTCTTTGTGCAGGCCAACGGATGAAATAATTTCGGAGTACTCAATAGATGCAAGCCTGACTTTCTTGCAGTCAGGCTTGTTTTTTTGAAAGGAATATTCCATGTCACAACAATCTACGTTGCGCGAATATCTCCTCTCCTATTGTCAGCAAACACACCATGACGGACACGCCATGTCACACAATCTCTCAGGATGTGATCTCTCCGGTTGTGATCTGCGTGGGCTGGATCTGAGCGGGGTGGATTTCACGGACGCCAATCTAACTGGTGCCCACCTGGAAGGAACGCGATTACACGCGGCAACCCTCACGCGGGCCACGCTGGCAAATATCCCGGTCGGAGTGCTCATGGACGCTGGACTCTCTCCGCGTATACTACTGCACCATCGCTCGGAAGCGGATCGCCACAAGTTCTCTGCGCTCCATTTTAGCCCGGTTGCCTCTTCTTTGGCCCCGTTGCTTCTCTCAGCCAAAGAATGTACGAAGATCTGCCAGACCTTGCGGGAGCGTTGCTGGGAGGATCTGACAGACGAGGCAGCGTTCACGGTGCTCTATCCCGCCGAACCCTACGACCCCTGGATGGCGCGATGTCGCCCTCGCCTCATTCTCTCCTGGGCGTTGGTGCATCGGGCGGCCCTGGGTCGCACGGAGACCATCCCGTTCTATGGACGGGTGTTGCCCTCGACCTTAATGGATGAGGTCGAGGAGACGGATCTGGTGGCCGGCATCAAAACCAGCCCTGAGCGGGTGTTTCATACTCTTGGCATCCGGCAGATTCTTGCTCAGAGTGACCTGCAAGGCCGTGATGTGGCCTACCCGCTCTCGCCTTTTGGCGATGCCGAAGGAATCGTTCAGATCAAAACCCGCAGAGCCTTGCAACTGGAGGGAGGACTGATGACGTGTCTGCGGAAGATAAGGACGGCAAGGAAGTCGTTATGCGCACGGTCAGCGACGATGATCTCTGGGATCTCACCGATGAAGAGTATGGCCGGCAATACGGCCAATGGGAATTGCATGTCGAGGAGCAGCAGCTCGACCGGGTAGGAGAGGCGACGCCCCCGGAAGACGAGGAGGATGAAGAGTGGGACGATGAAGAATGGGACGAGAATGAAGAAGAGGAAGGCGAATAATGGCTCATCCTTTGTACCATGCACGTTCCTCAGCGAAGCAATTTGGCGGAACCTCTTTCCTATAGTATAATGCTATTTCACTGCCTGGTTCCTTGCTCAAGGTTGTTAAATGGAGGAATTGCCTTCGCAGCGTTGAAGATCAAGCTGGTGGTGAAGTCGCAAGATCAGCGCTCGGTGCGGTCAGGTTGTTCATCCAAACAAGGTTGCTATGGAGACGCGAGCAGGCCCTTCCGCGCATTGAGTTCCCAGAAAAGAGGCAAGGACTGAAAAAAATTTTGTCCTTCGTATTGAAGAGCTTAAATGGGATGGTGAGTTCGTCCTTTAGCATGAGAAAACAGGTATTGCTCTTCTTTGCCTGGGTTTTGAAGTCAGCAGCCACGGAGCATAACCTGAAAAATGGAATTCTGAGAACAAATCAGGAACCGGTTTTGCTGCTCACAACAAGAAAGAGTCTATGTAGCTTAGAGAAGTTCCATGTTGCTAGTGGACTGTTACCCATCAATTGATGGATAAAGTTTCTTGAGCTTAATACGCGCATCTTGAGTAGTAAAGCGCCAATTGATGATCGTTTGAGCCTGGTTGCGTTCCTGCTGCCAAGCAGCCACCTGTTCTTGTACCATCTGGATACTGCTCATCCGCTCGGACAAACATTGATGGGCCAGCACTGACAGTTCGATTTCCGCCATATTTAACCAACTTCCATGTTTGGGTGTATAATGGATTTCCAGCTTCTCCGTCAAGCGCCTGGCTTCTTCTGGAGCAAAGACCTCATAAAAGGAAGAAGGTGTATGCGTATTGAGGTTATCCATCACCAGCACGATCTTCTCGGCTTGCGGATACTGCACATCAATCAGGCCACGAACGAACTCAGCCCAATCCGCTTTGGTTCGCCTCTTGCGTACTGAGAGGATGCGCTGGCCTGCCAATGGCTCGCAGGCCACAAACAGGCTACATGTCCCGTGCCGCTCGTACTCACTATCTTCCCGCTTCACTTTTCCAGGCTTCACCGGCAACGGGTCCTGCTTGTCGGAAAGCAGTTGCTTACTTGCTTCATCTAAGCAGACTTGAGGAAAGCGCACGTCGTAGGGACGCTGATAGACTTCCAAAATATCCTCCATATGATAGACAAACTCTGCCTTCCTCTTTGGCGGAATGCACCATTGCTCTTTCAGCCAGGGCTTAAGTTCATTTTTTTTAGCGTCATCCACACCGTTTTATGGCTGATTGGCTCGCTGTAGCCCAGGGCAACCATCTTCTCGGCAAGCAGACGCATCGTCCAGCGTTTATGGCCGCCGGGAGCTTGGCTGCACGTCAACGCTATCAAGTGGGCCTCCTGCTCCCCATTGATCTTGCGCTTCTCTGGGCGTTCTGGCTGAGGACGACGACTGAGCGCATCCTCTAGCCCATGCTCAACGAAACGGCGGCGAATACGCCAGATGGTCGCTTCTCCTACTCCAAATGCTTCTTGAATCTGTTGATCTGACCAGCCAGGACCCCATGGACCACTGTCGGTTTTGAGCAGGACATGCGCATGCATGATCTTGCGTGCCCGCTCCACGCCGTGACTGATCAGATCTTCCAGGGCTTGACGTTGCTGCTGGCTCAATTCGATGATATGCTTTTTCATGGAGTCCTCCTTGCAGGGGTGAGTTGCTTTTTTCTGCTCCTGCAAGTTTACTCCCTTCTTCTTGAGCTTTCAATTCAAGGGTAACAGTCCACTAGCTTGTAAGCAGTCGTTTATGCGGTATCGCCGTTTCCAGAATAGGATACAGGCGCTTTTTCTCCAGAAACGTTGACAGCCTGCCTCCTCTCGCATATTATGAGCGATGACGAAATAGTTCAGAACAGGCTTTCGTGTAGAGGTGCTCACTTCTTGATCGACTCGCTGTGTCTGTATTCGTTTATCTTAATGCTCAGGAGCCTTCACGATGCCGCTGCTCAATGAGGCTGACACTCGCGCCAAGCTCATCGATCCGAAGCTGAAAGCGTCTCTGTGGGGCGAGAGCCAGATTGAGCGAGAGCATTACTTTGTAAAGGGAAAAGCCATTACCGGTGGCCGAATTTATTTGATCGGAGAAGAGTCACGAAGACGCGAACCCCAACGCGTCGATTACTTGCTGCGCTATCATGGGCAGATGATAGCGGTCCTTGAAGCCAAGAGTGAAGCATATCCAGTTGATGCCGGATTAGAGCAGGCCAAGTCGTATGCCAGGATGCTTGATGTACCCTTCGCTTATGCGAGTAACGGGCATAGCTTTGTTGAGTTCGATTTCTTGAGCAACCAGAGCTGCGAACGTGCACTCTTTCCTTCCCCTGATGAGCTATGGCAGCGCTGGGAATCCTATCGTAACCGAAGCGAACACAGCCGGGGGCAACTTGCAGAAGCGCCAGAGGAGTATGCCAATCCTTTATCGCAACAGAGCAATCCTCTGCTCTATCCTCTTTGCCCGCCATCGATCTGTGGGAAGGAAGCACGTTATTTCCAGGAAGTGGCAATTCGCCGCACCATTGAACGCATGCTACGCGGGCAAAAACGTATCCTGCTCACGATGGCGACCGGGACGGGCAAGACATTTACCGCTCTACAGATTGCCTGGAAAATCAAGAAATCTGGCTGGTTGAGAAAACCTATACTGTTTCTTGCCGACCGGATCGTGCTGCGTGATCAGGAATATAATGCGTTTGCTCCTTTTGCCAGTGGACAATCAGATCCTCGCGCTGTCATCGAGAATGGGAAGTTCAACCAGTATCGCGATATCTACTTCGCGCTCTATCAGTCACTCTATATTGATGAAGATGGTGGAAAACGGCTCTACCAGCGTATACCTCACGATTTTTTTGGACTCATCATCATTGATGAATGCCACCGCTCCGGCTTCGGTGAGTGGGAAAAAATCCTGAAACATTTTCCTGAGGCGATCCAATTGGGGATGACTGCGACTCCAAAGCAGGATGAGAATATTGATACCTATACGTATTTCTGTAGTGAAGAACCCGAACTTCTGCTTGATGAAACAGATCCATCAAAAGGGATCAGGAAATTCCCTGCTTATACCTATAGTTTTGGTCAGGGTATCAGCGATGGTTTCCTTGCTACCTATAAGGTACATAAAGTGCGAACCAGCGTGGATAAAGACGGCTTCCATGTGCGCGATGCCCAGAGGCAGGGAGTAGAGATCTACATCCCGGAGAGTGCCGACTTACGCGATGTCTACCAGACGCCACAGTTTGAGCGCGAAATTACCCTGCCGGATCGAACGGAGACGCTTGTGAAGCACCTTTCCGGCCTGCTGCGTCGCTTCGGGCCACTGGAGCGCACGATGATCTTCTGTGTGGATATGGAGCATGCTCGACTCGTCGCGCGCCTCCTTCAGAACGAGTTCTCCTCTCTTGGCTACTCTGATTATGCCGTTCCTATTATTTCAGAAGAAGGGGAGGCAAAAACATGGCTAGAGCGCTTTCAAGATAGCGATCACATTACGCCAGTGGTCGCGACCACGGCGGAACTGCTTTCGACAGGGGTTGATGTTCCTTCATGTCGCAATATCGTCTTTATGAAAACTATCTCTTCACCCATTTTGTTTAAACAGATTATCGGCCGCGGCTCACGCGTTGACCTCTCTACGGGCAAAGAATGGTTTCGCATCATCGATTACACAGAGGCGACGCGGCTCTTTGATGCGTGGGATCGCCCGCCTGAAGAGCTATTCAGCGAGATCCCAGGTCCACGCACAGCACGCATTGAGGGAACGATTGCCGACGCGACGACCGGGCATCCGATTGCTGGGGCTGCGGTGACGCTGCTCATTGGTCCGAATGAGCAGCAAGGTCCGGCCCGTACCGGTGAAGATGGACGTTTCTCCTTCCAGAATCTTCCAGTCGGCACGATGCGTCTTTCCGTCATGTGTTCAGGTTTTCGACGACGCAGGATGAGTATTGAGACGGCGCGAGATACGGTCCACGAGGTCCTTATCGAACTGAAAGCAGAGCTTGGCCCGGTAGAGAAGATCAAGGTTCACGGCCTGGTGGTCACAATTGCGGAAGAGGCGACATTTCTCGTTGAAGCGACTGGCAAGCACATGACGTTGAGCCAGTATCTCGACTATACACGTGAGAAAGTCATCCATTATGCTCCAACCCGGGCTGCTCTCCTGGCGACGTGGATACAAACGGTGAGGAGGGAGACCTTCTTGCAGGTGTTAGAATCTGAGAGTATCCATGTCCAGGTGTTGAGCGAAGTGATGGTCAAACCGCACGTTGATTCGTTCGATTTATTAGCGCATATTGCTTTTAACGGGCCACTCTTAACCAGGGATGATCGTGCCGAGGCTTTTTTAACCCGCGAGCAGCGTTTTATTCAGGCGTATGATCCGCTGGCGAGAGAAGTGATCCTGGCCCTCTTGAGCAAATATCGGCTAGCAGGGATACAAGAGATGACAAATCCGATGATCTTTCGACTCTCACCTTTTCGAGAGATGGGGCAAGCGTCAGGTGTGATCAAACGCTTTGGCACTGTCGTGAATTTACGAAAAGCACTGGACGAAATACAGCGACGGTTATATGATGTGGAGGTTGCATGAGTAGAGAACAGTTAGCCAACGACATCTGGCGTGCTTGCGATATTATGCGCCGCGACAATAACTGCGGCGGCATAATGGAATATGTGGAACATCTTTCCTGGGTGCTCTTCCTGAAATTCCTCGACGATCAAGAAACGATCTTTGAGGACGAGGCAAGGATTGCTGGGAAGGAGTACAGGCCCGTTATTGATCGGGAATATCGCTGGTCGCGCTGGATTTCCCTGGCACTGGGAGAGAAGGTATGGCTGGATGGCCGCCGCTCAGGACCAACCTGGAACGGTGACGAACTCATGCGCTTTGTCAAGGGGCAATTGCTCACCTATCTTGCGTCGCTCTCCGGTTCGCCGGAACGTGAGGTGATCGCAAGCATCTTTGGCAGCGATCGCAATGTGGTCGTGTGCGCCTCTCCTTACAACCTCAGAGACGTACTGGAAATAGTAGATTCTATCGATTTCAAGAATTCCGATGATATTCACACCGTCTCGCATGTCTACGAGGGATTGCTGCAAAAACTGGGGAACGAGAACAAGATGGCCGGCGAGTTCTATACGCCGCGTCCAGTCGTGCGCTTTATGGTGCGGGTGATTGATCCGAAGATCGGCGAGACGGTGTATGATCCTGCATGTGGCTCCTGCGGGTTCCTGGTAGAAGCTTATGAGCACATGAAGGCGCAGGAAAAGGTGACGAGGGATCATCAAGCATTGCAGCAAAGTACCTTATTTGGCAATGAGAAAAAAGCTGTGCCGGCGCTGCTTGGTCTGATGAATTTAGTGCTGCATGGCGTCATGGTACCGCAAGTGCATCGGCGCAATACGTTAGAAGAGGATATTCGGCATATTTCGCCATCCGAGCGTTTTGATATCATTCTCACCAATCCCCCGTTTGGTGGAACTGAGAACACGCAAATTCAGCGGAATTTCCCGATCAAGTCAAATGCGACGGAGCTGCTGTTTCTCGAACATATCATGAAGAAGCTTAAAGCCCGAAATGGGGCACGCTGTGGTATGGTCGTGCCGGAAGGAACGCTCTTCCGTAATGGCGCTTTTGCTGACGTGAAAAAGGAATTGCTTACGCACTTCAATCTTTCGATGGTGGTGAGTTTGCCACAGGGAGCTTTTGCACCTTACTCGGATGTGAAAACGGGGCTGCTGTTCTTTGAGCGACCAGGGCCAACAAAAGAGGTCCTCTATTATGAGCTGCCCTTACCCAATGGACTGAAAAAGTTCAGCAAGGGCAGCCCTATCGCCGACGCTCATTTTGCCGAGGCAATAGAGATCTGGGAGCGCTGGAAAGCCTATCGTGAAGGCCATGTACCTCGCCCGGAACCGACGGAGAGAAGCTGGATCGAGTCGATAGAGACGTTAGTAGAGCGTGACTACGATTTGTCGGCAAAGAATCCGTATCAGTCAGAAAAGGAAAAACTCCCTCGTGCATCAGAGCTTACGGCCAGATTGTTAGAGCACCAGCGAGAATTCCAGGCAATGCTGGAACGCTTGCATGAAGCAGTGAGTAGCAAGGAGGAAGTATTGTGATCGACGCAAGAGAAATGGCTGAGTTTAGTGGCCTGGGGAAGTTATCATATGGTTGGAAATGGATACCTCTCAATGATCTTTGCCTGGACATTGTGGGAGGTGGTACACCTTTAAGCAGTAGACGAGAATATTACGGCGAAGATATTGTATGGGTCACACCTAGTGACCTTGATGTGAGTAATCCTTGCCATGTAATTAATGACTCTGAAACCAAATTGACAGCTTTAGGACTAGAAAACTCCTTCAGCTAGGATGATTCCTGCCGGAACTGTTTTATTTTCATCGAGAGCGACTATTGGTAAGCTTGCTATTGCAGGTGTTCCATTATGTACTAATCAAGGCTTTGTAAATTTTGTTTGCAATGACCAACTATTAAATAATCATTATTTGGCTTGGTGCCTACGCTTTCTAACCGATGAAATTCGTAAATTGGCTAATCCAACCACCTATCTTGAAGTTAGCCGAAGCAAGCTCCGAAACTTTCGCATACCTGTTCCTTTTCCAGAGTCCCCTACCCGCTCTCTTGATATTCAGACGCACATAGTCAGCCGTATCGAAGCTTTGCTAACAGACCTAAAAGCAACCCGCAAAACGCTCGATCAAATGCAACATGATCTGAGTCAGGTGATGGAGGCAGTCCTCAAGGAGGTGTTTGAAGATCTACCTCGTTTAGATACAAATTGGACTGAAAAGCCGGTCTCAGCTCTTTGCTACCCTCCTCAATATGGCTATACACAATCCGCAACACCTGAACCTGTTGGCCCCAAATTTCTACGTATTACGGATATCCAGGAAAGTGGGGTAAACTGGGAATCTGTACCTTATTGTCACATCTCTGAAAAGCAGCTAGCTGCTTTTCAGCTACAAAAAGGAGATATCCTTTTTGCTCGCTCCGGTGCTACTACAGGAAAAACGTTTCTTGTTCAAGAGTGCCCGTTGGCTGTCTTTGCCTCCTATCTTATTCGACTTCGAGTGCGAGGAGATATTTTACCAGAGTTATTGGGATGGTTCTTCAAGTCTAATGCGTACTGGAGCCAGGTTAGACCAAGAGGAGGTGCTCAACCAAATATGAACGCTACATTACTGAGTAGAGTGAAGGTGCACTATCCTAAGTCCCTGCATGCACAACAACAGATTGTGAACTATCTGAATTCTATTCAGGCAGAAGTAAATAACATGCAGGCCACCTTGAGATATGATGAAGAGCTACTCCAGCAGGTAGAACAAGCCATCCTCAACGAAGCGTTTAGAGGGGAGCTATAGCCGTGCCAGACGAAAACGTAAAAACTTATCTTGATAGGACTTGGTCGCTTTTCGAGAGGACGGGTATCACAGATCCCTTTAGAATCATTGAATATATTGCTGCCTTGCTTGTGGAAGATCAACTCCCGCAATACTCAATAGATCTGCGACCGGAGATGCTTCCTCGACGCCTTGATCGGGCTGTTGATGAAATCAGGGGATTACTTCAGCAGGCTGCCGCCGCTGCTCAAGGAAAAGCCGCCTTATTTGATCGCTATGTGATCTTCCGTTTAAAGGATAGACTGCCTGGCCCTGGCGGCCATTATCCTACGCCGCGTCATATCGTACAGTTTATGCGTCACCTGGTACAGATTGAACCTGAGCATCGTCTGGCTGATTTTGCCTGTGGCACCGGCGGCTTTCTGTTCGCTCGCGAAGAGGGAGAATCCCAGGCAAAAGAGGTTATGGGTGTTGACAATGCTCCTGAATGGACACGGCTAGCGCGGGTAAACCTGCTTCTGCATGACTATGCACCGGAGAGTATTAGAGATGGCGACCCCTTCCAGATGAGCAGTTTATGGGGCCGCTTCTCAAGAGAAACGTTTGATCGCGTGTTAATGAATCCGCCGTTTGGCGCTCCTGTTGATGCGGAGCCGCTGAGGTATGAAGTTGGGTTGGAAACGACGAATAGCGAAACAGCGCTTACTGCTCTGGCTATGCGTGCTCTCTCAGAAGATGGGCGGGCTGCCATTCTCGCTCCAATTGGGCTGCTTTTCAAGCAAACCGCTGGTGAGCGAAGCGTGCGAGAACGGCTCGTGGGAAGGCTCGACGAGCAAGGAAATATCATCGGGGAATACGATCTGGAGGCTGTCATCTCGCTGCCGAAAGATGCCTTGCAGCCCTATGGATCCTTGCAAACCCATGTCTTGCTCTTCCACCGTAAAACGCTCAACCAGCAGGTAGGGCACTATAACGCAACCTGGTTCTTCCAGACCGAGTCCGATGGGTATCCTTCGGGTCGCAGGCGTGATCTTACTGTGTCTCCTACGACGCCAAACGATCTCACCTTTGTTGAACAAGTATTACTCACGCGTGGAAAATACACAGACAGCGATACACTGTTTTCTGCTGACGGCACTCCCCTCTTAGGCGTGAGGAGGATCACCTGGGGCGATACGTATCAGGGAGCAGTCATCGAAGCGATTAACGGGGCTATTCTCACCAATGTAGCATACTATCCGAAGCAGGAGGCAGCATCGTCCTTCTTCCTGGTCGAAACAACCGATCCAAATAACAATCAGCAGCGTTATTATGGTTGCTTCATTATCGATCAGGATGTCGTTGCAGAGTTCGGAGATGATAAAAATGTGCTTCTGCAACGCTTCTCTGAAAAGCGCCTTCCCAGGCAAAATACAACCGAGGAAGGCATTTCTCAACCTGAGCGTAGCCTACCTCAGCAGCGTCACCGTCGTCGGTCTAAGAAAGACACTGCTGAGGAAAGTGCTCCTCAGCCAATACCACTTGCACAACCACAGGAGTACGTGCAGGCGTTCGCGATCACTGCTGAAGCGCGCATTCTGGGACAGGCTGTGTTGACGCGGCATATTCTTGATCGTGATTACGATCTCCAGCCCAAAGAGTATGCCAAATCTCTTGAGGCAGGACGGGTGATCGAGCCATCAGCGGTGCTGCTGGGACGGGTCCGACGGTCCCAGGTGACATTTCTGGAACAGATCGATAGCCTGCTGGGGCGCGTCGAGTTAACGCCCATTGCCGGGCTGCGACTCCCTTCGCCGCAGCAAGAGGAAATACGGCCACTGACCCGACTCTCTCCTAAGCAAGAAGAACTCTGGGAGCAGATCTGCAAGTTGAGTGAAGCGCGCCGGGCGACACTGAATGGGCTGTTCACTCTTGAGGACCTGCAAGCGCAAGTGCTGGATACGCAAGAAGCCGTCCGGCTCACGCTCGATCTCTTTGAACGCATGGGCGCAATCGTTCCGGTCACGATTGTCGATCCCAATCAGCGCGAAGCGTTACCAACAACGTTTTATCGCCGTGTCACCGAACGTGATCTCTGGAAGATAGAGCAAGAGGCATAGCGAGAGGAGGCAGGGACGCTTTATGAGGATCATTGAACTCAGGCTACAAGATTATCGCGTCCTACGAGACATAACCATCAGGTTCAGCGAACCAGCCAGCGCTCAAGATCGCAACTATACTTTGACGTTCCTGGTCGGCGTGAATGGCAGCGGCAAGTCTACAGTGCTCAAAGCCCTGGTAGACATCCTGCGCAGATTAGAGCAGAATCTATCCATCATCCCTATCAACTTTCACCTGGAATATCAGTTAAGGACTCAGGATACGTCTCCACGTATTGCGATTGACTCGGATGGGGAGCATCCTAAGCAGGTCACTGTGGACGGCACATCTGCGGCGTTTAGCCCATATTATCATTTACCGCATCGCGTCGTTATTTTCACCACCGGAGACGAGGCCGAGTGGGAAGAGCAGGGTAAGAGAACGCAAGCTGAGGAGTCGAGTCAGGAGGAGGGGACAGCTGCTCTGCAAGTCCTTGCTTTATCCCCAGAGCAATTAGCCGTGCAGGAACTTCCTGGCAGACCAGTTCGACCTTTAGAAGAACGGGGCGAGGAAGAGGAGACGACAGAAAGCCAGCAAGAGGAGCGCTTTCTTTTCATACGAACCAGACAGATTCCTTTACTGGTCCTCTGTGGCCTTCTTGCGGACATCGCCATCAATGAGAAGAACACAGACAGGCTGTTGGGAGGTGTGCTGAGCGAGGCAAAAATCAGCGCTTTCAGAGGCTTCTCGCTCAAGTTTCGTATGAATCAGGGCACTACCGATGACGAGGACCGCGAGTATGTGAACCTCCTGCAATCGGTCGCCACGCAGAGTCTGCGCCTGGGCACAGATTACCTGCTCGTGTTTGATTTGACCGAGCAGGATCATACCCATGCTCGCACCATTCTGGAGAAAGCTACCAGCGAGGCGAGCACGGTCATTGAGTCAGCCAGAGGGCTGCGTTTCTTCGAGCGATTAGCGCGCCTGGCACAATCTAGTGCGCTCAAACCAGCGATCTTGCGCGAGGTGAACCTCTTCTTCGAGCGCTTTCCAGAAAGAGATCCCCAGGCCAATGAGGTCAAAGAATACTCGCCCCTCCTGTTGTTTGACTGGCTCAGCGACGGAGAGCAAAGCTTCCTGGGTAGGATGTGCTTGTTTTCTTTGTTGGGAGATACCGAAGCACTTATCCTGCTTGATGAACCGGAGGTGCATTTTAATGATTACTGGAAACGACAAATCGTTTTTCTCATCGATAAGGTTTTGCGGGGCCGTCTGAGCCATGCTTTAATCACGACGCACTCAAGTATCACACTTACAGATGCGCCAAGAAATCATATCGTGATCCTGGACCGTGGTGATATCTACACTTCTACGACCTATCGTCCGGGCATCAATACCTATGCCGCCGATCCCAGTGACATCATCGTCAGTGTCTTTGGCTCGCCGCAGGCTGCCGGAGCGCAGAGCGTCAGCCGGGTCCAGGAAGTATTCAATATGAGAGATCCCGGAAGTAAGAAAGAGGAATTGAAGCGTTTGCTCGATGTGGTTGGTCCTGGCTACTGGCGCTATCGTATTCGCCGCGAATTGCTGCTCATGGGGGAATAATGCTGCATACCGTCCATCTTTCTCCCTTGACGGAGAAACGCCTGACCGATATTGTGATGCTCCAGATGTGCCTGCTTCGTTATGCCCTCTTCACAGAGAAGATTGAAGAAACATCCTGTGCAGACTATCTCAATCGTCACAAGCGATTTCAGGGGCGCGGAGTAAAGATTGCTCGCTGGCTTTTAGATAAGCAGGCACCCAAGAGACATGAGCCACTTAAGCGTTTTGGGCATTGTGAAGGCGAGCAAGCTGCTGCCTTACGGCAGAAAAAGCGTATCTGGTGCAAAAAGTTGCATCGCCAGGTACTGGCACTCTCATGGGGGAAAGCGATACCACTGGAAAAGTTGTACAATCAGAAATCGGCTCCTCCCTGGCAACACGATGCTGCCGAATTTCTTATCCATTTCTACACTGATCTATGCAGCGAAGCCAACTTTGCCGGCTATTTCTTTTCAGAGCCAGGTGCACCAAAGTTTGGCCGACAGGAATTCCTCAAAGAGTTCAGGGATGCCAATCGTGATCTGTATGTGTGCGCGTTCTGCGACGAAGCTGGCTACTATACTATAGTCGAGCAAGCCATCCGTTCCGATATCGACCATTATTTCCCTAAGTCGATCTATCCGCATTTTTCGTGTCACCCCTATAATCTCATCCCCACCTGTAAAGCCTGTAATCAGGTGGTGAAAAGGGAAGCAGATCCCCTGGATGGGCTAGACGGAATGCGCCTGGGCCTTGGCGATGTCTACCTGCCGTATCGAAGCACTGGGCTTGACAAAGCAACCTACCTGAGCGTTCAGTTGGAGCAGGCTGGAGAGCCTGTGACCTGGGTGCACATAGGAAATCTGAAACCGAGAGAGCAGACCGATCAGCAAATTCCGCGCTTCATCGATACGCTCTCAAGAGTCTATGACATCCCGCGCCGCTGGTCCGGGCAGGTTGATAAGATCGGCGAGACGCTCTTTCGGCGCATGCGGCAATTTCTCGGCAACGGCAGAGAGGCTCCTTTCGGCTTTGATATGGCCGCAGCGGTGTACAATACGCTCAATCAGCTTCTGTATTATCTGCACGATGAGGATCAGCGCAGAGATCCCTTTGCTTTCGCTATGACCTGGATACTCGTCGCCCTCTTGAATGAAGAACAGAGACTCCTGGAGCAAGGCCATGAGCCAGTGACAACGGAACATAGTTCTTTCTGTTATCCGCTCATCTGGGAACTCGTCGAAGGAATCGGGCAAAATGTGGATCTCAATGAAGAACGCGCGCATCTCGCACAGAGTCTGCTGGAGGTTGTTCGAGGAGATTTTCTCTCAGAAGCATGAATCAGGTTGTGCCTATTCTCAGAATCTGCTATGCTGAATCAGCAGCAACCCGCAAGATGCCTTACTCGAACCTGGCTGGGGCACTGGGGTTGCGTGTAAAGCTGTGAAGCAACAGCAGTACCGAGAAACACATCCTCCGATGATTCCCCTGCCTGCTATCTTGGCAGAAATAAGAGAAGGGGAGGAAAGAGCGTTTGTATGGAGCAAAACGGTGACGGACTGGAAGATCTGCTAGCAAAGCTCTTCCGGCCACGAGGAACCTGTCAGCTCTGCCAGAAGCAGATTCTCAAAGGAGAGGCGGAGTTCCATCTTGGCAAATGCCTGGCCCAGCACCCGGCAAGCGGACGGCCCAGCCCCAAATACCTCCTGCTGGTCGAGGGCAGCGAACACCCTGAGCACTACTGGCTCTACCTGGAAATGGTCCAGCAGGCGAAACTGGCGCGACTCGATCAGTTCTTGCGCACGCTCTGGCTGGAGTGCTGCGGGCACTTGAGCGCTTTTACCATTGAGAATACCCGCTATTGCATCGATGCGGGATGGTATGAGGAGGAATGGGGAACCGAGCCGGCTATGCAAGAGGAGCCGATGGATGTCCCCATTCGTCGCGTCCTGGAGCCAGGACAGGACTGCGCGTATGAGTATGACTATGGTTCGACCACTTACCTTACGATCCAGGTCATCGCCGCTTATCCCGGCGCGGCGACAGGCTCATCCGTCCGATGCCTCGCGCGCAATGATCCGCCGCGCCTGTGGTGCAACGGCAACAGATGCGGACGAGTCGCGACCCTCGTCTGCCCTTTCTGCAAGGACACGGCTCCCTTTGGCAAGGCGGGCTGGTTCTGTGAAAGGTGTGCCAAAAAGCATGACTGCGGCATCGAGACGATGCTGCCAGTCGTCAACTCCCCGCGCGTCGGCGTGTGTGGCTATACAGGAGAAATTCCCTCGTAGAGGAACCTTTGAGGAACGGAGAGATATGCACGGTGCTATCATGAAAGGCCCGGGAGAAGGAAGAATGAGGGAAGTGAGCAATGCTTGTCGAGAATGTCTGCTGGCTGCTGCGATCCCTTTTGTGGAAGCAACCTCTCGCCTGGAGGGCGTGCGTCGCATCGCCTTGATTAATGCGCTGACTACCAGCACTCCTCATCCAGAGGGGATAGAGCTGCTCGTGACGGTTGAAGATGAGGCCGATCTGGTCCCACTGGCCGCTCAAGGACGAAAATTGCTCGGGCGGACGCTTCACTGCGGCAACTATGGCGCGAACGTCTTTATCGCCTCACCGCGCTCTCACTATCTTGGCCGGCTCTGTCAATGGCGCGTCTGCCAGCCAGGAGAGCGGATGATCTGTGATGCGCTGCACTGTGGTCGGCGTCCTTATCTGCACGACGATCTACGGACTATCACTCTGGAGCGCTCTCTGATTATTGCGCCGCCGCTGGAATTGTGGCCCCACATCGTGACGCGTGTGGCTGTCCCCGCCGATGTCGAGCAGAGCCTGCTCACTCCCCTCATGCAACGCCTGGATGTGCAACGCAGCGAGCAGATTATTCCGCGCGCCGTTCGCGAGCGAATCGTGAAGACGAAACGGGGTGCCATCGACACAATAGCCCGGGAAGTTTTGTCGCACGCTGCTGCCTGGTTTCATCTCCCCCTGACGGAAGAGCTGCTCTGCGACCTGATCGAAATCGTCCCACTGGAGCGCTATCGGACTATGCTCCAGCTTCCAGAGATCGACCAGATCAGGCGGCTCTGGGTGGTTGAAGTGGCCGACCAGACCTGCTTTGTGGCGCAGCGCATGCAGGAGGGCAATGCCATCTACAGGGTGTGGTAGCAGTGCCCTCTAAAGAGTCTGTTTGTCGGTGACCTTTTAGAAAGGCAACAAATATCTGCCGTTAGATAACGTGAGTTTGTAGAAAGGAACCTATTTTTATCAAAACGGGGTATTGGCTCCCTCAATCCAGATAATGTATATCTGGTACTATACACTACCCCTAAGTGGAACATCATACTTGTTTAGAGATGATTGATATTATCGGACAGAGTGATAATGAAAGTTGATAGGATTGCTTGAAGGTAGTTCAAATAACAGATATAATTAACACCAGAGCAGCTTAACTCTCAAATCATGCTCAGAGCTGCTAAGCGTCCCGTTGCCCACGACATGCGCAATGAGTTCGCCGAAAAGTTCTTGCCTGTTCTCAGGGGTGCTCGTGAGTTCACTAGAGATGGGAAGGAGGTCAGCGCGAAGAGAGAGGGAGGGATGAAAGGGAAAACGGGAAAAAGGAGCGTAGATAGGAGAGGAGATCAAGCAAAGAAGACAGGGAAAGCCGCTCGCAGAAGCCGGCTTCTGCGAGAGATGCGCATGGTTCACAGATCAGCGGAGGAGGTGTCAGGTGGTGGCCAGACCGAGAAAGGTCGCCAGGCGATCTGGAATCCCGAACAGGGTGAGCGTGATCCGCTCCGCCTGATCTGTTCGAGCATTGCGAGCGAGCCGCTCGTCCCATGACAGACGATAATGCGCCCGCTGGGCCCGAGAGAGCGTTGGAGGGGAAGAAGCAGAGGTGATGGGGAGAACTGGCTCCATCTGGACCTCCAGGTGCTGGC
>Ga0209061_1000692_pt1 | contig 74554 bp, 68 predicted proteins | sample Coa_R1_10_FD_187157 | JGI IMG/M metagenome (GOLD analysis project Ga0209061, IMG submission 187157) | Surface soil microbial communities from Centralia Pennsylvania, which are recovering from an underground coalmine fire - Coalmine... | ecosystem: Environmental > Terrestrial > Soil >... | reverse complement strand
AGGCTCGCCACTGGTCGCTCCGGCTCAGCCCTCCGGGCTTCGCCTCCACGACCAGTGCCCAGCGAGATCCCTGTCCAGGGTGAGACGCATGTCTCGACTCACCAGAGACCTATCACCTGGGACATATGTCTTGAACCCACACACCCTCGCTCACCCCTCAAGAATGCCCTGCTAATGCAGGTTTTTTGAGCGAGGAGGGATGGCGATCGATGCGCCCGGCCACGGCACGGGCGACGTGGCTCGCGTTGCGGCCCAAAAAGGGTCGCCCTGGCATCGCATGAGCTCTCCCGGAGCGGAACAGGGCCTCCAGTCTGCCGGGGCGGTTTGCTCGCTTGCAGCTCTGCGCCGGCAGAACCGAGGCACCCCACCGGCTCAGCTATCGGCCGGGAGGATCGTGAACGCCTCTCCGTAGAGTGGCGCAACTGCGCGCAAATGCCGCTCGTCGAAGCTGAGGATGCGGGTGGTGCGGTATCGCCCCGCGAGCGCGACAAGCGCACAATCGGCCAGGCCGAGCGCCAGGTCGGCGTAGCGAGCGTCGATGTCGATGATCGTCGCGTAGTCCTCGCGGTCAAGCGCAGCCACGATGAAGCGTCCGGCGGCGAGGTCTCGCAGGAATGCGCGGCGGGCCGATTGGCCCAAGCGCTGCCCGAGCAGGTAGTCGATCTCTGCCGCAGTTGGTGCCGGGATGACCAGCGCTCCCGTCTCGGAGGTGATGAGCTCGAGAATCGCGCTGCGGCGCGGCTCTTCGCGGTCGGCCAGGGCAACGACCGGCGCCGCATCGATCAGCAGCGTCAACCTCCGAAGCCTTCCAGCAGCTCCTCCTCGGGGATCTCCGAGATCGGGCGGCAGTCGCGATCGATCCGAGGGAAGCCGGCCGCGAGCGCAAAATCACGATCGCGCAGGGGAGCGGGCTCGTAGGCGTCGATTGCCGCGCGCAGGATCTCCGCCTGCGGACGTCCCGCCTGGCGCGCGAGGCGGGCAAGCCGCTCGGCCTGCTCGTCCTCGAGGTAGACGCTCGTCTTTCGCATACCGGCAGTATAGGGCACTATGTAGGGCAAATATGTGCGCTCGTGCTTCGCTTCACTAACAGCGCCCAAGATTATGCCGATCCAGGGTGAGACGCATGTCCCGGCTCACCAGAGACCTATCACCTGGGTCTAGGACCAGTGGTCCGAATCCACACTCAATAGCCCATTCTGAACTGCCTGCAAAGCGATGGCTTTCAGACCGACAGGGGTTGCGGAACGGTGTCCCGAAGGCCTCCCTCGCTGCGCCCGGCGACATCGAGCGGGGCGGCGAGCTCGGCGACCACTGTGAGCACGCGCCGCAAGTGCCGGCGGGCATCGGTCCACATGCGTGTATGCATGATACGATGCGTCTATGCCCAAGTCAATTCAGATTCGGGACATCGACGATGAGGTTTACCTCGGCTTGCGGCGCCGGGCCGCAGAGGCGGGCGTCAGCGTCCCCGAGCTGCTGCGCGCCGAGGCTGCGCGGCTGGCGGCCCGACCGAGCATCGCGACCTGGCTTGCATCAACGCGGAGCCGCTCGTCGGAGCTCGGCGCTGCGGCGGTCTTGCGGGCGCTTGACGAGCTGCGCGATGCTCGTAGTTGACGCATCCTGCTTGGCGGAGGTCGTGCTCGCCGGACCTGATGCCGAGCCGGTGCGGGAGCGCTTTGCGGACGAGCCGGATCAAGTGGCGCCCCATCTCGTCGACGCCGAGGTGCTCGGGGTGGTGCGGCGCGCGCACCTGCGTGGAGAGATCGATCGGACTGCAGCCGGCCACGCGATCAGGGATCTCGGGTCTTGGCCGGCTACGCGGGTCGACCATCGGCCGCTGCTGGGGCGCGCATGGCAGCTTCGCGACTGCCTCAGCGCGCCGGATGCTCTCTACGTGGCGCTTGCCGAGGCGCTTGGCGCGCCGCTCCTCACGCTCGATCGACGCCTTGCCCAAGTGAGCGGCCTGCGCTGCCAGATCGAGATTCCGCAGCCGCCGTGCGCAGCGCCCCACCGGACGGCAATGCGCTCGGGCTCGCGTGCAGGCAGCGCTCCTGATCAGTAGTCCCCCGCTGCGCCCCGCGGCGCGCCGCGGATGACCGCGGCGTGCGCCCTGCGCAGACTTCACGACATGGCCCGATCGGGAGCCCCATCACTGCGCACGCCACTGACCGAGCTGATCGATCTCAGCGGCCGCACCGCGATCGTCACCGGCGGTGCAATGGGGATCGGGCTTGGCATCGTCGGTCGCCTGCATGAGGCGGGCGCAAGCATCCTGATCGCCGACCTCGACCTGCAAGCTGCCGAAGCCGTCCGCGAGGCGCTGGTGGAGCGGAGGCCCGGCAGCGCCCATGCGGTCGGTGCTGACGTGAGCGATCCGGAGAGCGTGGAGAGGATGGTGAGCGCCGCGCTGGAGCGCTTCGACAGCCTCGACATACTGGTCAACAACGCCGGCATCTATCCCATGGCGCCGCTCGAGAAGCTCGACCTCAGCACCTTCAGGCACGTCATCGACGTCAACCTCACCGGTCTCTATCTATGCACCAAAGCGGCCGCAGAGCGCATGATCGCCCGGGGGCGCGGCGGCCGCATCATCAACGTCACATCGATCGACGCGCTGCATCCCTCGATGGTTGGCCTTGCTCCATACGACGCCTCCAAGCATGGCGCCTGGGGCTTCACAAAGAGCGTCGCGCTCGAGCTCGCCCCGCACCGCATCTGGGTCAACGCAATCGCCCCCGGCGGGATCGCGACGCCAGGCACGGGCGACATGGGCGGCGAGGCGCTCAGGGAGTTCGAGGCTCAGATCCCGATGGGGCACATGGGCGACCCCGACGACATCGGGCGCGCTGCGCTGTATCTGGCATCCGAGCTCTCCAGCTACATGACCGGCGCCCAGATCGTCGTCGACGGCGGCCGGCTGCTCGCCTGAGGCCCTCGCCGACGGGCGCCACGAAGCGACTCGGTCGCAGCCCGAAAGCGATCGCTTGCGCTCTCCCCCGCTCAGCTGCTGGCGACCAGCGAGAAGACTGGCGGCAGCCGCGAGGCGACCGTGAACCAGCTCTTGCCCCCGTCGCCAGAGCCGAACACCTCGCCCGAGGTGGAGCCGAAATAGAGCTCGAGCGCCGATCCCTCCCCGGTCCAGTCGAGGGCGTGGCGCAGCACCGTCAGATAGGCACCCTCCTGAGGCAGGCCCTCGCCGCGCGCCATCCAGCTGGCGCCGGCATCGCGCGTCTCAAAGACGCGGACACGACCATCAGGCGTGACGCGATCCATGTCGGCGCTGAGCGGAATGACAAAGGCGCTGTCGGGGTCCGCCGGGTCGATCGCCAGCGGAAAGCCGAAGTCCGAGGGCAGCCCGGCACCGATCTCGCACCAGCTCCTACCGGCATCGTCAGAGCGATAAACGCCGCCGTGGAACTGCATGAACATCCGCTCCGGCGCCAGGGGGGCGCGGTGAAGGCGATGCACGCACAGCGGCGGCACACCGGCCTGCTCGGCAGCGCGACCGCTCTGCTCCAGGCGCTCGCGGACCTCCTCAGGCACCTCATCCGGAAGGTAGCGGGCCACCAGACCGCTGTTGCCCTGCTGCCAGGAGGCGCCGCCGTCCTCGCTGAGCCAGACGCCTGAAGCGGAGACAGCCAGCGCAATCCGCTCCGGGTCACCCGGCCAGGTGGAGATCGAGTGCAGGCAGAGCCCGCCGCCGCCGGCCTGCCAGCAGGAGCGCGTGGGATGCTCCCAGAGCGCACCATTCAGAGACCAGCTCTCCCCGCCGTCCTCGCTTTCAAAGAGCACGCCCGGGTCGCCACCTGCATAGAGCAGGCCGTCGCGCTGCCCGGCGACGATAACCCAGACGCGCTGCAGCGCCTGCTGGCCTCCGGGCGGCAGCGCCACGCCCTGCGCCTGGCGCCAGGCTCCGCCGGGGTGCTCAGCGCTCCACGCGCTCGGCTCCTCATCGGTGTACCAGATCTTCGGGCCGTAGAAGGGCGAGGTGCTGGTCGCAAGCACGCGACCGCTGCGAGGATCGCGCATTGCATAGTCGACCGGCTCGCCCGCAAACGCCCGCGCGCTTGCGCTGAATCCGTCTTCCGGCGCCCCGCTGAGCGCGAACAGGCCCTTCTTGGTTCCGACCAGCAGCTCGGTCATCTCGCTCCTTGCCTTTCACGTCGATCTGGTTGCGGACATCCGCCGGATATCGCCGGCAGCACCTCGACGCGGTCCTCGCTGCGGAGCGCTGTCGCCTTGCCGCTGCGCTCGCCGTTCACAAAGACGTTTATGTGCGGACGAATGAGACCGCGCTCGTCAAGTATCCAGCCTGCCACCGCCGGGTGCTCCACCTCCAGCGCACGCAGCACCTCGCCGACGCTGCGACCATCCAGCCGGTGCTCTGAGCGATCGCCGGCAAGGCGCTTGAGAGGCCCGTGCACGCGGACTTGCGGCATCGCACGATTCTTCCACGCGGGCGTTGCACACGCTGAGCGGCTGGGCGGCGAGCTGTAGACTCCCACGCCCTCGGCCTGATCATGCTCTGCATCAGAACACCTCACCAGCGGCGGCGAGTAGCGTGCGGCTGAAGCTCTACGTCGTCCACGGCTCGCACCCCTGCGCCGCCGTCGAACGGGCACTGGCGATGAAGGGTCTTTCATACGACGTGGTCGAGTGGCTGCCGCCGCTGCACGCGCCGCTGCAGCGGGTGATCTTCGGCGTCCGCACGGTGCCGGGGCTGAAGTTCGAGGGCGAGAGGCTCACCGGCTCAAGGACGATCATGCGCCGGCTGGATGAGCTTGTCCCCGACCCGCCTCTCTTCCCGCGCGATGCAGAGCGACGTCGGCTGGTCGAGGAGGCGGAGGCGTGGGGAGAGGAGGTTCTTCAGCCTGTCGCCCGGGAGCTGCTTTGGACAGGCCTGCGTCGCAGCCCGCAGGCGCTGGTCAGCTATGCCGAGCACGCCAAGATCCGGCTGCCGGCAGCAGCCATCCGCCTGAGCGCCCCGCTGATCGCGCGACTGGAGGGCCTGCTCAATCGAACCGGAGACGCCGTGGCGCGGGCCGACCTCCAGGCGCTGCCCGGTCAGCTTGACCGCGTCGATCGTTGGATCGCCGATGCAACGATCGGCGATCTCGAGCACCCGAACGCAGCCGACCTGCAGATCGCATCGACGATCCGCCTGCTGATGACCGCCGCCGACGTGCTTCCGCTGATCGAGGGCAGGCCGTGCGCGCAGCTTGCGCTTGCGCTGTTCCCGAACGTCGATGGCACGCTTCCTGTCGGGTCGCTTCCGCGCGCCTGATCGCTTGCATCCCGCTCGCGCTCCACGGATGCAGCCGGGCTGCGAGCGGCCGCGCGCACCCGCTGGCCGGCGCCTGTCGGCCAGCAGCGGCAGCCGTGCCCGGGCGGCTCAGGCGGCCTTCTTGGGCGTCGCCTGCATCTCGCCAAGGCCACTTGCGTCGAGAGCCGGCGCGCGGGGCGCCCCAAGCAACATCGCCTCGGCATCAGCCAGCTCGAGCGGACGGGCAAATAGGAAGCCCTGACCGAGGTCGCAGCCCTCGGACCGCAGCGTGAAGAGCTCCTCCTTGTGCTCGATGCCCTCGGCGACGGTCTCGATCGAGAGCGACTTGCCCAGTCCGATCAGGGTGCGCATGAAGGTGAGAGCCTCACGCCCCGCCCCCAGTCTCGAGACGAACGCGCGGTCGATCTTGAGCGCGTCGACCGGGAAGCGCTGCAGGTGCGCAAGCGAGGAGTAGCCGGTGCCGAAGTCGTCGATTGCTATCCGCGCTCCAAGCCCCTTGATCCGGCGCAAGAGCTCGACGGTGTCATCGACATTGCGCATCAACGCGGTCTCAGTCACCTCCAGCACGAGTCGCTGCGCATCCAGCCCGCTCTCGGCGAGGGCTGCCTCCACGTCACCCAGCAGTCGGTCGCTGTCCAGCTGGCGCGCGGAGACGTTGACCGCGATCCGGCCCGCATAGCCCGCACGCGCCCAGGCGGCGCCCTGCGCGCAGGCCTCCCGCAGCACCCACGCACCGATCTCGACGATCAGACCCGACTCCTCGGCCAGCGGGATGAAGTCGTTGGGCGGGACCACCCCGCGCTCGCTGTGCCTCCAGCGAATCAGCGCCTCCACGGCGGTGACGTGTGAGCGCGTGAGGTCGAAGATCGGCTGGTAGACGAGAAACAGCTCATCGCGCTTTTGAGCATCGCGCAGTGCAAGCTCAAGCGCCGCGCGGCTCTGAATGGCGTCCTGAAGCTTGCGCTCATAGAGCACGAAGCGGTTGCGTCCGTTGCGCTTGGCCGCGTAGAGCGCGGCGTTGGCGTCGCGCAGGAGCTCCTCGGCCGAGGGCCGCACCCCGGCGGCTATGCCGATGCTCACGCTCACGCTGACCGACTTCTGGCCGTCCGCGTCAAGCGCGAAGGGAGGACGGAGGGATTCGAGCAGTCGCTCCGCGATCAGCTCCGGCCCGGCCTCGAGCAGGGCGCCCTCACAGACCGCGACAAACTCGTTGCCGCCGAGGCGCCCGAGCGTGTCGCTGCCGCGCAGGGTGTCATCGAGCCTGGCTGCAAGCGCCCGCAGCAGCTGGTCGCCGGCCGCGCGACCGAGCGATTCGTTGACCGCGCGGAAGTTGTCGATGTCGATCGAGAGCGCCGCGACCGGCGTGCCGTTGCGCCCGGCCCGGGCCAGCATCTGCTCGGTGCGGTCGAGGATCAGCGCGCGATTGGGCAGGCCGGTCAGCGCATCGTGCGTGGCGACGTACGCCAGCTCATCCTTGCTCTGCGCCAGCTGCGCGTCCGCGTCCTGTCGTTCGTGGTCGACCGCCCGGCACAGTCGCACAAAGCTCACCTCCAGCGCGCCCTGCAGCACGCTCAGCGCTTCCGCCAGCGCCCGATCGGGAACGCAAAGCTCAGCTGCGCTCGCACGCAGGACTGCTGCAGTCGCGTCGCGCCAGGCAAGCCAGCGCTCGCCGATCTCCTGAAGCGTCGCGCTGCGATGCGCAAAGAGCTCTGAGTAGAGCTGCGAGGACTGCCGGCCTGCCTCGCGGGCAGCCTCCGACCCCTCCCCCGAGAGCCAGCGCGCGATCCCGGTCGTCGAGATCCGGTTTATGCGCTCGAAGGCGCTCTGCGTGTCCGGATCGCCGCCATAGCCCAGCTCGCGGATGCGCGCGCCCGTGCGCGCAACCACCTCCGCGACCCGCTCGAGGAGCGCGGCGCCCAGCAGATGGGCCTCCTCGCTCAGCGCTGTCACTGCGACCGGAGGCAGCGCGGCGCGCGGGGTCGAACCCTCGAATGCGTCCTGACCAGGCATCACAGCCATGATCGGCGACTGTGGCGCCAATCGTTACGCAAACACGGGAATCGCTGGACGCAACGGCGCAAGCCGCGCTCAGCGCGGTGCCTTGGCTCGAACACCCGTCCAGCCGCGCGGCCGCCGAACAGCGCTACGCAGCGCTCCTCTCGACCCGCCCGCTCAGTCGGCGAACTCTGCGGGGCGCTTTTGCAGGAACGCGTCGATCGCCTCGGGAACGGCGCGACCGAAGGTCGCCATGATCTGCTGGCGATCCTCGTACTCCACCGCTGCCTGCTCGGATCCGATCTCAAGCGCGCTCCACATGCCCTGCTTGGTCAATCGCACGCCCCAGGGCGCAAGCGATGCGATCTGGACCGCCGCCGCCAGGGAGCGCTCCAGCAGCGCATCGGCCGCGACAACGTCCGCGACCAGGCCGATTCGCAATGCCTCCTGCGCATCGAGGCGCCGACCGGTGAGCATCAGCTCGTGCGAGCGCGAAGCGCCGATCAGACGCGGAAGCAGCCAGCTTGTGCCCATGTCGCAGTTGGAGAGGCCGATGTTGATGAAGGCGGCGCGAAAGACCGCCTCTGCTGCCGCATAGCGGATGTCGCAGCCGAGCGCGAGCGCAAGCCCAAGCCCGGCGGCAGGGCCGTTCACCGCCGCGATCACCGGCTGGGGCAAGGAGCGCAGCGCGAGCACCAACCGCGACATGTGCTCCTGGTTGGCCAGGCGGTCGCGCGGCAGGTCGCTGCCATCGTTGCCCGGCGCCGTGCCGTAGCCGCGCAGATCGACTCCCGCACAGAAGCCGCGTCCGGCGCCCGTCAGGATCACCGCACGGATCTCTCGCTCCGCTGCAGTGCGCGCAAGCTCCTGATGCAATGCCTCGCATAGCTCCGCCGTCATCGCATTGAGCTGGTCCGGCCTGTTCATCGCAAGTCGACGAACGTGCGGAGCGGGGTCATCCACCAGCAGCACCGGCATCACCGCCGTCATGCTAGCCAGCCGGCGCGAGCGCCGCACGCTCGCTCGCGGCTCCGTAGTTTGCGCGCTCGCCTGCTGCGTCGATCAGCGGATGCATGCCGGAGCGGCGATGCTCACCATCATCGGTGAGGCCCGCGCGTCGGCCCTGGCAAGCGCAGCGAGCCCACGACCAGAGGACAACCTTGACCAGCACGACCAACCAGACCGCCGCACACATGAGCATGCGGCATGTCCGTGCGCTCCGCCGCGACGTCGACGCCTGCCACGCCTGCCGCGATGCGGCGCACGAGGGAGGTTGAGGGTCAATGGTTGCAAGCAGCGATCGCAGCCCTCATCCTCGAGAGCGCGGGCAGACCGTGACCGTCGACCAGCCCGATGGAGAGCCGCACAACGCGCCACACAGGCGCGCCCGGGCAAGCAGCGAGGGGCTGTCGCCCGACGATTATCTGGAGGCCGCCCAGACGCGGGCGGAGCTGCGCGAGCTCCTGAAGTGGGGCGAGCGCATCCTACGCGCGCACAAGCTGACGCCCGAGCGCTATGAGCTGCTGCTTGCTATCAAGACCGCGCCAGATCGCCGGCAGCTTGCGACCGTCGGCTGGCTCGCCCAGGTGCTCAACGTTGCCCAGAGCAGCGTCACGCAGCTGGTCCGCCGCGCTGAAGATGCGCACCTGCTCCGCCGCCAGGTCTCAAGCGGTGACGCCCGCGTGAGGTATCTGAGCCTGACCAGGACGGGCGAGCGGCGGCTGGCCGCCGCACTGCTCGCCCTCTCGCCCCAGCGAGCCAGGATGGCTGCGCTCTGCGCCGAGCGCGCCATCAGGCCACATCTGCAGCGCCCCGATGATCCGCTCGCGCGCGAAGAGCGCGCGGATCGCCCCGCGGTTGAGCACCCACTGCCAGTTCGGTAGTTCTCCGTACCTTCAAGAGGGTCTCCCCACGATGGGACCGCACAGTCGGTGCGTGAACCTCGAATCAGAGCGCGGCAGAAACATAGGGATCCGCTCTGAACACATGACCCATCAATTAACACATGACCCATCAGGTTTCCGATCGAAAGGAAGGCGGAGATGAAACGCAAGGTCTTTGACATTATCGTCAGCGCAGGTGGTGCGATGGTGGTCGTCGCGCTGCTGGCTGCTGGCTCGCTGTTGATGTGGGGCTATACCTTTGCCAACGAAAACGTGCACAACGAACTTGCGGCGCAGCAGATCTACTTCCCGCCCAAGTCTGCGTTCGAACACCCCAAGCCCGGCACCGAGATCACTCCATCGATGATCCCGTCCGTCTCGCGCTTTGCCGGGCAGCAGCTGTTGACCGGCGAACAGGCACGAGTCTGGGCGAACGACTTCATGGCGGTGCACCTGCGTGAGATGCCATACCACGGCATCTACTCAAAGGTCAGCGCGGCTGCACGCAAGGAACCCGGTAACAAGCAGCTTGCGGCGCTTGAGTCGACCGTGTTCCAGGGCACCACGCTGAGAAGCCTGCTGCTCGACGCCTACGCCTTCTCGACGATCGCCGAAGTGATGCTCGTCAGCTCGATCATCGCCTACATCCTGGCAGTCCTGATGGCGATCCTTGTCGGCCTGGGCTTCTGGCACGCCCGGCGCACCTCCCCTGAAGAGGAGCTGCTGCCGGCCAGAACCCGTCCGGCAAGCGGCGGCGCCGGCTCCGCTCCCCACCCGGCCGGAGCATAGGCCAGGCCACCGCTCCCGCCTTACCCCGACCGGCTGCGCTACGAGAGGGCGCAGCCGGTCGGACCGCTTTGGGCGCCCTCTCGTCGGCCCTCCGGACCAGGCCCGCCGAGATGCGGATGAAAAACATGGAAAGATCCTCCGTGTGGGCCGAGCACAGATGCTGCACACGCTCTGGGAAGCCGTCAGCCGCGGCGAGCTCGATGCGCTCGCCTCGGCGCTGGCGCCGGATGCGTGCTGGCGCGCTGTCGAGGATGGCCCCTGGAACTGCTCGGGCCGCCCGAGGATCATTGAGGTCTTGAGCGCCAACATCGAGCGCATCCGCTCAGGGGCGCTCGAGGAGGCGCTTGAGGTCGGCGATCGCGTCGTCGTGGCCTTCCGGCCCGGCGGGGGCCATGAGCCGACATGGCCGCTTGACCACGGCAGGCGCTATGTGGTGGTGAGCTTCCGCAGCGCGCTGATCAGCGAGCTGAAGGGCTGCGTGGACCGCGAGGCTGCGCTTTCCTACGCGGCCGCAGGGTGAGGCGCAAGCGCGCGCTGCGGGCGATCTGCAGCGCCGCGCGCAGGTCGGCAAGCGTTTCGTGGGCCGTTTCGCCGAGCGCGGGAAGGTCGTAGGGGCTGCTTGCGCCCTTCGGCAGCAAACCGATCTCAAGGTGCGGCGCTGACGAGATGCCGACATCGCCGCAGCCCACGTCGGCGATCGGCTGACCTGCTGTTACGTGTGCCCCCACCGGCACCAGATCGGGTCGAGCGTGCCCGTAGTAGACGTAGCGTCCGCGGTCGCTTCCGCTTTCGATGCGCAGCACCGGCGCCCAGCGACCGAATCCTTCAAGGCCCTCGGCGACGATCGTTCCACTCGCGACCGCGACCTCAACCATGCGGGCACCGCACTGATTGGCGCTGCCGCCCAGATCGACGCCCTGGTCGAGGCTCCACGTGCTGACTCCGGCCACCCGCGAGAGCGGCGAGAGCGGGAACACCCAGCCGCCGGTGGCCACCGACTCGCCGCCGGTGCGCTGCACCGCAGCCGATTCCGGAGCAGTGCCGCCGGATGCGCTCGCGCTGGGTGTTGCTCCCGGCGATGACGCCCGCTCCGAAGGGGCCGCGCTGGCAGCCGTGCCGCCGTAGGATGAGCTGACCGCGCTGCTGACCGCGGCGCCGAGCCCGGCTTGGGCGCCGAACAGCAGCACCACCACGCACGCTGTGCGAAATTGCCGCATCTGCTTGCCTTTCTCGCTCGGCCGACGGGGTTAGCTGACGGGCTGGCGCTGTGCGCCTCCCGCGGATCACCGCGGGACTCGCCCCAACCATGTGGGTCCCCCGCTCCGCAGCACGTGCTGCGAATTAGGCGCGCGAGAGGATACCGGATCGCGCCGACGGCAGGCGGTCGCATCGCTGCACGCCAGCGGCGCACGACACGCATCGGTGCAAGCTGCGGCGCCTGGCGCCGATGCCAGGCCGGCAGCTAGCGCGGGCTGCACGCTTCCGCAAGCGCCAGCCAGCGCGCAAACGCAGCACGGCCGTGGGCCAGAATCGAAGCCGCGGCGCGAGTGAGCTCATCGGCGAGCACAAGCGCTCCCTCGGGCCCACGCGCGCGCTCGAGCGCCTCGCTGTAGGCGGGCAGCGCAAGCCACCTGCTTGCCATCTCGGCGGAGGCCTCGAGGTGGAACTGGAGCCCGTATGCCACCTTCCCCACGCGGAATGCCTGGTTCGGATAGCGCGTCGAGCGCGCGAGCAACACCGCATCTGCAGGGAGCTCGAAGCCTTCCGAGTGCCACTGCAGCGTCGGCAGCGTCGGCGGCAGACCGGCGAAGACGGGGTCCGCTGCCGCCGCGGGCGTGAGCGTCACCGGACAGACGCCGACCTCTGGCACCACACCGGTGAAGATGCGCGCGCCGAGGCTTGCCGCAAGCAGCTGCGCCCCCAGGCAGACCCCCCATACCGGTACCCCGGAGATGGCAGCCTCGGCGATCAGGGCCTTCTCCTCTCTGAGCCAGCGGTGCGCCGCCTCCTCGTGTGCGCCCATCGGGCCACCCATGACGATCAGCGCGTCGAAGCCGCAGCGACCGGGCAGGGCCTCGCCCTCGTCCACCTGCACTCGCGCGCACGACCAGCCCTGCTCCTCAAGCACGCGCTCGTAGACGCCCGGAGTCTCGCATGAGGCGTGCTGGATGACGAGAGCGCGCACAGTCGGACCCTACCCGCAGCGCTGGACAACAGGCGCCTCTAGCTGGGCAGCGGCAGTCACCAATCAGCGCAGCTCAAGCGATCTGCGCCACTCACCGCAGGGCTTTGCTGCAGCGCCCCGCAGCACCGCGGCCGTGGATTGTCAGGCCGGTCGTGCCTGCCGATAGTAGGCTGCGTTCTTTTCGATGTAGTGCTGCCACTCTGGCGGAACAGCGTCCTCGGCGGTGATCGCATCGACTGGGCAGGCCTCGACGCAGGCGTCGCAGTCGATGCACTCCTCGGGGTCGATGTAGAGCTGCTCGGCCGAGTCAAAGTCCGCCTCATCGGGCGTCGGGTGAATGCAGTCGACGGGGCACACCTCGGTGCAGCTTGCATCCTTGACCCCGATGCAGGGCTCGTTGATCACATAGGCCATCAGAGACTGGCCTCACGCCAATCCGGTTGCACAGGTCTCTTTGCAGAAATCGCCCAAGCCCGGCTGCCTCTGCAGCTCCTAGCACGCAAGCGGCGCCAGCGCGCGTGCGGACTCACGATTGCTCCAGAGCGTCGAGCGCGACCACCGCGTGCGCGTATGCTCCGCCGGCACGCATCTCGGCGGCTACCCAGATCGCCTCCATGATCTCCGCCTCGCTTGCGCCATGGCGCTGCGCGAGGCGCGCATGGCCGGCGATGCAGTACGGGCACTGGGTGACGTGTGCCACTGCCACCGCGATCAACTGCTTGGTCTTCACCGGCAGCTCCCCATCGGCGAAGACCTGCCTGCTGAATGCGTGGAAGGCATCGTGAGCGGCGGGCGCTGCCTGCTTGCGCCGCTCCGCGAGCTCTCTGGTGCTCTCGGGGTAGACGCCGTGAAGCGCACCGCTCCGATTGTTGTTTGTCTCTATTGTCCCTGACATCGGCTCTCCAGTCGTTTGGATTCCTGTCTGCTGGCGCTGTGTGCGCCTGCGGCGGCTTGACCTCAGTGACCCACCGCCCGCCCGGCGGCCTTCACGCCCCACGCGCGCTTGGCCGAGTGCCGGCGCGCGTAGAGCTTCTCGCGGATCGTCATTGCGCCCGGATGCCCGTTCCCGGGCCACGGCGTCAGCAGCATCAGCAAGCGCGACTTGGTCGAGGCGACCACCTCGCGGCGCTCGGCGGGCGCAAGCTCGACGAGCAGCCCGGCGCCACCGCTTGCCCGCGCTCCGGCCGCGGTGCCGATCTCGACGTGCCCATCGAGCACAGCCAGCCAAGCGTGCTCGTGGACTTCGTGCTCGGCGAGGCTCTCGCCGGCCGCCAGGTCGAGGACGATGGCGCGTCCGGCCGCGCAGGATGAGAGGATCTCGGGTAAGCGGGGCTTGAGCGCCAGAGCCTGCAGATCCCAGCTGTTCATCGCATTCCTCCTTCGCGTGCTTGCTTGTCATTGTCTGCGCTTCGGTCCTTGGCCATAGCGACGGTCACGCTGATCCCTCCCGCAAAAGCTCGGCCAGCACCACGGCGTTGTTGTGCTCGCGGTCGCGGGCCCCGTAGAGAATCGTCAGCGGTCCCGCCTCTGCACGCCGGCGCAGCTCCTGCACGCGCCCGCGCTGGCGGTCAAGCTCCGCGCGGTAGCGAGCACGAAACTCCTGAAAGCGGGAGGGCTCGTGAGCAAACCATCGCCGAAGCTCCGTGCTTGGGGCAAGCTCGCGCGCCCACTCGTCGACATTCGCGCGCTCCTTCGAGAGACCACGCGGCCATACGCGGTCGATCAGAACTCGGTATCCGTCGCTCTGCTGTGCGGCGTCGTAGACCCGCTTGATCTTGACTCCTGCAGCTGTGGTGGCAGGCGCGGACACGGTGCTTACTCGGTCCTCGAGTAGGTGACCACCCGCCCCCAGAGGCTCTTCGTGCCCCAGATGCCACGCCTCAGGCACTCGAGCTGGACGATCTGCGAGTGATCCACGAAGAGATTGACCTCGGGTCCGTAATTCTTGATGTACCAGCCGAACACCTCGGGATCGGCAGCCTCGAACATCACATGCTCAAGCCCCAGCTCGCGAGCGATGCGCGCCACCACGTCCGTCCGCCAGGTCGTGACCTCCTCAGTTATTCCCTCGGACTCGATCATGATCAGGTAGGCGCCCGCTTCCAAACAGCGGCGCGCAAGGTCAATCGCGTAGCCCACATCCCGCGTGCCCTCCTGCTCCAGCTCCTGTGGCGTGCTTGCGCCGCCCGCGCCAAACTGGATGCCGACCTCGGGCTTCGCCTTCAGGCCGGCGCGCTGGACGCGTTCGACCAATCGCAGCATGTCGTCGCTCGGAATGCTGATGAAGCCGGCGGAGACCTCGAGGATGTCAAAACCCAGGCGCGCAACCTCATCGATGTAGCTCTCGACCGCCTCGGGCCCCAGCGTCAGCACATGCTCGATGAAGCCTCCCGTCGAGACCAGCACGTCATTTGCATGGGCAATCTCGATGATCTCGCAGAGCGCGCGCTCCGGCATGAGCGAGAAGGAGCCGCCCGCGAACTTCAGCGCGTCGACGTGCGGGCCCATCGTCTCAAGCACATCGCGCAGGTAGCGCGGTCCCAGCGGCGAGTAGTAGGGCCCGCGAATCTCGGTGAGGCCGGTCCGGCGCGGCTTTTGGGGCCGTCGGTTGGAGCGCAGGAACGCGAACGCGAGCTCGTCGGTCTGCCGGTTTTCATCCGTCCTCGTGATCGTCTGAGCGTTCATCTGGAACCTCCTTGCTCGGGTCGGCGCGTAGCCGACATGTTGTCCGCCCCTGCCGGCGCGCCCTCGAGCGCCAGCAGCGAGGCGAGCTTGCGGGCTTCGATCTCCTCAAGCATGCCAACGGCCTCGCGGATCTGCCCGCGCGCCTCCTGCGGCACATGCGGAGCGGAAAGCCGGTCGAACTTCGCGGCGACCGCGTCACTGCTCATCGGCCGCGTCAGGAAGCCTTCATAGTCACGGCGCTCGCGCTCGAGCACCCGCCCATTGCGCAAGTACAGGCGCACGCGCGCACTGTGGTGCGCGGGAAAGCGACTCGAGAGCGCGGTGTCGGGATGCACGTGCACCCGGCGCATCAGCCGCTGGACGTCCTCCGCGGCGATCCGCTCGGCACGGTACTGCTCGGGCATGACCTGGCCGTCCAAAAGCGCAACCGCAAGCAGGTAGGGCAGCGAGTGGTCAGCCTCCTCCTTCGTGCGCACCAGGTGCTTGTCACCCTCCTCGCCACCGCCGATGATGTCGAAGGCAACCTGGAAGGTGTCGAGCTCGATGCGTCCGACCTCCGCAGCGCTCAGCCCGTGCTCCGCGCGCAGCTCGAGCAGCGCCTCAATCGCCGACTGAGAGTGGATCTCGGCATTGTGCTTCTTTAGGATCGTGCGCGTCACCGCCTCGAGGTCCTCGCGCTGCCAATCGATCTCAAACGTGCCCGCGATCGACTCCATGAAGCCCTTGCTCCCCTCGAAGACCTCGCTCGGAGCGCTCACGCCGCGCATCGCAAGCAGCGTCGCCTGCGTCGCAGCTGCTGCCATGAACGGATAGGCGAGCCCCTTCCAGTTGGATAGCTCGCCGGTACGTGTGACACGGAGCGCGTTGAGTGCGGTGCCAGCGATCGCAAGCGCGTTGGCCGTGCGGTGCTCATCCAGGCCGAGCGCATTGGCGACGCCCGCTGCCACCGCGTAGGCGCCCTGCGTTGTGTGGTCGAAGCCCCGCGCGCGGACGGGCGCGACCTCGGAGAGTCGGCATTGCACCTGGTAGGCGACCGCAAGAGCGGTGATGAGCTCGGTGCCACTGGCGTGCGCGTACTCGCACGCCGCCAGCACCGGCGCGAAGTTGTCGCTGGGGTGGCAGGTCTCCCCCGGCGCCATGTAGGAGTCGTTGAAGTCGAGGTAGCGCACGAGCGCGCCGTTGTGGAGCGCGGCGCGATCGGGGGCCGAGCGACCGCCGCCGATCAGCGTGCAGAGCCGGGCTCCGCCAAGCTCCTTCACGTGCTCGTGGACCATCTGCGCAGGCTCCGCGCCGAGCGCACCCAGCGCGCAGCCCAGCGAGTCCAGCACTCGCAGCTTGAGCTGCTCGACCGCCTGCGCCGAAAGCTGACCGTAGCGCGCGCGCACGACGAAGCGCGCTAGACGCTGGACGTCGGTTGCGCGCCCGGGCCAGCCGCGCCGACGCGCACTGCGGCGGGCCGGGGGCGCAATTGGGTCCTGCGCGCACTCCGCTCGGCCGCGACCGGGCACAAGCCGTCGGAAGGCCGTGCGCGCGCGGCCGGCGCGAGCGGAAACGGATGCCGCGAGGCCCGTCGCGGTGGGAGCGGTGACTGCGGTCCAAGTGAGGCTCATACATCCCTAGCGCAGGAGGACGGCGCCGTTATTACCTCTCGGCGAAGCAGCGATCGAGGTTGGTGCGACGGCGCGGACCGACCAGGCTCAGCAGGACGCTCCGCAGGCGGCTAGCGATCCGCATCGCGATGCGATGTGGTGCGGGCGAGGCGTGGCCGCAACCGGGCCCTCAGACGTCCGAACACGCCCTTCCGCGCCTCGCGCACGCGGCGGGGGCCAAGCAGCGCCTGGCAGCGCGGGACCATGCGCTTCCGCCGGCTTGCGACCTCGCGGCGCGCCCACACGAAGCCGTCGGGCTCCAGCTCCGCGATCACCTCCGAGCAGAGGCCCTTGCAGAGCCCCTCTGACGGGCTATGGGATGCGCAGTCGGCAAGTATCGCGTGGGCAAGCTTTCAGCGCACCGGCGCTCGCACGGCCCCAGCCGAAGGTCTCCTCGCTGCTGTGCGCGCGCAGCGCGAGGGGGCGGACGTCGGCGCCATCGAGGAGATACGCCTTCTACGCTGACACGCGGCTCGCGCCAGTGCCACCCGACGTAGTAGAGCTCCCGATCGCCTCCACTCCAGCGGCGTCCGCCCGCTGCCGCCTGCAGCGTGCCGCGCACAGCACTTGCCGAGGCGACCTCCGGCAGGCCCGGATCGACAGCGCCTGACGAGTCCCAATCTGTCTTTGCCGGATGTTCGGGCGTGTCATCTGTGAAGCGCATATGAACCTTGCGTCGGCGTCGCGCGGACGCTTGCGAATACCTCAGATGTGCAACTATTGCCGGTTGTGAGGGGCATGGTCGAGCACTCGCAGCAAGAAATCGTCAGGTCGAAGCGAGATGACGCCTCAGCTCGCGGCGGTGCCTGCCGGCAGCGCGAGCCAGCGGGCGCACGTCACCGCGAGCTATCGCGGGGCACGGAGACACGGAAGATCGATTGAGAGAGTCTTGAGTCATGGCCTTGGGCGCGTCCCTGCGAGCACGGCTGCTGCGACGCGCGGTCTGGTAGCCGCTACCGCAGGCAACTGCGATAGCGAAGCGGCCGGGTGCTATCTGCGGCTGGCCGTAGAATTCTAGAGTCCGGCCCCACGCTGAAATGAGAGCCATGGAGATCACGACCAACCATCTTCAGCAGGCCATCGGCAAGCTGGCCGAGAGCACCGCTGTCTACCGTGCGTTTGGAGCCGGTGCGAGCGTGTGCAGATGAGCCTGCTCGAGCGCCTCGGCCTGGAGCTGCCGATCGTTCAGGCCGGCCTCGGCGGCGGACTGTCGGGCGCTGAGCTGGCGGCGGCCGTCTCGCGAGCTGGCGGACTCGGCACCGTGGGGATCTTCAGCCCGGTGCGCTTTGTCGCCGAGTTGCGCCGTGCTCGCGCGCTTTCGCCAGGACGCCCGCTCGCCGCAAACCTCCTGATGCCTTTCGTGCGCCCTGCTCACGTCGCGGCGCTGATCTCCGCCGAAGTCGACGTTGCGATCTTCTTCTACGGCTTTAACCGAGCCGCCGTCGAGCGCCTGCACGCGGCCGGTGTGCTCGTGCTCCACCAGGTCGGCAACGAGGCTCAGGCGCGCCGTGCTCTCGCCGACGGTGCCGACGGCTTGATCGCCCAGGGCCTACAGGCCGGCGGGCACCTGCTGGCCGAGCTGGACACCTTTGCCTTCCTGCCACGGGCATGCGCGCTTGCCGAGGGCAAACCGGTGCTCGCTGCTGGCGGCATTCATGACGCGCAGGGCGTGCGTCGCGCGCTTGCGGCAGGCGCAGCAGGCGTCCTCTGCGGCACGCGCTTCCTGCTGACCGAGGAGTGCGCCGCGCATCCGCTCTACAAGCAGCGAGTGCTGGGCGCCGAGCGGACCATCGAGACGCTGCTGTTCAGCTTCGGCTGGTACGCGCGCCATCGCGTGGCGCCCAATGCAAGCACCGATCGCTGGTGCGCCGCCAGGGCCGCCGGGCCGCGCGCGGTGGCGTTGATGAACCGTCTGAGCGGGCCGCTGGGGCGCCGGATGCCGCTCTCGCTGCCTGCAGCGCGACTTCAGCTTCGATCGCTGCCGCTGTACTCGCCGGCACCCGCGCTTGCAGGTATGCCGGATCGCGTCGTCGACGTGACACCCCTCTACGCAGGCGAGAGCGCGCGTGCGATCCACGAGATCCTCCCCGCCGCGGAGGCCGTTGCCGAGCTATCGCGTGGCGTGGGCTCCTGAGTCCGGGCCAGCGTCAGGCTGAGAGCGCGGCGTCGACCACCGCCTGGGCGCGCATCGGGATATCCGCCGGGATTCGAAAGCGTCTGGCCACGAAAGCCGGGTCCTGGAAGCTCACCCGGGTGCGTCCATCCGCCTCCCAGACGAGCACGCGCAACGGCAAGTCGAGCGCCGCAAGCGGCTCTTGCAGCATCGCGGCAGTCCCGCCGCAGGGGTTCCCAAAGGTGAGCACGGTCGCCTCATGCATATCGAGGCCGGCACGCCTGGCGCCGTCGCGGTGGTCGATGCTTGCGAAGATGATCAGGTCGAGGTCGCTGATCGCGCGCTTCAGACGAGCAAGCGTCTCACCGAAGCTGTGCGGGCTCTCCCTGGTCAGGATGCCGTCGGCCATCGCTCGATTATGCGGGAGCCGCGGAGCCGGCGTCGGTCGCAGCCTCCGGATAGACCACGGAGCCGTCACATTGGACCACGGCGAACGGCGTCAGCCGATGCGGAGTCGAATGCCCGTTGGAGGCGATATGGCACACCTCCCAGCCAAGAGCGAGCAAGCGATCGGCGATCAGGCGGCGGTGGCAGCGCCACCACAGCGCCTCTGCGCACATGATCGCGGTGCGCTGGCGGGTGGCGAGGTCGCACAGCTCGGCCAGCGCAGCTGAAAACTCCTCGCCGAGCGCATAGTCGGCGTAACCGCGAAAGGCGGCATTGCGCCAGGCTGAGTTCGGGGAATCTGGGCGCGCGTGGCGCCAGCCGCCCAACCCGGGAAGATGACGATATTCGATGCTCTCGGCAGGCAGCGACCGTGCCAGGGCATCCGCGGAGAAGTGTGGGTGGCGTGCCGACCGCGGCACCGTGCGCACGTCGCAGAGCAGCCCGATCTGATGCAGGTGGAGCAGGCCCACGAGCTTCTCCAGCGCGAGGGTGGAGTGTCCAATGCTCCAGAGGCGCTGTGACATGCCCTCCATCCTTCCTGACGGGCGCACGCGGAGGCGAGCTGCGGGCGGGCGTGGTCATGAGCGCCCGAGGTAAGAGCGCCCGCTGCCAGGACGCTGAGGCCGTTAGCGATGCCCGAGCTTCCAGAGGTCGAGGCAGCCAGGCGCGGTCTGGCCGCCACGGTGATCGGCCAGCGGATCGAGGCGGTCGAGATCACCTCCCCACGCTCGTTCGCCGTGCCCTCCCGTGCGGTTGGGGGCCTGCTCGTCGGGCACAGGATCGATCGCGTGCGACGGCGCGGCAAGCTGCTGATCGTCGACCTCGACAGCCGTGCGCACCTGCTGATCCACCTGATGATGACCGGGCAGCTCGTGGTGGTCGAAGGCGGGCGGACGCTGTTTGCGGGTGGGCACCCCTCGCGCAGCCTGCTTGAGCCGATGCCCAACCAGACCACCCGCGCGCTCCTTCGGCTGGACGGCGACCTGCTCCTGTACTTCAACGACCCGCGCAAGCTCGGCCGCATCAGGCTGGTGGGCTCCAGCGCGCTTGCGACCGATCCGTTCCTGTGCACGCTCGGGCCCGAGCCGCTCGAGGACGCCTTCACGCTTGCCGGCTATCGGGCACAGCTGCTCCGCCACGCACGCGCCCCGGTCAAGGCGGTGATCCTCAACCAATCGGTCGTGGCGGGGATCGGCAACATCTACGCCGACGAGTCGCTGCACCTTGCGCGGCTCCATCCCGCATGTCGGGCGGGCAGCCTCACGGCCGCGCAGTCGCGCCGCCTGCACGCCGCGATCCGCAGCGTGCTAAGGCACGGCATCGAGTGCGGCGGGACGACCGTCGCCGCCAGCCGGAGCCGGCCCCGACGCGCAACCGGCTACCTGGAGCATGCCCGCGTGTTCGCGCGCGAAGGCCAGCCCTGTCCGCTCTGCGGCGCTCCGATCGAGCGCTTGCACGTCGCGGGGCGCACCTCGCGCATCTGTCCGCACTGCCAGCCTGCCTGCAGCCCAGCCGGCGCGGAGCTCCCCCGAGGCAGCTGATGCGCCGGCAGGTAAGAGATCGCGCCAGCGCAGCACTGGAGCAATCATGAGCATCAGAGGGCCGCGTCCCGAGCGCGGCGGCCGGCTGCACCGCTCCCGTGAGAGCGCCAGAGGCTGGCCCCGGTGAGAGGTCGGCAAAGCACAGGCCGCGAGCACGGCTCGATCGCCTCGACCGTGACCAGCAGCGTTCCGGGAGCGAAGCTGGTGAGCCTGACAACAAGGAGGATGTAATGAGCAAGCAGGCATTTGTGATCGTGGGCGCGAGCCTCGCCGGCGCAAAAGCCGCCGAGGAGCTGCGAGCGCAGGGCTTCGACGGGCGCGTCGTCCTGATCGGCGACGAGCCCGAGCGCCCTTACGAACGGCCGCCCCTGACCAAGGACTACCTGCGCGGTGAGTCCCCGCGCGAGAAGGCCTACGTGCACGAGCAGGGCTTCTACACTGAGCAAGAGATCGAGCTGCAGACCGGCGTGAAGGTCACCGCAATCGACCCCGGCAGCACACGGATCTCGCTTGCCGACGGGCGCGAGCTTGCATATGACAGGCTCCTGTTGGCGACCGGCGCCGAGCCGCGGCGGATCTCGATTCCGGGCGCCGAGCTCGACAGCGTGTACTACCTGCGCACGCTCGAGGACTGCGACGTGCTTCGCGCTCGTATGGCGACCAGCGGCCGGGTGGCGGTTGTGGGTGCCGGCTGGATCGGCTCAGAGTTTGCCGCCTCTGCGCAAATGCGCGGTCTGGAGGTTACAGTCATCGACCCGCTGGCGCTGCCCCTCGAGCGGGTCTTCGGTGCCGAGATCGGCGCCTTCTACCGTGACGTCCACCGCGCGCACAACGTTGAGCTGCTCCTGGGCGAAGCGGTCGAGTCCTTCGAAGGCGCGGGTGCGGTCGAGCGCGTGCGCACCGCCACAGGCCGGACGGTCGAGTGCGACTTCGCGGTAGTCGCGGTTGGCGTCACGCCGCGCAGCGAGCTTGCATCCGCCGCCGGCCTCGCGGTCGAGAACGGGATCCTCGTCACCGATGGGCTCGAAACGACGGCACCGGGCGTGTTTGCCGCAGGCGATGTCGCAAATGCCTGGCACCCCTTCCTCTCGCAGCGCATCCGTGTCGAGCACTGGGCAAACGCCGCAGAGCAGGGAGCGGCCGCAGCACGGGCGATGCTCGGCCAGCCGACAAGCTACGAGCAGATCCCTTATTTCTTCTCGGATCAGTATGACGTCAGCATGGAGTACACCGGCTACGCGGCGAACTGGGAGAGGGTCGTGTTTCGTGGCAGGCCCGAATCGGGCGAGTTCATCGCCTTCTGGCTGGCCGATGACCGCGTGCTTGCCGGCATGAACGTCAACGTCTGGGACGTCAACGAGCACATCCAGGCGCTGATCCGCTCGCGTGAGCAGGTCGACCGCGCAGCGCTCCTTGACACCGGGACACCACTCGAGGCGCTGCTCGGCGCACGATCCCCGAGAGGCTGAGGGGCTGCCCGGTGGCCGCAAACCAGAGGCTCCGCGAGCTTCATGAGAGCGGCGTGTCGATCTGGCTTGACACGCTTTCGCGCGAGCTGCTGCAGGGCGGCAGATTCGCGGAGCTGATCGCCGACTACGCCGTGACCGGCGCCACCTCCAACCCTACGATCTTCGCGCGCGCGATCACACAGTCCGCCCACTACGACGATCAGCTGGCGTGCTTGCTTGCCGCTGGCCGCGAGGACCCCCGCGAGCTCTTCCTGGAGCTCGCGCTCGACGACGTGCGCGCTGCCGCCGATGAGCTCGCCGACGTCTAAGATTGGAGCTCAGGACGTGACGGCTTCGTGTCGTTCGAGTGCACTCCCGACTTCGCGTATGACACCGACGCCACGATTACTCAGGCGAACGAGCTCTGGCGGCGCCTCGATCGCCCGAACGTGATGATCAAGGTGCCGGGGACCATTCCCGGCATTCGCGCGATCGAGGAGCTGACGCGCAGCGGAGTGAACGTGAACGTCACGTTGCTCTTTGCGCTGGAGCGCCACGAGGCGGTCGCTGAGGCCTATCTGCGCGGACTCACCAGGCGTGCGGAGGAGGGCGGTCCGCTGGAGCACATCTGCTCGGTCGCCTCCTTCTTTCTCTCGCGCATCGACACCGAGGCTGACGCATTGCTGGACAGAAGCTCCCCACTGCGAGGACGCGCTGCAGTCGCGAGCGCCCGGGTCGCCTACCAGCACTACCTGCGGGACTTCTCTGGTGCACGCTGGGAGCGTCTTCGATCCCTGGGTGCGAGGCCACAGCGGCTGTTGTGGGCAAGCACCGGCACGAAGGACCCCGCCTACTCGGACGTGCGCTATGTCGAGCAGCTGGTCGGCCCCGATGTCATCAGCACTATGCCCGAGCAGACGCTTGAAGCGTTTGCGGCCCACGGCGAGATCGCTCCCACCCTCGAGGCCGATCCCGCGCAGGCTGCGGCCGATCTCGCCGCGCTGCAGGCAGAGGGCATCGACCTGGCCAGCCTGACCGCGACGCTTGAGCACCGCGGAGTTGAGCTCTTCTGCGCCTCCTACCGCGATCTGCTCACCTGCCTCAATCGCAGGATCGAGGCGCTTGGCGGTGCGAGAAGAGAGGGCTGAGCGCTACCCGTGCACCGCTCGATCCAACCGACGCTGCGCCGCGCCAGAGGCGCTCCTTGTACTGCGTGACCTTGCCGAAGGCCAGGTCGAGCTGACGCTGCCGTCGATCGCGCCCGAGCCCGTCGCGGCCGGCGACGGTGGCCGCGCCGTTCGGCCGCGCTCGCATGAGTCGCCAGCGGCTCGCAGACATACATCGCTTCGGACCTCTGCGCGCAGCTGATCGACGCCTCGCTTCCTGACGTCGACGCGGTCGACCACAGCGCGATCTGCGATGCGGGTATGCGGTCTCCCACGAGACGTTGCTGTGCGCAGCCCGCGCGGCCGATGAGCCAGCGTGCCGACAGATCGAGAGCGCGCCAACGAGCGTATAAGCGCAGGGGTAAGAGATTGCGCGAGCGCGGCGCTAAAAGCTTTCGTGAGCCGGCCAACTCTTGTCCTTCCCGATTTGGATCGGCAGGCGCAGTGGCGATGAGTGCCGGGGCACGCACCCGCTCGTCATATCCAAACCCGCTGCTTGGCGCGCACCGCTACCTGCGTCGTGGCCCGGTCAACGCTGAGGGCTGGAGCCAGCTTGTAGCCAAGGACCGCGACTGGGAGCGCTCCTACCGCGGGCGGTGGGCTCACGACAGGGTCGTGCGCTCCACGCACGGCGTCAACTGCACCGGCTCGTGCTCCTGGAACGTCTATGTCAAAGAAGGGCTGGTGACCTGGGAGTCGCAAGCGGTCGACTACCCCTCTACCGGGCCCGACATGCCCGACTACGAGCCGCGGGGATGCCCGCGCGGGGCGTCCTTCTCCTGGTACCAGTACTCGCCGCTGCGGATCAAGTACCCCTACGTGCGCGGCAGCCTGCTGGAGATGTTCCGCGAGGCGCGCGCGCGACTGGGCGACCCGGTGCAGGCATGGGCGGAGATCGTCTCCGACCCTGAGCGATCACGTCGCTACCGCAGCGAGCGCGGTCGCGGCGGCTTCGTCCGGGCATCGTGGGAGGACGCCGTGGAGATGATCGCCGCAGCGCACGTGCACACGATTGCGACCTGGGGCCCAGACCGCTGCGTGGGCTTCACGCCGATACCAGCCATGTCGATGGCCTCCTACGCCTCGGGCACGCGATTCCTGTCGCTGATCGGCGGTGTCGTGCTGTCCTTCTACGACTGGTACTGCGACCTGCCTCCCTCATCGCCCCAGACGTTCGGCGATCAGACGGATGTTCCGGAGTCCGGCGACTGGTGGAACGCGGGCTACCTGATCATATGGGGAACAAACCTGCCGACCACGCGCACGCCCGACGCGCATTTCATGGTCGAGGCGCGCTACCGAGGCCAGAAGGTCGTGGTCGTCTCGCCGGACTATGCCGAGCACGTCAAGTTCGCCGACCACTGGCTAGCCGCCCAGCCGGGAACGGATGGGGCGCTGGCGATGGCGATGGGCCACGTGATTCTCAAGGAGCACTATGTCGAGCGGCAGACCCCCTATTTCCAGGACTACGCGCGACGCTTCACCGATCTGCCGCTGCTGGTGACGCTGCGCGACTCGCCGCTGGGCCCCGACGGCGCCGAGGACGGCGCAGGCGTCTTCGTCCCGGACCGCCTGCTGCGCGCCTGCGACCTCGGCGGCGAGGCCGCTGCACAGGAGAACGCAGAGTGGAAGCCGGTTATGCTCGACGCGCGCGAGGGCCGTCCGTTTGTGCCGAGCGGCTCGGTGGGGCACCGCTACGGGGCGGGCGACGAGGGTCGCTGGAATCTGCGCCTGGAAGGCGCAGAGCCGGCGCTCACGCTCTACGGCGATGAAGAGCGCGCCGAGAGCGAAGTCCGGTACGTCGCAGTGGACCTGCCGCGCTTTGACCTCGGCGGCGCAGGCGGCGCGACGATGCGCCGCGGCGTGCCCGCGATGCGGGTCGGCGGGCATCTGGTCACGACGGTGCTCGACCTGGCGCTCGCGCAGTACGGCGTCGCGCGACCGGGCCTGCCTGGCCAGTGGCCGGCCGGCTACGACGACCCGCTTCCCCACACGCCGGCCTGGCAGGAACAGATAACCTCGGTGAAACGCGGCCTCGTGGTGCGCGTGGCACGCGAGTTTGCGCGCAACGCGGAGCTGACCGAAGGGCGCTCGATGATCGCGATGGGCTCGGGCACCAACCACTGGTTTCACGCCGACCAGACCTATCGGACGTTCCTCGCCCTCGTCATCCTCTGCGGATGCGAGGGCAAGAATGGCGGCGGCTGGGCGCACTACACCGGCCAGGAGAAGGTCCGCCCGCTGGCCGGATGGCAGACGGTCGCATTCGCGGCGGACTGGCTGCGCCCGCCCCGCCAGCAGTCGGGCACCCCCTGGTTCTACCTTGCGACCGGGCAGTGGCGCTACGAGCGATATCGCCCCGCCGACCTTGCCACGCCGCTGGCGCGCGGGCTCCTAGATGACCTCCACATTGCCGACGTCAATGCGCTCGGGGCCCGCCTGGGCTGGCTGCCCTCGTTCCCAAGCTTCGACCGCTCGCCGCTGGAGCTGGTCGACGAGGCTGAGCGCGCCGGCCGCGATCCCGCGGCGCACGTCGTCGAGGAGCTGCGCTCTGGCCGCCTGCGCTTTGCGTGCGAGGATCCCGAAGCGCCGCAGAACCTCCCGCGCGTGATGACCGTTTGGCGCGCCAACGTGCTCGGCTCCTCTGGCAAAGGCCACGAGTACTTCCTCAAGCACCTGCTCGGCGCCCCCGAGACCGCGGTGCGCGCCGAGGAGACGCCCACCGAGCTGCGCCCGCGGGACGTCGTCTGGCGCGATGACCCGCCACCGGGCAAGCTCGACCTGCTGACCACGATCGACTTCCGCATCACCTCGAACGTGCTCTTCTCCGACATCGTGCTGCCCGCGGCCACTTGGTATGAGAAGGTGGATCTCTCTTCGACAGATCTGCACCCGTTCGTGCACACGTTCAACGAGGCGGTTCCGCCGCCCTGGGAGGCGCGCACCGACTGGGACGCCTTCGCCGCGATCGCAAGGCGCTTCTCGGAGCTGGCCGAGCGCCACCTGGGAAGGCGCCGGGACATCGTCGCCGCACCGCTGCAGCACGACTTCGACGACGAGCTGGCCCAGCCGATGGGCGAGGTCCGCGACTGGCGAGCGGGAGATTGCGAGCCGCTCCCGGGGAAGACCATGCCCAAGCTGATCGTGCTCGAGCGCGACTACCCGCGCACCTTCGAGCGCTGGCGCGCGCTCGGCCCGCTCGTCGAGCAGGCCGGCACGCAGGTCAAGGGTGCGCGGTGGATTGCAGAGCAGGAGGTCGCGGAGCTTGGCGCGCGCTGCGGGCGGATCCGCGGCGGCGTCGCCGACGGGCGACCGTCACTCGAGCGCGTCGAGCACGCCTGCGAGGCGATACTGGCGCTCTCTGGAACCACCAACGGACGGCTCGCGCACGCCGGGTTCCGCTCGTTGGAAGCAACGACGGGACTGCCGCTGGGTGACCTTGCTGGCCCGCGCGCAGATGACCGAGTCGACCTGGCCGACGCGCAGGTCCAGCCGCGGACGGTCATCACCTCGCCGGAATGGTCGGGAACCGAGGCACATGGTCGCCGCTACGCGCCATTCACAATCAACGTCGAGCACGACAAGCCCTGGCACACGCTCTCCGGCCGCATGCAGCTCTACGTCGACCACCAGTGGTTCCTCGAGCTCGGCGAGGCCCTGCCCGCGTTCCGGCCGCCGCTTGACCACCGCGCGACCTTCGGCGACCAGCGCGCCGGCGATGGCGCACCGGGGCACGAGCTCACCCTTCGCTACGTCACACCTCACTCGAAATGGTCGATCCATTCCGAGTATCAAGACAACCTGCACATGCTCACGCTGTTCCGCGGCGGGGGCATGCTGTGGGTCAGCCGGGAGGATGCAGAGGCGCTCGGGATCAGCGACAACGACTGGGTCGAGGCCTACAACCGCAACGGGGTGATCGCCTGCCGCGCAGCTGTCACGCACCGCCTCCCGCAGGGGACCTGCATGATGTACCACACCAAGGACCGCCACCTGAACGTGCCCCTGACCGAGCTTGAAGGCAAGCGCGGTGGCACCGACAACTCGACTACGCGAATCGTGATGAAGCCCACGCACTTCGTCGGCGGCTACGCACAGCTCTCGTGGGCGTTCAACTACTACGGGCCGACCGGCTCGCAGCGCGACGAGGTCGTGGTCCTGCGCAAGCGCTCTGCGCCCCTGAGGTTCGAGTGATCGGAGGAGCCCGGTGAGAGTGCGCGCGCAGATGGCGATGGTGATGGCCCTCGACAAGTGCATCGGCTGCCACACCTGCTCGGTGACTTGCAAGCAGGTCTGGACCGACCGCCCCGGCAGCGAGTACATGTGGTTCAACGACGTCGAGACCAAGCCGGGCGTCGGCTATCCCAAGCGCTGGGAGGACAACGAGCACTGGCGCGGCGGCTGGGCACTCGACCGCAATGGGAAGCTGCGGCTGAAGGCGGGCGGGCGGCTGTGGAAGCTGCTCAACATCTTCTACAACCCCAACCTCCCCTCGATCGACGACTACTACGAGCCCTGGACCTACGACTATCACAAGCTCATCAGCGCCCCGCTCTCCGAGCACGATCCGGTTGCGCGCGCACGCTCGCAGCTGTCGGGCGCCAGGATGGACCAGATCCGCTGGGGGCCCAACTGGGATGACAATCTCGCGGGGACCTATGAGCGCATAGCGGAGGACCCGCTCGTGCGCGGCATCCAGGAGCAGGTAAAGGCCCACTACGAACAGGCGTTCATGTTCTATCTGCCGCGCATCTGCGAGCATTGCCTGAACCCCTCCTGCGTCGCCTCCTGCCCCTCCGGGGCGATGTACAAGCGCGAGGAGGACGGGATCGTGCTGGTCGATCAGGCCAAGTGCCGGGGCTGGCGCTTCTGCGTCTCGGGCTGCCCTTACAAGAAGGTCTACTTCAACCACCGCACGGGCAAGGCCGAGAAGTGCACGCTCTGCTATCCGCGCATCGAGGCCGGCCTACCGACGATCTGCTCGGAGACCTGCGTCGGACGCATCCGCTACCTGGGCCTCGTGCTCTACGACGCCGACCGTGTCTGGACCGCAGCGTCGGTCCCCAACGAGCGCGACCTGCTGGCAGCGCAGCATGAGGTGTTTCTTGACCCGGAGGACCCAGCGGTGCGCGAGCAGGCTGCGCGTGACGGCATTCCCCATGACTGGATCGAGAGCGCCCGACGCTCGCCGGTCTGGGCGCTCGCGCACCGCTACCGCGTTGCGCTGCCGCTGCACCCCGAGTACCGCACGCTGCCGATGGTGTGGTACGTGCCGCCGCTATCGCCGATCGTAAGCGCGCTTGAGACCGACGGCTACGAGGCCGACCCCGACGACATCTTCCCCGCGATCGAGACGATGCGCATCCCGGTGGACTATCTGGCCAACCTGCTCGCCGCGGGCGACTCCGAGGTCATCCGCGACGTCCTGCGGCGACTCGCTGCGATGCGCTCGCACATGCGCAAGCGCGAGGTTCTGGGCTCAGGCGACGAGGCAAGCGCCCGCGCCGTTGGAATGAGCACCGAGGACCTGGAGGATATGTACCGGCTGCTTGCGATCGGCAAGTACGGCGAGCGCTACGTGATCCCCAAGGCGCATGCCGAGATTGGCGACGCGCTGATGACCCAGCAGGGGGCCGGTGGGCTCGACTTCGCGGCGGACAGCTGCGCGGTGGCGGGCTACGACTCCTACGCCCACCAGGAGGGGCCGGCTGACACCACGGGCTTCATGCTCGAGGCCGACCATGCCGCGCCGGGCGAGCCCTCGAGCATCGGCGATGCCAGCGGGCCGACCGGGATCGACATCATCCAGATGCTCGGAGAGCGCCGGCGGACGGAGGGGCTCAAGCCATGAGGGGCGCGCTTGATCGCCGACGCCCGCGCGCAGGGGCCGGTCGTGCCCGCCACAGCGACCGGGCGAGCGAGACGCAGCGGCGCATGGCCTACAAGCTCTCCTCGCTGGCGCTCCAGTACCCCGACGACGAGCTGCTTGCACTGCGCCAGGAGCTGCTTGACAGCGCCGCCGCGCTGGGGCGCTCGCCGGCTGCGCTCAGGCTCGGGAGCTTCACGGGCTGGTGGAGTCAGGAGCCGCGGCTCGCGCTGCGCCAGCACTACGTCGAAACCTTCGACATGAGCAAGCGCTGCAGCCTGTACCTCACCTACTACACCGCTGGCGAGCGTCGCGACCGCGGCCTGGCGCTGGTGCGGCTGCGCAAGCTCTACCGGGCTGCCGGCCTGCCGATGGCAAGCGGCGAGCTGCCGGACTATCTGCCGGTGATGCTCGAGTTCGCGGCCGCTGCGCCCGCGCATTATGGGGAGGTGCCGCTGCGCGAGCACCGGGCCGCGCTGGAGCTGCTGCGCGCGGCACTCGGGGAGCGCTCGACGCCCTATGCGCACGTGCTCGATGCGCTGTGCGCCACGCTCGGCGAGCCCTCCGCTCTGCAGCGCGCAAAGGCCGCGCTGCTGGCCGAGCAGGGGCCGCCACTCGAGCTGGTCGGCTTGGAGCCCGGCGGGATGCCACCGACGGCGATGCCTCGTGCGATGATGCCTGCGACGGGGATGCCCGCGCCGGTGATGTCTCCGAAGGCGGGAGCTGCGCGCGCATGAGCTCGATCGCCGTGACGATGACCAACGCGCAGGTCTTCCTCTGGATAGCGCTGCCCTACCTTTCGATTGCGATCTTCGTGGTTGGGCATATCTGGCGCTACCGTCGCGATCAGTTCGGCTGGACGTCGCGCTCGACCCAGCTCTTGGAGCGCCGCCTACTGGCATGGGGAAGCCCGATGTTCCACTATGGTGCGCTCGCGGTCATCGGCGGCCACATCCTCGGCATCCTGATACCTGCGAGCGTGACCGGTGCGATCGGCATCGACGAGCACGCCTACCACCTGATCGCGATGTATGCGGGCAATGTGAGCGGCTGGATCTGTGCGATCGGCCTCATCATCCTGATCTACCGGCGAGTGAAGGTCGACCGGATCACGCACGCCACCTCGCGCGTCGATCTGCTCGTGTACTTCATGCTGCTGGTGATGATCGGGCTGGGAATGGCGGATACGGTGGGCGCCAACACGATCGGCAGCAGCTACAACTACCGTGAGTCGGTCGCTGTCTGGTTCCGCGGCATCTTCTCCTTCGAACCGCACGTCGCGCTGATGGTGCACGCGCCATTTGAATACAAGGCACACGCGGTCGCCGCATGGGTCTTCTTCGCGCTCTTCCCCTTCAGCCGTCTGGTGCACGTGTGGAGCTTCCCGCTGCAGTACCTCGGGCGCCCGTACATCCTCTACCGGCGGCGCTTCCCAACGCACCGCCGCGGCCGCTTGGTGGCGCTCTACCGCAGGCGCTACGCTGCCGATTGATGCGGCTCCGCGCGCCGCCGATGCCGGGCTCGCGCTGCTCCTGGATGCCGCCTTGCCGACCTCCGGCGCGGTCGTCATGGGGACGGGAATCGTCTCGATCGCGCTCTCGCTCGACCGCTACAAAACCTCCTCGCGCCTGCTGCTGGCGGTAATGGCCGTAGTGTGGGTCATGCTCGGCTTTCTGCTGCCGGCGCGTGCCCTGCGGGACCCGGCTCGCTTGCGCGTCGACCGTCGCATGTCGGCGGCATTCACCGCTGTAGCCGGCACAGCCGTGCTCGGCGCGCGGCATACGATGCTGGGATGGACCTGCACGGGCGAGGCGCTGATCGTGGTCGCGCTCGGCCTCTATCTTGCCTGATCGGGCCGGTGCTTGCATGGGTGCTGGCCGGCGCCGCCTACGGCGCCGAGGACGCCTTCAAGAAGCTGCCGATCCCTGGAGCTGCTGGCCGGCCATCGGCGGCTTCGAGGTCGGTCCGGGTGAACTGATCGACCCGCGCGCTGGGCGTCGGCTACGCGAGCATCGGCGATGAGCCCTTGGGCCGGCTTGCGCTCGAGGCGCTTGTTGCACCGCTGCTTGTCAAGCCAGTCTTCTGGTCGATTTCGCTGGGCTCGGGCACGAGCGGCGCATCCTGGCACAACTGCTGATCATGGGCGCAGCGCTCGGTGGCATCACGTCGCCGACCCTGCCCGGCGGCAGCGCGAGCATAAACGCAGCGGCAGCTGGCTCGTGCGCTGCGCGACGAGACCCGGCGCACTGCCGCCGACCGTGCGGCGGCGTATGGCGTCGACGTAATCGCGGTGGGCGATCGCGAGTGTCTCGCGGCGCATTCGCGGAATCCCTGCCCGGATCCCCTCCTGAGCGCCCGACGCCGGCAGTCGGCCGAGGAGCGTTCCGTGCGCTGACTCTGAGCGTGCGCATCTGGATCGCGCGGGGCCCAGGCGCCTCGTCGGCATCCTCCTCTCAGCCAATGCCAACCGCAAATGTGCCGTGGGTCACGATGAGCGGCACTGCGGCCGCAGCCCGTTCTGAAGCTAGCGATTCCGCTGGTGCCGGGGCGCCCCGACCGGTCTCGAGGCTATGTCGTGGTCGGGGCGCCTTCTCTATGTTTTCTACAGTATACTTGTAAAAATGAGCCGGCGTGGACACGACCGCTGCGTTCGGCTTCAGTGGCGCGCCATCGAGGCGCGAAAGCCTACCGCTGACAGAGTTGTTTGGTGGCCGAATATGTATCGTATTGCGATGTACGTCCGAGCGCAGGAGGTTTCAGATGCACCATGAAGCAGGGACATCCATCGGCGCCGCACAGCAACACCTGGACTGTGCATCACGCGCGTGGCTTGATGCGCTTAGATCGGCCGGCCCGAGGCGCGAAGCGGCGATCAGACGCTTGCATGCGCTGCTGCTAGGCGAGGCGCGCCACGAGGTGCGCCGCCGGACCGCTGGGCTGCAGCACCCGTCCGGCGGCGATCTCGATGACCTGGCCGTGATGGCGGCCGACGATGCGCTGGTCGCGATCCTCGCAAAGCTCGAGCAGTTTCGCGGCGACGCGCTGTTCACGACCTGGGCGCGGCGCTTCGTCGTGCTCGAGGTCCCCGGCAAGATCCGCCGGCGTCTCGGGCACTCACGGGAGACGCCCACCGAGGATGAGGTGCTGCAGGAGCTTGCCGGCGGTGAGGACCCGCTGGCAAGCTGTGAGGCGCGCGAGCTTGCGCGCGGCATCGGCAGCGTCATCGCCAGTCAGCTGACCCCGCGCCAGCGCATTGTGCTGGTTGCGCTTGCGATCGACGGAACCCCGGCCCGCGAGCTGGCGCAAAAGATGCACTCCAGCCCGGGGGCACTTTACAAAACCCTTCACGACGCCCGGCGCAAGCTGCAAGCGGCATCGCCGGCAGCCGAACTGGCCGAGTGCTAGTTTACGCCATTCTATCTTTGCAGATGCGCCTGACCTGAGACAAACCGTCGGACGAGATCGCGCACAGCAACACGCCCATGAGGCCGGGCGCGCAAAGAGCAAAGGCATTGACGCTCCATTCTGACCGCATCGATGGCGGGGCCAGGCGTGAGAGGTTGCCGCGCCGCTGCCAAGAGTGGGTAGCGGAACAGGCCAGTGCCCGGCGCCATCGCCCTGTCACCGGCGCGCGACCTGCCGGGTTGCGGCCACGAGCGTGAGGTCGGCTTTGGCGAGTCGGCACCCTGGCCCGGCGTGCGGTCGTGGCCGGGTCGGAGCTTGGTTTGCATATGACGACTATGCAAAACTCGTATTATGCTCGATTCGCCCACTGCGCTGGATCCCCATGATGTGCTCGCCCAGCCCACCAGGGCGCAGCTGTTCGAGCTGCTCGGCGAGCTGAGGCGTCCCGCCGGCACCGTTGAGCTTGCCAGGCTGCTGCGCCTACATCCAAATGGAGTGCGCATGCACCTGGGACGACTGCAGCAGGCGGGCCTCATCGCCCGCTCGCGAGCGCGCGCCGCACGCGGGCGACCGCGTGACCTCTGGACAGTCGCTCCGGGCGCCCGCCCAGCCGGCGAGGCTCCGCACGCATACCATGATCTCGGCCGTTGGCTGGCACGCGCGATCGGCTCCGGCCGCAGCGGGCAACGCGGTGTCGAGGCCGCCGGGCGTCAGATCGGCCGGGAGCTGGCACCCGGCCGGGCAGTCGGCGAAGCCGAGGCGCTTCAGGCCGCGTTTGCCGCACTCGGCTACCAGCCCACGGTGACGAGGGGCAGAGACGGCCGGCTGACCTACCACCTTGGCAACTGCCCCTACCGCGATGTGGCACGTGAGTGCCAGCCTGTCATCTGTGCGCTTCACCGGGGCATCACGCGCGGCCTGCTCGACGTGCTGACAACCCGCGCTCGACTTGCTGCATTCGTGCCCCACGACCCCGACATTGCCGGCTGCGTAATTGAGCTCCGCAACGTCGCCGTCGCGGACGCTGCGCCACGTCGGACAGCAGATGCTTGATGCAGCGGTAGCCATCTTGCTCTACCGGGGCGCCCCGAGTACCGGCCGGTCGGAGCCGCGAGCGTCAGCGTGCGGGCCGCCGACGCCTGCGCAGGCCGACTGCGGTTGGTGGCAGATTGCGCATCCGCAACGCGCCGACGATCGGGCGTCTACCTCTTGATCGATACGTCAATGGGCAGCCGCCAGCGGCTCCAGCTCGCCGCTCACATTGATCTGCACCGCGCCGCGCAGCGCATTCGAGACCGGGCACAGCTGCGCGGCTTCGCTCAGGCAGCGCTCGAACTGCTCCTTCCCGATGCCCCCGAGCCGAGCGCCAACGGCAAGATCGATCGCCGTGATGCGCGGAGCGCCGTCGATCTCATCGAGCGTGCAGCGTGCGCTCACCGCAAGCTGGCCAGGTGGAGCGTCGGATCGGCCCAGCACCAATGCCAACGCCATCGCGAAGCAGCTTGCATGGGCCGCGGCGATCAGCTCCTCCGGGCTAGTCCGCCCTTCGGGCTGCTGCGTGCGAGAGGCCCAGGTGACGGGCAGCCTATCGAATGCGCCACTGGCGCTCGAGATTGCGCCCTCCCCTGCTGCAAGCGATCCCTCCCAGCTGACGTCCGCTTGCCTTGTTGCTATCGCCATTGCTTGCTCCTTTGCGCTTGAAGGGTTACATGCACAGCTGCACTTACCTCCTTAGAGGCTCCACTGCGAGGCGCGCCAAGATCATTCCGAACAGGCGCCGCCGCACCACGCACCTCGCGGCTGACGCGGTCCTCACAACCTCTGCGTCGGAGAGGCCAACGCTCTTACCACACTGGCGCTCTGAGGCCGACGATCAGGATCTCAACTCCCCAGAGGCAACCCGCGCCGCCTCCTTCGCGGGCGTGCGAAAGCCGACGTTCAGGCGATTCCATCCGTTGATCGCGACGACTGCGAGCGTGAGCGCTACGATCTCGCGCTCAGAGAAGTGGCGCGCAAGCTCCGCGTAAAGCTCATCGGAGACCTCGCGCTCGGTCAACAGCGTCAGCGCCTCACACCAGGCCAGCGCCGCGCGCTCGGCGGCGGTGAAGCATTCGGCCTCGCGCCAAACTGCGACCATCTGCAGCCGCTCCTCGCTCTCCCCCGCCCCACGCGCCTCGGCCGCGTGAAGTCGCACGCAGAATGCGCAATGGTTGATCTGGGAGGCGCGGAGCCTGATCAGATGGGCCAGACGCTCGTCCTCGATGTTGCTGCCCGCCACGCGCTCCAGTCCCAGCATCGCCTCGACCACCTCCGGGAGCACACTTCTGTAGTCGGCTCTCATGACAACCTCCGATTCTGTGGTAGATGGATCGCCATACGATCTATATAGCGTCGACTGACAGGAGCGATCATTCGCGAGGATCGACGCTCCGGCGAGAGTAGGCTGTTCGTGGCCCTCATGAGCTTTGAGCCTGCAAAGTCCATACGCGCGCGACCCTCCGCCCACTGGAGGCGAGCACAGCACGCAATGTCCGCTCCAAGCACATAGGCTTTGCGAGCAGCAGCGGCGCTGCGCACGGCGCTGCGCACGTTCGAGCACGCAAGTGAGCAGATGGCGCGCGAACACAGCCTCACGCCGCAGCGCTACTGCTGCTGATGATCAAAGGTGCACCTGACCGCAGTGAGCGATCCACCGTCGGTGAGCTTGCGGAGCGACTCAAGCCGGCACAGCATTCGGTAAGCGAGCTCGTCGAACGGGCGGAGCGCGCCGGGTTGATCCGCCGGCAGCGCTCTGCCGAAGACGCGCGCGTGATCCTGCTCGAGCTGACACCCGCGGGGCACGAGCTTTTTGCGGCGATCTTCCGGGAGCGCGAGCACGAGCGCCGGGCACCGCTGCTGGCGCTGCGAAGCCAGACCGCGCCGATGCCGGCCGGTTGAGTGGCGCCTCCTCCAGCGGGAGCTACCCTTCAACCAATCCAGCCTGCGACAGCGAGTCGAGCAACAGGTGAAAATATGCGATGCCAGCGTATGGCCGCCATCGCGCCACTATGCTCGCGGTCGAAGCAGCATCAAGGCGATGCTCGACGCGCAGCACGCGGGCCAGCTTGTTGCGTGCGCCGGCATCGTCTACCGGGAAGGTATCGATCCTGCCCAGACCTCGCAAAAGGACATACTCGGCCGTCCAGCGTCCCACGCCCTCCAAGTCGGTCAGGCGCTCCATCGCGATCTCCCGCCGCTCGCTTGCGAGCCCCTCGAGATCAAGTGCGCCGGCGGCGACAGCGCCGGCGGCACCGACGAGCGCGCGCGCCTTGGCGGCGCTGAAGCCCAGCCGGCGCAGAGAGGCTGACTTTGCCTCCGCCAGCTCGACGGGGCCGGGGAACGCGTGCAGCTCCGCCGCAGCACCGGCAGGCGCCGGTCCGAATGACGATGCAAGGCGATTGAGCAAGTGGATGCCAACATCCAGCGACAGCTGTTGGCAAGCAATGCCGTTCGCGAGCGCCTCGAATACGGTCGGGAAGCGCGGCGGCTTGAGACCCCTCATAGCGATCGCAAGCGGGCTTAGCACAGGGTCTTTCCGCGTTGCGTGCATAAAGCCGCCAAGGTCGATGTGCGGGCCGAGCATGCGCTCGAGGGCCTCTCGCGCGAAGCGCGCGATGCACTGCTCGCTGGCTCGATCGCAACAGAGGTGCGCCGGCCGCTGAGCGGCAACCTCGAGCAGCGGCGTCCGCGGCGGGCCGGTCTGGCGCACCGAGACCGCAAGCGCCTCTCCATCAAAGATCAGCGCCCGCCGGTAGACGCCTCCCGAGTAGCGGTCAATCGCATTGTGCGCGCGTCGGCGCAGCGCCCATACAGTCAGGTCGAGGCGAAACGGCGCTCGCGGCCTGATCGTGAAGCGAGTCGTCATTGCGCCTCCGCCGCAAGCCTCGCCGCAATCCTCCTATGTGTTCGGCGCGCCAGCACATCTCCTCCGGCGTCGACGCCGACGAGCCTCTTACCGGGGCATGCCCGGCGCTGCGAACTGCGCTCGCACCTCCGCACCCTATCTTCCGATGGCGCCATCAAGCGATTTTCACAGCTGCACTGTAAAAATGGCGCATCACCTGCTAATGTCAGCCGACGTAAGCAGTGACCGGCCTTCCCGGCAGTATGTGCCAATCAGAACCGAGGTGAGCCTGATGTCCATTCAACATGTGCTGGTGCTAACCGATGAGAACCTAGAGGAGGGCAACGAAGTCCCGGAGCCCATCCGTGCAGCTATCGACCACGCCGACGATCTCTACGTCATCGCGCCGGCAGCAGCCGCAGGGTCGCCGACCGATGACCTCAGCCTCGAGTCGGCAGAACGTCGCCTGAATGGCGCGTTCGATCACATCTGCACCTGCGGATACTGCGCCCATTGCGAGGCGCGAGACCAAGACCCGATCGCGGCAATCGGTGAGGCGCTCAGTGCCTTCCAGGCCGATCTGGTCGTGATGCGCCTCAGCGCACCCGCAGGCAACGCCGAGAGCTGGCGCGAGCTGCACCTCGCAGAGCGCGTGCGCGCGCACTTCGGCCTGCCGGCGATTGCGCTCCTGCTCGACGATCGGGGTCGGACCCTTGCGCGCGATGAAGCGTAGTCAGAGGCTGCGCGGAGCCTCGAGGGCCCCAGCCGAGCCGGTCGGCGCCACAAGCCGCCAGCAGGTCTGGGACGGGGGCTGCGAGGAGCGATCGCCGCCCGCCCGGCGCGAATGCAGCCGGATGCGCAGCAACTCTGGCATCCTGCCATTCCGGGCAGCTCACCCGCTGCGCAGGGGCGTCCTCATCTCTCCCGCGGCAAACACCGAGCCCGTGGCGGCCAGCAACAGCCTGCATTCACACGGAGATGCCCCGGCAGCGGCGCGCGACGATAGCGCGATCACCGCGTAGTGCTAGCGCGCGCCCCGGCATGATCAGAGCCAGCGTTCACGGCTATCCGCGAATCGGTCCGCGACGGGAGCTAAAGACCGCACTCGAGGGCTACTGGGCCGGCAGGATCACAGCAGAAGGCCTGCGAAAGACCGCGCGAGCCTTGCGTAGGCAGAACTGGCTCTTCATGCGCGATGCCGGGATCGATCTCGTGCCATCCGGGGACTTCTCTCTCTACGACCATGTCCTCGACACCGCAGCGCTGGTCGGGGCCCTGCCGATGCGCTTTCGGGCGGCCATCGTGCGCAGCAGTCGTGCGCCTCGGGCACGCGTGGCCGCAGACAGCGATGGCTTGGGCGGCGGGCGCGCCCTTGAGCTCTACTTCGAGCTTGCGCGAGGGCAGCACACGCGCGCAATGGAGATGACCAAGTGGTTTGACACAAACTATCACTACATCGTCCCGGAGCTCTCGCCCCAGACCTGCTTCGCGCTATCCGGAAGCAAGCCACTGGACCACTTCATCGAGGCGGCGGAGCTGGGCTTGATCACCAAGCCGGTGCTGCTCGGGCCAGTAAGCTTCCTGCTGCTCTCACGGCTGGACGAGGCAGCGCCAGCGAGCTTCAATCCGCTCGATCTGCTCGATTCATTGCTGGAGGTCTACGTGAAGCTGCTCACGCAGCTGGGCACACATGGAGCCGAATGGGTGCAGCTCGAGGAGCCCTGCTTCGCGCAGGACCGCTCCACCTCTGAGCTTGAGGCGCTTGCACGCGCGCTGAAACTGCTGGCGACCGCACCAGGCAGGCCACGGCTGTGCGTGTGCACTTACTTTGCCCGCGCTGCCGAGGCGCTCGACGTTCTGTCCGAGTCGGAGATCGAGGGAGTCGGGCTCGACCTTGTGCGAGGCGTCGCCGACGTCGAGCGGCTGCAGGCGCGCGGTCTGCCGGGCAAGGCGCTGTTCGCCGGCGTCGTCGATGGACGAAACGTGTGGGCCAATGATCTGGAGGCATCACTGCGACTGCTGGATCATCTGCGCCCAGTCTGTGGCGAGCTGGTGATCTCTACCGCATGCTCGCTGATGCACGTCCCGCATGCGCTTGCGCTCGAGACGCGGCTCGACCCCCAGCTGAGCTCGTGGCTTGCGTTCGCGCGTGAGAAGGTGCTCGAGCTGGCGTTGCTGAAGCGGGCGATGAACGAGGGCACTGGCGCAATCTGCGAGGAGATTGTGCGCAGGCGCGCTGCGCTGGCCGAACGGCGCAGCTCGAAGCGCATCCTGCGGGACTCCGTCGGCGCGCGCCTGGCAGAGCTGGCCAAGCCCGACGCGCTTCCGGCGCGCCCTGCGCCATACGAGCAGCGCCGCGCCGCCCAGCAGGAGCGACTCTCGCTGCCGTTGCTGCCTACCACCACGATCGGCTCCTTTCCGCAGACGACGGAGCTGCGCGCTGTGCGCGCTGCGCTCCGAAGGGGTGAGATCAGCGATCGCGCCTATGAACTGCGCATGCGCAAGGAGATCGAGCGCACGATACGTCTGCAGGAGCGCCTAGGGCTCGATGTGCTGGTTCACGGCGAGCCTGAGCGGGCCGACATGGTGCAGCACTTTGCCGAACGACTCGACGGATTCGCCGTGACCGAGAATGGTTGGGTGCAGTCCTATGGCTTCCGCTGCGTGCGCCCGCCGATCATCTATGGGGACATTGAGCGCCGCGCTGCGATGACGATTGGGGAGGTCGCCTTCGCCCAGTCGCTCACGGAGCGACCCGTCAAGGGCATCGTGACCGGACCGGTCACGATGCTGCAGTGGTCATTCCCTCGCGAAGACCGCCCGCGAGAAGAGACCTGTCTGCAGCTGGCGCTTGCGATTCGCAATGAGCTTGCTGACCTTGCGCAGGCGGGAATCGCGATCGTGCAGGTCGATGAGCCGGCCTTCCGCGAGGGCCTGCCGCTACGCTGCGATGAGCAGGCGGAGTATCTGCGCTTTGCGGTGCGCGCGTTTCGCCTTGCGACCGCCGTCGTGCCAGCCGAGGTGCAGGTGCAGACCCATATGTGCTACTCGGACTTCGGCGCGATGATCGAGCAGATCAAGGCGCTCGATGCTGACGTGATCCTGATCGAGGCGGCACGCACGAAGATGGAGCGCCTCGATGACTTCGCCCGCGCCGGCTACGCTCGAGAGGTGGGTCCAGGCGTCTTCGATGTGCACGCCCCGCGCGTACCCTCACCTTTCGAGATGGCGACCTTGCTGCGCAAGGCCATCACAGTGCTCCCGCCCGACCTGCTCTGGGTCTGTCCGGATTGCGGCCTCAAGACGCGCAGTCCGGCGCAGGTGCGCGGAGCGCTCGCAAACATGGTCAGCGCCGCCCGAAGCGTCCGTGAAGATCTTGCCGCCGAAGCCGGAGGGTGAGGAGCAGGTCAACGCATTCGCTGTCTGACGCTGGGCCGCCGGCGCCTCCCTATCGCACGCTCAGCGTGCCTTCCATCCCCGCCGCGCGATGGCCGGGCACATCGCAATAGTAGGCGTAGGAGCCGGAGCCGAGCGTGACCTTGATGGTCGAGGACCCGTCGGTGATCGTCGCTGTCCGCGCTTCGACGCCACGACCGACAATGTGCAGATCGTGGGGCACGCCCGATCTGTTGCGAAACGTTATCGTGACTGCTCCCGCCGCAGCACGTGCGTGGCTCTGGACGTAGCGCAGCGCGCCACCCGGATCGGCTTCGATCGTGATCGCGTGCGCGGAGTATGACCCCGCCGTTGCCGACCCGCTCGTGGCCTGATTGGCACAGCCGACGATCGCAATGCCAATCAGCAGAGTGCCCACGGCCCTCCGACTGCCGTGCGCGTGAGGGCCGTATTGGCGCCGGCGCAGCGAGCGGCATGAGCGGCGATGCTTCTTTTCCACACCCATCCCTGAGAAATAATATCAGTCGCGCGGGCACCGAGCAGTGACGTCTAGGAGCGCGGCTCCTGCGGCTCATGCTCGTTGGGGACCGGAGATTCAGCGGATCCGGTGGCGAGGGTGGATCGCTGAGCGCGTCCAGCCTGACGGCCGCCCGCTTGAGTGCTTGGAGGGACGGACCGATACTGCTCGCATGAGAGCTCCGCTTCGGACCGCGCCACCCCTGGCGGCTGCCCTCGCTGTCGCTGCGCTCGGCCTTCCCGGCGACGCGCTTGCCGCCCATTCGGTAGGCACGCCCGAACAGATCTCCTGGGTGCGCAGCGCCGCGCAGCGCTTCGTCGCTGCTGAGCTCTCGCGCGACAGCGCAGCTGCCTGTGCCATCCTCAACCCGCCCCTGCGCACAACCGTCGATGGCCGCAGCTGCGCTGAGCGGTGGCAGAAGCGCCTGGCCGCGATGCTGCGCTCCCCTCGCATGCGAGCGGCACTGCAGGCGGACGCGCGCGCGATCGCCCACGCGGTCGTGATCGTGCACGGCAACCAGGCGCGCATCGAGCTGCCCCACCCGCTGCTCGGTCACTCAGACCGCTTCAACTGGACCGAAAACTGCTGGATGCTCGAGCGCTAGCCGCGGTCGCGCCCGTCCGCAGCCCTCACGGCTCTCGATCGCGCCCTGCGCGCCGATCGACCGACGCGAGATGCGGATTATCCGCAGCGCTCTCCCCACCCTGCACGGATCGCGCCGCCGCTGTGCGCGCCTAGCCTCGGCAGCGTCGACGAAAAAGGGTCCAAGCGAGCAGCGCACCGGAGATCGCATGCCACGTGCGATCCGCGGACGAAGACGCAGTCGAGGTGACGGCCTTGCCAACAACACACATCTCCATCCCGCGCCGGTATCACCGCTCCAAAGTCAGCGAGCAAAAGCGCGCCGGGGATGCCACCAAGGCGCTCCTGGCCCTGGCGATCGGAGCGCTCCTCGCAACTGGCTGCGGCAGCTCGCCGCGACCGGCTGTCCACGCGCGCTCCTCGCGATCGGCCATCCACGTCGTAACGACCACTAGCGCCGCAATTACGACCAGAGCGGCAAGGGAAGCAACTGTCTCGGCGGGCCAGCGCAACGAGGTGAGCGCAGGCGCCGGGGGGGTCCTCGCGACGATGCATGGCGGAACGCACCAGCCCCGAGTCGGTGCGCGCTGGCCTTTCCAGATCATCGTCACGCACCACGGCAGGCCGGCAAAGGCCACCGTCACCTATGAGTACGTCTTCGGCGGCCAGGTTGTCGCTCGACGTGCCCAGCACAGCTTCACCGGACGCTTCTCGGACGAGATCGAATGGCCCTCCTCGGCGGTCGGCTACCCGCTCGAATTCCGAGCGGCAATAGTCTGTGAAGGGGTGACGATCAATCTCGACTACCCCGTCGTAGTCGCCCGCTGAGACCCGGCAGAGCGCGCTCAGACCGCGATGTCGCGCCGGTTGAGCAGCACCACAGCGGCCACTACCATCACCGCAGTGAGAGCGAGCAGCGCTCCTGCATGTGCGGCGCTCAACCCGTGGCGCAGCGGTTCGTTGCCGGCGTACCAGTAGAAGGGCGAGAGCTTGCGATAGGGCTTGAGGGTCGACGCAAGCGGCGCCAGGGCATTGAGGAAGTAGGCTGCCACACCCAGGGCAGCGGCGATGCCACGCGTCGAGCGGCGCGCACCGGTCGCGCTGCTCAGCATGAGCGCAAGCGATCCGAACAAGAGGCCGAGCAGCACGACGCTGACGCCCGCCGCCACGAGCTTCTCCACGCCGATCCTCATCCCCGCCGCCCGCCCGCCTACAAGCAGCACGACCACCACAATGACTCCGAGCAGAGCGATCCCAAGCCCAGCGGCCGCCGCCTTCTCAAGCACGACGCGGGTGCGCGAGATCGGGTTGGCGAGCAGCAGGTCGATCGTCCGTCGCTCCTCCTCGCCGGCGATCGCGCGGCTGCCCAGGCCGATGCCGTAGACAAGAAACAGCAGCGGCAGCATGAAGGCAAAGAGCTCGCCATTGAGGTAGCCGGCCGGCGAGGTGTATTCCACCGTGCCGCCGATCAGCGCCTTGACGCCCTGAGGCAGTTCACGCGCAAACTTGTTCAGCTCCGGGCTGTTGCGTACGGTCGGGTAATAGGCCAGCATCAGCGCGACCAGCGCGGCAAGGCCGATGCCCCAGCCAATCAGGCCGCGGCGCTGGTCATAGAGCGTCTTCGAGAGCAGGCTACGCACGCTGGCCGCTGGCGTAGATGGTCAGGAAGAGCTCCTCAAGGTCAGGCTCACGGCTTGTCATCGTCAACACCTCGAAGCGCGCCGCCGCCTTGACCAGCGCGTCGATCGGGCCGATCACCACAAAGCGCGCCGCATCGCCCTCAAAGCGGGCTTCGCGGACGCCCGGGAGCCCCTCGAAGGCCGACGGCGGCACGCGCCCCGAGAAGTGGATTTCCACCTGCCGCGCAGTCCGCGCCTTCAGGGCGCCCATGTCATCGACGACGACCAGCTGCCCGTCGCGAATGATCCCGATGCGATCGGCAATGCGCTCGATCTCGCTGAGCACATGCGAGGAGATGAGCACGGTCTGCCCGCGCTCGCGTGCTTCGCTCAGCAGAGCGTGAAGCTCGTGCTGGACCAGCGGGTCGACGCCGCTGGTCGGCTCATCGAGGATCAACAGCTCAGGCTCGTGCATGAGCGCCTGGACCAGGCCGACTTTCTGCTTGTTGCCCCGCGAGAGCGTTCGAATCGGCCGGTCGAGCTCGAGCGAGAGTCGCTTTGCGAGCGGCTCGATCGATCTCTGCCCGGCGCCCGCGCGCAGCGCGGAAAGATGTGCAAGCAGGCGCCGCGGCGTCAGCTCCTCGTAGAGAGCAAGCTCCCCCGGCAGATAGCCGATGCGCCGCCGCAGCTCCACGCCGCCCGCGCGGGGCTCCACTCCCAACACGCGAGCGCAGCCGCTGCTCGGCCGGATCAGGTCCATCAGGATCCGGATCGTCGTGGTCTTGCCAGCGCCGTTGGGGCCGATGAAGCCGAAGACCTCACCCGACCGCAGAGCCAAATCGAGGTTCAAAAGCGCCTGCTTGTCGCCGTAGCTCTTGCACAGCCCTTCGGTCTCGATCGGCGGCGCACCCGGCAGCGGCCTGCGCTCAACCTGGCGATCAGCTCGCGCCCGCCTGCGCAGCCGTGCTACACGCCGGCCAAGCTCACGGCTGCCGCCCTCCCGGGCGCAGCTGCTGGATGTGATCCTCATGCCTTACGCAGACCCCACGACACTGATGGTAACCGGAAGCGTCGCCCGTCCACAGGCGCGAACGCGGCGGCCAGCACGATGCGCTCCTACGCGCTCCACGCGCGACCCGCAGGCTGCGGCGAGCAGACCGGAATGCGCACCGGCGGACGCCTCCAAGCGCCCCCGGCAGGACTCGAACCTGCGACCGTCGGATTAGAAGGGACACATGGAGTGCGCCTATCCCATCGCTGCGGGGATCTCAGAGCCCCTGAGCGTGCCTGCATGCGCTCAGAAATGCTCAGCTCGGGACACGGTTGGGGACACGGTTTGCACGCTGCTTGCAGACCTGTCGATCACTAGCATCTTGACATTCTTGCTCAGGCCCCGTCGGACCAGAGTCCCGCCAGCGGCACTGCCGCGAGGCGGTCCCCGAAGGGAACTGTGCTTGGTCCGGTGTAGAGAAGGACGCCAGCTTTAAACCGCTCGCCCAGTCTGTCGCGCAGGTGGCGGAGCCCACGAAAGTCGCGTGGCGAAGCCGAGGCAGTACTTTTGACCTCGACGCCGACGACCGAGCCGTCACGGCGCTCAAGCACGATGTCCACCTCACGTCCATCGCGGTCGCGGTAGTGGTACTGCTTCGGCGCATTTGATTGCGAGGCGATCTGCCGCGTGAGCTCGGTGGCGACAAACGTCTCGAATATCGGTCCCGCAATCGCACCATCCATTGCAATGCGCTGCTCATCGGCGCCGATCAGGTGGCACAACAAGCCGCTGTCCGTGATGTAGGCTTTGGGCGCTTTTACAACGCGGCTGAGCAAGTTCGAGCTCCACGCAGGCGCGCGTTGGCTCAAAAACAGCGTCTCGAGCAGCGCCAGGTGTGCACGCACGGTGTTGCTGGCGACCGCAAGGTCGCGCGCCAAGCTCTCGACGTTCAGCAGAGTGGATGACGTGGCAGCCAGCGCGGAGAGCAGGCTCCTGACATTGGCGCTGTCGTGGACTTGGGCGATCGTGCGAAGGTCGCGACCGGTGATCGTCTCGACGTAGCTCGTGAAGAAGCGCTCGCGCCGGCCAGCGGTGCGTCCGGACACCGCGGGGTATCCTCCGGTCGCAACACGCTTAGCGAACGCGGCACGCCCGACGTCCTCGCTCGTCAGGTTCGGCCAGCTTCCCTTGAACAACGTGGGCACGAAGGACTCCCGCACGCCCGCCAGCTCGCCCTGGCTGAATGGCGCAAGCCAGAGATACTCGGCACGGCCGGTCAGCGCATCCGCAATCCGGGGGGCGGTCAGGATGTTGGCCGAGCCTGTCAGCAGGAACTGACCCGGTGTCTGGTCGCGATCAACGCGCGCCTTGATCGCCAACAGCAGGTCGGGGGCCCGCTGAACCTCGTCGATGACTACAGGAGCCTTAAGCCCGGCGACGAATCCCGTCGGATCGTCCAGCACAGCATCACGCGTTGCCCGGTCGTCTAGCGTGAGCACGGTCGCAGGCCAATCTGTCGTGGCGATCTGCTGCACAAGGGTGCTCTTGCCAACCTGCCGAGCACCCAAAACCACAACAACACGAGTGTCGCCCAGCGCCTCGATCACCAGCGGCCGCAAGTGGCGCTCAATCATCGCGTGGCAGGAGACGTTTGTCGGCAGGTCTGCAATATCAGCATCGGCAGATCTTCAGAATACACCCCGGCTGATCAGCAAAGTGAGGATCGCCGCATGCAGTGCGTGCCTTGCTCCCGGAACATCCGCCTCAATCGCCGCAGCGTGCGCGAGGGTCGGGCCTTACACCACGTGCGCGGACGCTACTAACAGGCCCGCTGGACGTCGAAGCCCTGCCCGGTCAGGGAGGCGATCACCGGGTAGAGGCTTTTGGGGCAAGATTCTGGTCGAGAAAGACTTCATCTACTTTCCGCGAGAGGGCCAGTTCGGTCTCAAGCTGACGTATGCGCCGCTTGGCGGCAGCGAGCTGCATCTGTCCCTCGGTGTTGAGCCCCGGCGCCTCGCCGCGGTCGATGCGCTCCTGCTTGCACCAGTTGTAGATGGTGGTCTGCCGCATGCCGAATGTATCGGCCAGCTGCGCGACCGTGGTGCCCGATCGGGCCAGGTCGACGACCTGCCTGCGGACCTCGGCGGAATAGCTGTTTGGCATCGGATTCCTCCATGTCGATTGCCGGAGGATTCCAGAAAGGCGAGTCCACTATTTCCGGGGTAGATCAGGGCCTCCAAGATTCCCGGGGCGGTTCACACCGACCCGTGGAAGGCCATCACTCTCTCATGATCACGACGTGAAACCCAACCTCTGTTGCTCCGGTCGCACAGATGGCCGGATGCGCGCGTACTCAAGCAAGTCCGTTGCTTGCGCGCCCTTCTTCTTCCATTCGTAGACACTGCTCTCCCCGATGAGCACGTAGTGCCACGTCCGGTCGAGACGCTGGCCCTCCCGGAGGCTCGATATTTGCTCAACCCACGACAGCGCTGCCCGCTGCTTGCGGGCAACATTCTCGTCTGAAAGTGCCGACTGCGCCTTCGTCTCGACGATATAGACAGCCTTCGCCGTGCGAACAACAAAGTCCGGAGAGTACGACCCGGGCATTCCGTCCGCCTTCAGATAAGGACGTCGCATGAACTCGTGACGGTACTCATGGACCTTGATGAGCGCCTCGACCTTTGAGTCGGAGTCGGCCCACTGGATGAACGTCCGCTCCAGCCCGCCAGCCTTCGTCGGAATCGGGAGCTTCGCGTAAATGCACTTGTTTACGTTCACCGCACTGTGCTCGCGCACCAAGATTGTCCTCACCTCGGAAAACCTGCGGTAGCGAACCTCCGCACCCTCGACTGACTGGTTTATCGCCGTGTCAACGAGCGCTGAGGCGAACACCCCGGCAACGTGCTTCGCCACGTCGTCGATAAGCAAGACACGCCAGTTCTCATCGTAGAGCGGGTCGACCTCTCCGTCGAAGAGCCGCCGCCGGATGTAGGTATCGAGCCATCCGGTAAGCATCGGCCGGTACGTCTGAAGAAAAGGGAACCGGGAAATCTCGCTGTATTGCTTAGCACTCCGCGTGATCCCGCTACTGAGCGCTGCGGCGATGCGTTTCGTCATCCGAGATAGGTAGTCGTTATACCCCGTGGCCGTCATGACCCCGCCGTCCACCCCGTAGTCCCCGTACTCGGTACCCGTCTGCGCGTCCTCAGACACAAAGCGGTCACCCCTGCCGACTAGCCGCTTCAGCAGCGAAAGGTCGTAGGAACACGGCTGCAGCGAGAGCGGATCGAGCGATGGCGCACGCAGCTCCTCTTCCTCATCGCGGATCACGAGAGGGATGCTTATGTCGAACTTGTTGTATTCCTCGCGAAGATCAACCCTAATGAGGTCACCAATAGCGTTGACGCTGTCGCCGCTGTCGCCCACCTCGCCCGCCAACCCTTCGGAGAGCAGATCGTCATAGAACTGCGCAAACGCTGGGTGCTCGACGATGAACAGCACGTCGAAGTGGTTACTCGGCTCAAGCCTCTGCCGTAGTCTCTCTCGGGTCTCTCGCTTCAGCTCGTCGATCTGCTCATCGCCGCGCCACATGAGGCGAAGCCCTCGCCCAATCGTCTGCTCAAGAAGAATCGGCGCCTGGCTGGACCGCAGCGGAACGATGACACAGATGTTGTTGACATCGAACCCCTCCCTCAGCATCAAGACGCTGACAATCACCTTTGGCTGCTGATGACGGTCGATGTCGAACAGACGCTCCCGCACCCTCTCCCACTCTCTCTTGGGCATCTCACCCTTGCGGTTAGAGTCAACCGCCAAGATGTCCTCATCGCTCAGCCCGGTCGTTTTCAAGAACTCCACTACGTGCGGGGCGACGCTGGTCTCCTCGCAGACGACCAGGAGCTTCGGAAGCTTTGTCGGGTCGGTTGTCGCAAAGTGCTCTTCGAGAATCTTCAGCTTCGTCAGTCCCGCCCGCAGCATGACCCGCTGCCCATTCGAGAGGCCGACGACTCGCTTCTGCTCGTCACGCTGCGCCTTGAAATCCAATGGGAGCGCCGCCACCTCTTTCCGCTTGTCAAGCGCAAGCGCCTTCACGAGCCCGGCATTGATAGCCTGTTTGAGGTCAAAGTCCACAACGATGTGGGGAAAATACTTTCTACCAGCGTTCTTACCGTTGCCGACCTGGTTGTAGGGCGTCGCCGAGAAGTCAATCTGGATAAACCGATGTCCTTTGGTCGACGCAATTTCCGTGAGGCACCGCTGCCACTCAACTTCGGTAATTTCGCCACCTCTCTTGATCTCATGAATGTGATGTGCCTCATCGTTAAAGACGCACAGGTCTGAAAGTTCGACAAGGGACGCGAGCGGACCACCACGCAAGAACCGACGATCCAACACGTCAAGGGAATTGCCGGCTGCCGTTCCCGGCGTGAGTGGGAACATGCTTTCGACAGCCGCCACGGGGTCGAGGTCAACCCCCGGCGTCTCCGCATCGGGAAGGAAGTCCGGGTCCTCCTCTCCGGCAAGGAGATGCCAGTTGGTCACCGCGATCATGCCGCTGCCGGTCACCTTACGGCCAATGTCCGCCTTTGTTACGACCGATGACTGAAGGAAGCCAAAGACGGCATCCCTGTAGTTGTCGGGCACGAATAGCTCGCTCGTACTGAAGATGTCTGAAGATTCGAAGTGCCGCTCACCGTCCCGCTCCTTGCCGAGGAAAGAGTCGAGAAGACGGTCGTAGACAATGAGTCCCGGCGCCACGACGAGGAAGTTGCTCGTGAAGCGCTCGTCCGACGGGTTGGCGATCTTATTTAGGTATTGCCAAGTAAGCAGCGCATTGAGCACCCACGTCTTTCCAGTCCCCGTCGCCATCTTGGCAGCGTACTTCGGGTGGTTATGCGCGGCCCTAGTAACCTCGGAGAGGGTGTGACGGTCCAGTGTGGCGGCCGGGGCCAGCGCTTCGTAGAGGTCTCGAAGCCGCTTTGCACCAACGACCTCGTGGGCATAGATCGTGTTGAGGATCGCAGCACGCTGCCCTACGTGAAAGTTCAATTGGCGCTGCTCGCAATAGTCCTGCTGGAACCAAAACTTGAGCAGCTCCGCAGTCACGTCCGTAACTCGGTTGAGCAGATCCGTCGGCTGCCCATCTGTGAGCGCCTCTATGTGCGGGTTGACGACCTTCGATAGACCAGATGCGAGCGGAAACAGGTCGCGACTCATCGCGCAACCTCGACACCATCCACCACTACTTCAGACTCGAAGCCGAATACATCGACTGCGCGCACGCAGATCCGGCGCGGACCGTCGTGGCTTGGCACCGTGACGAACGCTTCATTGATGACTCGAAGCGCGTCACCATTATTCTCGGTGTTTCCTCGGTAGTCTTGCCAGACAGACCGGAACATCTCACCGTCGTAGTCCGGGTCGATTGCCCAGTATTCGATGAGTGCCAGCGGGTCTGCGTTCATCACCTCTCGGAGCTTTTCACGATTGCCTTCATCAAGGTTAATCGCCTCAGGCGAGAGTAAAACGTAGTTGTCGAGAACAACGCGTATCTCCTCGCCGTGGGGAATCCTCCTCCGGTAAGCTACGTGGGCCTGGAGGTATTGCAGGCTGGAAAAACGGATATGTCCCGCGAGCTTGTTGATATTGCCCTTCTTCTTGAGTCTGTCGAGAAGGTCAGGCGGGATCACGAGCACTTCGAGCCGATCATCGTTCAGCGCCGCAATGTCCTGAACGATGCTCGCAGCGAAGTTCCATCCGAGCACAACAACTTTGTCAAAGCCACCCATCAAGGTGTCTCGTTGCTGCTGAGCGCGGCGCAGTGTCGATGCAGTCGTCAGGCGCGATGGGCTATCTGCCAGGACAAGAATCTTGCGCCCGGGAATCTGCCCGAGGTTGCCTCCTTTGTTCTCCTTTTCGGGCAGCGGTACAGCGCAGTAGAGGTGGAGGACGACCTTTGCTAGATCGCCGACGCGGAATTTGCGCCCGAGCGTCGAGCGCGCCTGTTCGACGTGGTAATCACCTATCGCCTGGTAGAGAAAAGGTTTCGCATCTTGATCTATGAGGCGTTTACGCGCAATCATAATCGAGGGCTTGCCGAGGTCACTTGCGACCCAGCGTCGCCCAAGCCTCTCGGCCGCTGCTGCAGTCGTTCCAGAACCAACAAAGAAGTCGGCAACGAGTCCATCTTCGGGACATGAGTACTCGATAATTCGCTCGATTAGCCGTTCGGGCTTTTGCGTATCGTATCGCGTAATCTCTGAATGCTTCGCCTGATTTGATTTATATGCGCGGGGGTCGGCATAGACCTGCTGAATATCTGTCCATACGGTTGAAAGGGGCATTCCCTTACTCTCATCTAGATACTGGATCTCCCAGCGCCCTCCGGCGCGCAATCTCTTTCTATAACGCCGGCCGTTGTCGTCAGTCCACTTGAACCAGTTCGAGATGTACTTCTCGCTGTACGGGAGATAGACACGATTAGTGTACCGCTGTCCATATGACTTGGCATAGTGCAGGATGTAATCGTGGACTTTTACCATCTTTGCGCTGCCTGCCCTCCCACCTGATGGTGAGCCGTAAGACCAAATTATCTCCTCTACAAAGTTGTCTTTGCCAAAAATATCATCAACGACAAGGCGTGCATAATGGTTGACTTGAGGTCCGAGATGGAGGAACAATGATCCAGAATCGCGGAGCAGTTCCTTTATCAGGACCAAGCGAGGTGTAAGCATCGCGATATATGAGGCAGTGCCATCTACCCAGGTATCCGAATATGCGAACTGCTCCAATACAGTCGGTCTTTGGTCGAGATTCGTACCAGGAAGGGCGATCTTCGTTCGGTAATCAGCCTTCGAGTCAAATGGTGGATCAATGTAGATCAGGTCAAACTGTCCTCTGCGGCTTGGCGTCGAGTCGTCATCAGAGAGAAGTGCTGCCATGGCGAGTAGGTTGTCCCCGTATATTAGGGTATTGATATTGTCGAGAGATGTTCGGCCGCATTCCTGATCTCCTCGCACCGCTCGGAAGATATCGGCTTTGGCTGTATCCTTCGACGGGATCACAAGTTCTCGGGTCTGGAGCGTCACTCGGCTCCGTCCCTCCAGCGACTCCAGGATGGCAGTTGCCTGGCGCTTGCCTGCCGCCACAATAGACGGAAGCTGGTCGAGGAGAGACTTACGGCATCTCAAGTGGCGACCGGAGGTCGCCTCTGGGTAGGTCTGATGAGCTATGTGGGACATAGATGCATGATACGGCAGGGGTGGGACGGCAGGTTGGGACGGCTCCCGGCCCACCCTCGGTAAGAATCCCTATCAAAATGACTCCTGGGCGCGCGCGAGGTGGCGCTGGCAAATCAAGGCGCAGCCGATCGTCAGGAAGGCTTCGTGGATGTCGGCGCGGCGCTCGTAGCGGCGCGCAAGGCGCCGGTGGCTGTGAAGCCAGGCGAACGTGCGCTCCACGACCCAGCGCTCGCTGCCCAGCTCGGAGCCCTGCTCTATCTGGCGTGTTGCGATTCTGGGAGTGATGCCACGGGCGCGCAGCTCTGAGCGGTGCCCGGCGGAGTCATGTGCGCGATCGCGGAGCAATTCCTTCGGCCGGAAGCGGCGGTGGCGGCCGGTCGGCGGCACGGAGTCCATGAGCTCGGTCAGCTGGGTTGCGTCGTTGCGGTTGGCAGCGGTTGTCCTGGCGAAGAGCGGGATGCCGTTGCCCGCACAGATCAGGTGGTGCTTTGAGCCTTTACGCCGCCGGTCCACGGGCGAGGGGTCGGTTCCTTCGCCCCCCTTTTGCCCGCACGTGCGAGCTGTCGATGACCGCTCGTGACCAGTCGATCTGGCCGGTCTTGTCGAGCTCGTCCAGGAGCACTTGATGCAGGCGGTCCCACACACCGGCGTCGTTTCATTCGGCAAGCCGCCGCCAGCACGTCACGCCCGAGCCGCAACCCATCTCCCGCGGAAGGTCCTCCCAGGGAATGCCGGTCTTCAGCACGAACGGGATGCCGGTCAGGACCTGCCGGTCGGGAATGCGCTTACGCCCTGGGTAGCGGTAGCGCCGCTCCACGGTGGGCAGCTCGGGCTCGATGCGAGCCCACAGGTGATCTGAGACGAGAGCTTTGGCCATGGCTCCGGACATCGACGGAGGATGGCATATTCCTCATTTTGATAGGGGCTCTAAGGGTCACATTGGGTTGGAGGCTAAAGTTTGAGACATTCTCGTCACGCCCTTCGATTGCGGGTGCAGTAGGCGTAAGCGACCAGCAATTTTGGATAATCACCGCAAGCCGCGAGAAGGCGTTATCGGCGGATACGGCGTTGCGGCCCACGAAGTGGACTAAGTCGCCGCAAACATAACGCGAAGGCGACATGGCGGTGCGCATGATGCAAAGGCTGTCAAGGCCACCAGTCGCCGTTTCGCGCCACATACTCGAAAGTCGATTGCGAGGCCCGTCGGGCTTCAAGCACGGGGCGGGTGCTCCCACGGGGCGATCCGCAGCATGTAGCTGGATGACCGTAGCCTGGCCAGCATGAGGGCTTCTCCCCTCCGCAGCCCGCCCTCTCCTAGTAGTTCAGTCCAGTCTGCACATCGGGTCGGATACCTCACGTGCGTCGAAGAATTCGCGCTTGAGTAGCTGCTCTCGTAGCTCCTCGCGAACGACCTGCGCCGCCGGGTCGGTTCGTTTGACGAGGTAAAGCCCGACGGCTGCGACGTCATTGAGGCGCCAGAGGTGGCTGTCGGAGTTGAGCAAATCGCGGACGATCCGGATCGCACGCTGGTCGTCAGGGTGCTGTTTGGCTCGACGGGCGATGTCGTCGGGCTGGTCAAGATCGCCGTTCGCGGCCTGGGCTGCTTGCAGGGTGATGTCGAGCCAGGCGTCGTCGTCGAGCCCTTCTGCGCGGGCGAGCCAGCCGATGGGCTTGACCGCGTCGACGGGCAGCTTGAGTGCGAGCGCGAGCCTCAGGAACTCGATCGCGTCCTCTAGCGGCATGTCGGTCTCCCGGAGCGCCGTGAACGTGAGCCATTTGATCGCCTCGCCGACCTGGTCATCACCGGCGGCCTGGAGCGCCTCGAGAACGCTCGCGGGGTCGTAGCCGTCAACTTTCCAGAGCATGCCGAAGAGGAGGTGCCGTCGCGCACCGTCGGGAGCTCGCTCGAGGGCCTCCAAGTAGAGGTCGCGGTGCTCGATGAGGAACGGATTGAACGCGGCGCCCGTCTCGAGGTACTGGTCAAAGGTGCGCGGACCGAGCCCATCGGAAGCGTCGGCGCCGACGAGCAGGCTCCAGCGGGAGCGGGTCCACTCGGGTGCCCGGGCGGCGAGCCATGGCAGGTTGCGTGCGAGGATCGCCCGTGCGTGCAGCCCGTCTGGCCCGTCGAGCGCGAGCAGCTCGTCGACAAGCTGGAGCAGCTGCTTGAGTTCGCTTTCTCCGTTACTGATCGAGCCGGCGTACAAGACAGCGGCGGCGAGGGCCCGCATCGAGTGCCGGTTGATCGCCGAGAGGTTGGTGGGGATGTCGGGCCGATCGTCGGGTAACTCCTCCTCGCGGCGGCGAACGGCGCGCTCGATCAGACCCCAGCCGCGATCGCGGTCGCTGCGCGTCAATGGGACTCGGGTGCAGGCGACTTTGGTGATCAGCTCCAGTCCAGAGCCGACGACGTTAGCCCAGCCTCCGATCAGTTCCGGCTTAGTCTGCTCAGTGTTCAGCTTCTGCTCGGCGAGCTCGACCGCGTCGAGGAGATCGGGTACATGCTCGTGGAGCTCGTCCACGTGCTCGGCGAGCGCCTTCAGGTAACGCTCGGCGTACATCGGATCGTCGAGGGCGTCGATGATCGCTACGGGCTCGGCGATCCACGGGAGGGGGTCGTTGTTGATGGCTTGCTGTAGCTCTTGGCTGGCGTGGCAGCGGGTGGCAGAGCTGAACTCGCCGCTGAGGGTGAACGCCGCAAGCCGTTTGGCGGCTTCGAGCGGCTTGAGCCCAGCGAGCACGTCCGCGCCAATCGCGGTCTCGTGGGTGACCGGGATCGCAGTCGGCTTCGGCCACATGCATCCGTGCGGGGACGCTGGGCCACAGCGCTCCTCGACCTTCTCGTTCGCGCGCGCCCACGGCTCGCGGACGGCGGCGGGCATCGCGATCAGCCACCCGTACGCATGCCGCCATGGCTTCGGCAGCTTCTCGTCCTGGCCGAGCGCGGCGACCTCCTCGTCGCTGGGCGGTTCGCCAAGTGCGCCCAGCATCCGCTGGTCGAGCCCAGGGTGCTCCCGGCCTGCGAGCTCGGCGAGAAGTGCGAGAGTCTCCGGCATCGGCTCCTCACGGGCTACCTCCTCAGCCATCACGGTCAACGCGACGTCGACGTCGGCATCAAGGTTCTCGATCAGGTGCACGGCGATGAGTCGCCCGGCCAGCTGGGAGGGGAGGGTGGCGAGCATGTCGATCCGCTCTTTGGTCGGCATACCCTGATCGGCGGCGAGCCGCGCGACGTCGCGGACCGCCGCAACGAGCTGGTCAAACACGTGACCGTCGGGGTTGAGGGTCAGCGTGTCGATCTTCTGAAGCGCCATCAGCTCACCTGGGAACCGTTTGCAAGCGGCGCGCAGCTTTGCGGCGAGGATCCGCAGCCAGCGCCGTGCCTTACCCTGGCCAGCGCTGGAAACGGCCACTCGCAAGAGGCCCGCCGTCAAGTAGGCGACGTCCGCAGGGGTGTCCGTGGTGGTGCCGCCCAGGAGTGACCGCTTGATGAGGCTGATCACCGCCGAATTGCTGTGCTGCTCGGCAGGGAGCTCGCTAATGTACGCGGCAATCTGGTGCAAGACGGCGGCGTCGTCGGTGCGACGCTCGGTCGCGCGCAGCACGGCATCAGCGATTGGTAAGGGGACCATCCGGGCGACGGCGATCAGCAGAAGCGCCTGGTGGTCGCTGAGCTCGTCACCGGACGGGCGCGAGAGGAGCCACTTCCGGACGTCCTCGGGGTGCGACCCGGCGAGCTTCTGGAGGTACCCGTACGCGAACCACGGACCGGTCTTTGGCGGCTGCAGCAACTCGTGATCCGCGAGGGCGCGCAGCCAGCCCGGGCCGTCGAGCGATCCATAGAAGTAGCCGAGGATCCGCGGGTCACCGGCCAGGCTCACGAGGCTCGCGACATCGGCTCGCGTCGGCGCGGTGACCATGGTGAGTGGGTCGACCTCAGCAAGCCGGTCGCCCATCCGCCCAAACAGCCGGCCGAGCGTGGTCAGAGCGCGCTCGTACAGCCGGGTGGCCTCCTGTATGGTGACGTTGGCGTGCAGGCGGTTCGCCTCGTCGATCAGCTCCACGTAAATGTCGATTAGGTCCGCTTTGGTGCGGACGGGCTCGCGGCGGGCGAGCGACCCGATCAGCGCTGCGAGACGCTTGACGTGTGGGCCGTCCCCGTCCCGGGCGGCCTCGAGCTCGCTGACGGCTTGCAAGAGCGGCTCGCACGACCCTCCGTCGCGGACCTCTTTGGCTCGGCAGATAATCTTGCCTATCGCGTCCGTCGCTGGGGAGCGGCGCTTGCCGCCCATATCGAGCAGCGACATGAGCGCTTCCCGAATGCAGTACGCGATCAGGTTTCCCGCGCAATTCCCGGCGCGCTCGATCTGCTCCGCGGCGGCGGTGAGCATGTGCGCTGCCTTCTCGCCCTCGGGCCCGAGCTGGCGCAGCTGATCGTTCAGTCGCTCTCGTGCCTCTTCATCCACGCTGAACAGGATCGCAGAAGGCCCGCGACCCGGGGGCCGTCGGCGCCCTCAGAGCCGTCGTCGAAACGCGACAGAGCGAGAGTATGTGCCATCGCAGATGGCGGAGCATTGCGTACGCAAGTGGTATGCCGATCAGGCTTCGAAGTTGTGGCGCTTGCCGATCAAAGTGGCGTACCGCTCTCCCGAGTAAGATTAGACACTCTCGCTCCTGCTCGCCACCGAAGACAGATGCCCTACGGCCATGCCCCAGTGCTACGACTCTGAACGGCGAGCCGCAGGCCGAGTCGGCTTCGAATCCACACGCGCCATCCGCATCACGCAGGTAAGGCTTGTGGTCGCGGTCGCGCCTAAATCGACGGTTTTGATCTTAGGGTGGTCGCCGAAGGCAAGACAAGCCTGCTGAATTGGCCCAGTGGTCAAGAGGGTCTTCGGCGTGCGGTCTACGATGTGTCGAAGCTACTCGACCTGCCCGGCGTCCCGAAGCGCGTCAAGGAGGTCTCCGGTGGTATACACCTGGATGCCGAGCCCCGCATGATCCTTGTCCTGGGTCCAGACCGGCAGGCCGAAGGCGAGCGCCACCGCAAGCGTGGGCCAGTCGTCAGGGTCGCGAGCACCGATGAGCTCTTCAGCCTCTCGTCGGCGATGCTCGTAGGCGCTTGCTGGCTGCCAGTCGATCGGCATGATCTGAAGCGCTGCGAAGAGCGCCGCGAGGTCAAGCTCTCGCCTTTCCGCCAGACGCGGAAGGTGTCGCGCGATCTCCAACGCGACGGCTTCGGCAGCCAGGCACCGCGGTCCCTCCCCGCACGCAATCACAAGCCGTGCTCGACCGCCGATTAGCGCAGAGAGGATTACGTTCGCGTCAGCGACGAGCGCGCGCGGCAGCAAAGTCCCCCAGCACTTCTTGCTCGCTCCCGCCCTTCGCTTTGAGCTGCGCGCCGATCTGCTCGGAGAGCCGCAAGAAGACCTCCCGGCGAACCTCGACCGGAAGCTCTGGGGTGTCCCAGGGCAGGAAGAAGCCGGCGGGAGTGCCCTCGCGCGTCACCAGGATCACGTCATCGGAGCGGAACATCTCCGATGCGTGATCGCGAAAGTCCCTGACCGTCACGACCCTCATGTGGGCACCCTGGTGGTCACAATCGGTAGTATAGCGCTCACATGGAGGGGTGCCTGGCAAAGGCCAAGCGCGCAGGTAGTCCACATCGGCGGTGTCTGTCCGTGCGAAGATCAGGGAGTCACTCTTCTGTTCGGCTCGATCCGGGTCTCCTCAAGCCACCTTCTCAGGTCCTCCGGGCTGAAGCGCACGTAGTGGCCCAGGCGATGGTGTGGGATCTTGCCCGCACGCGCCTGTGCAAGCAGCCAGGTGTGGGGGACGCCGAGGATGCGACTTGCCGCCCTGGCGTCGATCAGGCTGGCGTAGCGACCGATCGCCTGCTCGCCGGTGACGCCGCGGGCCTTTGCGAACAGGCGCGCCGCGCCGGCGAAGGCGCGAGCGCCCACCCTGCGCCGCTCTTCTGCGCCCGTCATCGACCCGCTCTCAGTAGTTGCGTGCTGGCGTGTGGTTCTAAGCGGCGACATCGTGATGGCTCTCCTTCTGGTTGATTGTTTGCGCCGCCTGCGCCTGGTCGCGGCTGAGGCGGTCGATGCGATGCTCTGTGGGTGGGTGGCTCTCCGAAGTCAGCCATACGAACGGGACCGGGATGTCCGATGCCAGCGCGTGGAGGTCGAGGTACTCCGCGAGCAGGTCCGCCTGGCCCAGGGTTGCCGCATAGTGGTCCGCCGCGTGCTCGCGGGAGCGCCAGTAGACCCCCCACGGTCCGCGCAGGAGCCACATCGCAAGCTCCCCCGTCGCAAGGAAGGCAACCACCCGGACCGCCCCACCGATCAATGCGCGCTCGCGCAGCCGCGCCGGCAGCCTGCGCGGGGGCACCGTGCAGCGGTGAAGCGCGGCCGCGAGACGTCCGTCGCTGCTTGCCAGGTGACCAAGCTCGTGTGCAAGAACGGCGGTCAGCCACCTGCTCTCCAGGAGGCCGCGCGTGACCAGCAGCGTGTCGGCGTAGACAGCGGCGTTCGGAGCATCCAGATCGAGAACGAACCAGCGCCGCGGCAGTGCCAGGGTGGGCCCAGCGGCGGCCAGGCTGCTCAGCGCATCGGCATAGATGAGGCGCTCGCGCTCCGAGGGGCTTCTGCCCCCTTCGCGCTGCTGCCACCACCAGCCGCCCAGCGGCAGGATGAGCGTCGCCACCGAGAGCGCCAAAGGGCCATAGCCGAGGATGAGGGCCAGCAGGTGCACCGGCAGCGAGGTCAGCCCCAAGATCGTGAAGGCCAGCCACAGGAGCGCATAGCAGACGCCGCTGCGAACGCCTGCGCAGAGGAGGTTGACCGCTAAGGTCAAGGCATAGAGCGCCAGCCAGCCCGGGTGAAGCTGAGCGGGGCGAATCAAGCCGCTTGGAAGTTCGGCGCGCATCGTTCTCCCCTCCTCCGCCCCGGGAGGCGAAGCGGGACAGAGCGCCGTCTACTCGCTCAGGTGCCAACCATCGCTGCGCCGCAGGAAGCAGGTTCCCTTGCCGCGATACAGATGCTGGGAGATGTTGGTGACGGGGACCTCCAGATCCCGGGCGATCTGTGCGGGAAGGCTGCCCGGGTGCTCTCTCAGATAGGTGGCAACCTGCTCCCGGGAGACGCGGCGGGCGCTCCTGGCTGTCCCCGTCAGCGCGGCCCTTGCGGCAAGCAGGCGCTTGCGCTCTGAGACCAGCTGCTCGTAGCCAGAGAGGCGGGCCTCGATGCGCTCGAGCTCCTGGTCAATCTGGGCGATCACGCCGCGTGAGGCTCCTGCTCGTGGCATCGCCCCCATAGTATACTATGATGTCACTCTGATGTCAGACTATTCCAGATCCTGGGGCCCCTCCCATCAGCGCCTTGACCTGCGCCGCCGCCACCGGATCTGGACCTGGCTTGCACTCGGCGCGCTGCTGCTGCTTGCGATCACCCAGATCGGCTCCTCGCCTTCGGCGGTGATTGCCAGTGCGCTGCTTCTGACCTGGATTGGGGCAAGCGGCGCGCTTGGGCGCGCATGGCAGCTGCTCAGGGCCGCAGAGCGCCACGGCAAGCCCGCAAGCGCGAGCGAGCAGCTGCCCGCCGGGGAGATCCTCCGCCGGCGCATGCTGCGCATGGGTGCCGGCGCCTACCTCGGCCAGCGCCATGGCAGGTGGGTCGTCTCAGACCCCGAGCACGCGGTGCTCGTGCTTGGCCCGCCACGCTCGGGCAAGACAAGCGAGGTTGTCATTCCGGCGGTCCTGGCCGCACCCAACGCTCTGGTCTCGACGGCCACCAAGCCCGACGTGATGGCCGCAACCTGGCGGGCGAGGGCGGAGATCGGCGAGGTCTGGCTCTATGACCCAGCCGGCTCGAGCGTCGCGCTGCCCCCGGGCGTGCGAGCCCTTCACTGGTCGCCCGTGGCAGCCGCGGGCACCTGGGAGGAGGCGCTCCTCACGGCTCGCGCGATGGCCGCGGCCGGGCGGGCCGCCAGGGGGAGCACGAACGAGGAGCACTGGCGCGAGCGCGCAAGCGCGCTGCTTGCGCCGCTCCTCTACGCCGCATACCTCGACTATCGCCCGATCGCCGCCGTCCTCACCTGGGTCCTTCGCTTCGACCTCGATACGCCGGGCAAGATCCTGGAGGATCACGGTGCGCAGGTCCCCTGCGACGTGCTCGCCGGCATCGCGCGCACCGAGTCGCGCGAGCGCTCCTCGATCTTCTCGGCAACCGCCGGCACCCTTGCCGCCTACAACAGCGACGCCGTGCGCCAGAGCGCGGCCCAAGCTGACTTCAACCCCAGCGACTTCCCCTCATCCAGCGACACCATCTACATCACAGCGCCCGCGCACCGCCAGGCCCTCTGCGCGCCGCTGGTCGTGGGCCTCCTGGAGCAGATCCGCCATGCCACCTACGAGCACGCCGCCAAGCAGCCGCAGGGGCGCACATGCCCACCGGTCCTCTTCTGCCTGGACGAGCTTGCAAACATCGCGCCGATCCACGACCTGCAGGCACTGGTCTCAGAGGCCGGCGGCCAGGGCCTGCACATCCTCGCCTGCCTGCAGGACCTCTCCCAGGCGCGCGTGCGCTGGGGCGAGAGCGTCGCCGAGGGGCTGCTCACGCTCTTTCAGACCAAGTTGATTCTGAGAGGCATCGCCGACCCAAAGACCCTGGAGGCGGTATCGCTGGTGGCCGGGGAATACGACCGCCAGATGGCAAGCGCCACGCAGGGGCGCACCGAGGGCCACGGCTTCTTCGCACCGGACACCTACAGCGAATCGGTCACGCACAGCACCCAGCGCCAGCGCATCCTGACGCCCGGTGAGATCGCCCGGCCTCCACGCGGACGGGCGCTGTTGCTGGAAGGCGTCGACTGGCAGCTGATACGGACCACGCCGTGGTATCGGACGGCACCGTGGCGGGAGGCCGCTGGTCTGTGCGAGCCGGCAGCGGCGCAGTCGGCAGGGCGCGCACGAGGCGCGGGTATGAGTCCCACCGGAGCCCACGCCATGACTCCCCCGTCGCCCACGGCTCGAGCGTAAGCCGACGCGAAGCGTCGGCTATGGTCGCGAGGTGTGGGCGACGGGCGCCAACGTCCCGCGGCGGCATTCATCCATGGACTCCGCGGACCGGACGCGAGTGTGCTGACACTCGAAGCCAGCGGTGCCGAGTGTCCATACCACAGATCGATTCCCCATCGCAATCGGTGCCGGAACTCGTGCAATGAGTTTCCGCCTTCCGCTTACCGCGTGGAACGCTTTGTTGGCTCCCGCAGCTCTCGACCGCTCACTCACCCTGGCAGGCAGGCCATCTCGGTCGACGCTCAGCAGTCACCGTGGTGGCGGCTGGGTGCAGGTGGGTCCCTGGTACGGCTGCCGTGGCTCGTCCACCCCCGACAATCCAAGAGCCCGTTGCAGTTCTGATTCTGCACTCCTGATGAGCTGGGATTCCGCTCGCTCTCTGGCTTCACGCTCGCGCCTCGTCGGCATGCCGCGAATCAGCGACCTCTCATCCGGACGCTCGTACGGCCTGAGCATGTTTCCAATGATTTCGTCGAGTTCTCCGGTTTCGCCTGGGCTGTTCTCAACCAGCACCTTGCTGCTTGCGCACGAGCTAGCGCGCTCATACCTCGTGGTGCTCATGGGGACGGTCTAGTAGTGGCTGGCGGCCATGGCTCGGGCATCGGTGCACAGGTCCGGTGCCACCAGTTCCGCCTCCGCGCGGGTTTCGGCGGCAGAGCCATGCACGTAGTAAGTCAGCAGTCGGTTGGTCCAGCGGAGCCGTTCAATCTTGCGGGCAAAGACAATCGAGGGTCCTCGCTGTGGCCTTGCAAGGGCCTGATCGACCTCGCCGCTCGCCTCCCGGCTGAATTCTTCAGTCACCCTGCCCGGCGGAGCGCCCGCGAGCACATTCTGGCATTCCGCTCTCACATGGGCCACGAAAAGGCGCGCAGAGACCCGGCCGGCGGGCAAGTCGCCTTTGATCGCCTCATCGTATTTGTGGCGGGCGCGTAGGTAGATCTCGGTCGAAATGACGTTTTCGGTCTTCGTGATGACCGGCACCGCGAGGCCGGTACCAGCGACGCCAGCGAGAGCCAGTGCCGGTACCACAGCGACCGCGGTGACGCGGACAGCGGTTCGATTCATCGGCGTACGCTAGCAAACGGACAGTGACCGCCTGCGGTGAGTCAGATTTACCCTCATCCCACATTCTCAACCGACGTGTAACCTGAGGCTACCTCCACGATGCAAGAGGCCGCGGTGGGCGAGCGCTGCGAGCGGAGCCCGGCGAAGCGAAGCGAGCGGCGCTCGGGTGGCTGGCATCCGAGGCTCCCGCGAGGGTGTGGCCCGCGACGGGATGGCCCATGAACCGCCCGGCCGATGCGTTCCCTTCCGGGGATCCGCAGCAATCTTGGAGGGCTACACACAGAGAGCCTTCGACTCCGTTGCTGGCGTGAGCTGCTTGTTGGCGCGCTCAGATCCACCGATGCGACTCGCGCGCCACCCATCCACTCGCAGCGCGGGAGCGCTGGCGGAAGTCTTCTTCGTAGTCGCTGACAGCGATGCTGACTAGATCTCAAGACCATACCCCTCATCGCGTTCTGCCTCGCATCGCTCTCGCGCTTCCTGCTCGGCGAGGATGCGGCCGACCTCACTGAGCGGCGCGCGGGCGCGCTCTGGCTCTGCGCCAGCTTCATCCCGCTCATTGCTCATCTCAGCATCGCGCTGGGTATCAAGACCCCGTGCCGCCCGAGGATCGACCGCGCGGCTGATGCTCGCCTGCTGCGCGTTGCTCGCGGCGATCGTCTCAGCGAGGCGCTCGATTGCGCCCTCGTCAAGGCCCTGCTCGCCGAGGTCCGCCCGCGTGATGTGGATGTCGGTGGCCTCCCTTGCCCGCGTGAGAGCGACGTAGGCGCGCTCGCGGTCGCTCTGCCAGCCACCGATCAGCACCTGGGCACGCTCGGTGGTGAGGCCCTGGGCCTTGTAGACGTGCTGGGCGTAGGCGAGCTTGATCGCTTGGAGCTCGCCCGTGTCCACGGTGACCTCCCGCGGGTTCGGTCCGGCGATTGCGATCTGCAGGCGGCCATCCTCGCCCGCGTGAGTGACGGTGGCGATGGTGCCATTCTCAATGCGACGCTGCCCGGGCTGGGCGTGGGAGGCGGTGAAGATGATCCGATCGCCGCTAGCCAGCCCGTAGGGGCGCTCACGCAACGGGACGCGAAGCTCGCCCAGCTCGCCGTTAGCGGCCCGTGCCTGCTGGGCTAGCGCGTTGATGCGGTCAAGCTCTGCGTTTGAGGCATCGGTCAGCATCACCGCCCGCTCGGTGCCGACCGCTCGGCGATCGCGATCCCAGCGGGCGACCATGCGCTCCGCCGCCTCCTCTCTGGTCTCGGAGACGTGCAGCTGGCCGTGCGCGGCGTAGGAGGCAAGGGCGCGCTCTGAGTGCCCCTCGCGGATCTGCCGCCAGGCCTCGCGTTCCCACTCATGCCTTGCGCGCCTGACCTCGGCCAGTCTCGCGTGGGGCACCCGCTCCTTGATCTGCTCGAACATGCCGCCAGCGCCGATCGGGGAGAGCTGGCTTGAGTCGCCGACCAGGAGCAGCTTGCACCCGCGCTCTTGCGTGATCTGCACGAGCGCCGACAAGCGCTTGGTGTCGGCCATGCCGGCCTCATCTACCACCAGCACCGCCGAGCGGTCCAGGTCAAGGACGCCGTGCCTGTGACGAGCGATCAGCGAGTCCACCGTCAGCGAGCGCTCAAGCTCGGCATCCGCTGCCAGGCGCTCGGCCGTTGCGCCGGCCACCGCGGCACCGACCACCGTGTAGCCCTCCTGCCGCCATGCCTCCGCGGCCGCGGCGATGACGACGCCCTTGCCCGTCCCAGCCTGGCCCTCGAGCGCCACCACCCCGCCCGGCCCGGTGATCCGCAGAAGCGCAGCCTGCTGCTCATCGCTCAGCTGGGCACCGATCCGCTCCTGCACCCGGCCGGTGGCTCGCGCCAGGGACCGCTCGCTGACCGGCGCCACCCGCACGTCTGCTCGAGCCTGCGCGCGCTCTGCCGTGAGCTGCTCTGCCTCCCGCAGCTCCCGCGTGGTCCACATTCCGCCCTCAAGGCGCAGCAGCTGGCCCGAGCGCTCCAGCTCTGTGATCAGCTCCTTCGCGCGCTCTGGGCGACAGACGCCGGCGGCAAGCTCGAATGAGCGCGCCTGCAGATCGCGTTCACTGAGCATCGATGCCTTCGCGGTGATATCGGCAAGGAGATCCTCGGGCAGCTGCTCGAAGCTCTTGGCCTGCTCTGAGAACAGCTGCTCGCGTCCGTCAAAGAGCTGCTGCACCCGCTCAGCGCCGAGGTCATGCTCGGATGCCACCGCCCGCCAGGCCGCATCGACATCGACCTGGGCGGCGATCGTCTTGGTGCCCCTCGTGCTGAGCGTGATCGAGGAGATCTCCCCGCCCCGCGGGTCGCGGCCGTAGCGGCTCCTGAACTCTCTGGCCGCCTGCTCGATCTGGGCCGAGCGCGCAGACCATCGCTCGGTCAGATCCCTCGGCACCCCTGAGAGCTCAAAGTAGCGGCCGTCTTTGCCCGTCCTGCATTGCACCCGCAGACCGAGCTGCTGCAGGTTCGCCGCAAGCTCCGCCCGGTACCACGCGCCATTGCCGCGTGCCGAGCGAAAGATCTCGCGTGAGTCCACCGCTGCAAAGCGTCCGTCCCGGCGCTGCGCAGCGAGCACCACGACATGGGAGTGCAGCTGGGGGTCCGGCACCCCGCCGCGCTCCTGATCGCGCGTCAGCCTGCTTGCGGTGTGAAGGAACTCCGCGGCGACGAGGCTGTACGCGCGATCCCGCCGCAGCTCTCCACCCAGGCGGGTGCGCACCAGCTCCACATCGCGCTGCACGCGCGCGATCGTGCTTGCGACCGCTCGGTGGTGGGCTGACTCGATCTGCGCTCGCCGATATGGGCTGCTGGCCGCCCACAGCGCCGAGACGCTCTTGGGGGCGCTGAAGGTCATATCGATCCCCGCCACGCGGCTGCCATCGCCACCGGCGCGGCGGATCGCCTCGCCGCTCGCCGGCGAGCGCCCCTCCATCAGCGCGAGCAGCTGATCGCGCCTGACCGGCCGCTGCGCCGAGAGACCAAGCGCGGCCAGGGCTTGCGGCAAGCCATGCCAGCGCCCCTCGGCGCCGCCGCCCGACCCCTCTCCCTCGCCGGCATCGCCGCCCAGGTAGTAGTCCCCGCGCGCCGATGTATGCGTCAGGTACTCCGCGTAGCCCCGCGCGTCCGCACCCGCGATCTTGTGCGTTGACTGCATGGCAGAGCGAACGTAGGCGGGATCTGCCGATGCCTCAAGGGGGACGCAACTGCAGTGAGCCTCAGAGAAGCTCAGGGCATCTGAGAAGAGAGGGCTTAACAATCCGCCGTGGCGTTCGCAGGGCGCTCAGCACTGCTTGTGCGTATCGTCTGCCCTGGATTGGAGCGCCGCGGGTTGCGGTTGGGCCACTGAGAATCGCAATCGGCCCGCTGGTGAAGCTCCGAGTGAGTGCCTGCGGCTAATTGGCGGCTGCTACCGGCGGGCAACGCGCGTGATTTGATCACGAGGCTCGTCGTCGTATGCTGCTGCACAGCGACTCCAACGTGCCATGCGCCTGACGCACATATCCGCCGACGGAATCCTCTCTTTCGAGAAGTTCGGCCTGCCCCTGGATCGGCGCATCACCACGATCGTGGGCCCGAATGGGGCGGGCAAGAGCAACGTGATCCGGCTGCTGGAGCTGGTTCGCACCGCAGTGGGCCACAGTGCCGAGTCAACGCAGGAGCAGACACGCTTGCTCGAGACCTTCCTCGCAGCGCGCCGCCTGGCCCAGCCTCCCACAGGGGCCAAGGTGAGCCTGCGATTCGAGCTAACCGAAGAGCACGAGCAGTTGCTGGTCGTCGGCTTCGTCAAGACGGCTGCCGCGGTCGCGCTTGTCGGGAACTCCCACGGCGTGGACTCCTCGGCGGTCGAGGAGTGGGTAGAGCGGCAGATCACCGCTGAGAAGCTGAAGCCACTGTTCTCCGGCGAGATCGTGCTCTCGTGCCGGAATACGCCGCGTGCGCGCTGGGATGTTCGCTTCGAGTTTGAAGCCCGCTCGGGCGGCGCGCAGGCGAGCCGGATTGCGTGGAGCCTTAGTGGCGCGGACGGGAATCTCCTGCTGCGGCCTGAGGATATTGGCCGTATGGGCCTTCAGCGCGACCAGCTTGCGGGCCAGCTGCTCGGGAATCAAGGCATGCGATTTGACTTGCCAGGAGTTCCCAACCATGACTTCTCGCTTGCCACACTGTTGCCGAGCGCCGGCAGGGGCACATTCTGCGACATAGGGCAATACGGCGAATCTTTGCCTGCGGTAGAAGCCTTCGCAAGTTTGCTTGGACTCGACCAGTTCCCCCCTGCTCCGTCACGGAGTATCGGGCTCGCTACGGTCTTCTCGGAGATCCTCGAGCGCGCGCTAATCCTGACGAGCGATGACCGATTGCTGCCAAGCGGAGCGCCGTGGCTGGCCGGCCGAGGTATGCGGCTTGGGGTGGGGGCTGAGGAGTTGCTGCTCGAGCGGCTCTTCACGCTCAAGAACGGGCATTCGGCTGACTACGAGCGCTATCGGCAAGTCCAGAAACGCTTTTGCGAACTTACCCATGGCCGACAGGTCGATGTGGGCGCTGAGCCAGCCAGAGCCCCTGACCACAGAGCCCCTGACCATAACGAGCAGACGCCCCAGGACGCCGCCATGCGTCGTGAGCCACGCGCGCTTGTGAGCGTGGGCTCCGTTCCGCCCTCTCAGAAAGGCCCCGTCGAACAGGTCCCTATCGAGCTTGCCGGCGCAGGTGCCTGGGAGGCGCTGACACTCGCCTCGGCACTGAGCGCCGAGCCGGCCTCGGTGATCGCCCTCGATGAGCCCGCCGTCGGTCTGCACCCCACGCTCCAGCGCCGGCTTCGGCAAGAGCTCCAAGAGGCAAAGGCGCAGTACATCGTGGTTACCCACTCGCCCTACATGCTGCCGCTCGACCCGGCCGGGCAGGAGGTCAGGCTCGTACGGTTCGATCGCGATCAGCGCTTCGCGACATGCGTCCATCAGATTGACGATGACCTGTTTGCACGGGTGTCGAAGAAGCTCGTCGCCAAGGGCAACGAGGGGTTGCTTTTTGCCTCGCGGGCGGTGCTGTGCGAGGGCGAGACTGATGTGGCCGCGGTGCGCACTCTAGCGGCGCGCGCCCAGCTGCCACTGGATGAGACTAATGTCGCTGTCCTCGACTGCGGCAGCCGCGATAACCTTCCCGATTACATCATGTTGTGCGATGCACTCGGCATTGAACCACTTGTCATCACGGATGCCGACAGCACAAAGGCGCAAAATGACTGCGCGACCGAAAAGCGAGTCGCAAAGGTGAAGCAGGCCAGCGACAGCGCAACAGTAACGGTGCCCCTCTTCCAGTTCCACGATGATCTTGAGACCGCGCTGAACGTGAAGACGAAGGCAAGAGAGGAGATCGTAAAGGCATGCGAAACGGTGGACCTCGACAAGAACACCGAGATAAAAGTACTCATCGATAAGCTGCGATCGTTCCTCCAATGACAGGATGCGGCCGTAGATGCGATCCAGGGCTGCTGCAAATGTCGAAGCGATTCCTCGACGCCACAGGGAGCCCGCAGCACCGGCGTCACGGGGACACACGCATAACGCAAATCGTGCGACAGCCGAGCTAGCGCGGCCGCCAGCGACGGATGATCTTTCACTGGCTTTGAGGCGATGCGCGCGGGGCGGCGGCGATGACGCTCGGCGCTATTCTCGCCGTGCTGGTCGGTGGGGATCAACTGGAAGCGGTGCCCGTCATGGTCGGCGAAGGAGAGCTGGGCGCGGGGCAGCAAGCGCTCGTACGAGCGCTAGAGCGAGCCGCGGCTCGGGGCTGATCGCAGCCTCTCGCGTCGTCAGCCGCCGCCGAAGCGCCGCCGCCGTGTTGCAAACTCGGCAAGGCACTCTTCAAAGCGCTCACGCGTGAAGTCCGGCCAGTACTCGTCGCGGAACACAAGCTCGGTGTAGGCGAGCTGCCAGAGCATGAAGTTGGAGAGGCGCTTGTCGCCGCCAGTGCGGATCAAGAGGTCAGGGTCGTGCATGTCGGGGGCGTATAGGTGCTCTTGCAGCGCGCTGGTGGAACCGCTTGCCGCGCGTCGGCGCGCTGCCTCTTCGATCTCTTGGCGCCCGCCGTAGTTGAAGGCGAGAAATAGCTTTAGCTTGGTGTTCTTGGCGGTGAGCGTTTCGGCCCAGCGCATCTGGTAGACAACATCGGACGGCACGCGGTCCGGACAGCCGATGAAGCGCATGTGGACTCCTTCGCGATCAAGCTGCGGGGTGTCGTTTGCGATGCGGGTGACGGCAAGGGACATCAGCCCGTCGACCTCGTCCGCGGGTCGCTGCCAGTTCTCGTTTGAGAAGAGAAATAGCGTTAGCTCGGTTATGCCAAGGCTCATCGCGTCGCCAATGCGCCCTAGCGCATTCGCATTGCCAGCGCGATATCCGTCCATCGGCGAAAGGTTGTGCAAAGCCGCCCATCGACGATTACCGTCAGCGATTACCGCAACGTAACGAGCGGCACTTGTAGGCTCTTTGCTGTATGAGCTGGTGTCCGCGACACAATGGGTAATAGCTGGCGTCGGCGAGACGGCTTGTGATTCCACGACTTTCCTTGTCATTGGCTTGCGGAATATGCCCAGCGTTAGGGTAGCGTGGGAGGCTATGCGTTTTCTAAGCCAAGAACGAGTGGCGCGCGCGAAACTAGCCAGATAGGGACAGCCGCTAGCGCCAGCGCAGCGGCAACTACGATGACGAAAGTCTCAAGCGGCTGCCGGCCGCTCGCCAGCATGATGACCGGAAAGCCGGTGACGTGCTTGAGGTACGCATCGAGGATCACCTGCCCGTAGATGCCAGCTAATGAGCCCATGATACAGCCGGCGCTAAGCATCAAAGCGCACTTCATCAGCATGATTCGCCGTAGACGGTAGTCGGGGACCCGATCGAGGCGAAGGTCAGCGAACCATGGGCGCTGAAGCCAGAGGTCCGCTGAGAGGGCGGCTCCCATCGCCAGGATCGCTGCCACGACGAGCATGACCGAGATCCACTTGAGCTGACCCAATCCTTCACCTACGAGCGACAGTCCTCGATCGAGCCATGCTCGAGCGGTCAGGACTTCGAGACCGCTATTTGGGCCAAGCAAGCGGGTGATCCTGTGTTGCGTCAGCTTGGCATCAGCGCCCGGCGCTAGGCGGACGAGCAGAGCGGTCGGATTGTCTGTGCCACGCAAGCGATCGGCGTCGGTGCTGTTCATTAACAGCGCACCTCCTGGCCATGCGAGGTTGGTAATCAGCGCGGCAACGCGAAAGCGCGCTACGCCTGTCGGGGATGGAATGTTGAATGTGCCTCCAAGCACCGCGTGATAATCGGCAGCGAGCTGCAGGGAGACGGCGATCCAGCCGCCTTGGCGCAGCTCGCGTTCGGCTCGGGCTAGGTTGCCGGCGATAATTTGCGTGCGCAACTGCTTACGAAAAGTATCGCCCGGACGCCCAAAGATTGCCACACGGCGATCGCCTAGATCGAGGAAGCCGCCTTGAAGTGCAAAGACGCTGGCAACGCCAGGTACCTTCTCGATGCTGGCGGCGGGGTGATCTGGGACAAATGTATTAGTAGCCGTCACGTCGCCAGAGTTGATAATCCAAATCTGGCCGGCTGCCGTGTTGGCATCGCCGAGCCGTTCCAAGGCGCTGAATAGATCCCCCCGCGCCCCACTCAGGGCCACCGCTCCAAAAAGCGCCACCGCACCGGTCATCGCCAGCGCCAGTGAGCGCAGCGTCGTCCTGCGCAATGCCATCACCGCAACCGGCAGGACAGTCAGGCGCCTGTGGCGCTTTGCGGTCCGTTCGGCACGGTCGACGACGGCGATGAAGGCGAGAGGCATGGCAAGCACCACGGCTATCGCGACAGCGATGCAGGCAACAAGTGCAAGTGTGGGATTGGTGAGGAGGATTGCGGTTGCCAACGCAAGCAGCACGACCGCGGCGGGCGTTAGGCGTAGGCCCAGGGTCCTGCTCAGCGCATTGCCAGTTTGACCACCTTCGCGGAAGACGGCATCCATCGCGCGCCCTCGGCGCAAGTCTGCGGCTGGAACCAGCGAGGCAAGGCAGGTGGCTATCACCCCGCCGATCACCGCCAGGAGCACGGGCCCCATACCAATCACGATGCCGCCGCCAAGCACAAAGGCCTCCGCCAGATACCCCGGTCGCTGTCGGAAGACGGCGACGCTCAGCGCGTAGCCGATGCCAAGCCCGATCAGCGAGGCGACAAGGCCAAGGCAGGCGGCTTGGAAGAGCAGGAGCTGGACCATTGCCGACTTGCGAGCGCCGTCCAGGCGCAGTTCTGCGATCTGCGCGCGGCGCTCGGGAACGGTCAGCAGCACGGCGTTGAAGGCAAAGAGGAAGCCGAGCAGCGCCGCAACGGCAGCGAAGAAAGTGCTTGCCAGGTCGCCGGGCTTCAGCGCCTGGTCAAGCAGCGCGATGTCCTGGTCGGCGGGCGCGACGCTGATGCGCCCGGCGGCAACCCGTTCAAGCTCTTTTTGCACCGCTGCGCGCTGACCGGGCGCCGACTGCACGAGGATTCGCGAGACCCTTCCTTTCAGCCCTGCGAGCGCCTGGAGGTCTTCAAGCGGCATCGCCGCCGCAAGGACGCTCGAGAGCGCACCGGCGGTTTCCTTGCCAAGCACGGCTGAGACCTTGAGCGCGAAGGCCTGCCCGCGCAGCTTGATCGTGACATGCTCAGGGACGACGCCTTCAACCGCCGCGGGGGAAATGCGCAGCGCCTGCGCGCTTGCCGCCGATAGCGCCACGGCGCGCTCTGAGAAGACCGCTCCGGGCACCGTGTGGGCGAGGCCATCCATGATGCCAAGCGCTGCGTCGGCGCCAAGCACCGTCACGGTGAGCTTGCGCCCGTCCGAAGTCACTATCGTTGCCGGCACTTCAAGCAGCGGCGCTGCCTGCTTGACGCCGGGTAGGCGTTCGACGGATGCAAGCAGCCCTTCGGAGAACCCTTCCGGGCCGCGCGCGCGCAGCTGCAGGTCGGCGCGCCCCACGAGCTTGTGGAGCACCTGGGCTGCTGAGCCCGCGATCGAGCCGTTGGCAGTCAGGGTCGCAAAGACCAGAGCAACGCCGATCACGATGCCAAGGCCCGCAAAGAGCTCCTGGGTCTTGTGGAAGCGCAGGTGGCTGCGGTAGATGTAGAAGAGGCCGTAGGGGCGGATGAAGCGCTTGGGCGCGATCGGCTCTCCAGCCACGAAGCGGGGCCTCTCACCACTGGTCTTGCTCATCTGCCTCCCGTTCAATCAGCGCACGCGCCTCGGCCTCGCCAGCTGCGTCAAGCAGGCGGCCGTCGCGCAGGACCATGCGCCGATCGGCGATCCGCGCGGCCTCGAGGTCGTGGGTGACGAGCAGCACCGCAGCCTCACGCTCGTGGGCGATCGAGTGAAGGAGCTCCACGATCTTGCGACTTCGCTTGCTGTCCAAGTTGCCGGTGGGCTCATCGGCCAGGATCAGGCGCGGCTCCTTGGCCAGCGCGCGGGCGATGCCGACGCGCTGGCGCTCGCCGCCTGAGAGCTGCTCGGGCGTGTGGTGCAGGCGATCGGCAAGACCGACGCGCTGGAGCCAGGGGGTGACCCTCTTCCTGGCCGCGCGCGGCGAGATGCCGCTCAGGATCAGATTGACCGAGGCGTTGTCAAGCGCCGATACGCCCCCCAGCAGGTGCAGGTTCTGGTGGATGAAGCCGACATTGCCGCGCAGGTACTCGGCGGTCTCGCGGTCCTCGAAGGCGCCGAGCTTGCGTCCGCAGAAGCGCACGCAGCCGCTTTCCGGCGCGATCACGGCGGCGGCCAAGAGCAGCAGGGTCGTCTTGCCCGAGCCCGAGGGGCCATGCAGGGCAAGCATTTCGCCAGCATGAAGCTTGAAGCTAACCCCATCGGCGGCGCGCACCACCTCGCCAAGCGAGCGGTAGTGCTTGACGACACCCTCGAACTCGAGAATCACACCGCCCTCAGGCGCATCGGTGCGCAGCGGTGGCGGGGCGCTCGTATGGGTGCTTGCCATCAGGCGGGCCGCCGCAGCGGGAGCACCTCGGCCATCGGCGGGCAGATCTCGCCGCGCAGGATGCCCCGATCGATCGTAAGTGCCCTGTCTGCGCCAAGGAAAAAGGTCTCGTTGTCTGTTGATTGGAGCACGGCGATACCCTCGTCGACCAAAGAGCGCAGCAGTCTGATCAGCTCCTCGCGCTGCTCGAGCGAGGCTCCAAGCGTTGGCTCGTCGATCACGATCAGCTTCGGCGATCGCAGCAGCGCGCGGGCCACCTGGACGCGCACGCGCTCAGCACGATCAAGCGCGCAGATGCCCTGCTCGGCGCACTCGTCAGCACCAGCGCGCTCAAGCGCCGTGTGCACCATCTGCTCTGCGGTGTGGGCATCAACGCCGCGCGAGAGCGGGCTCTTTATCAGCAGGTCATATACGCTTTGCGCGCTGGCCAGACCATCGAGCGGGTGGCAGTAGGCGATGGCGGCGAGGTCGGCTGGTGCGCCGGGGCGGCTTATGTCGTGCCCTTCAAAGAGGACCGTCCCTCGATCGGGCGGCTCAATGCCTGCGGCTACGCGCAGAAAGGTCGAGCGTCCCGAGCGTCTGCCGCCCCAGATCGTGGCCATTTCCCCGCCATCGAGCTCCAGGCAGACATCCTTGAGAACCACATGTGCCTGCGCTTGATGGCCGTAGGACTTGCAGACGTTGCGCAGCTCAAGCAGGCTCACTTGACTTGGGCCTCGCTGGCGTCGGCTTCAATACTGCTTCTGGCATGGCGCAGCACGGTGCTTGCGGCACTCAGCACAAGTCGCCTGCCTTGCGCGCAAAGACGCTCGGCAAATGCGTGCGCCTGCTCATGTGTCGACGCCGCTGTGGGCGCGGGCAGCACGCGCCCCTGCTTGGACGCACACAGGCGCTCTGCACGCGCGATCAGCGCAAGCGCGCCCTCTGGACAGGTGCCCACGAGGGCAAGCTTGCAGAAGAACATCTGGCCATCATCGAGATAGCGCGCCATCTCTTCGACCAAGTGGTCCTCAAAGGCCTCTTTGCCGGCCTCGGTTACACGAAAGCAGATCTTGCGCACGCCCCGCGTGCTCGGGTCGGGAAGCGCTTCCACCCAGCCCCGCTCCTCAAGGGCGTCAAGCGATCGATAAACGGAGGATGGGTCGCGCAGCTCCAGAAGCCCGTGGTATTGATCCTCGAAGCGGTCCTTGAGCGCGTAGCCGTGGTCTGGCTTTGCAATCACCAGCCCGAGCACCGCCCATGTGATCGCCGAGCGCAGAGTGGAATGCTGCGTATCCGCCTCGTGCGGGCTGATCCGTGCGATGCTCGCTTGCGTTCGCCTGTCCGTATTCATGGGTCCTCCTCTTCTGTGCGCCCCTCGACGCAGGGACCCCGGCAAAGAGGCGCTTTTGTTGCACAGCAGTCGTGGCAGATGCTATAGCGCGCGGCGGTGAAGCGCAACGGGAATAGTGGCCGCCATCCACTACTGGATGCCAGTCGATAGGCGACCCGCGCGCTTGTCGGAGCGCCAGAGCTGCGGTATACGAAGGCCCGACGTGACGCTCCACACCACAAGCCTGGCTACCGCTGCGCGACTGTCCTCCCAGCGGCGCGGGAGCCTTGCCTTTGCAGGGCTTGCGGCCATCCCGGATGCGTCACGTCTCCTCCGGAGTGTGGGCCGGGCGCGAGGATGCGCCCGGCCCGCGCCGCCTCGGGAGAAGAAGGGGCACCTCACGGGCAGAGGGGTTGGGCGCCTTCTCAGGCGGGGGGATTAACGGCACCGGGCGCGCGAGATCTCCGGGGTTGGCCTCGCCGCCCGGTGCCGGCCAGAAAGCACGCTCATCGCCTGCTGCGCATGAGCCAGAGCCCCGATCTGCGCAGCGACCGGGAAGCTGCCGAGCGTGCCGCCGTGATCGCGCTCCTGGGCGCTCACCATGACATGCGATGCTCCTCGGTTGAGCTCCGCAGCGTTGTGGGAGAGATCGAGTCGTGGACACTGGCTGTGGCTTTCGAGCGCTTATACGAGCATGGCGTCGTTGAGGTGCTGGGGGACTGTGTCGGTGCCTCGCGGAGCCTGCGGCGCCTCCACGCGCTGGGTTTGCGCGCCATCTGAGGGATCGCGGCGCGGCCTTTGGCTCGGCGCCCGACGCTGCAGGCGGGTGGTGTCGACGAGAGCCGGCATATCTGCGGTGCTGGCGGTTGCTCGGGCTCACTGTGCCGAAGGGTCCTAGCTTTGGCGCGTGTCGCCCGGAGGTGCGACGGTCGTTCTCATCGGCATCTCGTCTGCCGCGTCCATCCTGAACGCCTCCGCCACGAGCCGCGCGTCCTCCTCGCGCGGGGCATAGTGCAGGTAGCGCATCGTAGTCTGGATGTCGGCGTGGCCCATCCACTCCTGCACGCGGCGGATGTCGGCCTTGGCGATCATTCTCGTGCCGAACGTGTGCCGGAGGTCGTGAAAGCGCAGCGGTCGCAGGCCCGCACGCACGAGCGCGGCCTTGTAGCGCCGACGCAGCGCCGAAGCGTCCAGATAGGAGCCTGTTTCTCCGATGAAGACGAGGTCGTCCTCGGCTGTGAAGTGCTCGCGCCGGCGCAGCCGCTGAAGCGAGACCGCCACGTCAGGAGCGAGCGGGACCGACCGCAGCTTCCCGGACTTGGGGCTCGTCAGCGCCCCGCCAGCGTAGCTTGCGCGCACGCGCACCGTGGAGCGGTCAAAGTCTACATCCCGCCAGCGCAGCGCCAGTAGCTCGCCCCGGCGTAGCCCCGTGAAGGCCGCCGAGAGAAACAGCGCGCGGTCCTGCTCGCTCTGCGCCGCGCGCACCAGCGCCCAGACCTCCTCGGGCGAGAGCACCTCGATTCCGCCCGCGCTCCTTGACCGCAAGCGCTCGATCGGCGTGACCGGATTGTGCGTCAGGCCGTAGCGCTTGCACGCGAAGGCAAAGATGCCGTGCAGCAGCGTCAGGATGCGAGTCTTTGTCGAGTTTGAGAGCTGTAGAGCGCTGGCGCCCGGCGCCTGGCGCTTGGCGGTGATCGCGGCCGGCTGCAGCCCATCCCGCCAGGACTCAACCTCAGCCGTCGTGATCGTCTCCACGAGGCGCTCCCCGAACGCCGGCAGCAGATAGGCGCGGAGAATCGAGCGGTATCCCCTCAGCGTCGAAGGCTTTAGCTCTCGGTCTCGCTCGAGGTGTCGCATGTACTCGGCCGCTACCCCGGCGAAGCTGACGCCGGTGCGCGCCGTCCCCGGCAGCGTACCGCGCCTTGCCTCCTCCAGGATCGCCCGCAGCGCCTCCTCGGCGAGGCGCTTTGTGAAGTAGCCTGCCGGCGGCCGCCCGCGCCCGCTCCAAGCCGGGCCGAGCTTGCGTTGGACCTGCCGAGCATCAGGCAGGCGGTACTTCGCATACCAGACCGGGCCGCGCCTGCGCTCCACACGAAAGACGTGACCGCTCGGCGCGATCGGCCGTGCCGACCACATCCGTGCGCCGACGACCGGCCCGGGCCTGCCCTGCGACTCCTCGCCCATGCCCGGATTCTAGCTGCCTTGGGACATATTCGGGACATAGTTATGCTCTCGTGACGCCTGCTGCTAGGCCGATCTGCCGAGTTTGCAGGCTATTACTCACGAGCCCTTCACATTTGCTTGATTGCAGCCACTTTGGCCGTTCCTTGACGCCCTGACCACGCGCTAAGCGCCACGCAGCCACAGCTTCCTAGCGTGCGCTAAGCGCGCTGCTCTGCTTCCAGGCGCTC
>Ga0209061_1000691_pt1 | contig 74558 bp, 62 predicted proteins | sample Coa_R1_10_FD_187157 | JGI IMG/M metagenome (GOLD analysis project Ga0209061, IMG submission 187157) | Surface soil microbial communities from Centralia Pennsylvania, which are recovering from an underground coalmine fire - Coalmine... | ecosystem: Environmental > Terrestrial > Soil >... | reverse complement strand
GGTGTTTGCTGAAACGGCTGCGGTAGCGCGGAAGCACCGCTTGGGAGACTTGCAGGGCGATCCGAGCGAAGGGCAGGAGTCCGACTTCGGCCATCGCACCTCCTGCCTCGATAGCAAACAACAGTTTCGAACGGTCGGATATCTCCAATTTTCATTGGTGTAGTGAGGATGTCAACAGAGCCAGTTCATCTCTACTTTCTCGCTAATCCGCTCTTCTCCGTAGCGGGTCCGTTTGAATTTTGACCGCTTATGTGACGATCAAGAAAATTCAAACCGACCCAGCACCTCTCACTCCCATTTCCTGCAAAATCCGCGCCAGCTCGATTCGTCCGCGATTGATTCGCGACTTCACCGTTCCCTCCGGCACCTGCAGCACCTTGCGTATTTCGCCGTACTCCATTCCTTGCAGGTCGCGCAGGATCACCGCCTCGCGCAGCTCTGGAGAAAGCTTCGCCAGTCCCGTCTGCACCTGTGCACTCAATTCCGTCGCTTCCGCTTGTTGATGCGGAGTCCGTTCGCCCGAATGGACCTCCGCCACTTGCGGGGCCTCGTCAATCGAGTCGGTCAGCCGGTCGCGCCGCGTCCGCCGGTAGTGGTCCACCAGCAGGTTGCGGGTGACGCTCGTGAGCCACGTGGCGAACGCACCGTACGCCGGCTCGTAGCTGCCAAGCGTGCGGTACACGCGCAGAAACACGTCCTGGCTCAGGTCTTCGGCTGCCGCCGAGTTTCCCGTGAATCGATAGCACAGGTTATAGACGCGTCGTGTGTGTCGTCGCACCAGTTCCTCCCACGACGGCCCGTGCCCTCGAACACACAGCTGGACCAATTGGGCGTCGGGGTCCAAACGTCCTCAGCCTCGTAGCTGGCATTACCGCTCGGCCTCAATCTAAGTAACGCCAAACGCGCCCGGAATGTTCCCTTTTCCGCCGGGGCACCGCGACCCGCGGGAATAACCCGGGTCCGGGGTACCCTGCGCGTCTGTCGTAGCCTGTCAGGGCGTTCGTGAAGACGCGACGCAGGGCGGCAGCCGACCGGTTGCGCGGCATCTTATGCGCCTTCGCTGGCGAAGCACAAGCGTCGCCGCGGCTCCGGGTCCGTCACGGAGATTTAGCCCGTGCGTGACTCTCCGGTAAAGCCGTTCGCCCAGAGTACGCGCTATCGAGTCGCGCGCCACACTCGCGCGGGCCGAACTCTCTGGCTGAGAAAGGGTCGTTCATATGAGGAAACGATTCGCAACTTTGTGTCTTTTGGCCGCGGCCATGGCCGGTGCGGTCAGCGCCCAGGAAGGCCCGGTACCCAAGGGGATTCCGCATCTCGATCACGTTTTCGTGATCATGATGGAAAACCACGGCTATACCCAGCTGGTGAACAATCCGAACGTTCCGTTTATCAATCAGTTCGCAAAATTCGCGAATACGGGGATCAATTATTTCGCGGTGGGCCACCCCAGCCTGACCAATTACCTGGAGGTGGTGGGAGGATCAAATTTTGGCAACCGGTCTGACAATTCTCCGGACTGGCACGACGCCTCCTGCGAGCCGAATCTCGAATCCGGACTGGTCACCACCGATACCCCGTCGAGCTCGAAGATTTGTCCAATTGCCGGTGTGGGAACGGATGCCGCAACGCCTGCGCTCGATTGGACGAACGAAGTGCAGGTCAGCCCGTGCACCGTGCCGAATGGTGCTCTGATCGACATCGATGGCGTTCTGTCTTATCCGGCGGCTTTCACGGTGGGCAAAACAATCGCCGATCAGCTTTTTGAGCACGGCATGAGTTGGAAGAGCTATCAGGAAGACCTGCCGCCCAGCGGCGCGGACCGGGTGAATACGAGCGACGGCTACTTCAGCAATCTCACCGATTTCACACCGTTCCTCTCTGACAATTCCTTCTCCACTTGGAGCGTAAGTATGTCGAGCGTCCCGTCAATAACGATTCCAAAACTATTATCGCAGGCGGACGCGCAGGACAATGTCGTCAGTCTCTACGCCGTGAAGCACAATCCTTTCGTGTACTTCAAGGATGTGCAGGACGGCATGTTCCCGGGCAATAGCCTCCGAAACGTGGTCGGATTCGACGGTGCCGGCGGCCTATATGCGGACTTGGGATCCGGCAACGTGCCGAATTTCTCGTTCATTGCGCCGAATCAATGCAACGACCAACACGGTCGCAGCAATGCTGGCCCGTTCTGCAACTTCGACGCCGCCGATAATGGCACGCAATCGGGCCTAAACGAGGCTAATATCTTGCAAGGTGACATGACGGTGCAACGGATCGTTAGCGCCATCAAGGCCTCGCCAGCGTGGCGCCATGGGAACGTCGCTATCGTGGTCCTGTGGGACGAAAACGACTACACCGCTACTCCCAACCGCGTGCTGCTCGTCGTCGACACCAACTATGGCATCCACGGCGTGCAGAGCTCGCAGTTCTATACCCATTTCTCCCTGCTCAAGTCGCTGGAGGCGGGATTCGGTCTGCCGTGCTTAAACCATGCGTGCGATTCCGGCACGAAGGTGATGACCGACCTCTTCGCGCCGAGTTACGACGATCATTTCGGTTTCAGCGACCACTAGATCACCGTAGCTGTCAATGCTGAGAAGAGCGCCTGCTGGTTGGCGAAGACCCGGCCAGTGGGCGCTTGCTTCAATTGCGCCGGAACTTTGCCGTGACTGCAAACGACTTTCGTATGTTCATCAGGTCTTTCGACCTCAGGCCTTCCTGTGGCTGGCGCTTCCCAGCACGTACCCCGCACAGTGTGTGACCGGCAGGCGCGGGTATTTGGGATACGCTGGATCGCTTGCCGATAGCCCGCATAAATAGAAAACTGACCCGCGATCGGACTCGATCCGCCGCGCATGGGAGCAATTGGCGCACATTCCTGCTGACTGCCTATCCGTGTCGCTCGGGGAATCGTCGGTTCGGTTCATTCATCGAGCTTAACATTTAGAGCAGCCGCGCAGCACGATGCCACGCCGGCGGAATCGCCGGACCGAGCGCGCATGGTGCGCGGGCGGGCGCACTATGCGCCAAATTGCGCCTCGCGTCCGCGAAAACCGCGCTATAAACATACCGAGGAGACTCTGCCATGGCGTCCAGCGATTCGCACGATTCTCATCATTTGCGTCCCAGCACCAAAGTTCTCACCGAAGGCTATGACCCCCGCCTTTCGGTCGGCTCGGCCCGCCCCGCCGTTTTCCGCAGTTCGACCTACGTTTTCTCCAGTCCTGAAGCCGCCGAGCGCGCCTTCGATCTTTCCTCCGGACGCGCGCGAGCCGCCGAAGGCGAAGCCGTCGATCTGATTTACTCGCGCTTCAATCATCCCAACGCCGAAATACTCGAAGATCAGGTGGTCGCGCTGGAAGACGGCGCCACCTCCGCGCTGGCCTTCAATTGCGGCATGGCCGCCATCATGACTGCTCTCTTTACGCTGCTGCAACCGGGGCAATCGATCGTTTACACCGTGCCGATTTACGGCGGCACGCAGCATTTCATTCAGGATCATCTTTCGAAATGGGGCGTGCACGGCGTCGGCGTCCATTCGGGCAAGACTGAGCAGCTCGATCACGCCATTGCCACAGCCGAAAATCTCTCCGTCGTGCTGCTGGAAACTCCGGCGAATCCGACGCTGGTGATGACCGACATTCGCCGCGCCTGCGCCGCCGCGGCTGCGCGCAAATTGAATCCCGGAGAATCGCGCCCCATCGTGATCGTCGATAACACGCTGCTCGGGCCGGCCTTCCAGCATCCGCTCACGCTCGGCGCCGACCTGGTCGTCTATTCCGGGACGAAATATCTTTCCGGCTTCAGCGATATGCTTGCCGGCATCCTGCTGGCCAAGGATCCCGAGTTGATTCGCCGCATTCGCCCCACGCGCGGGCTTTTCGGCACCATCCTGCAGCCCGACGAGTGCTGGATGCTGGGCGGGCGCCTGCCCACCGTGCGCCTGCGCATGAGCCGCGCCAGCAAAAATGGACAGCGCATCGCCGAAGCGCTGGCGCGCAATCCCAAAATCAAGCGCGTGATCTATCCCACGCTTTTCACTGACGCCGACCAGCGCCGCATCTACGAGAAGCAGTGCGATTTCCCCGGGGCCATATTTTCGCTGGACTTCGCGGGAGGGAAGCGCGCGGCGTTTGATTTCCTGCGCAATCTGCGCATCGCGCGCAATGCCGTCTCGCTTGGCGGCGTGGAAACGCTCACGTGCCATCCGAAAAGCACCACGCACTCCGGCTTCACCGAGGAAGAATTTCGCCAGGCTGGCGTGACCGATGGGCTGGTGCGCGTGTCGGTTGGCATCGAGGACTGGCGCGACCTGCTGGCGGATTTCGAGCAAGCCCTCGCCGCAGTTTGATGCTCGGAAGGCCGGCGGGCGCTCCTGGGTAACGGCTGCGTTCTTTTTTCGGCTTGTGCGGAAGCGCGGTTTGAGGTTGTGGATGTGAAGGACAGGCGGCTTGCCGTTCGGTCGGCGGTGGTACCGCGCCCGATCAATCGGAACCGGCATTCTTGCGAAAGACGAATGTTTCAGTCATGCCCGGCCCCATGGGAGCGAGAAAGCTGCCGACGCATTCCGCTTCATGCCGTTCGAAGTAGCCGATAACCGCCTGCCGGGGCATGGCAGCGGGGTAGGAGCCGGTATGCAATCCGCTGTCGATCCATCGATCGATGGTATCGGGCGCCATGCAAGCCTCCGTCATGACGTCGAACACGATGAAGCCGCCGGGCCGCACAACCCGCAGCATTTCCCGCCAGTAGCAGAGGGTCGGCAGAAGATCGATGCTGCTAAAGACCTTGTGGGCTTGCGCCAAATCCACAGACGCGGTCGGTGTGGCCGAAAGCTTCGAACCATCGGTCGGTTGCCAGATCACGCCGTACTTCTCGACGAGGTAACGCGCCCACGGCTCCGCAGTTTCGTAGATTTCGCAGCGCATGGGCGAGCAGGCTCGGATTGTCTTTTCCAAGTAGCGGCCGGAACCTGGACCAATTTCCAGGACAGTCGCGATTCGATGCGAGAACACCCCCAGCGCGGCCATGCCATCGATCGTGAATTGCGTTGCTCCGGGCGTCCGGTTCATCACCGTATCGATATAATCGCCCACCGAAAGTCCCGCTTTTTCGGCAGCCGCGAGCGTCTCTGAGAAGGGAATAAAACTCGCGACATCCGTCCAGTCGTGTTGGGGCCGCCGCGAGACTTGGAGCCCCACAGCGCTCAGGCAGCGCCTTACGATCGCTTTTGCGGTCGCGCGAAGATTCATGGGCGTCGGTCGCCTCCGTAGCTCAGATTCGTCGGGGCGGTGCGAAATGATCTCTGAAAAACGAAGGGTTGTCGCTGCGTGTTCCGCGAAATTGCATGGCAGCGCGGCGCTACTTGTTGGCGGCGTCGGTGTGCGGCGATTGCTGCTGGTCGTGCTTGGGAGGGCGAGGGAGGAGCGGCATCTTTTTCACCTTTTCCATGTATTCGGGGTACATGGTTTGCGGGCCGCCCTTGGTGGCTTGGTAAGGGACGCCATAGCGCGCGGCGAATTCCTTGAGAAAGGGGTTCTTGCCGGGCATGTAGCTGGGCACGACGCTTTCGGGGCGATCGACTTCGTCCACCGGCTCGCATGGCCAGGGCTGCATCTCCATCTGGTAGTTCTCAACGAAATCGATGGTGCGAATCAAGGGCTGTTCCAAATAAACCGGATCGTAGGTGATGGAGGCAACGGTGAGGACGTTGCCGTGGCGCATGATGTGGGTGGTGGCGACGGCCTGATCACTGCGCGGCAGCCCGTTGAGACCGAGCCAGTTTTCCTTCAGGTGCGTGGTGTAAACGACGAGCGTATCGCCCTCCCAGTGGCCAACGGAAAATCCCTGCCAGGTATGCGGCGACCATGCGGGAGGCTCGTGGTGCTTGCCGTCCATCCAGATGGTTTGCTCAGCTTCGTAGGCGGAAAGGCGTGTGTGATAGGCGATCACTTGCTGCGTGGCGCGATCGACGTCTTTCCAGATGCGCAGATTCGATGGGCCGCGCCAGCCGTAGTCGGACCCGTGTTCGCGGCACTGGTCTTCGGGAGTCTCGACCATCGCGGCGCTCCAACTTTGCACGCGCTGCAGCGCGGCGGGGTTGATGGGCATGCCGAGATAGTCGCCCATTTCCGCGCCAGCCAGGCGTTCAGGCTGTTCCTCGAAAAACGTGACGCCCCAATCGCCGGAAGGATCATTTTGCGCGCGCGCCACGCCGGCCAACGGCGCGGCTAGCAGACATCCGAGCGCGAAGATGCCAATCACCTTGCCCCAGTTGAAACGCCTCATGGCCCGTCCCCCAATTACGGCCGATTGCCTGGCTCGGATTCGCGCACGGATTCTCTTCGCGCGCTGTTGGAAACGCTTACCTTGTACCACGAAACCGGCTCCGCGCGTACCAGAGTGTTGGCGCGGAATCGATTTATCACGACGGGCGGTCACGACCGCGGTGTGCTCTGGGTCACATCCGGCGGTTAAGGCATTTGCTAGGCTGCGACCAGAACTAGCGGCAGGGAACTGCCGGCGAAGGGAGCGTCGCCCGTGGATGGAAAAGCGAGCAAAAGCCTCGAAATCCGCAGCTACGATTACGTCAACCAACCGTATAACCGCGTGCGCGACGCGCTGAAGCACGACGCCCGCGCCGTGTTTCAAGCGGCGACGAAAGCGGCAGCCGAGCGGGCGCGCACGGTCGCGTCGGAGCTGCGGTTTGACGTGGGCGGGATCGGCGTGAAGGCGGACATCAACATTATCGCGAAGAAAATCGACGAAAAACATTCCGATGCGATGGCCGCGCCCGTGACGCGCGTGCTGCTGGAATGGGAAGCGGCCACGCTGCCGCGCCTGTTCCCGTTGATGCGGGCGGAGCTTTCAGTGTATGCGCTGACGCCCACGGAAACGCAGCTCGATTTTTGCGGCGTGTACGAGCCGCCCTTCGGGCCGGTGGGAAAGGCGATGAACGCGATCATCGCGCACCGCATCGCGGAAGCTTCCGTGCACCGATTCGTCTCGGATGTCGCCGCTTACTTGCGGGACGTGCTAGCGCCTGAGCCGGTCTCGCGCTGAATCGTAGCCGCCAGGCGAGAATGAGCGCGCGGTAGGTCGATTTTGCGCACGCGCATGGGATCGGGCGCTTGTGGCACGCCCGAGCGTGGCCTAGTATGGAACTTAGAAACGCTCCTGGCGGAGGGGCGGCCTTATGACAACCGTCTGCTCGCAATGCGACCAACCTGAATGGAAGTGCACCTGCGAAAAATACTGCTGCTTCTGCCAATCGCTGGACGACATTCGGCTGTGCGTCGATGGGCTGTATTATTGTCCGGATTGCCGCGAAGCATGCGAAGTGCAACTGGCGGACAACGAAGGTGCATTCTGACGGAATGGCCCGCGTCGACTGCAAACTGCACGCCGATCCGCGGTTGATCGCCGGAGCAGCGGCGATTGCGGCACACATAGCTCGGCGGGCGGGGCTTGGCGACGCTCGCGCGCGCGAGCTTAGCAGCGCAGCCGCGAAGGCATGCGAGGAGCTGGCGCGCGCGCTTTCAGAGCAGGAAAGCTCGCGGTGCAGGATTCGGCTCAGCGCGGCGGAATTTCCGGATCGCGTGGGAGTGACGATTGCCCCGGCTTCCGCGGCGTCAGAGAGCGCGAAATCGCCGGCCGTTATCAGGCAAATGGCGGAACGGCTGAGCGAGAAATTGCAGAGCGCCTCGAGCGACGGCCTCAGCGTCGAAGGCAGCGGCGGATACCTTCAAATCACGCTAATTAGAAACCTCAGCGCGGCCAAGCGGCGATTCGTGGTTTGATCGCGGAGCTCGGACCGCACTGCCTATAAGCGTTCCCCAAACTACATCGGAACGGCAAAAGCGCGCGTGCGAATCAGGGACGTCAGTTGTTCCTGGCTGACGGGCGCATCCACTTTCAGGCGGTCGCCGCTCGGCGTGACGTGCACTTGATCGAGCGCGCTCGCAAGCTCGGGATTGGCCTGCGCTTCCTGATAGCGGCGGAGCATGAGCGCGCCCTGCAATCCGGCGGCGAGCAGATTGGCGTCGTCGGGCGAACTGCAGACGGCCTGGAATTGCGCGTCAACGCCGGAATCAGCCTGAACGTCGATGGTCATCGCCTGCATGCGGTTGATGATGGGGGCGGCTTGCGGAAACTGCGCGGCCTGAGGAATGAGCTGGTGAATGGCGAGATGCGTGTAGCTTTTATCGAGCACTGCCCAGATAATTCCGTTGCCGTTGGCTTCGGTGATCAGGGGAGAAAGCTTGGAATTGTCGAGTAAGCTCTGCGCCGCGCCATTGCGTACGTCGAGCATCTGCCGCAGAGCTGCGCGCTGGCCGAAGGCGGCGGTGTTGGCATCGATGAAGGTGAACAGGATGTCGGTGGGTCCGACGCCGCTGCCGTAAGCATAGAGGTGATAGCCGTCGATGGTGATCATCGGCAGCTTTTGCTGCTTGAAACGATCCTCGCTGGCTCCGGGCGTGAACGAGCCCAGAGCGACGCCGACGATCTGCTCGCCGCCAGTTGCAGGGCGAATCGCGCCCCATGCCAGTTCATCGACCTGCGTATTCGGATCGACGCCGGCGGAGATCAGAAATTGCTCGAACTGCCGGAAGCGGCTGGGGAGCAATTGTTCACGGAGTTGGGGGAACCAAGAATACTGCCGCGCGGCCTTCATATCCGCATAGGCAAACTCGCCCACGTCTTCAGGAAACATCCCGATCACTTCGGTGCTCAATGTGCCGGCCAAGGACGCTCGCGGGCTGGCCGCGGCAGCGGCGAGGAGAAACACGATGCTGAATAGAGAGGCCGCGGTTCGGTGCATTCGATTCTTCATAAAAACCCCTGTACTCCCTTTTTCTGGTTTAGTGCCCGGCGCTCACGTGCGTTTCGCCAACCCGTGCCGCTATGATGCGGGACTCGGACCGCGACCGTTCCACGAAACCCGGGTCCTCGATACTGTCAAGATTAACTTCCACGTTTTCCAGCGCGCCGCGAACGCCCGCCGAGGCCATCAGGCGGCCTACATGGACGTCCGATAACATCGATGGGTTGGACATCTGCTCCAGTTGCCCCAGCTTTTCAAATATATCGGCGGAGCGGCGCGCAACCTCCAACGGGACCAGGACGGCGCGCTGCAGCGCATCCTGTATGGCGCGATCGCGGGCGCGCCGATCGGGAGCGGTTTCGCGCGGCATCTTCCGCGCAGTCATTACCGCTCCGTACGCTGCCGCGTCGCGGTCGATTAGATCCGCCAGATCCCGCGCGGCGATTCGAAATTCTTCGAGAATAGGTTCGAGTCTGGCGGCATAGGCGGGTTGTGAGGGGCGCTGGCTGGATAAGCCGGAGACCATTTGCCCGAGACAGGCGGCCAAGGCGCCCGCCAGCGCCGCGACAGAGCCGCCTCCTGGAGCGGCGGTGGGTTGGGCGACTGCGGCAAGGAATGGTTCAATCTTCGCGGCAAGGCTTTGAGCCCGCGTGGCGGCTTCGGCGGCCAGCTCGTCCTCCAATCTCTTCTCCAACACGTGGGCGGTAGTAAAGTTTTCAAACTGCAAAAAATGTTCCGCGGCCATATCGAGGGCGCGGCGCGGGATTAGGCCGACAATTTCACTTCCGACGATAGACGCGCCATAACGCGCGGCTTCGCGCTGTACCATTTCGAAAACGCGATGCAGCGGCGTCTGCTCGAAATCGGTGAGGTTCATCGATACTTGCGCGAGGTTTCGCGCAGCGAGAAAAACGCCCATGGCTTTGACGTAGCGCAAGCCGCCGCTCGAGAAGCGGACGGCTTTGGCGACTTTTCTGGCGATTTCCACATCGCGCGTGTTCAGCAAAATATTGTAGGCGATCAGAAACTTGCGCGCGCCGACGACGGTCGCTCCGGCGGTGGGATGCACGGCGCGGTCGCCGACATCCGGCGCGCGATCGGGATTTGTGGCGATCTCCTGGCGCAGCGCTTCAAATTGCCCGCGGCGGATGTTTTCCAGATTCACGCGATCGGGACGCTGGGCCGCTGCTTCATAAAAATAAACGGGAACATGGTAGCGTCTCCAAATCTCGTTTCCGGCCAGCTTGGCCAACGCGACGCAATCCTGAAGCGTGACGCCTTCGAGCGGGATAAAAGGCACCACATCGGCGGCGCCGATGCGCGGATGGACGCCAACCTGTTTCGTCAAATCGATCAGCTCGACCGCCTTGCCGACGCCTCGAACGGCCGCTTCCACCACGATATCAGGCTCGCCGGCAATGGTAACGACGCTGCGATTGTGATCAGCATCGCTTTCATGGGCGAGCAAAAGCACGCCGGAAATTTCGCACATGGCGGCGACGATGGCCTCGACCTTCGCGCTATCGCGGCCCTCGGAGAAATTGGGAACGCATTCGACCAGACGTCGCATGAATTACGAATTCTTTGAGTGAATCACAACCCCGCGCTTCATGGTCATGCTGCAGAGGTTCACGCCAAAATAATACGGAATTTCGCGGTAGTCGGCCACGTCGAAGGCGGCGAAATCGGCGTACTTGCCAACTTCGATGGAACCGGCGCGATCGTGAACGCGAAGGGAATACGCGGGGTTGATGGTGACGGCGGAAATGGCCTCGGCAGGGGTCATACGCAGTTGATCGCACGCGAGCGAGAGGATCATCGGGATGCTGAAGGTGGGGCTGGTGCCGGGATTGAAATCGGTGGCAAGAGCGACGATTGCGCCGGCGTCGAGCAATTGACGCGCCGGGACGCGCTGGGGCAGTCCGAGATGAAACCGGCAGCCGGGAAGCAAGGTGCAGACGACGTTGGACAGAGCCAGGGCGCGAACGTCCCCCGCATGGATGTGGTCGAGATGATCGGCGCTGGCGGCTTGCAGGTCCACAGCGAGGCGAGCGGCTCCGGTGCGATGGAACTGGTCGGCGTGAATGCGTGGCACCAGGCCGCACCCGCGGCCTGCCAAAAGAATTTGGCGCGCCTGCGCCAGTGTGAAAGCACCACGTTCGCAAAAGACATCGCAAAATTCGGCGAGCCCAGCGGTTGCGACGGTCGGAATCCAGCGGCGGACCTGCATAGCGACGTACTCGGCGGGACGGTGGCGATACTCCGGCGGCACGACGTGGGCGCCCAGAAAGGTGCGGACGATATCGAGAGGCTGATCCTGATGCAGGTCATGCAGCAAGCGGAGGATCTTGGCTTCACTTGGCCAATCGAGGCCGTATCCGCTCTTCGCTTCAACGGTCGTGGTGCCGTGCGCAGCGATTTTTTTTAAGAAAGCCGCGGCGCGATTTTTGAGCGATCCGGGCGAGGCTTTGCGAAGCGCGTCCACGGTGGAGCGAATCCCGCCGCCATGGCGCGCGATTTCCTCGTACGATTTTCCAGCGATGCGCTGCTCGTAATCATTGGCGCGGCTGGCCGGAAAGATGAGGTGGGTGTGAGAGTCGACGAAACCGGGAAGCACCACGCGCCCGCCAAGATCGAGCTTTTCCGCCCGGCGAGCCTGGTGCAGAGATTCGATCCGGCGGCGCGGGCCGACGGCCGCGATGCGGTCTCCCTGCACGAGAATCGCACCATCGCGCAGAAGGCCAACGTCGCGCATCGCAGGGCCCCGGCGCGGAACGAGCCCTTGGAGGGTAAGAACCTCCGAACAGCCGGTGATGAGCAATCCGGACACGCTGATTATCAAGAGAGTAACGCGGGACCACGGAATATCCAAATTTTTTACGGAGGTTTGGGCGCCAGTTTACGGCCCTGGGCTGGGCGGCGGAGGCGGGTCAGGAATACTCTTGCGCGCCATCGGGATTTTGATGCCGGATTTATCGGCAAAGGAGATGGCTTCGGGGTAGCCAGCGTCCGCATGGCGAGCGACGCCGATGCCGGGATCGTTGGTGAGCACGCGCTCGATGCGCGCGTTCATTTCCCTGGTGCCGTCGGCGACCAGCACCTGCCCGGCGTGCTGGGCATAGCCGATGCCGACCCCGCCGCCGTTGTGGATGGAAACCCAGCTCGCGCCGCTGGCGGTATTGAGCAGGGCATTCAGGAAGGGCCAATCGGCGACGGCATCGGACCCGTCGCGCATGGATTCCGTCTCGCGATAGGGCGACGCAACGGAACCGCAATCGAGATGGTCGCGGCCGATTACGATGGGAGCCTTCAATTCGCCGCGGGCGACCAGACGGTTGAGCGCGAGACCGAATTTATCGCGCTCGCCGTAGCCGAGCCAGCAGATGCGCGCGGGCAAGCCCTGAAAGCGGACACGTTTCCGCGCAAGCCGGATCCAGCGTGCCAGAATTTCGTTTTCGGGAAACATTTCCAGGACGAGCTGATCGGTGCGATGAATGTCGGACGGCTCTCCGGAAAGCGCGGCCCAACGAAATGGCCCGCGGCCTTCGCAGAAGAGGGGCCGGATGTATGCGGGCACGAAGCCGGGAAAATCGTAAGCGTTTTTTACGCCCTGTTGGAAAGCGAACGTGCGGATGTTGTTACCGTAGTCGAAGGTGACCGCTCCCAGCTTTTGCAGTGCGAGCATTCCTTCAACGTGAATGGCAATGGATTCGAGGGCGCGCCGCCGGTAGGATTCCGGATCGGATTTGCGCAAATCCGCGGCCTGCTCGACGGTGAGGTTTTGTGGGATGTAACCGCCGACCGGATCGTGCGCACTGGTTTGATCGGTGAGCAAATCGGGCACGACGCCGCGGCAGGCGAGGGCGGGAATGACGTCCGCGCAGTTGGCGACCAGGCCGACGGAAGTGGCTTCGCGCCTGCGAACGGCGTTTTTCAGAATGCGGAGCGCTTCGTCGAGATCGTTGACCATAACGTCGCAGTAGCCGGTTTTCACGCGGCGCTTGATGCGCTCCGGATCAACGTCGATACCGAGGAAGGCGGCACCATTCAGGGTGGCCGCGAGGGGCTGCGCGCCACCCATCCCCCCCATCCCGCCGCTGACGATCAGCTTTCCGGATAAATCCCCGCCGAAGTGCCGACGGCCGGCTGCCGCGAAGGTTTCGTAGGTGCCCTGCAAAATGCCTTGCGAGCCGATGTAAATCCAGCTGCCGGCGGTCATTTGGCCGTACATCATCAATCCGGCGCGGTCGAGCTCGTCGAAATGCTGCCAATCGTTCCAGTGGCCGACGAGATTTGAATTGGCGATGAGCACGCGGGGCGCGTAGGAATGCGTGCGAAAAATGCCCACCGGCTTGCCGGATTGAATCAGGAGGGTTTCGTCGTTTTCGAGGGAACGGAGGGAATCGACGATGGCATGGAAACATGCCCAATTGCGCGCCGCTTTGCCGCGCCCGCCGTAGACGATTAAGTCCTCGGGTTTTTCGGCGACCTCGGGATCGAGATTGTTCATCAACATGCGAAGCGCGGCTTCCTGCTGCCAGCTTTTGCAGGAGATGGCCGGGCCGCGCGGGGCTCGGACGGGCTGATAAGCGGCCGCATTTTCGACCGTCAGTTTGGGCATGGCGGCGACCTCTGTAACACGCTAGCACAGTCGCGACGCAGGGTGGCAACAGCTTTCCCGTTGTGTCACGAGGACCCGGTAAACCGGTTGCGTGCCGTGGGAGAGAATCAGGCGACCGACGGAGCGATCCGCGAGTCAGACAGCTCATCAATCGTCTGATATAGATGCTGAACGTTCAGGGGCTTGGGGATGTAACGGTCCATTCCAGCGGCGAGGCAGCGTTCTTTGTCGCCGCTCATGGCGTAGGCGGTCATGGCGATGATGGGAATGTGCTGGCCAGTGAGGCGCTCGTGGCGGCGAATGGCAGTGGTGGCTTCGAGGCCATCCATTTCGGGCATTTGAATGTCCATCAGGATCGCGTCGAACGGCTGGTGTTCGAGAGCGTCCAATACGGCTTTGCCCGTCTCGACCGTCTCGACGGTGTACCCTCGCTTTTCGAGCAGGCGCACGGCGAGAGTGCGATCGACCGCGTTGTCTTCGGCGATCAGGATTTTCAGGTGGTGGCGAGCTTCACGGAGCGAATGGCGGGTCAACAAAGTGCCCGGCTTGCGGCCGCCGGCGGAGGATTGGCCCACTATGCGGCGAATCGCGTCCAGCAGATCCGCGGAAGCGACCGGCTTGGGGAGGTAGGCTTTGATGCCCAAATCGCGGCAGCGGGCGGCATCTCCGCGAAGGCCGGCTGAAGACAGCAGAATCACGCCTAAGCGCGGATATTCGGGGCTCAAGCGAATTTTATCGGCGAGAGTGAAACCGTCCATGCCGGGCATACGCCCGTCGAGGATCGCCAGCGCAAAGGGTTCGCCCTGATCGTAGGCGTGCCGAAGTTCCTCGATGGCTTCATCGCCGCCAGCCGCCATCGTGGAACGCATGCCCCAAGAGGAGAGCATATCGGCAAGGATTCGGCGGTTTGTTGGGTTATCATCAACGACCATTACACGTAGGCCGAGGAGTTGAGACATCGGCGCCGGCCTGCCCGCCTCGGCAAATTGGCTTGGGATATCGAAACGAGCATTGAAATTCAGCGAGCTGCCTCGGCCTGGATCGCTCTCGACCCATACGCGGCCACCCATGAGTTCGACCAATTGAGCGGCGATGGCCATGCCCAGGCCGGCGACGTCAACTTGCGGTGCTTTGGCGTCTACCGGATGGGCGCCGCCCGGCCAGGACGAAAGGGAGGGCAGAGAAATGCCCTCTACCGGCGTGTGGACGCTGAAATGCAGGACTGCTTCGTCCGCGGTGACCATTTCGGGCTCTGCTGAAAGAACAACGGAACCGGAAGGCGTGACCTTCAGTGCCACCTGAATGAGATTGGTGAGCACCTGGCGAAAGCGGGTCGGGTCGCCACGGAGGGCATCCGGAACGGCGGAATCGATGCGCGATGATAATTCAATTTTGTTTTCGCGCGCGGACGTTGCCAGCGAGCGCACGGTGGCGTCCAGCACTCCACGAACACTGAAATCAATGCTCTCAAAATCGAGGGTGCCCGCTTCCATCTTCAGGAAGTCGATCACATCATTAAAAACCGAGAGCAAAGAACGGGCCGCGGATTTTACGATCAACAGGTAATCGCGCAGGTCCGGTGTCAAATTCGACTCGAGCGCCAGATCGGTCATGCCAATCACGGCACTGATGGGCGTGCGAATCTCATGGTTAATGTTGGCGAGGAATTCGGCCTTGGTGCGGCAGGCCAGCTCCGCAGCGTCGCGCGCAAGCTGCAGCTCTGTTTCGGCGCGCTTTCGCGCGGTAATGTCGATCGCGCACATTCCGATGAGGGACGCGCCATCAATTCCGGTGAGCGGAAAACGCAGTGTGAGCCAATATCGCTCGACGCCATCGGGGGTGGGGACCATCTCTTCGAATTCCAGCGCACGACCGAGCCGGAGCACCTCGAGTTCGTGGCTGCGGATGCGTTCTCTGATTTCGGCCGGAATCCACGTAGGCTCTATTGGCCGTTGGGAAATCGCTTGGCTGAGCTGAAAAGTTTTCGCCATCGGATCGTTGAAATACAGATATCTGCCTTCGCTATCCTTCATCGCGGCGATGGCTGGAAGGTTATTCATGAAGATGCGGTGCCGCGCCTCGATTTCGTTACGCTGCTTTTCCGATTGCTGGAAAGCGTCGATCATCCGGTGAACCGCGTTGCCCAGCATTGCCAGTTCGTCCCGGCCGGCCCGAACCTGGCGGGCGCTATCGTCGACGCCACCGGCGATCGAAGCGATCGCCGAATGGAGGACCGACAGGCGCGAGATCACGGACTTCTCGAGAAGCAATTGGACGATCCCGCCAAATGCCACGCCCGACAGGATCAGGGCAATGGCAATATCGACGCGGAGAGGGTTCGTTTCACCGATGGCGAAGCGCGTGAGCAGCAGGAGGCGGGACGAAATATACGCAATCCCAAGCAAGGCTGTCAGCACCGTGGCGAGGACGATCAAAGTTCTGCGGCGTAGCGGCACCAAGTGGGCCTCCATGAGATCGGCGAAGCTGCCGCGCACACAGCGGGAATGTGCCGTTGCGGCACACTTCCAGTGGTTCGCGGAGCGTATATCATGCAATGCGAGGACCTAAGTCGTGGCTGTGCGCATTTCATACGTCTGACTGTAGAAACGGAAGAAATCGAACGGTGACGGCGCATCAGGGAGACCGGGTAAAGTTCCAAGTAGGGACATCTATTCCGAAATGACCACACGGGACCAGGCGAGCGGACGATGATAATGTCTCGATAGAGCGATTGGGCTGAGGGAGGCGCGGAACATGCCAGAAAAGCTGCTTGAGGGGCAGGTCGCCGTGGTTACCGGTGCGGCGAAGCGGATTGGGAAGAGTATCGCCGTGCGATTGGCGGCGGAAGGCGCGGCAGTGGTGGTGAATTACGCGACTTCCAGGGCCGATGCGGAGGAAGTTGCGCGCGAGATTGCGGCGAAAGGAGGGCGCGCGATCGCCGTGAAGGCCGACGTAACGAAGCGTAGAGAAACGGCGGCATTGATGGTCGCGGCAGACCGGGAGTTCGGTCGCGTCGACATTCTGGTGAACAACGCAGGGGTATTCTTTCCGGCACAGTTCGCGGAGCTGACAGAAGAGCAGTGGGACCGGGCGATGAACGTGAACCTGAAGTCGCAGTACTTATGCGCGCAGGCGGCGGCACCACTGATGAAAAGACAAGGGCGGGGGCGGATCGTGAATCTCGCCTCCGTGGGAGGCCTTCTGGCGTGGCCAAGGTACACGCATTATTGCGTTTCGAAAGCGGGCGTGATCATGCTGACGCGGTGCCTGGCGCGCGCGCTGGCGCCGGAAATTTTGGTGAACAGCGTGGCGCCGGGAACGATTGAATTTCCCGGCGATGAAATTCGGGAGGCGGAGCACATAAGAGATTTTGTCGAGCGAGTTCCGCTGCATCGAACCGGGCGCGGGGAGGATATCGCGGACGCGGTCGCCTATTTAGCGACGAGTGATTTCGTGACGGGGCAGACGATCGTGGTGGATGGCGGGCGGATTCTCGTGTAAGCGCGGTTATTCGCAGCGGACTTTCCTTGGCAAGATTCTACTTGCAAAATGGGATTTCTCGAATAGGCTTAGGCCGCTTGCTCCTTTGGGCGCGCCCTGAGGGAGCTTTAAAATTCGAGGGGATGGGACCCGTGGCGCAAACCGCGACACCGAACAGCATCGCTTCAATGCCGAAAGTACCGCGGTCTAGGCCACGCACCGAACGGCGCGATGCCTGGTGGCTGGAGAATTGGCCGTTCGTCATCGTCTTCAGCCTTTTTGCGATTTACGCGACGTGGAGGGCCGTGTGGCCGCACGAAGCGACGATTTACTGGGCCGATCCCTACCTTTCACCGTTTTACTCTCCGCTGATCGATCCGCAGCATCACTGGCTGCCACGCGTGATTTCACCGGCAATCTTGATTTTGTGGGGGCCTCTGGGATTCCGGCTGACGTGCTACTACTACCGCAAGGCCTACTATCGCGGATATTTCGCCGATCCGGCTGCCTGCGCGGTGAGCGAAAAGAAGACCGAAGGGTATTGCGGCGAGACCTCGTTCCCGTTCATTTTGCAAAACGTACATCGCTATTTCTTCTACGTAGCGGTGTTCTTCCTAGTGGTCCTGTGGTACGACGCGATTCGCGCGTTTTTCTTCCCGAATGGCGTGGGGCTGGGCGTCGGGACCGTGATCATGCTGGTGAACGTCGTCTTGCTGACGGGCTACACGTTCGGGTGTCACGCGTGGCGGCATCTGGCCGGCGGCCGGCTGGATTGCTTTTCCTGCAGCAGGTCGGCGCTGGCGCGGCATAAAGCGTGGCAAGGAGTGACGCGGCTGAACGAGCATCACATGTTTTGGGCATGGGTAAGCATGATCTCGGTAGGCCTGACGGACCTTTACATTCGCCTGGTTGCCGCCGGAACGATCACTGATATCCGGCTATTGCGATGACGAAATACGAGAGCCACGAATACGACGTTCTGATCATCGGCGCCGGCGGAGCCGGGTTGCGCGCCGCGATCGAGGCGCTGGCGCATGGCGCCCGCGTTGCGGTTGTCTGCAAATCGCTGCTTGGCAAGGCGCACACGGTGATGGCCGAGGGCGGGCTGGCCGCGGCAATGGCCAACGTGGATAAGGCTGATGACTGGAGGACCCATTTCCGCGACACGATGCGCGGGGGAAAACTGCTGAATAACTGGCGCATGGCGCAGTTGCACGCGCAGGAAGCTCCGGACCGCGCGCGAGAACTTGAGCAATGGGGCGCGCTATTCGACCGGACCGAAAGCGGCGACATCATGCAACGGGCCTTCGGCGGGCACACGTACAAGCGGCTATGCCACGTCGGCGATCGCACGGGCTTGGAGATGATCCGCACGCTGCAGGACCGCGGCGTACAGATGGGATTCGATGTCTTCATGGAATGCACGATCACGCGGCTGCTGAAGGACGGCGACCGGGTGGCGGGAGCGTTCGGGTACTGGCGTGAATCGGGCCGATTCATCACGTTTCGGGCGAAGTCGATCGTGATTTGCACCGGGGGAATCGGGAAGTGCTGGAAGATCACGTCGAATTCCTGGGAGTGCACGGGCGACGGCATGGCGCTGGCGTATCAAGCGGGCGCCGAACTGCTGGACATGGAGTTCGTGCAATTCCATCCCACGGGGATGGTCTGGCCGCCGGGAGTGCAGGGAATTTTGGTGACGGAAGCCGTGCGCGGAGAAGGCGGCATCCTGCGCAACAAGAACGGCGAGCGCTTCATGGAGAGATACGACCCGAAGCGCATGGAACTATCGACGCGCGACGTGGTGGCGCGGTCCATCTATACCGAGGTGCGCGAAGGGCGGGGCAGCCCGCACGGCGGGGCGTTCCTGGATATCTCGCATAAGCCGGCGGAATACGTGATCCGCAAGCTGCCCTCGATGTACCACCAATTCAAGGAATTGGCGGACGTTGACATCACCAAGGGACCGATGGAAGTGGGGCCGACCTGCCACTACGTGATGGGCGGGATTCGCGTGGAGGCGGAGACGGGCCAATCATCGATTGCAGGGCTATTTGCCGCCGGCGAAGCAGCCGCGGGACTGCACGGGGCAAACCGTCTGGGAGGGAACTCGCTCTCCGATTTGCTCGTTTTCGGGCGGCGCGCGGGGCTGGCGGCAGCGGAATACGCAAACAAGGCATCGGCGGTGGCACTGGACGAGGCGCAGATTGACGAAGCGGAGCGCGAGCTACTGGCGCCGTTCGGGCGGCCGGAAGGCGAAAGCCCCTATCAAATCCATTACGATTTGCAGGAAACCATGCAGCAGCTAGTCGGCATCTTTCGCAACGAAGAAGATCTTAAGAAAGCATTAGTAGAGCTGGAAAAACTCAAGGAGCGCGCCAAGCGCATGCGGGTGGAGGGGTCGCGGCTCTACAATCCGGGTTGGCACCTGTCGCAGGACGTCCGAAACATGCTGATTGTCTCGGAAGCCTGCACCCACGCGGCGCTGGCGCGCAAGGAAAGCCGCGGAGCGCACAGCCGGATCGATTATCCGAAAACCGAGGACGCGTGGGGCCGGAAAAACCACGTGATCGTGAAGCGGGGCGGGGAGATGACGCTCTTCGAGGTGCCCAGGCCGGAAATGCCGGAGGAGCTGAAGCAGTTGCTGGCGGAGGATGCGGTGGCCGCGCACTAGCGCGGCGGGACCTGCGGCGGAGGCGAGGCGAATGGCTGACGAAGCGACGATGCGGATCTTTCGCGGCGACCGCGAGACCGGAAAGCACGTCGATTACAAGGTGCCGCTCGTCCCCGGCATGGTTGTACTGGACGCGGTGCATGCGGTGCAGGCGCATCAGGCGCCCGATCTGGCGGTGCGCTGGAATTGCAAAGCAGGGAAGTGCGGGTCGTGCTCGGCGGAAGTGAACGGCCGGCCGAAGCTGATGTGCAAGACGCGCATGGATGATTTGCCGCTCGACCAGCCGGTCACGGTGAGTCCGCTGAAGACGTTTCCGCTGATCAAGGATTTGGCGACCGACGTTTCCTGGAATTATCAGGTGAACAAGAAAATTCCGCCGTTCCAACCCCGGCCGGGCACGCAATGGAAGATGTACCAGCGGGACGTGGACCGCGTGCAGGAATTCCGCAAGTGCATCGAGTGCTTTTTGTGCCAGAACGTCTGCCACGTGTTGCGGGACCATGGCAAAAGGGATGAGTTTGGGGGGCCACGCTTTTTCGTTCGGACGGCGGCGCTGGAAATGCATCCGCTCGACGGCGCGGATCGCACTTCTTTGCTGAAAGAGACCCTGGGCATCGGGTTTTGCAACATCACGAAGTGTTGCACGGAGGTATGTCCCGAGGAGATTCGCATCACCGACAACGCGATCATTCCGCTCAAGGAGCGCGTGGTCGATGAGTTCTACGATCCGTTGACGATGCTGTGGCGCAAAATTCGCGGCGGTAAGATAGCGTAGCTCCCTTGCTTGGCGAAGCGATCGCGATGGATTACAAGCTCAAGTCGATTTCGAAGGCCGGCATTCCGGAGGCTGCGTCCAAGGCCGAGCGGTACCGCTTCCTGAACGAGCCGGAAGAATCCGAGTCAATCTGCCGCGATATCCTTGCGCTCGATCCTTCGAACCAACAGGCGTTGCGCTTGCTGGGTCTGGCTATTACGGACCAATTTCTCGGCGTGGGTACGGACCGCTACCGGGACGCGAAGGAAGCATTCGAAAAGCTCACCGACCGATACGACCGGCTATATCACATAGGATTGTTGTACGAGCGCCGCGCGAAGGCGCAGATTCAGGCGGGCCAGCCACCACACACACTCTTGCCGCTGCTGGAACAGGCGCTCGCCTGCTACGCGGAAGCGGAATCGATCCGCCCGCCGGAGAACGATGACGCCATCCTGCGCTGGAATCGCTGCGTACGACTGCTCGAGATGCTGAAGAGCCGGCTGGAAGAAGGCTTGGTGTCCTTTGATGTTCACGACGCACCGCCGATTTAGGAGCGTCTTCCAGCCGAACGGCATCCCGACTAAATTTACAGAGTTAGCTTTCCGCTGGCCAGCAGATCGATCAGGTTGCGGTCCGCCTCCAGAAAATCCAGATCGCGGAGCGTTTCGGGTTCGCGCCACTCGACACGCTCGAAGAGGCAATTGCGGATTTTCCGCGTGCCGATTTCCGCAGCGAAGAAGACAACTTCGACCGGCTCCGGCATTTCCGCATACTGATGGCGCGTGCGGTAAATCTCCGCGCCGATTCGTGCGGAGACGTTGAGTTCCTCGCGTAGTTCGCGTGCAAGCGCGGCTTCAAGTGATTCCCCAGATCGCACCTTGCCGCCCGGAAATTCCCACTTCAATTCGAGCGCACTTCCGCGCTTCCGCTGGCACACCAGCAGTTTTTTATCGACCTGGATTAGTGCCGCGACGACGAGCACGATGCCGATTCACCTGGAATTTTGAGTTTCCAGAACTGGCCAGCGCCCAAAAAAACAGAAACGCGCCGGAGAGCGGTCTATCTCTCCGGCGCGCGAATGCAGAGCTGTGCCTAACCTACTGCGACGCGGCCTCCACTTTCCGAAGCGCCGGCATCGGCTCCTGCCAAATGATGCGAACATCCGGAGCCGCGTTGGGATAGAACTGCGTCGATTTCTTGCCGGAAGGCAAAAGGATGATATCGACGCGGCGGTTGTAAGCGAGCCAATCCGCGTACGGTCGCCGGGCCATGAACTTCGGCTGCGGCTGCGGATTGCTGGATTCAAGCTGTTTGACGTCGCTGCGCGGGAGCGGCCGCTGCTTGCCGTAGGCGGCCGTTTCGATCTTGTCGCCCGAAATACCCTGGTCGACAAGGAACTGCTTCACGCGCTCGACGCGGCGTTCGCTGAGGTCTTGGTTGTAGTGAACCGATCCGCGCACGTCCGCGTATGCTTCGATGGAAAGCTTCGCATCCGGATCGTACTCGAGATACTTTTTGAATCCGGTTGCCAGCGTTGTAAGGGCATCCTGCTGGCTCTTCACCAGACCAACCTGGGGATGCCGCGAGTCGGGGTACGCCGTGGGGTAAAAGATGCTTTGCAGCGTCACTTGCGGAATGGGCTCGATTTCGCCAACGATGTGCACGGGCGCATTCTCCGTAGCCGAGCCACCGCAGACGTTCGAGGCGTTCAACGTGTAGTTTTTGGTTTCGTCGATGGTACGAGCGGGCTGGCCTTCAGGAACCTCGGAAGTGTCGGCTGGCGCCGGCTGAACCGTTTCGCTGCCACTGGCTTCCACGGTCTTGCCGTCCACCGTTATGGTGCTGGCATTCGAGGTCTGCCAGGTAAGCGTGGTGGAATCCTGCTGGACAACCTTGTCGCCAATCTTGTGGTAGTGGACCTCCGTCGGGTTCGCGCTGATGCTGGCGTCCACTTTTGTATTGACGTTCACCGTCGCGTTGGAAGTGTAGGTGCCGCCGGGACCCTTGGCGGTGAAGTCATAGGTGGTGGTGGCGTGCGGGGTAACGGATTGGCTGCCGCTGGGCTGCACGTTGCCTACATTGCTGATGCTCGTATCCACGGCGTCCGCGCTCTGCCAATTCAGCGTGGAGGATTGGCCGCAGTTGATATTCGCGTCGGAAACACTGAAGCTGCCAGTCACCGGCGCAACCGCAACCTGCGCGCTTGCGATCCCCGCCTTAAACCGAGGCGCCGTCTTGATCTTCTCGCCACGCGCCCAGTTGACGGTCTCCTGCTTTCCGTTGTCCAGGTGAACTACAACCTTCTTCCCCACGACGACGTTTACGTCACCGGACCAGATCGTTTTCCCCTCCAAGGTAACAACGATGTGGTGCGTCCCGGCGGGCAACAGGAGATTCTGGTGCCAAATCCAATCCCAGTCGAATTCATCCACGTGACCCACAAAGTATTTCGGCGTGTCGCCGTTGGAGAGCACCGCCGCGCGCGGAGAGCCTTTGAATTCCACGTCGCCGAACGGGCCGCTCACCTCTCCGCCCTGGGGTTCCAATTTCACGTCCAGGGGCGTCGCCTTGCCAGCCGTGATATCGACGTCCTGCTGGAATTCCTTGTATCCGTAGTTCACCACGTCGATGGTGTGTTTTCCCGGGCTCAACGAAAACGAATGCTTCCCTTGCGGCATGGCGTTGCCGTCGATAAAGACGTCGGCTTGCTTTGGAGAAACCTTGATCTTGAGTTTTCCATCTCCATCCTTGGCAAACCCCGCAGTAACCGTCAGCGTAAGGGCTAACACGAGGGTGAAGACGTATCCCATTCGTCGCATCTGCATTCTCCTGAAGTAATTTCTGTAGGCCAAGTTTGATGATTGCCCTCTTGCGCCCTGACAAGAGAGCATCGGGCTCGGGAAGTTAAAAATTAACCCCTAACCCTACTCCTGTCAATCAGATTCAAAAAATAGGTCAAAGGTTGTGAAAAAATGCCCGATGGCGGACCCGCCGCTTCCGCCTTTCCGGTCCTGTTTTATACTTTCGTCTATGTTTACTGACCGGCTGCTCGATCATTTTCGCAATCCTCACAATGTCGGCGAACTGGCTGGCGCCACGGCCACGGTCGAGGTGACGAATCCGGTTTGCGGCGATGTCCTGCGGCTGAGCGCGCGCCTGGAGAATGGACGGATAGCCCAAGCAAAATTCAAAACGCAGGGTTGCACCGCGGCGATTGCATCCAGTTCGGTGCTGACGGACCTGCTAGCCGGGAAGTCCGCCGCGCAGGCGCGTGCGATTTCGGCGGAAGAGATTTCGAGAGAACTGGGTGGTTTGCCGCCGGCAACGTTTCATGCCGCCCAGCTTTGCGTCGATGCCGTGGCGGCGCTCCTCCAGAAGCTGGCGTGAGCGCGCGCCCAAGGGCGTTCACGACGATCCCAGCGCGCGCCGTAATGTTGCAGCATCGTTCAGGTTGAGCACCACGCCTTCTTCTTCGGTCAGTATTTCCAGCACTTCGGCGGCATGAGCCCACACCACTTGGCGGGCGCCAACTTCCGGCGATGCCGCTAGTAGCGCGGAATAAAGCGAGGCCGAGAATATCAGCGGATGTCCCCGTTTGCCGTGATAGGTGGGCAGCACGATCAGCTTGCCGCCGGCGTCGAACGCCTCGATTAACTGCGCCACCAAGTTTTCCGAGACCAGCGGATGATCGACTGGGCAAAGCAACAACCCCGATGTCTCGTTCGCGGGAAGGCTCCGCACAGCAGCTTGAATGGAAGAGAGTTGGCCGCTCTGCCATTCATGATTCACCACGATTTCTACGCCCGCTCGTTCCAATTTCTCACGGATCTGTTCCGCGTGTGCTCCCACAACGACGCGTTGGATGGCGACTCGCGGGTGGGCGGTTATTTGCAGCAGGTGCTCGACGAAAGTCGTGCCGCGATAGCGAAGCAGCGCCTTTGGGGCGCCCATCCGGCGGGATTCACCAGCGGCGAGTATGGCCGCGGCGAGCGGGAGCCGCTTCGCGGTAGAGGACGGATTCATCCGGAAATTTACGCATCCGGCAGAGCCGCGGCGCGCGCGAGCTTCACCGCTTTATGCGGCAGATTCCTGGCGTTGCGCCGCACCGCGATCAGCTCGGCCGTGATGCTCACGGCGATCTCCTCGGGGGAAAGCGCGCCAATATCAAGCCCCACAGGGGCGTGGACACGCTCGAATTCATCGGGCGAATAGCCCTCTTTCTCGAGCGCTTTGTAAACGGAGATCACTTTGCGCTTGCTGCCGATCATGCCGATATACCGGGCAGGAGTCCGCACGGCCCAAGCCAAGACGCGCATATCGTCCTTGTGGCCGCGGGTGACGATCAGGAGATAGGTGGATGCATTGGGCTTGAGCTTTTCGAAGGCGTCTTCGTACGACGTGTGAACGGCCGTGGCCATCGGGAAGCGCTCCAGATTGGCGAACGCGGCGCGGTCGTCGATTACGCTGATGCCGAATCCGGCGGCATGGGCGGCCCGCGCGACGGCCAGCGAAACGTGGCCACCACCAAAAATGCACAGTTGCGGCTGCGGAAGCACGGGCTCGACGAAAATTTCCAGCGTGCCGCCGCAAATCAAGCCGACGTCATATGCGGCGTCGTGATTTAAATTGAAGGTCATCTTGCGGGGCTGCTCTTGCTGCATCACTTCCTTTGCCGCCGCCCAGACCTCTGCTTCGACGCATCCCCCGCCGATCGTTCCGGCGACGGAACCATCTTCGCGCACCAACATTCGCGAGCTTTCGTAGCTCGGAATCGAGCCGTTGGTGTGCACGATCGTCGCCAGCGCTCCGCGTTGGCCGGCCTTGCGCATGCGCACAATTTCTTCGAAGAGATCCATGATCAGCAAAAGCCTACGTCCGCTTGCCAGCGGTGTCAATTCCGCGTGATTCTATTATCGCACGCCGCTCCGCGCTCGGCGCGGAGAGGTTCCCGCGTGTTGACGAAACGCCCGCTGGCCGCGATGCTAGGTTGCTGCCGGTTTCATTTCCGAGGCGGAGGTGCGGATGAGAGCCGTGATTCTTTCCGAGTATGGCGGACCCGAAATGCTGCTCCTGACGGACGTGCCTGAACCGCGGATCGGCGCAAACGAGGTTTTGGTGCGCGTTCGCGCGTGCGCCTTGAACCATTTGGACCTTTGGTTGCGCCGCGGGCTGCCCAATCAGCCCCTCACGTTTCCCCACATTTTAGGCAGCGATATTGCCGGTGAAGTTGCCGAAATCGGCAGCGCGGTGACGAACGTCCACCGGGGCGACAAAGTGCTGTTGGCGCCGGGTGTCTCCTGCGGACAATGCGCGCAATGCTTGGCCGGGCAGGACAATTTTTGCAAAGGCTACACGCTTTTCGGCTCAGGCGTGCCAGGCGGCTATGCCCAATTCGTGAAAGCACCTGCCGTAAACGCCATCCCGATTCCGGGCATTTTTACATTCGAAGAAGCCGCCGCGGTACCGCTCGTTTTCCTCACTGCCTGGCACATGCTGCTAACCCGTGCGCGATTGCGCCCTGCGGAAGAAGCGCTGGTGATTGGAGCGAGCAGCGGAGTTGGATCGGCGGCGATTCAGATTGCCAAAGCGGTTGGAGCGCGTGTGATCGCCGCGTCCACATCGGAAACAAAGCTCGCGAGGGCGAAGGAACTGGGCGCGGATGAGGCGATTGTCAGCCGCGGGGATTTTGCGCGCGAAGTGAAGCGATTGACGGGTGGCCGGGGCGTGGACGTGGTGTTCGAGCACGTTGGCCAGGCCACGTGGGAACAGAGCATCTACAGCTTGGCGCGCGGCGGCCGGCTCGTCACCTGCGGCGCCACCACGGGACAGGATGGAAAGCTGAACATCGGGTACCTCTTCGCGCGCCATCTCTCAATCCTCGGGTCCTTCATGGGCGCGAAATCGGAGCTTTTCGCCGTCCTTGAGCTTTTCCAGCGGGGATTGTTGAAGCCGGTGATGGACTGCGTGATGCCGCTCGAACAGGCCATCGAAGCGCACCGTCGCCTCGAAAATCACGAGCAATTCGGCAAGATCGTGCTGTCGGTGTCGTAGCGCGGAGAGGGGTGGGAATAGGGACGTGCTTTCGGACAATGAGATCATCACAAAATTGCACGCTTTCGAGGACCAGTTTGTTGAGAGAAAGACAGCGTCAGATTCCAGCGACTGGCTTAAAACAGCAGTTGGGTTTGCCAACTCATGCCCCGTTGGCTATCCTGGCCTACTCCTGATTGGCGTAAGAAACGACGGAACTATTGAAGGCAGCCATATCAACCTGGACAGTCTCCAGCGAACGCTAAATCGTGAATTGAATAAGGCGTATCCGCCGATTTATAGGTATTCGAAGGCGGTGCAGTACGAACACGGCGAGTTTCTTGCGGTTATCGTCCCAGGCAGCGCGGACCGTCCGCATTTTTCGGGCCCGGCCTACGTGAGGCGAGGGTCGGAAACTGTCCAGGCCTCCGACGAACAGTTTAGGTCGCTTGTGGCTCAGAGGTCTTCCAAGGCATATGAACTGGTCAGGCACATGGGCGAGGCCGTAACCATTGAGCGCCGCAATGTGGAGCGCGTAAACGTGATGGGCGAGGTGGCGAGCACATCGCAAGCTACGATTACCGACTGCAGCCAATTCGCGGTGACGCTTCGTATCGCCGGGAGCCCAGGTTCCGACTTTGTAGCGCCGCTGAGCAGGGTTTTGATCTCGCGCGATGAGAATGGCAGGTTGAAGCTAGAAATATACCCGGTACCCGTCCCATAGGCGGCAATCGCACTGGCGCCAAGCTCTGCTACAAGGCAAAATAGCCTTTCCATGCGGCGTGGCACAGCAAGCGTTTCCCAGGAAGACTACCTAAAAGCCATCTGGGAGATCGTGCAGGAAGGGCAAGCGCCGATTAGCGCGCGTCTAGCTGAAGACCTCGGCGTTACTCCGCCTGCGGTGACGGCGGCGCTGAAGCGGATGGCGCGCGCCGGGTACTTGCGCGTGCTGCGCGGCGGCCGTATCGCGCTTTCGGCGAAAGGGAAAGGCGCGGCTCACCATCTTGTCCTTCGCCATCGGCTGGCGGAAAAGCTGCTTACCGACGTAATCGGCCTCGAATGGTCCCGCGCCCACGAAGAAGCGGAGCATCTCGAGCACGGCATGTCGCCGGAGATTGTTCGCCTGCTGCTCGAACGCTTCGGGCGCGACAGCCGCTGCCCGCACGGCGTGCCGCTGTTTGGCGGAATGTCGCGTCTGCGCCGGCAGTTTGGAGCCATGCGGCTTTCGGAGGCGAAATCGGGCCGCTCCTACGAAATTCTGCGCGTCTACGAGAAAGATCCCTTGTTTCTCGAATTTCTCGACCAGCGGCACCTGCGGCCTTCGGCGCGGCTTCGGGTGGTCGGCCAGGAATACGATCAGACGATGTCCGTCGTGGTGACCGGGCACGCATTTGGGCGCATGCATCTCGGGAAACCGGCTACGGAGCGCATCTGGGTGCGCCTGCTTCCGTGATTCAAGTTTGGCATCGGCTCGCCAGGCCCGTGGGGCGGAGCGCGTAGTCATGCTCACCGCGCTGCGCTACTACTGGATTATCTCCAAAGGCTATCGCCTGCGGCCCTGGAAATCTCCGTACATCCAGTGGCGGCTGGAGACCTTTTTTGGCAGCGAAGCGGCGCATCTCTCGGCAGGTCAGTTCTTCGCGTTGCTTTGGCGCGAGCGCAAACGCATGGCGCGGTTTCTCGGTTGGGTGAAGGAGCGCCGGCGGGGCGGATGAAGAGCTGTGTATTCACACGGCCTGCTTTCGATAACTGCGACCATTCACGGGAAACACTTCGCCTGCCGCAGCTTGCCGGGATTGGATTTATCTCATATAACAGGTAAGTTGGGGTGGAGCGACACTGCTGCTCGCTGAACGGAGATGGCGGCCTAGCGGCGAACGGCCGAAAATCGTCCTTGCTGGTTGAATATGAGCCATCCGTCGAGCTTTTTTAACCTGTATCGCCACAATTTTGTCCGTGTGGCCCTGGCTATTCCGGAGGTGCGCGTTGCCGACCCGGCGTTTAACGCGCAGCGCGTCATCGCCCTGATGCGCCAGGCGGCGGAGCGGGATGCGCTCCTGGTCGCTTTTCCAGAGTTGGGACTATCCGCGTACTCATGCGAGGACCTTTTCCATCAACAGGCATTGCTGGACGCGAGCCGCGAGGCTCTCGTGAGGGTCCTTGAAGCATCGCGCGATCTTCCCACGATCGCGGTGGTCGGATTGCCGGTGCCTGTCGATCACCTGCTCTTTAACTGCGCCGCAATAGTGCATCGGGGCCGGCTGCTCGGGGTGGTTCCAAAGACGTATTTACCGAACTATCGCGAATTTTATGAAATGCGTCAATTCACGCCGGCAACGCAAGCGCATCGCAGCGCGATTGACTTCGCCGGGCAGCGGGACGTGCCGTTCGGGAATCGCTTGCTCTTCCAGGCCGCCGATCAGCCGCTCTTTACGTTTTTTGTCGAAATTTGCGAGGACCTATGGGTGCCGGTCCCTCCGTCATCGTACGCGGCGATGGCCGGGGCGACGGTGCTCGTCAATGTTTCTGCCTCGAACGTGACCATTGGGAAGGAAGATTTTCGCCGGCTGCTGGTTGCGGACCAGTCCGGCCGGTGTCTGGCCGCGTATATCTACTGCGCCGCCGGCCCGGGCGAATCCACGACGGATCTGGCGTGGGACGGGCATGGCTTGATCTATGAAAACGCGACGCGCATTGCGGAAAGCCGGCGCTTTTCACATTCGGCGCAGCTGGTCACCGCGGATATCGATCTCGATCGCCTCATCGCTGACCGGATGCGCCAAAACAGCTTCGGGCTTTCGGTTCACGAATATCGCCAGCAGATCGCCGAGTTTCGCACGGTGCGGTTCGAGGCGAACCCGCCTTTGGATCGCCGCCTGCCGCTGGATCGCATGATCGAGCGGTTTCCGTATGTCCCGAGCGAATCCGTCCGCCGGGACGACCGCTGCCGCGAGGTGTACGAAATCCAGGTTCAGGGGCTCGCGAAACGCCTTCAAGCTACAGGAGTGAATCGTCCCATCATCGGCGTGTCGGGCGGCCTTGATTCCACGCAGGCGCTGATCGTCTGCGCACGCGCCATGGACGCGATGAAGCTGCCGCGCAACGGAATTCTTGGCGTCACCATGCCCGGCTTCGCAACGAGCGAACGAACCTTGCAGCAGGCTCGCCAACTGATGGCTGCCATCGGTTGTGAGAGCCGCGAAATCGATATCCGCCCCAGCTGCATGCAGATGTTCCGGGATATCGGCCATCCATTCGCGGCCGGGCAGCCCGTTTTTGACACGACATTCGAAAACGTTCAGGCGGGCGAGCGGACCAGCCATCTATTCCGGCTGGCGAATCAAGTAGGAGGGCTCGTCGTCGGCACCAGCGATTTGAGCGAACTCGCGCTCGGCTATTGCACCTATGGCGTCGGCGATCACATGGCGCATTATCACGTGAACGCCAGCGTGCCGAAGACGTTGATTCAATATTTAATCCGATGGGAGGCCGAATCCGGGCAACTGGGTTCGGACGCCGGCAAGGTGCTCAAACAAGTTCTCGAGACAGAATTCAGTCCGGAGCTGGTCCCGGGAGACCACAATGGGCACTCTACGCAGCTTTCGGAAGAGGTCGTCGGTCCTTACGAATTGCAGGACTTTCATCTCTATTACACGCTGCGCTTCGGCTACGCGCCTACCAAGGTCGCTTTCTTGGCATGGTCGGCGTGGCACGATCGCCGGTTCGGCGATTGGCCCGATATCCCGGAAGGCAAACGGAATCAATACTCGATTGCCGAGATTAAGCGGTGGCTGGGCGTCTTTCTCGACCGTTTCTTTAAGTTCAGCCAGTTCAAGCGGAGCGCTCTGCCGAACGGGCCGAAGGTCGGCTCGGGTGGGTCGCTTTCTCCGCGCAGCGATTATCGCGCGCCGAGCGACGCCGAAGCGACCGCCTGGCTCCTTCAACTCGATCAGATACCCGACTCGGACGCGTAAATGCCCGTTTTCCGCGCGTTTGCTCGGGTCCGCTCTCCCATTGAGCGGCGCATCCGAAATTGATCTAGGCGCGGCTTGCTCACGATACCGGTTGGATCGTGTTAAGTTGACGTCGCCCGCGACCCTGACTAGAATTTAAAAAGGCGAAGCATGGTACGTTGCTTCGTGAAGCGGTAGGCACGAGGATTCGAGGGAAAGCCATGATCCCGGCGGTCCTTCAACAAAAACGCCATCAACAAATTCTGACGGACGTGGTTCGCACGTACATCGAGACGGGCGAGCCGGTCTCGTCGCGCAGCATTGCGCGCCGCCATGCGGAACCGCTCAGCCCGGCCACGGTTCGCAACGTGATGGCCGATCTCGAGGAAGGCGGCTATCTGTACCAGCCGCATACGTCCGCCGGACGCGTCCCGACGGCTGCTGCGTATCGTTTTTTCGTCGAGCAAGTGGCAGCGCAAGCCACCGCCAGCCCGGAAGACCGGCAGTGGATCCGCCGCGAACTGGAGTCGGCGCAGACGCCCGAAGCCGTTATGGAACGCGCGAGCCATGTGCTTTCGGCCGTGTCGCGCGGACTGGGGATTTTTATCTCTCCGCCGCTTTCGCGCACCGTGGTTGAGCATGTGCGCTTTATCAGCGTCCCGGATCGTCGCGTCCTGGTTGTTCTCGTCACCAGCGGCGGAGCGACGCGGGATAAACTGATCCGGCCGGAACACGAAATTCCGCAGGAGGAACTCGACCGCGTCTCGTCGTATCTGAACCGGCATTATTCCGGCTGGACCCTCGAAGACATGCGCGCCGATCTGCAGCGCCAGGTGGAACGCGATCGCGAGCAGTACGGCCGCCTCGCCGGTGCAGCGCTCATGCTCTGCGATCCAGCCGTGCTAGGTGATGATTCCGAGCGCAAGATATACGTGGAGGGCGCCGCGCGGATCGCCTCCGCGATGGAATTTACGAGCCAGGACCAATTGCGGGAATTGTTGCAGGCCATCGAGGAAAAGGACCGGTTGATTGCCTTGTTGAGCGGCTGCATCGAAGCGCCCGAGCCGGTACATGTGGAATTCGGTGTGGATCAAATGACCAATGCGGGTAAGCATTTGGCGCTGGTCTCTGCGTCCTATTCCGCGAACGATCAAGTGCAGGGAACGCTCGGCATTCTCGCGCCGATGCGCATGCACTACGAACGCGTGATCACCGCCGTTGCTTTCATGGCGCAACTGTTTTCAGAAAACCCGCAAGGGAGTTGATGTCGGCGATGTCGCAGAGCGAGCCAGCCAAAGAGACAATGAAAGCACAACCCGAATCGAACGAATCCGCCTCGAATGTGGCCGGCGAAGCGTCGCCGGCGCAACCAGCGCAGGCCGCTGGAAAGCAATCGGAGGGCGCTTCCGATCCGATGGAGAAGCTGCAAGCTGAAAAGAAAGAGCTGATGGATACGCTGGTCCGCCGCCAGGCCGATTTTGAAAACTTCCGGAAGCGCGTGGAAAAAGAGCGCATGCAGGAGCGCCAGCGCGCCACCGAATCGCTGATCGAGCGTCTGCTTCCGGTGTTGGACGCTTTCGACCGCGCGCTTGCGCAATCGAGCGACTCGGCGTATCTCGAATACCGCAAAGGTTTCGAGCTGATTCGGCGGCAGCTCTGGGAGACTCTCGCCAAGCAGGGGCTCGTCCGCATCGAGGCGCTGGATCAGGAATTTAATCCTCACTTCCATCACGCCATCGAACGGGTCGAAACCAGCGAACACGCCGACGGGATCATCATTGGCGAGTTGCAGCCCGGATATCTGTTTCACGGGCGAGTGTTGCGCCCCGCGATGGTGCGCGTGGCCACGGAACCGAAATCGGAATCCGCGCGTGTGTCCAAATCCGACGATTAGGCTGTAAGCATCCGCGGACGGGACTGAAGGAAGGGCTTTAGCGATGCGCGGGCCGCGAAGGTTTGTGCCTCTCGCGCGTCGCACCCCGGGGGGAGGAACCCAGCAGTTATGGCGAATGCCGATCAAGTGGATTATTACGAAGTTCTCGGCGTGGAGCGGAACGCCACGCCGGAGCAGATCAAGTCCGCGTACCGCAAAGCTGCGTTGAAGTGGCATCCGGACCGCAATCCCGAGAACAAGCAACTCGCCGAGGAGAAATTCCGGCAGTGCAGCGAGGCGTACAGCGTCCTTTCGGACGAGCAAAAGCGCGCCATTTACGATCGCTACGGCCGCGCCGGTCTCAGCGGCCGTGGATTTGATGTCGGCGGATTCGATTCCTCGATTTTCGACGAGTTCCAGGACATTTTCGGCGATTTTTTCGGCTTCAACCAGGCGTTCGGCGGCGCGGGCCGGCGCGGGCGCGGCGCGCGCGGGCAGCGCGGCGCCGATCTCCGCTACGACGTTTCGCTGACATTCGAGGAAGCCGCCGCTGGCGTAACCACGAAAGTTCATCTAACACGGCACGAAATCTGCGAAAGCTGCAAGGGAACCGGCGCGAAACCTGGTACCGGAATGGCTACCTGCCGCACCTGCGGCGGCCGCGGACAAATGTCGTATCAGCAGGGATTTTTCTCCATCACGCGCACCTGCCCGGCGTGCCAGGGAGCAGGACAGGTCGTGCGCGAGGCATGCGCTACCTGCCGGGGCCAGGGACGAGTGGAACGCGAGCGTACCCTCGAGGTCGGCATTCCCGCCGGCGTCGAGTCGGGCACGCGGCTGCGCATGACCGGCCAAGGCGAGCCGGGAACCAACGGCGGCCCTCCGGGCGACCTATACGTTTTCCTGGAAGTGAAAGAGCATCCCTTCTTCGAGCGCCGCGGCGCGGACCTATACAGCACAATTCCGATCAGCTTTCCGCAGGCCGCGCTGGGCGCGACCATCATCATTCCCACCCTGAAAGGCGAGGAGAAATTGGAAATTCCTGAAGGCACGCAATCCGGCCAGATCTTCCGAATCAGGGGCAAGGGCTTGCCGAATCCGCACGGCGGGCGCGGCGATATGTACGTTACGGTGCGGGTCGTGGTCCCCTCGAAGCTGACTCGAGAGCAGCGTCACCTGCTCGAGGAACTTGGCCGCACCATGAAGGTGAATAACAAACCTGTCGAGCATTCGTCGAGCTTCTTCGATAAAGTAAAGGACATTTTCGGCTGAGCCGGCTTCCGCCGCGCCGATTCGTTGCGCCGAATCCCGGCGGGAAAGCGTTCGGTTTGCGTCATTCTTCTTGAAACTGGGTCCCCCGATGCGGCGCCGGTTTTTCGTCGAAAAATTCGAACATCGTTCCGCCGTAATCCGCGGCGAAACCGCCGGCCATTTGGGCCGCGTCTTGCGCGCCGAGCCGGGCCAGCTCTATGAGTTGAGCGACGGGAACTCCGTTTGGCTGGCTCGAGTCGAACGCGTCGAGACTCCGAAACGCGGCGAAAGCCGGATCGAATTCGCTCTGGTCGAACCTGTCGCGGCACGCGAATCATCCCTGCAAATCGCTTTGCTGCTCTCCTTGATTAAGTTCGACCGCTTTGAATGGTGCCTGGAAAAAGCGGTCGAATTGGGCGCCGTGGAAATCGTGCCCTTGGCAGCGGCGCGTACGGATAAGCCTTTGATTGCCGCGGCGGGAAGGCGCCGCGCGCGGTGGGATAAAATTCTCGTCGAGTCATCGCAGCAGGCTCGGCGTCTGCGCCCTCCGTCTTTGCGCATGGCGTCGGAAGCTGGCCGCGTACCTGGCCCGCACGATGCTTTCGAGCAATCTTCGGCGGATTTAAAGTTGCTCTTGTCCGAGCGGCGCGAAGCGGCTCCACTCCGAGAGGCCTTGCCGGCGCGCGTGAGCCCCGGGCAAGAACGCGAAAAGCCACTTTTTGTATCTCTTGCGATTGGTCCTGAAGGAGGATGGACGGACGAGGAGTTGTCCTCAGCCCGCGCAGCCGGATTCGCGGAAGTTTCGCTCGGTGAAAATATTCTGCGAGCGGAAACGGCCGTCATTTCCGCGATGGCCATTCTGCGATTCATTCTCGGCTAACCTTTTCACGCGCCGCGCAGTCAAATCTTGCGGAAGGGTGCTTCGCGCACTCTGGCTCGATCCGGCCCGCTCTTCCGCGTCATTGCGCGGTCGTGGTATAAAGGAAATACGAGATGCAGGAAATGGACCACACTGGCTCACCGGAAGCTCCTGTCAGCCCGCCTCAATCCCAATTGCGCCACGAATTGCGTAACTGGACTCGGGATTTGGCCATCGCGCTCGGCCTCGCGATCGTGGTCATGATCTTCCTGTACCAGCCCGTCAAGGTCGAAGGCAACAGCATGAATCCGCTCTTGAGCGATCAGGAGCGGATCTTCATCAACAAATTTGTCTATCACTTCGAGCCGATTGACCGCGGCGACGTGGTCGTTTTCTGGTATCCTCTGGACCGTTCGAAATCGTTCATCAAGCGGGTGGTGGGCTTGCCGGGCGAGACGATCCAGATTCGAGCGGGCGATGTGTACATCGACGGGAAGGAACTGTCGGATCAATTTGTCCCGCCCAACTATCTTGATGGATCGAATTACGGCCCGCTGAAAATTCCGCCCGATGAGTATTTCGTGATGGGCGATCACCGTGACAGCTCCAATGATTCGCGCGTGTTCGGGCCTGTGCCACGGTCGCTCATTTACGGCAAGGCGGTTTTCGCGTATTGGCCGGTGGATCATATCGGCTCTCTCGCACCGTCTTCCAGCACGGTTAACGCGGCATCGAAATGAAAAATCTTGGAGGACACACTGACCGAAGCCCTCGGAGGTTGCGCGACGCTCGCGCTAGAGGACGGAAGAGTTTTTAGCGGCCGCGCGGCGGGAGCTCGTACCCGCCGCGGCGGCGAAGTCGTTTTTAATACCAGCATTACCGGCTACCAGGAAGTATTCACCGACCCCAGCTACGTCGGCCAGATTGTCTGCCTCACGTATCCGCACATCGGCAACGTGGGCGCCAATCTGGACGATGAGGAATCCTCAAAGCCGTACATCGAAGCGCTGATCGTGCGCGAATTTTCGCCCGTCGCTTCGAATTGGCGCTCCACCGCATCCGCGCAGCAATATCTTGAACAGCATGGCGTCCCAGTGATTTGGGATATCGATACGCGCGCGCTCGTCCGTCATCTCCGCAGCATGGGGGCATTGCGCGGCGTGGTGTCCACCGACGGCACGCCCGCCGAGCAGTTGATCGCCGAGGCGCGCGCTTTGCCGTCAATGGCCGGACAAGAGCTGGCTGGCCGCGTGACTGCGGCGAAACCGTACCAATGGACGCGGGGCTCGATCGAGTTGGCGATGCCGCTCGCGGTCGCGGCAGCGGCCGGCGCGAAAGAGGCGCGCGCGATTTCCGGCGCAGCCGCCGCGGCGCGGGCGCGCCCAAACGGCGGCACGGCTGTGCGGCCTCGCTATCGCGTCGTCGCCTATGACTTCGGGATTAAGCAGAATATTCTGCGGCTTTTGGTCGATCATTATTGCGACGTGACCGTGGTTCCGGCGCAGACGTCCGCCGAAGACGTGCTGGCGCTCAAACCCAACGGCGTATTTCTCTCCAACGGCCCCGGTGATCCGGAGCCCTGCACCTACGCCATCGCAAACATTCGCAAGCTCGCGGGCCGCGTTCCGATTTTCGGCATCTGCCTCGGCCACCAGCTTTGCGGACTGGCTCTCGGCGGGCGCACCTTCAAGCTGAAATTCGGTCATCACGGTTCCAATCATCCGGTGAAGAATCTGCTTACGGAAAAAGTGGAAATCACCGCGCAAAATCACGGCTTTTGCGTCGATCCCGATTCGCTGCCTTCAAGCGAAGTCGAGATTACCCACCTGAATTTGAACGATCATACGAACGAGGGCTTGCGTCATCGCTCGCTGCCGCTTTTCAGCGTGCAGTATCACCCGGAAGCCTCGCCCGGCCCGCACGACGCGCGCTACCTCTTCGACGATTTCGTGAAATTGATGGAGGATCACAAGCTCGTCAAATGACGCGGTCTAGCGCACGAGATGAAACGGATTTGATTGGCTCAAGGGACCATGCCCAAACGCACTGACATCAAGAAAATTCTGATCATCGGCTCGGGCCCGATCATCATCGGCCAGGCCTGCGAGTTCGACTATTCCGGCACGCAAGCGTGCAAGGCTCTGCGTTCGGAGGGCTATGAAGTCGTGCTCGTCAATTCCAATCCCGCGACGATCATGACCGACCCTGAACTGGCCGATCGCACGTACATCGAACCGCTATCGCGTGAATACCTAGAGTCGATCATAGCGGCTGAACGCCCGGACGCCGTTCTTCCCACGGTCGGCGGCCAAACGGGATTGAATCTCGCCGTCGAGCTTGCGGAAAAGGGGATTCTCGAAAAGTACGGCGTGAAACTGATCGGTGCGCAGCTGCGAGCGATCAAAGTTGCCGAGGACCGTCTTCTGTTCAAGGACGCGTGCCGCCGCATTGGCCTCGACGTGCCGGATTCCGCCGTGGTCACCAGCATTCCCGAAGCGATCGACTGGGCCGACAAAATGGGCTATCCCGTGGTGATTCGTCCGTCCTTCACGCTTGGCGGCACGGGCGGTTCCATCGCCTATAACCACGAGGAATTTGCCGACGCGATTGCGCGCGCTCTCGACGCCAGTCCCGTTCATCAGGCGCTGATCGAAGAATCCGTGCTCGGCTGGAAAGAATTCGAGCTCGAAGTGATGCGCGACTGCCGTGACAATTTCGTGGTCATCTGCGCGATCGAGAATTTCGATCCCATGGGCGTGCACACGGGCGATTCCATTACCGTCGCGCCCGCGCAGACGCTGACCGACAAGGAATATCAGCGCATGCGCGATGCCGCCGCCGCGATCATTCGCGAGGTCGGCGTCGAAACCGGCGGCTCCAATATTCAGTTTGCCGTCGATCCGGCCACCGGGCGCATGATCGTGATCGAAATGAATCCGCGCGTCTCGCGCAGCTCCGCGCTCGCCAGTAAAGCCACGGGATTCCCGATCGCCAAGATCGCGGCCAAGCTGGCCGTCGGCATGACGCTCGACGAAATTCCCAACGACATCACGCGCAAAACGCCCTCGTGCTTCGAGCCGACCATCGACTACGTGGTCGCGAAAATTCCGAAATGGCAATTCGAGAAATTCCCCGGCAGCGACAACACGCTGACCACGCAGATGAAGTCCGTCGGCGAGGTGATGGCTCTCGGCCGCACATTCCAGGAAGCGCTTTGCAAGGCCATTCGCGCCCTGGAGCCCAGCTCCGCGTGGCGCCCGCCCGCCGAAGTTACCACCGCGCTATTGCGCGAAAAGCTGCACGTGCCGAATCCCGACCGCATTCACTGGCTGTTCGAGGCGCTCGAACGCGGCATGAGCCGCGAGGAAGTTTGCGACCTCACCAAGATCGATCCTTGGTTCATTCGCGAGATCGAGGAAATGCTCGCCATCGATAAGCGCATTGCCCAAACGACGCTTTCGAAGTGCTCTCGCGAGCTGCTGCTTGAATCCAAGCGCTCCGGAGCGAGCGACGAGGAAATCGCCAAGCTCTGGAACGTCAAATCCGCGTCGGTGCGCGCTCGCCGGCGCGAACTCGGCGTCACTCCGGTGTTCAAGCGCGTCGATACCTGCGCCGCCGAATTCGAATCTTTCACTCCGTACATGTATTCGACCTACGAACAAGAGGACGAGGCGGACACAACCACCCGCCCGAAGATCGTCATTTTGGGAAGCGGGCCCAGCCGCATCGGGCAGGGAATTGAGTTCGATTATTGCTGTTGCCACGCCGCCCTGGCGCTGAAGGAAGACGGATACGAGACGGTGATGGTCAACTGCAATCCCGAGACGGTTTCCACCGATTACGACACCGCCGACCGCCTCTATTTCGAGCCGCTTACGCTCGAAGACGTCCTCGCCGTTCTCGAACGCGAAAAGCCGCAAGGTGTGATCGTGCAATTCGGCGGACAGACGCCGCTGAATCTCGCGCTGGAACTCAAGCGCAACGGCGCGAAAATCATCGGCACCGATCCCGAATCAATCGATCTTGCCGAAAATCGCCGTCTTTTCGGTGCGTTGCTGAACGAACTCAAAATCCCGCAGCCGCGCGCGGGCACTGCGCTGGCTCCGCAGGAAGCCGTGCAAGTCGCGAATGAGATCGGCCTGCCGGTGCTCGTGCGTCCCAGCTATGTGCTCGGCGGCCGCGCCATGGTCATTGCGTACGACCTAAAAACCGTCGAAGAATATGTCGCTCAAGCTGTCCTGATCGGCACTGCCTCCGACCCCAAGCGCCCCATCCTGATCGATCAGTTTCTGGAAAACGCCACCGAAGTGGATGTCGATGCGCTTTCCGACGGTACCGATGTGGTGGTTGCTGGCATCATGGAACACATCGAGGAGGCCGGCATCCATTCCGGCGATTCGTCGTGCGTTCTTCCGTCGGTCACGCTGAAGCCCGCCGTGCTCGATACGATTCGCGATTACACGGCGCGGCTGGCGAGAGCGTTGCACGTCGTCGGCTTGATGAACGTGCAGTACGCCATCCAGCAGGACAATGTATATGTCCTCGAAGTCAATCCGCGCGCCTCGCGCACCATTCCCTACGTCAGCAAGGCCACCGGCGTGCCGCTCGCGAAAGTCGGTGCGCGCCTGATGACCGGCCGCAAGCTTTCCGAGATGCATTTGCCCGTCGTGGATCGCAACGGCATTCCGGAGCTCGCCTTGCTCGATTTCTTCGCCGTCAAATCGCCTGTCTTCCCATTCAACAAGTTCCGCGGCGTCGATATCATTCTCGGTCCGGAAATGCGCTCTACCGGCGAAGTGATGGGCATCTCGTCCACGTTTGCCGGCGCGTTCGCCAAGGCGCAGCTCGCCGCTGGCCAACGCCTTCCTCTTTCCGGCACCGTCTTCATGAGCGTCAACGATCACGACAAGCGCTCCGTCGCCGGGGTCGCGAAGGATCTTGCCGCCGCCGGACTGAAGATCATCGCCACGCGTGGCACAGCCTCGGCTCTCTCGCGCGCCGGAATCGACGTCGAGGAAGTTTACAAAGTGAACGAAGGCCGTCCGAACATCGTCGATCTGATCAAAACCGGTAAAGTGAATCTGGTGATCAATACGCCGCTCGGACGCGAGTCCTTCTACGACGAGAAGTCCATTCGCCGCGCCGCCGTTCGCTACAACGTTCCTTGCATTACCACGCTTTCGGCGGCCAGCGCCGCCGCGCGCGGCATTCGCGCCATGGCCGGGCAGGCCGCGGACGTCGCCGCGCTCCAGGATCTGCATCGACGCGGATCCGCTGCCGCCGCCCGGGCCGACCATTCCTGACGCCCAGGTGCCGCGTACCCTCGCCGCCGATGAATCCTTCATTCCCACATTTCATCCAATGACGGCGATGCCGCTCGCCTCTTTTCCCTTGCGCCCTCGCGCCGCTTGTTGCCGCCGCGGCCGCCGTGTATCATGACCCCTTCCATGGAATTGCAGGCGGTCCCGTTCCGCGATATTCCGCACGCCACTCCGCTCTTTTCCGCGTTTCTTGACGATTTTTCTCGCGTCGCGAAGTTTTATTCCCACACGCCCGACTCTTCGGGAATCGGCGCCGCCGCGCGCGAAGTGCGCCTCGATCCGCAAACGCGCCGCGTCGTTGTCGATATCCTGCGCGAACAAAACCGCGGGTTCGCCGCCCCGCATGAGCTGCACGCCGCTGTCGGCAAAAATCTCGACCGCCTCGCCTCGGGCGCCGTCGCGATCGTCACCGGCCAGCAGGCCGGACTCTTTTCCGGCCCCGCGTTCAGCTTTTACAAGGCACTTTCCGCCGTGCGTTGCGCCGAAGACGCCACCCGTCGCGGAATCGACGCCGTCCCGGTTTTCTGGATTGCCACCGAAGATCACGATCTCGCCGAAGTGAATCGCGCTTTCTGGAGCACGCGTCAGGGGCTCTCGCGTTTCGAGCTTTCGGCGCCCGGGGAATTTGACGGCTGGCGCGTGGGCGAAATCCCGCTGGGCGATGGCGTGCAATCGCTGGTCGCGGAAGCTTCGAGGACGCTCGAAGGTATCTGCATGGATACCGTCTCCGCCGCGCTTCGCGATTCCTACGCTCCCGGCGAAACGTACGGCTCCGCTTTCGCGAAACTCATGGCGAGGCTGCTCGCTGGCCGGGGCCTCATCTTCCTCGATCCGCTCGACGCGCGCCTGCACCGCCTTGCCGCGCCTATTTTCGCTCGCGCGCTGCATGAATCTTCTTCGCTTCGAGACGCGCTTCTTGCCCGCTCGAGGGATCTCGAAGCCGCCGGATTCCACGCGCAAGTAAAAGTCGCGCAGGAATCGACGCTGCTCTTTTTTACCGTCAACGGCCGTCGCCAGCCTGTGCGCGCCCGCGATGGCGAATTCTCCGCCGGCGACGCGCCGTTTTCTGCCGCGCAACTCGCTTCCGCCGTCGAGAAGAGTCCGGAAGCATTTAGCCCGAATGCGTTGCTTCGGCCCGTCGTCCAGGACTTTCTGCTTCCCACGGCCGCTTACATTGGCGGTCCCGCCGAAGTGGCGTATCTGGCCCAGTCGCAGGTGCTGTATCAGCGCCTGCTCGGACGCATGCCCACTGTCTTGCCGCGCGCGAGTTTTACCTTGATCGAGCCGCCCATCGCGCGCTTTCTCCGCCTGTACGATCTGACTTTTCGGGACATCCTCGCCGGGCCGCAGCATGTGCGCGCGAAAATGGAACAAAAGGCGCTTCCGGGAGGCCTTTCATCGCGCTTTGACGAAGCCGAAAAATCCTTTCGGCGCGTGCTGGACGAATTCAAAGCGCCGCTCGAAAATCTCGACGCCACGCTGGCGGGCGCGCTTCAATCCACCCGGGAAAAAATCCTCCATCAATTCAACCAGCTTCGCGGCAAGGTCGGCCGCGCGGAAAATTTCCGTACCGGGGTCCTCGATCGCCATCAGCAGATCCTGTTCGACGCGCTCTATCCCGAAGGCGGTTTGCAGGAGCGCAGCGTGTGCTTTCTTCCGTTCCTCGCTTCGCGCGGGCACGAACTGATCGACGAAATTCTCCGCCTCAGCTCCGTCAGCAGCTCGGCTGGCGGCGATTCCAGCGCCCGCGACCACCAGGTTGTGTTTCTGTAGCGCGCCATCGGTTGCACTGGCATCGGCTGCCGGCGCAAGCGGCTCGGCATCGCAGAGCCGCGACGCCGCGCAATCGTGTTAAAATTCCTCCGAAGCCGCCGAGATTCTTTCCGTACTCGGGGAGGTGCACACGCATGCATTTGACGCCCGGCAAGCAGAAGGGGCTGCAATCGGTCTCCGATTCGCGCGGCGTGATCGCCGCCGCGGCGATGGACCAGCGCGGTTCCCTCAAAAGCGCGATCGCAAAAGAGAAGGGCATCGACAAGGGCGCGGTCACTCCGCAGATGCTCGAGGAATTCAAGTCCGCCGTCACGCGCGTGCTGACTCCCTACGCCAGCGCGATTCTTCTCGATCCCGAATACGGCCTGCCCGCTGCTCGGCTACGCGCGAAAAATGCCGGCTTGCTCCTCGCCTACGAGAATAGCGGCTACGACAATACCCGTCCCGGCCGCCTGCCTGATCTTCTCGATATCTGGTCGGTCCGCCGCCTCGTCGCCGCCGGCGCCGATTGCATCAAGATTTTGTTGTATTACACGCCGTTTGATCCGCCTGCCATCAACGAAATCAAGCACGCCTGGGTCGAGCGCATCGGCGCTGAATGTACCGCCGCCGATGTCCCGTTCTTCCTCGAAATGGTCGGCTACGAAGAGGGCGGCGACGAAAAGGGAATCGGCTTCGCGCGCAAAAAGCCGGATATCGTGGCGCGCAGCATGGAGGAATTTTCCAAGCCCCAATATGGCGTTGACGTGCTCAAGGTCGAAGTGCCCGTCAATATGGCTTTTGTCGCCGGCGCGAAGGCTTGCAAAGGGGAATCAGCTTACACGCGCGACGAGGCCAAGGAACATTTCCGCCGCGCCGCCGCCGCTGCCAAAAAGCCCTTCATTTATCTCTCTGCCGGCGTAAGCAACGATGTGTTCGCTGAAACTCTGGAACTCGCCGCCGAATCCGGAGTGAATTTCTCCGGCGTTCTCTGCGGCCGTGCCACCTGGAAGGATGGCATTCCTGTTTATGCCAAGCAGGGCGTGAAAGCACTCGAAGATTGGCTCGCCGATCAGGGCGTGAAAAACATCAAAAACGTAAACGACCATCTGAAGCCCGCGAAGCCCTGGTTCAGCTTTTACGGCGTCACTTCTGCCTCGGCCTTGTCCTGACCAGGCTTGGCGAAACGCCTGCGGGGCTGGTTTGAATATCCCTGATCGTGACGCGAGCGGTCGAAGTTCAAGCCCGTCTGCGGCCCAAACGCCTTCGTCTGGGTTTGTGGATGCACCCTGCGGTATAGTGCTCGCCCAAGGTCGCCTACCGCGATGAACTTCGTTCACAGGCGCTTGTGCCGCTCGGCGCGGTGGCGCTCGTTGCTGGAGAACTTCGTTGTCCCGTCCGCACTGAAAGACGTCCAACTCGGCGATGATGTTCTCGAACTCGGCCCTGGCGACGGTCTGACCACGGACTTGCTGCGCCCGCACATCGCTCGCATCACCGCGCTGGAAATCCATCCGCCTACGGTTCGAAAATTGGCCGCGCGCTTCTGCGGCACCAATGTGACTGCCATCCAAGGCGACGCATCCGCCATGCAATTTCCCGATCGCCGGTTTTCAGGGGTTATTTCACTGCACGTACTGCATCACATTCCGTCCGCCGCGCTGCAGGATAAAGTTTTTCGCGAAGTTCGCAGAGTCTTGCGTCCGGGCGGCACGTTCGTCTGCGTCGATAGCTTGAATTTCAGCGACCTGCGCATGCGCCTGATTCACATCGGCGACAAAATCACTCCCGTCGATCCCGCCAGCATTGACCGGCGATTGCACGCTGCGGGATTTTCCGACATTTGCATCGAGACGAATCCGTACGCCTTTAAGTTCATCGCGCGGCGTCCGGTCGATTAGCTACTGCAACCCGCCGCATTGCGTTGTCACCTGCATCGCCAGCGCATCGTTCAGCAGCGCGCCGCGGCGGGATCTGCTCATGCACACCTGCCGCGCGGTCAGCTCCAGCACGCCGCGCAAATCCGCGCGGTCCAAATTCGCGCCGCTCAGGTCCGCATCGCTCAGCACCGTCCCCGCGAACTGCGCCTCGCGCAAATCGGCGCCGCGCAAGTCCGCTTCGATCGCCACCGCTCCTTGCAGCTTGGCCCCGTAAAGATTCGCCCCCGGCAATTTCGCCGACCATAGCAGCGCCTGCTGCAGATCGGCATGATCGAGATCGGCCGCGTTCAGGAACGCTCCTCGCAGATCGGTTTTCTCCAAACCGGCCCTCGCCAGCGACGCCGAACTCATCTGCGCGTCATAAAGCGTGGCGCCATCCAGCCGGGAGTCCACCAGCATCGCGTTCGCCAGCGACGCATACGACAAATTGGCCCAGCGCAAATCGGCGCGCGCCAGGATCGCTTGATCGAGCCGCGCCCGGTTCAAATTCGCGCCGCTGAGCAGCGCCCCGTCCAGCACCGCTCGTTGCAAGTTGCTGTTTCCCAAATCCGCGCCGCGCAAATCGGCCTCTGAAAGATAGGCTCCTTCGAAATCCGATTGCCACAGATGCGCGTTCGCCAAAAACGCGCCATATGCCTGCGCGTACCGGAATTTCGCTTCGTTCAGTTGCGGCCCTTTCACGGACGCCACTTGCGAGTTGGCCCCGCTCCACCCCGCCGGCTTTCGCGAAAGCATCGCTTCGGTTAAATCGGCATACGGATCGAACCCGAATACCCAGAAAACATCCGCCGCCCAGCGCCGGATGCTCGCGGGGCTGTATTGCGGCGCGCGGCTGCGCTCGTGCGGCACGCCGAGAATCGTCCCGGCCGAAAGGAACAGCAGCGCGATCCCCAGCGCGCTCGCTGTCACGGGCGACGATATTCTTCGCGCCATTTCGATCGCCCGCGCGGTCCACCTGTGCTCTTTTGACCACTGCTCCTGGCTTCGCCCGCTCTTCAGAGTGGCGTGGAGCGCCACGCCGCTTGCGATTGCGGCAAAGAGCGCCTGAAGCAGCGTGCCTTTCGCATCCTGCATGGTCAGGTAGCGCGCCCAGAACAGCACCAGCGTAAACGGAGCAAGCCAATACGCGGCGACTACGGAAAAAGTCTTCTCCACCCACATGCTGGACGGTCCGTCCCGCCCGATCCACCAGAAATGCGCACGCAGCAGTCCGACGATCAATCCCGGCCCGCGGTCGTCCAGTGCATGTCCATCCGGAAAAATGGCCGGCAGCTCCATCACCGCTTCCCAGGCTTTTTGCAGTTGAAAGTGGAATACGAGATACAGGCTCAAAATCACGAGCGGCCCGAGCAGAAATATCTGCGCGGTCGGCATTGCCGCCGCGGCCGTGTGCGACTGCAGATACGGAATCACCGCTGAATCCGTCAACAGTTGCGCGTCTTTTGTCTTCCAGATGATCAGCCACGAAATCAGCACCGTCGGAATCAGCGGCGCAAAGCATCTCCAAGCGATTCGCGACGCGCGCGCGTATTTCGCCGCCGCCTGGAACTCCATGATTTGCGGCGGTAGCAGCGCGTCCCGCAGGTTCGCGCCGGCGATCTGCCGCGGCACCAGCCCCATGGCGGTCTCCAGCGAAGCCCCTTCCAGATTCGCCGCTTCCAGGTTCGCGCCCACCAAGCACGAGTCTTCCAGGTCGGCGCGCACCAGGCTGGCGTCGCGCAGGTCGGCAAGCAACAAATCCGCCGCGCGTAGGTTCGCGTCGTGCAGATCGGCGAATTGCAATTTCACGCCAATCAGTTCCTGGCCCTCGAGGTTGGCGTCCGAAAGGTCGGCGCGCGCTCCGGCTTTCCCGCGCGTATCGAGCCATTCCAAATGGCTCGCAAGTTTTTCTTCCAGTTTCCAGTCGCGTCCGCTGGCGGCGGGTGATTCGAGCTGCGCGAGCGACGCTGCCTTCAAAATCTCCGCGTCTGCCGCCTCGCGCGTATGTTCCGGCTCGGGAGCGCCGTGTTCCGCGAGATGGGACGCGTCCGTCGCGCCTTCCGCCTCTTCGATTTCGACGGATTCTTCGGCGTTCTGTTTGCCCTCCGCGGAAACATCCGCGCGCATCGCCGCCGGCTCTTCGGCGGCTTGGAAAATCCCGCGCTTCAATTCCGGTTCGGCCGGCTCGGTCGCTGCTTCGCCGCGCGTCTCATCAACACCAACGCGCGCGCGTTCCTCGGGGTGCATCTCGGCGGGCGCATGCATTTCGATGGGCGCGACTTCGCCGGCTTCCGGCGTGTCCTGCGCCGGATCGCCGACCGGATCGCCGGAACTTTCGCTCGACTCCCGCGGCTCACTCGCATCAGCTGGCGCCGTTATCAGGCTCGCCTCCGCCTCGGGAACGCCAACTCCGCTCGGTTCGCTTGAAAAGGGATCCGTCGGCTCCTCGGGAGGGAATAGCGCTGCCAAAGCTTCCGCCGCCGACGGCAATTGGTCCGCTGGAATCAGGCCGTGCTCGTCGGGCGCGATCCGCGGCGCGTCGATTTCACAGGCGCTTTTTGTCGTCGTCTCCCTTGAGGCATCCGTGGCCGCCAGTCCTTCCGGCTCTGGCGCCTCGGATACAAGCGGCTCCTCGACCGCGACGCTCGTCGCGCCATCAGCCGCTTGCGCGCCGCGCGCCTTCGACCCGTGTCCTGAAAGTATTCTCCGAAGCAACGATGGCATTTCTGAACCTTTCCCCCAAGGACGGCCAAACTCGACTGCGGCCCAAAAGCTGTCGCGAAACGCCCTGAATCCCCCTGGTTTCGCGTGCTTCTCCGCGCGTTTATGTTATCCGGAACGTCTCCCTCCCGCCGGTCAACCTGCGGCCGTGTTTCCGGAACTGCTCCTGTACGAAAGGGCAACTCCCGGGGTCTGTCCTCTTGTCATCTTGCGCTCGGCGCGGTATTCGCCCTCGGCGCGCATCCGCCGCACGCCCCACCCGCCGATGCGCGATTCTCACGAAGAACCGCAAGTTTCGACGATCATCTAATAATTTGGATGATGGGAAAAACTTCCGTGGAAATGTCTTGCGGGAGATACGAAATGGAAAATCCAGTGTATTCGTGCCCGATTTGTCACGGCCACGTTCTCGTCGAGCATCTGGTGACTCCGTCCGGCAGGCGGCCGCCAGAAGTTGCCGCCGGAGGCGCGCTTTACTGCCCTCATTGCGAAATGCTGGTTGAACCTCAATTGGAAACCGGGGAGCAGCGCGAGGCAGAGGGAGTCGCGGGCTGCGATGCCACCACCGAAAATCGCGGCCGAACGCGCGCGAGCGGCTCGAATGCCGGCGGCAGCCAGCGCGGCGATCTATCCGACGAGGGCGCTTCGCAATGGCGCGTCGATCCGCTCGAGGCGCTCCGCAACACCTGGGACGATAAGCCCCTGCGCAAAAGCCGCTGGGCGCCGCGCCGCTAAAAGGTTTTCCTTGCGGGTCGCGCGCGATCGCATCTTCAGGTCCAATCTGAGATAGCAGAAACGTGCGGCTTTAGCCGCTGCGGCTCCCAACGCCCGCGCCGCTTGTTTTCCCCACTCCGCCTACGCCCACTTGTCGATCGACGCGCTCACCGTGTAACTCAGCGAACCCGCCTGGAAAAACGCGTTCGTCTGCCCGCCGGCCACCACGATGTTGATATCGTTCATGTGCGGCCATCGCGGAATCATCGCGTCGTCGGGCATCTTGTACCAAGTCGCGTACGGCTCGATCCCTTTCAGTGCGCGCGGATAATCGAATCCCACCGCGAAATCGCGGTTTTTGTAATCTTTCACCGACTGGTTCGTGTTCTTGTACAGCCACTCGATCAACTGTTCCTTCGTATCGTATCCGCGCGACTTCAAATCCTTCGCGATAATTGGATCGGCCACCACCAGCGCGCCGAAAAATCCCGTGAACACGCTGAAAAGGTCGCTGAAGCATTCCTCGTGCTTGGGCACCGGCGCCTCGGTTCCTTTCGCGCCTTGCCCGGGCACCATGCCCAGACCGCGGAACAAGCTCACCACGTTCTCCTCCGCCTTGAATCCCTTCTGCACGTGCAGCGGCGTCCACGGGCTGGCCTGCTCGTTTTCCGCGATAATCAGATTGTTGTAATTCAGGTTGTTTCCCTGCGATCCCAGGTACGTGTCGCCCGGAATGCCCGCATTCGCCAGATTTTTCGAGAGCACGGTCCACGCCCGCCCGATCGTCGCGTTCGGCTGCGCGAAGGGCCCCATCGCTCCGATGCCATAATTCATGTTCAGCTTGTCGCGGATCGGCCCGTTGATGACGGCGCAGTACGCGAACGAGTTCGTCGAGCTCATCAACGCCGGCGTTCCCGTCGAAGCAATCGCCAGCACCGTCGGCAAATATTCCGGACGGCATCCCGCCATCACCGCATTGATCGCCACCTGCCGCACGTTGTAGGTCCAGCCTTCGTACGCGCCCCCGGCCATTTTCCCAACCAGCTCATCGGGCTTGTGGCTCGTTCCTTTCAGCATCGCTTCCACGCGCTCTTCGGTCGGCACAATGATCGGCAGAAAGTCCGTCATTCCGTTGTTCAGATAGAGCTCCTGCAGCCCGTCCTCGGTGTCCGTAAAGGTCGCCGGTCCCGTATCCGGAGTGATTCTTCCCGTCTTGGTGTCTTCCGCCGTTAGCGGCCTGGTCAGGTCGCCCACGATCTCTTTCATCAAAGGTTTTCCGGTCGTCGGGTCCGGCCCTTCCACGTACTGCCACAATTGCTCCGCCGTCTTTCCCGCCACCGGATGCGGCGTGAAGGCGATGCGGATGCGCGGCATCCCGCGCTTCGCGGCGTTCAAAGTCGCCAGTTGCACGAATGCCTGCGTAATCACCGGAACCGCGGGAATTCCCAGCTTCTCAACCGTTATGCAGTGACCGACGGTCGCTGGCGTGCACGTGCTTCAATGCCCGATCGCCATGATCGCGGCGTTGCCATGCGTCTTGATTTCCTGCCACAGCGCCGGATCGTCCTCGAAATAGACGCCCGCCTTGCGCCGATACACGGTCTTCACCGTCGGCATATTTTGCTGGAACCATCTCTGCATTTGCTGCAGCAAAATGTCGCCGCCCTGAAATCCCGTATCGACCAGGTAGACGGTTTTCCCGTCAAGCGTCGAAAGCCGCGGCGCCAGCGGATATAGTTGTATCGAAGGCGGCGTTCCTTTCGGATTCAGCCCGGTAATCTTGACGCGTGATCCGCTCGCGCTCCGCGCGAAATCGCCCTCGCCAGCGCCTCGCGCCCCGCCCAGCGTCCGCGCGTCCGCCTTTGCGCCCGCCAGCAACGCCGGTGAAATTCCCAGCAGCCTCAACATTTTTCGTCGATTCATCTCTGCACCTCCGCGGCGCCCGATCTGGCCGTCAATATACGCCCGCATTGTAGGCTAAGCAATCTTGGCGTCGCGGACGATGACGACGACGAACCTCGCGTAGCGCGGCAGCTCGTGGACATCAGACGTGGGGCTGGATTTTTTCGCCGTGCAGACCGTGCGAACCAAGTGCCGAGGTGCTGGTTCGAGCTTCCGCCTCCGCGCCTCTAGCTTCTAGAAAATTCCCAAAATGGGAATCTTGGTACTACTCGCAGATTGAACCTACACGCCACGTCATTTTCATGCTACCCTTGCTCGTTTTTGTTTCGCGTCACGGCGCGATTGACACTGGCTGCGACGAGGCGGATGGGAGGGGAACGGACGCGATGAACCTGGCAAGCAGAACAACGTCGCGCACTCCGCGCGAAGCCCCAAATATCTTCGCTTCTATTTCGCCTCTGCTGTGCGCGAAAGGGCGGAACACTCAATCGACCTTCGCGCCATGCAAGTCATTGAAAACACAGGGTGGAGTCTATGCGAGGGTGGAACGTCCCGTCACGTCCGTTCCTGCACAATTTCCCGCCAACATTTCACGCGTTTTCGTCCCCGCCGCGCCGGGAATCCGGTATAGAATTGCCTTTCCTGGCCACGCATATATGCGCCGGACTGGTTCGTCCTCGATGTTCTGCTCGCTGGGGCCCGCCCGCTCCATCCGCCGCAAAGCGAACTTGCTCGCTGAGGGATTTTCGGTGCAACGGAACATTAGACGCTTATCCGCCAACTCTTTCTTACGGCCCCTCGCCGGGACCATTGGACTTTTGCTTGCCTTTCTTGCCGTGTCGCCGGTTGTGGCAGCCCCGCCACCCACTGCTTCCGCGCCCGCGAGCGATTCGAAAGTTCCGCGGGTCACCGTCTCGCCCGACAAGCTGATCCAATATCTCAACCAGTCGATCGACCTCTATCACCAGACCACCATTCAGCAGCAAATCGCCACCGGCCCGCGGGAGCAGTTGCTGCTCTACGACAATCGCCAGCTCGCCACGCAATCCGTCCAGTTGGCCTTTCAATTCGCCCGCGAGCAATTGAACGCCATGTCCGCCGAGCCCGACGTGACCGCCGCGGCGGCTGCCAACGCCTCGACGCAATACAATTCGCTGCGCCGGATGCTGGTGAGCATCGAAAAGAATCTTCAGGATACGCAAGCCGAGCAGGACGCCGACACACGCAAACTCGCCACCGCAACCGGAGCGAAACGCGCTCAACTGCAAACCACAATTGCCGAATTGCAGGGCGAAATCGCGCTGGCCACCGCCCGGCGCGACGCGGTCCGCAGCATGCTCGATTTCGTCGGCGCTTCCGGAAGCGGCGCCACGACCGTCAGCGGCCTGCGGGCGCAAATCGATGCTCTCGCCGCTTCGGTTCCGGTTGCCAGCGCGCCGGCCGGCGGCAAGCAATCGAGCGCGCCCGAGCCTTTTGAACTTACCGGCGGCAAAGCCGCGCCCTCGAACATCTGGGACCTTTTCTCCGACCTCTTCGGCCTTTCATCGAAGCTCCGCGCCGTGAACGCGATGATCGCGGATACGAACGCCCTGTTGCAAACATCGACCGGCCTACAAGCTCCCTTCGTCGCGCGATTGCGGGATCTTTCGAAGCAGGGAAACACGCTGGCCGCGCAAGCCGACACGGCCGACCGAACCCAACTCGCGCAGGAACGCCAGCAGCTCGATGCGATTGCGTCGCAATTTCGCCAGCTCGCCAACGCCGTGATTCCCCTCAGCAAGCAGCGCGTCCTGCTCAATCTGTATCGGAAAAACCTCGGTGATTTGCGCAGCGTCATCTACGACCGTTATAAGTCGGACGCGCGCAGCCTCGGGTATCGCCTGGGTGCGCTCGCCGTTCTCTTTGCCATTGTCTTCGGGCTCGCGGAAATTTGGCGGCGCGCCGTCTATCGCTACGTTCACGAGCCGCGCCGCCGCCATCAATTTCTCCTCATGCGAAAGTTCACCTTCTGGTTTGTCGTCGCGGTGATTGTGGTCCTCACCTTTGCGAGCAAGCTCGGTTCGTTCGTCACGTTCGCCGGTTTTCTGACCGCCGGTCTCGCCGTCGCCCTTTCCACCGTGCTGGTGTCCGCAATCGGTTATTTCTTCTTGATCGGGAAATATGGGATCCGCGTCGGCGATCGCATCGAGGTGAACGGCATCAGCGGGGAAGTAATCGAAATCGGGCTCGTGCGCTTTCACGTGATGGAACTCGGCGCCGGAGCAGTTCCCACGGGCCGCGTCGTGGCGTTCTCGAACTCGGTCGTTTTCCAGGCTACGGCGGGCTTGTTCAAGCAAATTCCCGGCGCGGCGTTCGCCTGGCACCAGGTCACGCTTACCGTGCCGCGCGATGCCGATTTCGGCTTGATAAACAAAAGCCTGCTCGGCGCCGTCGAAGGCGTCCTTCGCGATTACAACGCTGGGATCCAATCCGCCTACCGGCACATGGAAAAAACCGGGATCGTCATCCCCGATCGCGGCCTGCATCCACGGCTTGAACTGCATCTGACGCCCACGGGCATCGAGGCCACCATTCGGTATCCCGTTGACCTGCAAAATGCGTCGGATATTGACGCGCGCGTCTCGCGCGAGCTCCTCACGGTTCTCGAACGCGATCGAAAGCTGCAAACGCCCGAGGGCCCGGCCATACGCCTCAAAACCGACATTCCCGCGGCCGCTCCAACCACATGAGCGCGATACGCCGGTCCGGAACTTATCCGGCCTCGCGCCCGCTACATCGCGCCGGCCCCGGGCGCGGAGGAATGTTCGGCGGGAGACTTGGCGGACGGGTGGAGATTGCACACGCCTGGGCAAAGCGTATGGCGGCTCGGTGGCTGTTCATGTAATATGGAGTAGTCTGCGGAGAAAACCTTGACGATCACGAACATACAGGGAACAGGCAACGGAGCGAAGACGCTGGTTCGCGTCCGCCCGCGAGGATTTTGCGCCGGCGTGGTGCGCGCCGTGGATATCGTCGAGCTGGCGCTCGAGACGTTTGGGCGGCCGGTGTACGTCCACCACGAGATCGTGCATAACCGCTACGTTGTGGATCAGTTGCGCCGCCGAGGGGCGATATTTGTCGAGGCCATTTCGGAGGTGCCGGTCGGCTCCGTGCTCGTTTTTAGCGCGCACGGCGTGCCGCCGCGAGTGCGCTCGGAAGCCAAGGAACGAAATCTCAAAGTGATCGACGCGACTTGCCCGCTGGTGACCAAAGTTCACCTCGAAGCGCTGAAATTCGCGCGCGAGGGACGCACTCTGATTCTGATCGGCCATCGAGATCACCAGGAGATCATCGGAACTTCCGGCGAAGCGCCGCAGCAGACGGTGGTGGTCGGCAGCGTGGAGGAAGTGGATCAATTGCAAGTGCCCGATCCCAAGCGCCTTGCGTTTCTGACGCAAACCACGCTTTCTCTTTACGATACCCAGGAAATCGTGGCGCGCTTGCGGGAGCGGTTTCCGGATATTGTCGGGCCGGCGTCCGACGACATCTGCTACGCGACGCAAAATCGCCAGGAGGCGGTCGAGGCGCTGACGCGCGAAGTGGAATTGATTTTGGTGGTCGGGTCCGCGAACAGCTCGAATTCCAACCGGCTGGTGGAGGTGGCGCAGCGGGCGGGCGTGGCCGCGCGGCTGATTGAGGACGCCAACGACATCGACGCCGCGTCGCTCGAAAATGTAAAGACCCTCGGCCTGACGGCGGGCGCATCGGCACCGGAAATTCTGGTCGAGCAGGTGAGCCAGCGCCTCTCCAATTTCGGATTTACCAATCACCGCGACCTCGATTTGATTCGCGAGGATGTGCGATTCACTCTTCCGCCGGAGCTCGCCGCGGCGCGCCAGGGACGGGCCGCGAATTGAACCGCGCGCGCTTCGTCTCGAGAACCATCGACGAAAGGAGCGTGTGAGTGGCGGTCAAAATCGTCCGCCAGCCAAATAGAATTATTCTTTTAGGATCACCCACCAGTGCGGCCGCCATGTCCGCCGGGCACGAGGGCGCGCCCGCCGCGCTGCGTTACGCGGGACTGGCCGATCGTCTCCGCTCCATCGGCTACGAAGTGGAAGACTTCGGCGACGATCCAATTCAAATTTCAAAACCGGATGAGGAAAGCCCCCGCGCGCGGAATATTTCCGGCGTGCTGGCGGCGCTGAACGCGTTGAAGCCCCGCGTGGAAGCGGCGGTGAAGGCGGCCGCGTTGCCGGTGATTCTGAGCGGGGATTGTTCGGTGGCTCTCGCGACCATCGCCGGCGTGCGCCGCTATTTTCGCAACGTCGGCCTGATTTACATGGATCGCGACGCGGATTTGAATACGCCCGCAACCACAAAAACGGGCGCGCTCGATGGCATGGTCGTCTCGCATATCACCGGGCGCGGCGCGGCCGAGCTGGTGCGATTCTGGAGCGAGCCTCCGCTGGTGCGCGATCCCGATGTGGCGCTTTTCGGAGTCGCGCGCGTTGATGCCTCTGAACAAGAGTTGATGGAACGCAGCATGCTGCGGCACTATTTAGCGAACGACGTGCAGCGCGTGGGAGCGGCGGCGGCGGCCCGCGCGGCGCTCGAGCGAATCCACGCGGACAAGAACGAATTCGTGCTGCACTTCGACGTGGATGCGATCGGCGGATTTGCAGCGACGGATTTCAGCGATGAAGGCGGCCTGACGCTCGATCAAGTGCGCGAGGCATTGAAAGTGTTCGCGGCTCAGCCGCATCTCGCCGCGATTGAAGTTACCGGCTACAATCCGGGGAAGGATGCGGACGGCAGCGGCGCGCGCGAGATCATTGAGTTGGTTGCGGGCGCGCTGGCGAAGCGGCTCGAAGCGCTGAGATCGGCCGCCGCTCCCGTTGCGGAGAAAGCGGCGGCTGGACCGGATGCGACGACGGGAGAGACGGCTGCTCCCGCGCTCGCTCCTTCCGTCGCGGAAACGGACAGCGGAATCGCCACGACGATTCCTTCGAAGGCTGCCGAGGCGTGGTCGTCTGGCGCGAGTGAGAACCAGGCACACGAACTCGGCTCGCCCGATGTCGCGCAGAACGATTCGCGCGTAAATTCCGGCGACACCGGGAAATCCGGCGCTTAACACATCCGCAAAACGAACCGTGGCCAACTCTAAGAGACCTGTTTTTTTACAACCGGAGCTGATTATCTTTGACGTTGACGGCGTGCTGGTGGACGTCCGCGGCTCATTTCACCGCACGACGCTTGAGACGGTGCGGTATTTCACCAAGAAGCGAGTGACGGCGCACGAACTGCAGAAATGGAAGAATCGCTCGGGATACAACGACGATTGGAAGCTTTCGACGGCGTGGGTGCAATCGCTGGGCGGAAAATACGAATATGAAGAAGTGAAGCGCAAGTTCGTGGAGCTTTATTGGGGGACGAACGGCAATCGCGGCAACGTGGAACGGGAAAAGTGGCTTTTGCCGCGGCCGCAATTGCGGCGCCTGGCGGCGCGCGCGGATTTGGCGATCTTCACGGGACGAGTGCGAAAAGAGTTGGATTACACGCTCGATCGCTGCGGCGTGCGCGGTTTTTTTTCTCGCATCGTTACAGCGGAAGACGTGCAACGGCCGAAACCCGATCCCGAAGGCTTGCTCGCGATCCTGAACGGCCGCGATCCCGGCGGAGCCGTATACGTCGGTGACAACGTGGACGACGCGCTGGCCGCTCAAGCTGCCGGGATGGCGTTTATCGGAGTGGTGTCGCCGCGGATGGAACGGAGCCGCGCGCGCGCGACGCTGCTGCGGCAGCTGAGGGCCAAGGCGATCGTGGCACACGTGAGGGATGTCGAATCACTTCTTTTATCCCACACCGGGACGGCGCGTGCCTCCCAGTCCGCGCCCGCCGCTGGTTAGAACGCACCGGCGGCGCACTCGACATTCACAAGCGGCGGCTAAATAGGAGTTCGGGCCCGGCCAGCCGAAGGCTGGTTGACTGACTTTGCGCGACTCTCCTTGCGATCAGGCTCCAGCGCTCCGAACCATCCCTCGAAAACCAGCAGACCCGCAACGGTTGCCACCAGCACCAGGATTGATTCAGCGGTGCCGAGTCGCATGGCGCTCCACGCGATGAAGCTCAGCAACATCGTGATCGCATAGCACGCGAGCGCGACGCGACGGGTGCTCCAGCCGCGGGCCAGCATCAGGTCATACACATGGCGGCGATCGCCAGCGAGCGGAGATACGGAAGCGCGAACACGACGCGCGACAGCGAGAGCAGCGTCAGTGATCGGGAGAGCGGCGGCGAAAAGCGGCGCCAGGACGAGCGGGCCCAACGGAGGAAGAGAGCGTGAAGGAGCGAGCGCCAGCAGAGCGATGCAAAATCCGAGCAGGGTGCTACCCGAATCGCCGAGAAAAATGCCCGCCGGAGGGAAATTGTAAAAGAGAAACGCGGCGCATGAGCCTATGAGGCAGCCTGCAACCGACACGGCGAATGGATCGTGCGGAAAATGACGAGAGGCGAGCAGATAGGTGGAGGCAGCGATTTCCGACACTCCGGCGGCCAAGCCATCGGAGCCGTCGAAAAAGTTGAATGAATTCGCGAACAAGACCACGACGGCGCAGACCAGCATGAGGCTGGCGGCGCCCGTTCGCGGGAACAATCCGCCGATTAAAAATCTCCAGCCGCCCATCCAGAGAACGATGCCGGCCGTAATTTGTGCCGCGAGGCGCGCCCCGGGGGAGATGGTCCACAAATCGTCGGCGACGCCCGCGAGCCAAATGATCGCGAGCGCGGCGAATGCGGATGAATGCGACGTTAAATCGAGGCGAGTGGTGACCGCGATTCCCGCCGCGATTGCGAGGACCATCGCGATGCCACCGAGCCGGGGAATGGGACGTGCGTGGAGTTTGAGCGGACCCGGAAGATCGACTGCGCCGAAGCGGATGGACAGGCATCGCACAACCGGCGTTAACGCCAGACATGTTGCGAACGACACGATAACGCCCTCTGTGATCCTTACGTTCACAACACCATTCCATGAAGGATGCGGCGAATGTGGCGCGGGCGAATGCGCCGCACTTTTCCTAGCAGACCGGACAGGCCCGACTGGCGATAAGCCGCTCGAAGATCACGAGAATAGAGAGGAAGCGCGCCGGGCGAGACATCTTTGTAGAAGCGGCGCGCGAATGAGCCGTCAGAAATTTCTCGGCTGAGGCCGAGAAAACGATCAAGAATCGCACGGGCGGTCTCCACGGGTGGAGCGACGCCGAATCCGGATTCGGCAAGAAGCAGCGGCCGAATTTCGATGGATCCGATCGAGCCATCGGAATGCAGGCCAGCGACGATGACGAGACCCTCGCGTTCAAGAGGAGAAGCGACGTAGCCGGAAACGATGCTGCCGAGACCATAAAAGCAAAAAGCGGGCACACCCGACGCGGTTGAAATCGATTTCGCGCCGCTGATCCGGTGAGAGTGAGAGGCAGCCACGAGGTCGAAGCCCGTGCGGGCGATGGAGTCCATCAGAGCCGCGTCGCTCGGATCGGGGCGGTTCGTGCGTACGCAGCCGGCGTGGAGCAGCGCGACCGCCAATCGAGCGCCGCGCGATTTGATCACAGCCGATGCGAGGCGGGCGCGCTCGAGTGTAGCCGGTTCCACGCCGGCAACGTGACGCTTGGCGAGCTCGCGCGAGGCTCGGGCCGCAGCCCAGAATCCGACACGGACGTTTCCGGGACCTTGCCAGATGAACACTTCGGGCGGATCGCAAAGAGTGCGCCCGGCGCCCAGCGGAACGAAACGGCGAGCCACGAGGGCTGAGCGGGTGCGCTCAACGCCCGCGGGCCCGAAATCGTACGTGTGATTGTTCGCGATACCGACCGCTGCACACCGGAGCTGACCGAGGTAAGCAAGAGATGCAGAATCAGCGGCGACGATTTGGCCGATGCCGGCGATCGGGCGAGCGGGAAGTCCGCTGGTATCGAGGGGTGTTTCGAGATTTGCGAACGATACGTCCGCATCGGCGAAGGTTGGAGCGATGGAACGTGCGGCTGCGGTCCATCCGCCCGGCGGCAGGGATAGAGTGCCCGCCGGGAGAAAATCCCCGGTGATTGCAATGCGCGCGACAACGGGCTGCGCGCGGCCGGAATTCCAGAAAACGAGAGAAATGGGGTTCATGACGCCTCGGTTCCTGCCACGCGGGGACTGTGCGATGCCGCCCAGCGGAAAAGACGCCTGCGAACAGGATGGCGCCATAGCGGAATCAATAAGAAGAGCGGCGACGCCGTGACAAGCAGGAGAACGCTACTGACAGACAGACGCGAACGGAAATCCCGGAAGAGGAGCGCCGGCACCAGAGCCGCGGCGCAGGCGAAGGAGCAAACGAGGAGCATGCGGCTTTCGGAAGGAACAAGCACCGTGAGTGGCATGTGATTTTGGCGATGATGAGTGGCGAGAATGAATATGTACCCGGCGGCAAGAGCGAATCCGGAAGCAAGGACGACCGCCGTCCCGCCAAGGAAATATCCGGCAAAAAAGCCGCCGACGGCGTTCAAAACCGCTGTGGCAGCGCAGCCGATTGTGACCGGCCGGAGCATGCCTGTGCCAAGGTCAAAGGTGTACGAGGGATTCGCAAGGACGTTCACCAGCCAGGCGAAAGCCAAAATAGCGACGAATTCCACGAAGACCGGTTCATAACGGCCTATCCACACGCGCGAAACGACGGGAGCGAGAACGGCAAGCGCGGAGAACGTTGGAATGGCGAGGAAGAAAACGACGCGGTAGGACTCGCGGTAGATTGCGGGGAGCGATTCGGGGTTGCGCTCCTGTAGGTGCGAAATGGTGGGCACCAGAACTTGATTGGCCTGCACGATCAATTCGCGGAAGGTGACGACCCATCGGGAAGCGAGATCGTAGAAACCGGTCATGGCGAGACCGCCGAATTTCGCGATCAACGCCTTGGTTACCGGCTCGCGGAACGATTGGCAGGCTGTGATGAACTGGAAGTGAAGTCCGTAGGAGGCAATTTCGCGAAAGAGACGCCGATTCCAACGGTGCGGCAGCAGCGGCAGTTGCGGGATTTTGCGGCGAAGCAGGAACCACGTGAGCACGAGGAAAACGGCCGTTTGAACACATTGCGCGGCGGCGACGCCAAGCAATCCGTGACGGGGAACCAAAACAAACACCAACAGCAAATAGGAAAACGCGCCGGAGAGCTCAAGATAATTGCAGATAGTTATCCACTGATGGCCCGCGAGGCCAGCCTGAAGAATGCCCTGTACGACATTACACCAGAGCGAAACCAGAGCGAACGGAAGAATAACGTAGGCCTCAAAAAGACGGGGCCGCGGAATTACGAAGGCCAGAATCCAGCGGGCAATCGGGTACAGCGCCATCGCGATCGCGCCCACAGCAACTGCCGCTGAAATCGCGGCCGTCTGGATGAGCTGGGAAATATTCAGGGATTCTTTCCGCGCGGCGTACTTCGCGACGAACTTGATGATGCTCGTGGAGAATCCCTGATGGGCGAGAGCCACAATCGACGTGGTCGCCAGGACCAAGGACCAGATGCCCAGGCGTTCCATGCCGATTGCACGAATCAAAAAACGGTAGAGAAAGAACAGGATCGCGGCACTGGCGATCACCTGGGCCGAGGTGGTGACGGCGTTGAGGATAATCTGGCGCGGGTTCATTTGGCTACGCGCGTCGGCGACGGCGAACGCAGATCAGGAGTTGGCGGCGATCGCCTCTCCGGTGTCCATGCGCCAGACGGCCGGCCGGCGCATGCCCGCAGAGTGCCGATCAGCGCCGCGAAATTGACCAGGCAGAAAGACATGGGAATCGACCACGAACGGCGAGTTAAGCGATTTCCGAAAAAGTACCCGCTTAAAGCAAGCAGATAAAAGCCGGATTGCAACACCAGAATCAGACGATATGGAGACGCGGAAAGCAGACTCGTATTCGCCGCGAATATGGCCAAAAGGAAATAGGGCACGAGCCAGCGAAGAACCTTGTGGGACCAAAGCGACACGGACACGGAGCCGTAGCGAAGGGGATTGAGCAGGTCGCGATGCGCGAGCAGCGCGCGAAAATCCTTGGCTATGATGCGTGTCTTCATGCGAAACATTGCGGCGGGGCTGGACTGCGAGAGATCGGTAGCCGCGATCACGTTGGTATCGAGGCGGTTGACAAAGCCTGCGCGCAAAACGCGCAAGGGAAGCACAAAGTCGTCGCCGAAGTGCGGAGCAAGAGGCTGCCAGAGCGAGCGACGGATGGCGAAGAGCGAACCGGAGGCCATCGCCAGCACGCCCAGAGAGCTTTCGCGTTCGCGAATCCAGGTTTCGTAACGCAGATAGACGCCCTCGTTGCCGGTGATCGCCGACTCCGCCGTATTTCGAAATCGCGGGCACGCGCTGACCAAACCCACGCGCGGATCGGCGAAATGGTCCAGGAGCTGCGTGACCGCGGAAGGTGCCAGCAGGCAATCGGCATCGGTAAACACGAGGATGGCGCCGGACGAAAATGCCACGAGGCTGTTTTGCATCGGGCTCTTTCCGTGCTGCTGCGGAAAAGACACAAGGCCGACGCCTTCGCTCTGATAGCGACGAACAATTTCCTCGGTTCGGTCCGAGGAGCCGTCACTCCCGATGAGGATTTCCACTTTGCCATGCGGATAATCCAGCGCGAGCAGATTCCGCAGTTTTGCCTCGATGCAAGATTCCTCATTATGCGCCGCGACGATAATGCTGACGGTGGGCGGAGGGTTCGCGCGGCGCAAGGGGCGCGGGCGCTTTCGCGCGGCCAACCAGAGCACGAGCGGATAGCCAAAATACACGTAGGCGACGAGGGCGAAGCTTGTCCAGAAGAGGATCAGCATTTTGCCTCGCGGTTCATGGAAGCGCGGGAGCCTCGTGGGGTGTTGGTTGTGTGACGCGAGATTCCGGCAGGTCGCGATAGGAAATGAGCTCGATCCCGCTACGGTTGACCGCGTCGCGAACGCCCGCTCCAGTAAGCCAATGCAATTCTTGCTCACGCTCCGCGTGGATCGCGTCGGCCTCGGAAAAGCCGCGCTCGAAAAAAAACCGGGGTGGCAGGTCAACTCGAACGTTCCGGGTTGCGGGAGAAGCAGGGCAGCGGCCCACTGCTTGCCCGTAGCGCCGGGATTGTGACGGTCGCGGGAGCGGAGTGACAATCGCGCCGACGGCATGCTCAAAGCCCGAAACGCGACGAATTGCAACACGCTGCGGTACATGCGCACAAGCAGACGCCGAGCGAGCGAACCTTTGTAAGGCCCACCGAAGCGGCCGGCTAAATCAGTGGCGGCGGATTCGCTCCAGATTGCGCAGCGAGGAGCACGCGCACGGAAGAGGCCTTCGGATTTAAGCGCGTGGACAAATGGCAAGACGGCCGCCGGATAGAGATGCATGTGATGATGAGAATCGGCGTGGGTCGGCACATATCCACGGTGCTTCATCCAGCGGATTTGAGCGCAAAACTCGGCGAAGATTTCGCGTTGCCGCACGCCGCCATTGCACAGACGGCGGATCAAGACGCGCGGGGGATGAAATTGGCCATCTGATCCAACGAGCGATCGGACTTTATTGATTGGAAGTATCGGTTTTCCGGCGCAAATGTTCAGATGCACGCCAACGCCCAGATTCGGAAATTTTGCCACTCGTTCAAGCGCGTATTCGGCTGCGGGCATGTTGGCCACCAGGGATGTACTGGTGACAATGCCGTAGCGGTGCGTGAAGATAATTCCGTCGGTGATGCCGCGGCTCATGCCGAAGTCGTCGGCATTCACAATGACGCGAGTGCGCGTCATTGCGGCACCTCGTTCACAATCAGCGGAATCTTGCCTCCCGGCCGGGAGATCGGCGCGCTGGCGACTTCGGCCGTGACGCGCATATTTTCGCCCAGCAGATGCTGGACGCGCGCACGGAGGTGCATCAACTCCTGCGCGGCGGAAGTGCGGGCGGAAACGTCGTCTGGCCCAGCGGAAAGGGCCGCGCGAACCACCACGCGGTCGGAGCGGCTGTGGACGAATTGGCAAAATCGCAGCGCGGTGGCCTGCTTCAGAAGCTGGTTAAGCGCGCGAGGAGAGAAAATGCGGCCGTCGGGGCAGCGAAGAAGATCACTTTCGCGCGTGATGGTGGGAACCACCTGAGGAAATGCACATCCGCAGCGACATGGATCGGAACTGCCCCAGCGACCGCGATCGCCGATACGATAGCGAATCAGCGGCATCGCGCGATTCAGAAATCCAGTCCACACGAAATGGCCTTCTTCGCCTGCCTGAACAGGTTCCCCGGCATCATTGAGAATTTCGAGAAAGCCGAATTCGGGCGCGAGATGCATGCGGCCGGCCGCGCATTCCTGAATCAAGCCGCAGTATTCCGTCATGCCGTAGCTATCGAAGACGGGACATCCGAAAACGGATTCGATTTTGGCGCGATGAGAAGGGTAGAGCGGCTCGCCGCTCGTAAAGACGGCGCGCATCGGGATTTGCAAACCGCGCGCCCGCGCGAAATCGGCGAGAATTCCGAGAACGGACGGGAATCCTTCGAGCACCTTGCCCCGGTTTCGCTGAAGAAAGGCGAGGTAAGCCGGCGCTGTCGCTTCAGATAAGTGGAAAATGCTGGCAAGAATTTGACGCTCGGGAAAGTTGTACGTCCAATACGGCGGCTCACGGCGATCCGACGGCACGACACGCGCCCCTTGGAAAGTGATGCGAGGCGACTTTGGGCTAATTCCAGCCCAGGTCCATTGGCGAAGAACGAAAGCCCAATTGAGGCGAGCGAATTCCTCGGTGTAAGCCACCTGTAGGCTTGCCCCGGTGGTTCCCGTCGTTCCGGCACGAATCCGGCCACGCGGCGGAATATTTCGCGCCAGAAGGTCTTCATGATGCGCCAGGGCGGCTTCGCGGGTTAATACGGGCAAACGGTGAAGGTCGTCAAGCGAGCGAATTTCCAAGCGCGGGTAGGCAGAATAGTAGGGAACGCAATTGAGGGCGTGTGCGAGCGCGCTACGAAGCGCCCCGAGTTGGTGCTCGCGTATCTGAGAGGGCGTCCAGAACTCGTGCTGCCGAAGCTGGCGGAGAAACGCGAAGGTCTTCGGCGAATAACGGATTCGGGTGAGGAGCCATCCGCGCGCGCTTGTCAGCAGATGACGGGCCGGCGCCGGAGCTCGATCGTAGTAGGCTTGCAGGCGCGGCAGATTGTTTCTCACCAGAGGTTCGAACATAACCGTGGTTCTCCCGTTGGATGCGGGCTTGCGACAGATTCGAAGAGCCGACGAAGCTTATGTACCTCGCTCGAATGGTTAAAGCGCGTGTCGACGAGTGCGCGACCTCGCTTGCCCATCCGCCCGACGGATTCGGGATGGTCGAGCAGCCATTCGATGGCTCCGGCGAGTTCCGTGGCGCTTCCGGGCCCAACGAGCAGGCCCGCGCCCGAATGACGAAAAAACGGGCGTATGGGATCGAGGTCTGTTGCAACAACCGGAAGGCCGCACGCCCAATACTCAAAAATTTTCACCGGAATGTTCTTCTGGAATTTTGGAACGGCGAGCAAAGGGCTTAGGCCGATTCGGGCCTCGCTCAGAGCGGCGGCCATGCGCGCGTGATCGATACGCCCCCGAATTTCAATCTGACCTTCGAGTCCCAAAGCGCGGACGAGATTTCGGAAAGTTCGCTCATCCCGCGGATGATCGAAGTAGCCAAGCAGAAGCAGACGCGGCCGAATGGCCCTTTCCGATAGAAGCCGGAGAGCTTTAAAGAGGACGAATATGCCCGTGCGTACGGACATGCCGCCGCGATAAACGAGATCGAACCGCGCGCGGCGTGGCTTGGGCAACGGGAAAAAATCCACATTCGGAAAATTGTAAAACACCAGCTTTTCGCTTTTCCCGCTGCGTGCAAAACGGCGCAGCGTAATTGGATCAGCGGTGGTGATCGCGTCAAACAAGTGCGTCGCGAGGCGCTCTGAAAAGGCAACGGCTGCGGCCGCGATGGGACGCAGCAAAGCAGGAATCGATTTCTTCGCCAGTGCAATGGAGGGAAAATCCTCGTACGCGTCATAAACAACTCGCTTGCGAAACAGGATTTTCAACGCCAACGCAAGTGGCAGAAGCTGGGGATCCTGAAAATGGTAGAGCTGCGCATTTTGACGCAAGAGCGTCTTCAGCAGGCACGGCCACACAACGAAGCGACGCAAGGCGCCATTCGGAGCTGAGAAAGGAATTATCCGGACAGCGCCGGCTGGGTCTCCGTGCTTCATGGGCGCGATATAACGGACGTCAAATCCAAGGCGCGCCAGCGGCAGCAATTGCCGGTGATACGTGCGGCTCTTGAGTTCACCGTGCACCAGCGTGCAGTGGCAAAGGACGAGCGGCTTCGCCCGCGCCGCGGGAGTCAAGGGCTGAACGAGTTGTGCGGTTGTAGCCATGAATCAAATTTCGGCGCCAACCGGAACGTCAGCGGTCCGGTAATAGGGTTCGTTTGATCGGAGCGCGCCAACGGCAAAAACAAGGCTCACGAAAAGCCATGTGGAGCGATCGGAATTGATGTTGCCGGTGTTCACCGCGTTGACGATTCCGACGAGCAGGAGCGCGGCGGTTACTTGCGACAGAGCGGCGTGCCGCAAGAAACGGTCGCGGAGCTGATGAATCGCTTCTTGAGTGGCGGTAGCAAAGATCGCCACCACAAGCAGCGCCGTCGGAATTCCCAACTCACAGGCAATCTCGAGAAAGATGTTGTGGGGCCATTTGTAAAGAGTGGGATTGGGCGACAAGTACCGGAAACCGGCGAGCCCCGCGCCGAAGAGAGGATGTTGTTGCAGAAGGCTCCATCCGTATGACAAAAGATCGGCGCGGAAATCGAGCAGGCTGCGCAGGCTTTGGCTGTGAATGAGGCTGCCGAGATATGAGAGGGAAGATCCCGGCAATCCGGCAAAGGGGAGCGCGGCGACCCCAATGGCTCCCAGGAGCGCTGCGTCCAACAGAAGGCCACGTTTCCAAGCAACGCTGAGAATGACGACTGCGAGACACGCGATCACCGAGCCGCGCGACGCGGACCCGATCAGCGCCAATATGGGCACCGCGAGCAGCGGGTAGGCGATTGCCCGGCGCGGAAACGAATATCGCGCCACAACACCGGTCCACACGACCACGAAGAGAGCGCAGGCGATATGCCCGAGGCCGATGGTGTTGTCACTGGGGGATACGAGGCGGTGCGTTCCGCCCAGATGAGAGAGCGACCAAGCGCAGATGGCGAGCGTGGCCGCGCTAAAGCCGATCAAAAAGCGCTTCATCGCCGTCGATGTATTCAGCACAAAAAACGGCGCAACGATAACGACGGTGGTGACCGTGAGAAACCGTGCGAATTTGTCGAGTCCTGCTTCGAATGCGGGCGTGTAGCAGAGGCTGGCGGCCATCATGACGATAAGAACGAGGAATAGGCAATAAACCGCGGGGAAGCACAGCGGCCCGCGTCCGCGGATCCAGTTGAGGATAATTCCAGCGGCCAATATCGTGCCCATGGCGAGGGTCAGGTCCATCGGCAAAAGCGAGGCGACTGATTCATTGCCTTTAACATCGCCGACGACCACATAAGCCGCAAGCGCCAGGTCCGGATAAACAAGGAGCAGCGCGATCGCCGGGATTCCGAGCAACGGCAGAAGAAATTTCTCCGGCGAGCCGATTGCCAACGAAACCACGCTTCCAATAGCGAGGGACACCGCGACGATGGTCGCGTCGGAGAGCTGAAGCGGCCCTGCCAAGCCGAGCCGGCTGAATTGGAGTGGTCGGTCCATTCAGTTGTCCGCTAGAAAAAGCACGTCGGTAACGTATTTCAGGGCGGGCAGATCAACTGCCGTTTTTCCGTCGATAATGTCCCGCGCCGAATAGCCAAATCGCGACATCAACTGGACCAGCTCCCGTATTTCGCGTCCCATCAACGGATATGCGCGCGGCGCGATTTCGCAAATAATCGTGGGCCGCTCGCCCGTGTCGAAAAAGCCGGTCAAGCCTTCCAGGATCGGGAGTTCGAAACCTTCGGCATCGATTTTGATAAGGTCAATACGCGCGAGTTCATGCGCCTCGATATAGGAATCGAGGCGGACAACAGGAACCTCGATGCTTGCGCGAACTTCGGCGCCGGATTTGTATCCAGCGACGAGCGTGTTTTGTCCGGGCTCGCGCGTAATGTGGACGTTGGAAACGCCGGCTACCGCGCCAACGGCGAACGGACTGACCACGATGAAGTGACGAGGGTTCAGTTCGACCAGACGGCGAAGGCTTAGGACATAGCGAGGAACCGGCTCGAAGCAATGAATTTGACCGCGCGGACCGACAAGCGATGCGGCGATGGCCGAAAGATAGCCGACATTGGCTCCCACATCAATGAAAATGCCGCCAGGGCGGAGATAACGTTTCATTGCCTCGACGACCAGCGGGCAACTTGCCGCGCAACGCATGGCGGCGGCGTTCACGCGCAGCGAGGAATCGACCTCGAAGAGTACGTCGCCGAATCGGCATTGCACCATCGGCCCGGCTGCGGGCCGGATCGCCTTCGCTTTGGCGAATAACATGCGCCCAAGAAGCGGCGGATTCTTGGCCAAGAGCGTAAACGCGCGCGACGCGGTTTCCCTGAAATACATGGCTAGGCTCCGAGCTGTTGTCCGAGCGGAGCCCCGGGAGCGAAACCATCGTCGACGAGCGAGGCGTGCGCGAAAAGCCGTTGCAACTCGGTCATGCGCGCGAAGTCGGAACGCCGGATGCGATTTTCCTTGCGGTCGCGTACGACGCCGCTTTTGTGGCCGTGCAGATCGAGGCGAATCGCCGTCCGTGGGCGGTTGTTCGGATCGCCGGGTCGCGCCCACGCCGGACCTTTGTGTATTCCGTTGCCGTGGATCCAGGCAATGCTGCCGCGCTCGGTATAAAGCGCGGCCCAGGTGTTCCGCGGGTACACGCGCTCCACTTCTTCGTCGCTCAGCCGCCCATCATTTGCATCGATTCCCAGATCGCGCGAAAGCCGCCGCCGGCAGGAGCGGACGTCGTAACGGTTTGAACCGGGAACGTATACCAGCGGCCCGGAGAATTCGTCTATGTCAACGAGGTAAACGAAAATTTGCAGGGAATCGGATTCGTCGTTGTCCTTATGGAAATTGCTGGAGTGCAGTGGCCGATTGTGCGGGAAATCCCGGACTACCGTGACCCGGTACAGCGGAGGAATGTAGCCCAGGAAACCGGCGGCGATTTTCAAAATGCTCTCGTGGAAGGCTACGTCCAGCAGTTCAGGGATGCGCAGCAGAGGATCGCGCACGGCGATCATCTTTTCCGTGGCGGCAAGCTCCTCGTACGAAATCCCTTCGAGCGATTCGCGCTCCCCGTTTTGAACGGAGTACGCCCAGTATGGATCAACATCGCCATTCCGGAACATCGCGTCCGTTTTGTTGTAAATCCGGTCGATCACGTCGGGTGGAAAATAGCGCGGCGCCAGAGCGTAGCCTAGGTTTCGCAGGGAAGCGATCTGCTGTGACTCAAATTCGTTCGGGCGAAAGAGCGGCAAGTGGGCGTGAAACTCTCGGCGCGCCCGGGCGCCCGCGACGCTGCGCGAATAAAATAACCGTGTTCGACAGACCGCACTGTAAAGGGCCGGGCGTGCGCGAACCGCTCGCACCAGCGGCGAAGGCCTCCGAGTGCGAGCCGAAGCGAGGCGTTCGCCAGGTACGACCGCGGGGCTGGATATGACTGGGGTTGACATTCTCGATTACCTCCCAAGCACGCGCTGACTGTTGACGGTTTCGGATGCAGGAATCCGCGTAATTTCCCAAATCGGCTTCAGCACAATGAATGAAACAAAAAGACGGCTTCCCAATCCCGCGGTGTAGAGCGACCGTAAGACGGCAAGCGCCCCAGGAGTCCGCAAAACGGCGTGCTTGATGGCGTTTTGAGCCCGGCTGCGGCCCATTTGCCGCCATCGCGAGAGCCGGAATAGCTCATCTTCAAACGGCACCCGAACATGACGAGCGACGCGGAAGCCGTACTTCCAGCACAGAAACTCCAGCGTATTCAGCCCCAGAAAGTGCAGATCATCCGGAACACCCCAGTGAACCTGGTTCCATCGGCTGACCCGGCGGGACATCTCGGTGGTTCGCAGAATGACGCGACCGTTGGCCGCCAAGGCCGCGCGAAGGGATTCGAACATCGCATCGAACGACGCAATGTGCGAAAAGACGTTGATCATCGTAATCACGTCGAATTTGCGATCGCTGCGAAAGGTCTCGAACGGTAACTCCAGGACGTCGCACTTGGCGACGTCTCGGGCCAGCCGCGCCGCTGACGGATTCAGCTCGATTCCCAGGCGGTAACAATCGAAACGCGAGGCGAGCCGTTCAAGCAGATGCCCAGTTCCACATCCGACATCCAGAATCGAGTGCGCGCCAGCACACTCCTCCGCGATCCACTCGAAATGGCGCTCGTAGTACAGGCGTTCGCCTTCGTAGCGACGACCGCAATCGAGAAGCTCTATTCCGGGACATTGCTGAGAAAACACCTGGTGGTGCTGATCCGATGGGCGCGGATACGGGTCCACGAAGAACAGCCCGCAGTTATCACACCCGCGAACCTTGCAGCCCGAATCGATGAAGGCGTGAAACGTGCATGTATGGGCGCAGAGCGGGCAGGGAATGGAGTACTTCGCCGCGCCTGTGACTGCCGATGCTGTGCGAGGAGTTCCCACGGCTCCGTCGATGTAAGTTTTACCTGTGGCGTTCATCTGTTAAACACCTACACCGCGCTCGTTCCTGGCTTCACGCGCCGTGGCTGCGCGCACAGCTCTTCTTCGCGTGCCGAACTCTCGCTCGTTCGAATCAAAAGTTCGCGAACGGCTGAACAGATTTCGTGGACCATTTCCCGCGTCATCGATGCAAAAAATGGCAGAGCGAGCGTTCTATCTGCGGCCAGTTCCGTTCGCGGCAAAGGCCTGTTTGTATCCAAATGGAGCGACCGGAAATATGGCTGGCGATGAATGGCGGGGAAATAGGGTCGACAATCGATTCCGCGCGCGTGCAAACCTGCCATTAACGCATCGCGCCGTTCGGCGGGCGAGCGGCCGAGCACCTGGATCACGTAACTGAACCAACTGCGTTTTACGCCCAGCACTTCACCGGGCAGTTCCACTCCCGGCACGTCTGCGAGAGCTTCCGAATAGAGACGCGCAACGCGTTCGCGCTCCGAGAGGAGTTGGTCGATTCGTTCCAGTTGCGCGACGCCGAGCGCGCAATGCAATTCGCTAAGACGGTAGTTGTACCCAAGCCGGCTGTGCAGCAGCCAGCCACCGTCTCCGGCGCGGCCTTGATTGCGCAGGCTGCGGCAGATGCCGGCAATGCGCTCGTCGTTTGTGACGATCATTCCGCCTTCGGCCGTGGTGAGCTGCTTATTGGGATAAAACCCGAAAACCGCGGCATCCCCGAATGTGCCCGCGCGCTGCCCGCCGTATTCGGCGCCCAAGGCTTCGCAAGCGTCCTCAACAACGTTCAGATCGAATTCATGGGCGGTTTCGAGTATGGGTTTCATGTCGCAAGGCAGGCCAAATACATGGACGGGCAGAATCGCTTTGAGAATCCGCCGCGACCGCCGATGCACCCAGCGCTTGACAAGGGAATCTCGAACGTAGTCGTTCTCGATGATTTCGCGGACCGCAAGCGGGTCGATATTGAGCGTGTGCGAACTGATGTCCGCGAAGATGGGCGCGGCGCCTTCATACAGGAGACAGTTAGCGGAGGCGACGAAGGTGAAGGAAGTGGTAATTGCGTCGTCGCCGGCTCCAATGCCCAGAGCCTTCACGCACAAATGCAGTGCCGCGGTGCCGCTGCTGACGGCGATCGCATGTTTCCTCCCGAGGTATCGGGCGAAAGATTCCTCGAATGTTTCTAATTGCGGGCCGATGCTAAGCCGTCGCGATCGAAGCACTTTTACCACCGCTTCAATCTCTCGGCTTCCGATATCGGGTTCGGAAAGGGGGATCTTCATGCGGCCTCTACCGGACCTAAGACGGCGACGTCTTGAGCCTGGGGCAGCTCGTACGAAGGCGGCCGGATTGAGTTGCGGCTCGCGCCAAAATCGGGAAAGAGCTCCCCAATGCAGGACATCAAACCGCCCAAATCTTCCCGGGCTAGGCAAAGCTCCATTTCATGGATCGCTGACAAAATGCCGCGGGACCGGGGGTCCCGCTCGCGAATGGCAAGAATTCGAGCCGAGGAACTGCGCACCGGCTGCTCCCAGTCATCCCAGAGCCGCTCGGCGAGCTTTTCTCCTTTCCGGAGCCCGGTAAATTGGATGGCGATATCTCGGTGAGGCCGTAGTCCCGCGAAAAGCGCCATGGTTTTGGCCAATTCGTAGATATTGAACGGCTCACCCATCTCGAAGAGGAATGTCTCGCCGTTCTGTCCGAGCTCCGCGGCGGAGAGAATCAGATGGACAGCCTCCGAAACCGACATGAAAAACCGCGACGCTCGCGGGTCCGTAACCCGGATGGGTCCGCCTCGCTGGATTTGGTCCGAAAAAAGCCGAATCACGCTGCCCGTGCTTCCGGCCACGTTGCCGAAGCGCACGCTTGAGAACCGAGTGGCGACGCGATGGGTCGAAGCATCGTGTGCGAATTCCTGCAGACACAGCTCGGTAAGCTTTTTCGAGAGGCCCATAAAATTCGATGGAGCCACGGCCTTGTCCGTCGATATGTTCACCAGCGATGCGACTCCGTATTCCAGCGCCGATTCGGCCAGATTGCGCGTGCCTAACACGTTGTTTCGGATGGCTTCTTCCGGGTGAAGCTCGACCATGGAAACGTGTTTATGCGCGGCCGCATGGAAGATCAAATCCGGCCGCTCTGATTTCAAGACGCTGCGCGTGCGGGCGGCGGACGAAAGATCCGCCAGAATGGGTTTGACGCGCAGCGAGCCGAGACGTTCCGAGAGCTCCAGGTTGGCGTAAAAAAGACTGTTCTCCGATTTATCCAGCAACAAGAGCTTCTTTGGATCAGCGGCCGCGATTTGCCTCGCCAGCTCGCCTCCGATGCTCCCGCCTGCCCCGGTGATCAGCACCGTCTTTCCCTCGACGAGGCTCCGAACCTGACGGCAGTTCACCTGAAATTCGTCGCGCTGCAGCAGATATTCGATTCGAGGCTCCTGGAGATTCTTCGCGGACACTCTGGCGGTACCGTGGTGAATTAATTCCGAAAGTGACGGCAAGGACCGGACAGGCAGGTTTAAGCGTCTGCAGACGGTCAGAATCTGGTGCATTTGCGCGTGCGTGGCGCTCGGGACGCATACCAGAATGGCCTCCGCCTTGGCCAGCGAAGCAATTTGCGAGAGCGCGGCGATGCCGCCGAGAACGGGTACGCCGAAAAGTTTTCGCCCCCATTTACGAGAGTCGTCGTCGGCGAACGCGACCGGACGGTATGGCGAGCACGGGTCAAGCGCCAATGCTTTCAGCACGCCCAAGCCCGCGTCGCCGGCGCCAACGATAACCGCGCGAACCGCATTCTTTCTTCGCGATGCTCGGTGCGCGCGCCAAAGTCGCGGTCCGAAATGAATCCCGATCCAGCTGAACAGCAGAATCGCCGAATCGAGCGCCACCACGGGCGCATTAAAACGGCCGTCCGCGCCGATCCAGTAGAGAAAACTGGCCAGAAAAGCCGCATTGAAAACGACAGCGCCCATCAAGGCGCGAGCGTCCAGAAGGTTCGCGTGCCGGAGCGAACGTTGGTACAGCCCGGCCAGAGCGCTGGCGATCAGCGCCGCGCCTGTTGCCGCGCAGACAGCGGCCTGCGTGGTCCCTGGGTCCCAACCCGCCGGGTATGCCTGAGAAAGAATGGCAACCGATACGATGAAGGCGATCGAACCTGCCAGAGCCTCAGCCGTCAACCGGATGGCGGATCGCCACTTGGGTTTGGAAAGCCTCCTGATCTCCCGCGCGGAGGCCGTAATCCTCCGCGAGTCGCGGACGTTCCGAGTGACCGCATCAACCGAGAGGGTTCCCATGAGTATTCCCCGTTCAAACGTTTAGTAGTTGGCCCAGGGCGCCGGCGATCGTTGCCGCTGGCGTCCGCAAAAAACCGAAACGGCAATCGTCGTCGCGCGTTTTGGTGGCCGGCCCTCAAACTCCACGGGAGAGCGTCGAATTGGCCACTCGGTATCTCGCGGGCATCCAGGCCCGCCCGTCGGATTCGCTAACCGGCAACCGTTCCTGCGGCCTACAGTCGCCGATAAAGCGACTCAGGAATCGGATAGGTCCTTTTATTCAAAATCGCTCCAATGATCGGAACCTTTGCGTCGATGAAGTTCTGCTTGGCTGCCCGCGCCGCTTCTCGACGCGTCGAATTCGAGGCGATCACGAGCACCACTCCGTCACTGATATGACCAATCGTGAGTGCGTCATGGAAACAAGTCATGGCCGGCGCATCGACCAGCAGAAAATCGAATCGCTTTCGCAATTCCGCAAAGCGGGCTCGGAGACGGACCGGATTCAACGCGCCGTTTGGCCCGGAGCCGGCCTCTCCCGACGTCATGATCCAGAGGTGATTTTCATGGATGGGAGATATAAACCGTTCAATCGGCTTATCCTGCTCCATGGCTTCAACGAAACCGGGCGCCAACGCGGAACGAAAATAGGTATGAAGTGAAGGCGACCGCAAGTTGGCATCGACGATGCAGGCTCGGCCGTGTATTTGCGAGGCGAGCAATTCCGCCGTTCGCGCGCAGATCCAGCTGCAACCAGCGCCCCGATCAACGCCGGAAAACACAACCATCTGCCGTGATTCCCCCGCGTTTGGCGCGAGAAACATCCTCTGCACCAGCTGGCTGATCTGTTCATCGACGTCCCGCTGAATCGCGCGGGCGGCAGCCGCCGGAGATCCCTTTTCGGCGGCGTGCGGGCTCGCTTGCCGTCCCAACGTCGTTTGCGCCCCGGCCTCCCGCAATACCTCGAATTGCCCGTTCATGATTTCTCCTGCGAGATGCATGTACGCTGGTGCCTCATGGGCCGTTACCCCGGTAACCTGTTCTTCACGGACGTGCTTTCCGGAATCGCCGCCAAAACCTTCAATTCGAGATATCGATTCAACTCGTCGGGTGTTCGAAACGAAGAATCCATTTGATCGACGGCGTACGCCGCGCCGATTCCGGCGATCCCGGCCGTGAAGAATCCGCCCATCAGAATCCATGCCAGGTGTTCGGTCGGAAGGGCCGGCGCCATCGGTGCCTCGGCAATGGACACATTGACGATCCGGCGGGCGTCGAGCGCATCGGAAATCCGGGCCTCTTCGCGTTTTCGGAGGTAGAGCAGGTAATTGTCTTCCGCGTTTTTCACGGCGCGCTGTAGGTCCTCTTCGGTCGCGTTGACCTGATCGAGATGTAATGCGAGGGCCTGGTAAATGCGGACCATTCGGCCGGCGGAGGCCGCCTTGGCCGCAAACTCCGCGCGGTCGGCGCGCGCTTTCGCAATGTCCGTGGCAATCCAATCCTGCGCGGGGACGCGGTCGGTCGTCACTTGCGAAACCGGCGACTGCTCGGCTGCCGCGATCGCCTTCTCCGTTTCCGAAATTTGGGTTTCGACATCCTTTACCGGGGGATACGACGGGGCGTATTTCACCAGCATGTCGGTGTGCTTCAATCGCAGCGTTAGAAGGGTGCTGCGCAGTTGAGCCAATAACTCGGCGTTCCCCGTTTGCCGTATCTCGGTCGTCTGCCTCTTCGGGGCTGTTTTTTCCTCCGAGCGAAGTTCCTCGATTCGCGCGGCGGCGGCATCGGCTTCGGTGGTGTATTGTTGCTGCTCGGCTCTGAACTTCGTTAACTCTTCAAGCGCGAGCTGCTGTGCCATTGCGGGCGCGACGATCCCTTGCTCACGATCAAACGCGATCCGGCGTGCTTCCGCGTCGGCCAATTGCTCTTTATAGTAGGCGGTTTGCTGCTCGAAAAACCCGAAGCTCCCGGCGGGGCTGTGTACCGCCGCATGCTTCTTTTGATAGAGCGTCGCCAGAGTCTGCAGGACCCGCGCCGCCAATCGTGGATCGCGCGACGAATACGCCACCCGGATCATCGTCGTTTTCTGCAGGGGTTCGACCGTCAGCGAATCGCGTAGAGCCTCCTCCGATTCGGCAAGTCTGCCTTCAGGCGAATCGTCGCCATCGATTTTTCGCCAGAAACGCGCCCACCCAGAGTTGCTCATCTGCACCAGCCCGCACTCTTCAACAACCTGTGTGAGCAGGTCCCGGCTCGTCAGCAGCTCCACTTCCGAATTCAAATCTTCTTGTGATACCGACGTGACAGGAGCCGCGGCAGTCGACGCATCGGGTGTGACCACCGCGTCAGCCCGGTCGCGGTTCACCAGAATCTTCATCTCCGCTTCGTATTTTCGAGGCGTGAATAACGCCGTCAGCACCGCGCCGGCAAAGACGCCGATAAAAATCAGAATCGCGGTCTTTCTCTGGCGGAAGAGCGGCGCGGCGATGTCCCGCCACGTCTTGTGAGGATAGGAAGTGCGCCGGCGCGCCGCTAAGCTCGCGTTCTCGGCGCCAGCGGGTAGCGAATCGTAATCGTAACTCATGGCTGCAATTGGTAATAAGCGCCGAACCCGGATGAGGGGATGAAGCGCTCGATTTTCGAAATTGTATTCTTGGGAACGTACAGCATGTCGCCCGGTTGTAATTCCGCGTCTTCCTGCTCCTGGCCGTTAAATATTCGCTTCAGATCGACGCGCGTGACTTCGTATCGCGCTCCGCTCGCTCGGCGGAACAAGAGAGCTTGCGAGGGTTTCGCGGCCGCGGTCATGCCTCCGGCGATAGCTACGGCCTCGGTCGCCGAAGTCGGACCGCGTAGGTCGTATTTACCGGGATGATTCACTTGTCCGGTGACCACAAAGAAGGGCTTATTAAAGTTTTTCAGCTCGATTGTCACGATCGGATCGTGAAGGACCTTCGCGTAGGCGGCCTTGACGGCTGCTACCGCTTCATCCGTCGTCAGTCCTGCTAGGCGCACATCGCCCGCGCCGGTTAAGCTGGCATACCCGTCCGGTTCGATTGTCGTCGTTTGGTTGAATTCAGGAGTAAGCGGAAAGTTGATCGTAACTTCATCGCTCGGATAAAGCCGATACCTCGAATCCCGCCGTTGCAACACGAGCTGGTCGGGCTTGCGGGTTGCGGGATACGCCCCCCCGGCGTACTTTTCGACCCTGGGCGGCGGGGATGCTTATGGACCCCAACAGCGCCAGCGCGGCCGTTGTGGCTGCGATTGACCTCAGCGTCCGCATAAAGCTACTTTCTCGTTGCGCATCGAAAATCCGCATTCCTGTGCAACAGCCGCTTTGTCCACTCGCAGGACGCGCCCTTCGACCGTGATGACCGGTACGTCCGCTTCTCCGGCGAATACGGGCAGACGGATGCTCAACCGCACGCGATCTCCAGCAGCCGGAAGCGCGGAACTGAAGACGTAAGCTCCTCCGGGGCTGATGTCGCGCGTATGTCCGTGCGCCTCGTACGCACGTCCGTCATTGCCGATCCACCTGACCACAACCTCAGAGCACAGACCGTACCGAATCGTCGAGCGCCGGTTTTCGCGCGAATCGAGTGGATCAAAGCGATTAATCGAGCGTGTTAACGAAACGGGCTCTACGTGCGTCATGCTGCGCGCTACCCTACGCGCAGAGCAAAGCATTCACAAGTGGCCGAATGTACCGTCGCGGAACACTTGCGCTGTCAGGAGATGAACCCGGGGGCTAAGCATGCTGATTTCGCCTGAACATTTGCTCTTCCTGCGGTTGCGGATTCCGACGGAAGCCGATCAGGATTCCGGGCTGATTCCGATCACCATTCCGAACTGATTCCGATCACTGTTCCGGGCTGAAAGCGATCACCGTTCCGGGGCCAAGCCGATCACTGATCGGCG